>Ga0268298_10005434_pt1 | contig 11939 bp, 10 predicted proteins | sample WWTPWeurt_MetaG_FD_194462 | JGI IMG/M metagenome (GOLD analysis project Ga0268298, IMG submission 194462) | Activated sludge microbial communities from WWTP in Nijmegen, Gelderland, Netherland - WWTP Weurt | ecosystem: Engineered > WWTP > Aerobic digester > Activated sludge | place...
AGGATCTCCGCGACCGGCCGGCCGACGATCTTGCCGTACAGGTCCCACAGCGCGACGTCGATCACGCCGAGCGCCGACACCTGCGTGAGCCAGAAGCGGTTGTAGTGCCACATGCCCTGCCAGATCGCCTCGCGGTGCAGCGGGTTCTTGCCGATCAGGAAGGGCTTGACGGTGCTCGCGAGCGTGTGCGCCAGCCCCAGGCCGCCGCCGAGGCTGAAGCTCTCGCCGACGACGCCCTCGTCGGTGATCACCTGGATCGCGACGTACTTGGTGAGCAGGTCGATCAGCGTGTCGCCGGTGTTCTTGATCGCGAAATCGGCGGCGGTGCCGGGCGCGGGGCGGGTGAACGCGTGGAGCTTGACGTCGACGATCTTCATGGGGGGCCTCGAACGTGGGGGTCGGAAGGGTACGATAAGCGACGCATCCGGCGAAGAATGCCGCGGATGGACATTTCCCGCGCGGCGGTGCCACGACTCGAAGGGACGCAATGAAGCTGCGCAAGATCGCTGTGGGCCTCGTGGCCGTGATCGCGGTGGCAGGTGCCGCCGGATGGTTCAGCCTCGACGACGAAACGCGCGGCCTGCTCGCCGCGCTGCCGACGAATCGCGACGTCCTGTTCTGGAGCCAGTCCCAGCGCGACGCGGCGTTCCGGGCCATGGACCGCCTGCCGGTGCTCGCGAAGACGCGCGTCGTCGCCGCCGGCGGCTCGCCGCGGGCCCTGCCGCCGGGCGCGCCGTTGAAGCTCGGCGTCGACCTCGACGCCTACATGGCCGGCCAGCGCAACGCGGCACTGCTGGTGCTGCACGACGGCAAGCTGCGCCTGGAGCGCTACGGGCTGGGCTTTCACGCCGACGGTCGCTGGACCAGCTTCTCGGTGGCCAAGTCGGTCACGTCGCTGCTGGTCGGCGCGGCGCTGCGTGACGGCCACATCCGGAGCATGGACGACAAGGTCTCCGCCTACCTCCCGCAGATGAAGGGCTCGGCCTACGACGACGTGAGCGTGCGCCAGCTGCTGACGATGACCTCGGGCGTGAAGTGGAACGAGGACTACGGCGACCCGAACTCCGACGTCGCGCGTTTCAACGAGCACCGGCCCGAGGAGGGCGTCGAGGCGCTGGTCAGCTACATGCGGCGGCTTCCGCGCGAGGTGCCGGCGGGCACGCGCTGGCTCTACAGCACCGGCGAGACCAACCTGGTGGGGGTCCTCGTCGCCCAGGCGGTCGGGCGTCCGCTCGCGGAGTATCTGTCGGAAAAGGTCTGGAAGCCGGCCGGCATGGAGCAGCAGGCCACCTGGATTCTCAGCCGCACCGGCCGCGAGATCAGCGGCTGCTGCCTCCAGGCCGCGACGCGCGACTTCGCGCGCATCGGGCTCTTCGTCCTCGACGGCGCGCGCGCCGACGGCCGCAGCATCGTCCCGGACGGCTGGCTCGCCGAGGCCACCGGCGAGCGCGTCGGCATCGGCCGGCCGGGGCGCGGCTACGGCTACCAGTGGTGGACCTACCCCGAAGGGGCCTTCGCCGCGCGGGGCATCTTCGGGCAGGGCCTGTTCATCGACCCGAAGCGCAGGCTGGTGATCGCCTCGAACGCCAACTGGGGAGGCGGTGCGCGCGATCGGGCCGCCAGCGACGCACGCGACGCCTTCTATCGGGCCGTGCAGCAGGCGATCGACGACGAGGCGGCGGGGAAGTAGCGGCTCGCGCGCCGGGGCACCGCGCCCGAGGGCCTCTCGAGAGACCCGCCCGCGCGCACGCGGATGCGCCGCTGCGAAGCGCTCAGCGCCCGAACAGGCGCGCGAGCTGCGCGCCCGACGCGGGCCCGTCCTGCAGCGCCAGCATCAGCACGATCCGCGCCTTCCACGGCGACAGATCCCCGGCGAGCACCGCGCCCGCCTCGACCAGCCGCTGCGACGAGCCCGCGAACCCGTAGCCCGCGCGCGTGCCGCCGCGCGCGATGCGCGTCGACACCACGACCGGCACGCCGCGCGCCAGCACCTCGGCGATCGCCTCGCCCATCGCCTCGTTGACGTGGCCCGACGCCACCGCCTGCACGACCAGGCCGCGCGCGCCGGCCGCGACCGCCGCGCGCACCAGCGCGCCGCTCGCGCCCGGGTACATCGACACGATCTCGACCTGCGGCAGCGACGACGCGGTGAGCGGCACGTGCAGCCGGCGCGCAGGCGCGCGATGGAACGTGACCGTGTCGTTGACCACCGAGCCGAGGTAGCCCCACTCGCCGGACTGGAAGGTCTCGACGTCGGTGGTGTGCGTCTTGGTGGCTTCGCGCGCCGCGTTGACGTGCTCGTTCAGGGCCACCAGCACGCCCTTGCCGCGCGCGGCCGGGCAGCGGCAGATCTTCAGCGCGGTGAGCAGGTTGCGCGGGCCGTCGAAGTCCGGCGCCGACGCATTGCGCTGGGCGCCCGTCACGACCACCGGCTTGGCGGTCTCCAGCACGAGGTCGAGGAACCACGCGGTGTCCTCGAGCGTGCTCGTGCCGTGCGTGACGACGACACCGTCGACGTCGTCGCGATCCAGGAGCCGTTGCGCGAGCGCGGCCAGGCCGACCCACTCGCCGGGCCCGATCTGCGGCGACGCGACGCGGCAGAAGTCGTGGATCTCCACATCGCCCGGGTCGCCGAACGCGGCGAGCGTGCGCAGCAGCTCGTCGCCGGAGAGCACCGGCATCGCGAGCCCGGTGGCGGGGTCCACGCGCGAGACGATCGTCCCGCCGGTGGTGATCAGCGCACAGCGGCGCGGGCCCGCCGCGGGCGCCGCGCTAGTCAAGGCTGAAGCCCGCCGACTTCACCACCGCGCCCCAGGTCTGGATCTCGCCGGCGATGAACTGCGCGAACTCGTCGGGCGTGCCGCCGATCGGCTCGCCGCCGAGCGTCTGCAATTGCTTCCTCACGTCGGGCTGCGCGAGGATCTGGTTCACCTCGCGGTTGAGCCGCTCGATGATCGCGCGCGGCGTCTTCGCGGGCGCGACCAGCCCGTTCCACGACAGCACCTGGAAGTTCGCCAGGCCCGCCTCGGCCATCGTCGGCACGTCGGGCATCTCGGGGCTGCGCTTCGGGCTCGCGATCGCGATCGCGCGCAACTGCCCGCTCGTGAGGTACTGCGGCAGCCCGAGCGCGGTCATGAAGCCCATCGTGACGTTGCCGCCGAGCAGGTCGTTGAGCGCCGGCCCCGCCCCCTTGTACGCCACGTGCACGATGTCGATGCCGGTCCGATAGCGCAGCATCTCGCCCGCGAGGTGCGGCGAGCCGCCGTGCCCGGTCGACGCGTAGGTCAGCTTGCCGGGCGACGCCTTGGCCATCGCGACGACGTCCGACAGGGTCTTCGCGGGCACCTTCGGGTTCACGACCAGCACGCTGGGCGCGGCCATGAACTGGACGATCGGCGCGAGGTCGCGCTGCGTGTTGTACTTCAGGTTCTTGTACACCGACATGTTCGTCGCGTTCGCGATCGTCGCGACCAGCAGCGTGTAGCCGTCGGGCTCGGCGCGCACCACCTGCTCGGTGCCGATGTTCGAGCCTCCGCCCGGCTTGTTCTCGACGACCACCGGCTTGCCCAGCGACTGCGAGAGCTTGCCGGCCACGATCCGCGCGAGGATGTCGGTGGGCCCGCCGGGCGCGAAGCCGACCACGATCGTGATCGGGCGCGACGGGTACGCGGCCGGGTCCTCGGCGGCACGGGCGGGCGACGCCGCGAGCGCGACGCCGGCGGCGGCCAGCAGGGCGGGGACGGCGGCGGAGAATGCAATTCGACGTTGTGGATCCATCGGTCGGCTCTCGGATGACGCGGTTGAGGCGAAGTGACCAAGGATGCCATATCGCGGATCGCGAAGGTCCGGAATCGGACCGCCGTACAGATCGCATCCCGGGCCGGACGGCGCCGCCCCCCCGCGGGCGCCGAGCAGGCCCTACACTTCGCACCACCTTCGAGGAGTCCACGTGAATCGCCGCCATTTCCTCCGTACCGGAACCGCCTTCGCGCTCGCCTCCTCGGGCGCCCGCGCGGCCGACGCCTATCCGAGCCGCCCGGTCCGGATCATCTCCGCGTATGCCGCCGGCGGCGGCCCGGACGTGCAGCTGCGCCAGATCGCGCCCGGCATCGCCGCGGCCATCGGCCAGAACGTGGTGATCGAGAACAAGGTCGGCGCCGGCGGCGTGCTCGCGGCGCTCACGCTCGCGGCCGCGCCCCCCGACGGCTACACGCTGGGCATGATGGCGAACACCCACCTCGTGCAGAAGGTCATGCAGCCGGGCCTGAAGTTCGACCCGCTCGCCGACTACGTGCCGATCTGCAACATGGCGTCGTCGCCCACGGTGCTGGCGGTTCGGGTCGAGTCGCCTTACAGGAGCGCCGAGGAGCTGGCGGCCGGGGTCAGGGCGGCGCCGGGCGCGATGAACTACGGCTCGGGCGGCATCGGCACGTCGGCGCACCTCGCCGCGGCCACCTTCGTGTCCCTGTACGGACTGCAGGCGACGCACGTGCCGCTGAAGGGCTCGGTGGAGATCGCGCCGTCGCTGTGGCGCGAAGAGACCCAGTTCGCGTGCCCGATCGCCGGGACCGCGGTGCCGCTGGTGAAGTCGGGCCGGCTGCGCGCGCTCGCGGTGACCAGCCGCCAGCGGCTCGCGCAATTGCCCGACGTGCCCACGCTGCACGAGATCACGCACAACGCGCTCGCGGTGCAGGAGTCGTGGTTCGGCATCTGGGCGCCCGCGAAGACGCCCGCGGACGTCGTCGCGCGCGCGCACGCGGCGATCGTGAAGTCGCTCGCCGACCCCGCGGTGCGGGCGTCGTACGAATCGGCCGGCACGCTCCCGGTGCCGAGCGAGAGCCCGCAGGCGTACGCGGCCTACGTCGCGGCCGAATACCGGCAGTGGGCCGAGATCGTGCGGCTGGCGCGCATCTCGCCGGCCTGACGGCGGGCGGCCCCCTCAGCGCGGGGGCTTGCGCTTCGCCGGCCGCCGCGGCGGCGTCGGCATCTCGCCGACGTCGCGGATCTTCAGCGGCTGGCCGCCCACGCGCACGCCCTGCAGGTGCTTCATCACCGGCTTCGGCATGCCGGGCGGCATCTCGATCACGCTCCAGGTGTCGAAGATCTCGATGCGGCCGATCAGCTTCGCATCCAGCCCCGACTCGTTGCAGATCGCGCCGACGAGATTGCCGGGCTTGACGCCGTGCGCGGCGCCGACCTCGACGCGATAGGCGGTGACGCCGGACTGCAGCGGGCGGTCGGCGCGTGCGCGCGTGCCGCGGGCGGCGGCCTCGGGCGCGCCGGCGTCGATCGTGCTCGCCTCGCGAGGGCCGGCTTCGCGAGGGCCGGCTTCGCGGGGGCCGGCTTCGCGGGGGCCGGCTTCGCGGGGACCGAATTCGCGAGGGCCAGCCTCGCGCCCGGCAGGCGCCTTCCTTCGCGCCGCCTCGGCGCCTTCTCCACCCGGGGCAGGCAATGCCTCCTCGTGCCCCTTGGCCAGCAGAAGCGGCGTGCCGCCGCGCGACATTCTCGCGAGCGCCGCCGCGATCTCGACCACGGGCACGCCGGTCTCGCGCTCGTAGTCGGACACGATCGTCGCGAAGACCTCGAGCCCGCCGGCGTCGAGCGTCTCGGTGATGCGCTCCTTGAAGCGCGCGATGCGCGCGGTGTTCACCATGCGGATCGTCGGCAGCTCCAGCGGCTCGATCGGCTGGCGCGTGGAGCGCTCGATCGCGCGCAGCAGCCCGCGCTCGCGCGGCGTGACGAACAGGATCGCCTCGCCGCTGCGGCCCGCGCGGCCGGTGCGGCCGATGCGGTGCGTGTAGCTCTCGGGGTCGGTCGGCACGTCGTAGTTGACGACGTGGCTCACGCGCTCGACGTCGAGCCCGCGCGCCGCGACGTCGGTGGCCACGAGGATGTCGATCGCGCCTTCGCGCAGCTGCGCGACCGTGCGCTCGCGCTGCTGCTGGATCATGTCGCCGTTGATCGCCACCGCCGAGAACCCGCGCGCCTGGAGCCGCTCGGCGAGCTCCTCGGTGCCGAGCTTGGTGCGCGAGAACACGATCATCGCGTCGAACGGCTCCACCTCCAGGATGCGCGTGAGCGCGTCGAGCTTGTGCATGCCGCTCACGAGCCAGTAGCGCTGGCGGATGTTCTCGGCGGTCGCGGTCTTCGCGGCGACCGTGACCTCGGCCGGCTCGCGCAGGTAGGTCTTGGCGATGCGACGGATCGGCGGCGGCATCGTCGCGGAGAACAGCGCGGTCTGGCGCTCGCGCGGCGTCTCCTTCAGGATCCGCTCCACCTCCTCGACGAAGCCCATGCGCAGCATCTCGTCGGCCTCGTCGAGCACCAGCGTGCGCAGCCGGGAGAGGTCGAGCGAGCCCTTGTCGAGGTGGTCGATCACTCGCCCCGGCGTGCCGACGATCACGTGCACGCCGCGTCGCAGCGCCGAGAGCTGCGGGTGGTAGCTCTGGCCGCCGTAGATCGGCAGCACGTGGAAGCCGGGCAGGTGCGTCGCGTAGCGCTGGAACGCCTCGGCGACCTGGATCGCGAGCTCGCGCGTGGGCGCGAGCACCAGCGACTGCGGCGCGGTCGCCGCGAGGTCGATGCGCGCGAGGATGGGCAGCGCGAACGCGGCGGTCTTGCCGGTGCCGGTCTGCGCCTGGCCGAGGACGTCGCGCCCGGACATCATCAGCGGGATCGTCGCGGCCTGGATCGGCGACGGCGACTCGTAGCCGACGCCGGCGAGCGCCTGCATCAGCGGGGCGGGCAGGCCGAGGTCGGAGAAGGAGGAGGTGTTCATGGTGACCGCATTGTCCCACGCGGGGGCCTCGCGGCCGGCCGACGGGCAGCGCGCCCGCGAGCATCGCGCGCCGACGGCGCCCGGCGCGCCGGGTCATAATCGGCGCTCAGGAGGAGAGCCGCCATGACCGCACCGAAACCGATCGCCTGGGTGGAACTGATGAAGCAGCGCTACGAGTCGCTGGGCTTCCCGTCCTACCAGTGGAGTGTCTACACCGATGCGCCGTTCGTGCCGCTCGCCCGGCCGCTGCCGAAGTGCGCGGTGACGATGCTCACTTCGGGCGGCGTGTCCCTTCGCGAGGCCCCGGGCTTCGACCCGTACGCCCGCAACGACTTCCGGCTCGACGCGTTCGCGAGCGACTGCGCGTCGGACGGCTTCAAGATCGACGACAGCTACTACCCGCACGAGGACGCGCAGGCCGACATCAACTGCATCTTCGCGATCGACCGGCTGCGCGAGCTGGCGCGCGCCGGCGAGGTGGGCGCGGTGACGCCGCGCTTGTGGAGCGGCTTCATGGGCCGCACCTACATGCGCAAGAAGCTCATGGAGGAGGTGGTGCCGGAGTTCGTCCGCGAACTGAAGGCCGACGGCACCGACGTCTTCGTCGGCGTTCCCGCGTGCCCGCTGGACCAGCAGACGATCGCGCTCGTGTGCCGCGTCGTCGAGGCGGCGGGCATCCCCACGGTGTGCATCACGACCGCGCGCGACATCGCCGCGCTCGTGAAGCCGCCGCGCGCGCTGTTCGTGAACGCGCCGATGGGCAACAACTTCGGCCGGCCCGGCGACGTCCAGACGCAGTCGCGCGTGCTGCGCGAGGCGCTCGCGCTGGTCGCCGAGGCGAAGTCGGGCGGCGTGCTCGCCGACAGCTCGTTCCACTGGCCGGAGCCGTTCACGCCGGAGATGTCCGAGACCACGCGCGAGAAGCAGCTCAAGCACTGAGCGACCCATGCACCCGACCCTTCCGCTGCTCGCGCGCACCGAGTTCCCGCCGATCCGCCGGCGCTCGCTCGAGACCCTGCAGGTCAACCTCGGCTATCGCTGCAACCAGAGCTGCCTGCACTGCCACGTCGACGCGAGCCCGAATCGCCCGGAGTCGATGGACGCCGCCACCGCCGCGCTCGTGCTCGAGGTGCTGCGGGCCCGCAGGCCCTCGACGCTCGACCTCACCGGCGGCGCGCCCGAGCTCAACCCGAACTTCCGCGCGCTGGTGCGCGGCGCGCGCGAGCTGGGCCTGAAGGTCGTCGATCGCTGCAACCTCACGATCCTGTCCGAGCCCGGGCACGAGGACCTCGCGGAATTCCTCGCGGCGAGCGGTGTCGAGGTCACCGCGTCGCTGCCGTGCTACTCGCGCGACAACGTCGACCGCCAGCGCGGCGACGGCGTGTTCGAGCGCAGCATCGCGGGCCTGCGGCGCCTGAACGCGCTCGGCTACGGCCGCGGCGACCCGGCCCGCGTGCTGAACCTCGTGTACAACCCGCAGGGCCCGTCGCTGCCGCCGGCGCAGCACGCGCTCGAGGACGACTACCGGCGCGAGCTCGCCGCGAACTTCGGCGTGCGCTTCGACCGCCTCTTCACGCTCGCCAACATGCCGATCCGGCGCTTCGGCAGCACGCTCGTGAGCAAGGGCACGTTCCACGACTACCTGGCGCTGCTGCGCGGCGCGCACCGCGACGAGAACCTGGAGACGGTGATGTGCCGCACGCTCGTGAGCGTCGACTGGCAGGGCGACCTCTACGACTGCGACTTCAACCAGATGCTCGGGCTGCCCGCCGCACTGCGCGGCACCGCGCGCCCGCACCTGCGCGAGCTGCTCGCGGGCGACGGCGCGGGCGGCGCGATCCGCGTCGCGGACCACTGCTGGGGCTGCACCGCCGGCCAGGGCAGCAGTTGCGGCGGGGCGCTGGGCGCGCAGGCGGGCGCCGACGCATCCCACCCCGCCACCGCGTCCTCATAGTCGCCGCGCCGCAACTTCGCGCGAGTGACGCTGCCACCGCCGGGAAGCGCCGCGATCGCGGCGGGCCGCGTCACTCCGGCTTGACGCCGCTCACGCGGATGTACTCGCCCCAGCGCTCGACCTCCGAGGCCACGAAGCGCCGCGTCTCGTCGAGCGGCATCCAGAGGTCGGTGCCGCCGGCGCGTCGCCGCAGCTCCGCCGCCGCTTCGCTCGCGTTCGAGCGCCGGACGGCCGCGTTCAGCTTCTCGAGCACGTCGGGCGGCGTGCGCGCCGGGGCGAAGACCGCGCCCCACGCGGTGAGGACGAGGTTCGGCAGGCCCTCCTCGCGCGTCGTCGGCACGTCCTTCAGGAACGGCCACCGCTGCGCCTGCGCCACCGCCATCGGCCGCACGCGGCGCTGCTCGACGTACGGCATCGCGGCGCCCGAGTCCGAGAAGGCGATCGTGATCTGGTCCGCGGCCACGTCGGCGAGCGCCTGGCCGTTGGCCTTGTACGAGACCGTGACGATGTCGACGCCGGCCTGCTTCTTCAGCAGCTCGCAGGCGACCTGCGTGACCGCGTTGCCGGCGCCGCAGCTGATCTTGCCGGGGCGGGCCTTCGCGTCGGCGATCAGGTCGGTCACCCGCCGCCCCTTGTAGGACTCGGCGACCCACAGCACCTGCGGCGAGCTGCTCACGCCCGCGACGACGTCGAAGTCCTCGGGCCGGTAGCCGAGCTTGGACGGAAAGAAGAAATAGTTGGTGGCGTTGGTCGTCGCGCTGCCGACCAGCAGCGTGTAGCCGTCGGGCTTCGCGCGCGCGACCTGCTGCGCGCCGATCGCGCCGTTGGCGCCCGGCCGGTTCTCCACCACCACCGATTGCCCGAGCGCCTCGCCCATCTCCTTGGCGAGGATGCGCGCGAGGATGTCGGAGCCGCTCGCGGTCGCGAACGGGACCACGAGCGTGATCGGGCGCGACGGGTACGCGCCCTGCGCCCCGGCGGGCGCCGGGCCCGCGGCGAAGACGGCGAATGCTGCGAGGCCGAGGCCCGCGCGCCGGAAGAGTTCGCGGGCGACGCGCGCCAAGGCGCGCTCCGGCGAGAGGCGAGTGGTTCGGGTCGACATGGAGAACCTCCCTGGGTCAGAGTGAAGCGCCGCTCGCCTTGACGATCGGCGCCCAGCGCGTGATCTCGGTGGCGAACGCGCGCGCCGAGCGCGCCGGGTCGGCGTCGGCGACCGGCTCGATGCCGAGCTTGCCGAGCGACGCGACCAGCGCCGGGTCGGCCATCGCCTTGCGCGTCGCGCCGGCCAGCGTGTCGACGACCGTGCCCGGCACCGCGGCCGGCATCGCGACCACGTTCATCGTCACGACCGACGAATCCGGGATGCCGGACTCGAGCGTGGTCGGGATCTCGGGCGCGACGCCGGAGCGGCGCTCGCCGAACGTCGCGATGATGCGCAGCTTGCCGGCCTGGTGCTGGGCCAGCGCCGTGCCGAAGGTGTCGAGCAGGAAGTCGACCTCGCCGGACATCAGCGCCACCTGCGCCGGGTTCGTGCCCTTGTACGGCACGTGCAGCGCGTTCAGACCGGCGCGCAGCTTCAGCAGCTCGCCGCCGAGGTGGTTGATGCTGCCCTGCCCCGCCGAGCCGAACGTGAACTTGCCGGGGTTCTCGCGCACCAGCTTCAAGAAGTCCGCGACGTTCTGCGCCGGCAGCCCGGGCCGCACGGCCAGCACCATCGGCACGACGCCGACGACGAGCAGCGTGAAGTCCTTGAGCGGGTCGTACGGCGGGCTCGCGAGCATCAGCGGGCTGGTCACGTGCGTCGACGAGGTGCCGAACAGCAGCGTGTAGCCGTCCGGCGGGGCCTTCGCGACCGCGGTCGCGCCGATCGTGCCTCCGGCGCCCGCGCGGTTCTCGACGACCACCGGCTGGCCGAGCAGCTCGCGCATCTTCTCGGCCCAGCGCCGGCCGAACACGTCGGTGGGCCCGCCGGGCGGAAACGGCACGATCAGCTTCAGCGGGCGCGACGCGAACGCGTCCTGCGCGCGCATCGCGACGGGGAGCGCGGTGGCGGCGGCCGCCACCGCGCATTGGAGGATTCGGCGTCGTTGCACGGAAGGTCTCCTCGTCAGGGGCAGGCTCGGCGTCGATGAACGCCGCGATGCGCCGTCAGGCGGCGCTCCGGGTGCGCCGCGCAGGCACGATCACTTCGGCATCCAGCGCGGGAGCCGCTTCTCGAGGAACGCGCCGATGCCGTCGCGCGCCTCGGCCGAGTGCAGGCCGACGCTGATGCTGTGGACGGCGCTCTCGATGCCGGCGCGCAGGCTCGCGTCCTCGCACGACCAGATGAATTCCTTGGTGCGCCGCTGCGCCTCGGGGCTGCCGCGCACGAGCTCGGCGGTGACGCGCTCGAGCTCGGCGTCGACGCCGCCCTTGGGCACCTTGCGCGTGACCAGGCCGATCGCGACCGCCTCGTCCATCTGCACGCGCCGCCCGGTGAGCAGCAGGTCCATCACGGTCTTGCGGTTCAGGCCGCGGATCATCGCCATCACGGCGGGCGACGGCGTGATGCCGTGGTGCACCTCGGGATACGCGACGAACGCGTCGGCCTCGCCCAGCGCCATGTCGCACCAGCTCAGCACGGTGGCGCCGGCGCCGAACGCGAACTTCTCGACGACGGCGATCGTCGGCTTCGGGCAGTAGTACACCGCCTCGTTCAGGCGCGCGAGCCAGCGGTACGTGTCCTCGACGACGTCGATCGTCGACGCCTGCAGCGCGACCAGGTCGCGCAGCTCGCGACCGGCACAGAAGATGCCGCCGGTGCCGCGCAGCACCGCGACGCGGCAGGCGGCGTCGCGCGAGCACGCGTCGAACGCGTCGACCAGCTGCGAGATCAGCCCGTTGTTCAGCGCGTTGCGGTGCGCCGGGTTGTCGATCCAGATCGTCGTCACGCCGCGCGCGCCCGCCTGCACGGCGATGCGCCCGCCCGCCTGCGTTTCACTCATCCGAGGGCCTCCCGTGGATCCTCTCGCTCGTTTGACTATGATCGCGCGGAACGACGCGATCGCCACGCATCGCGTTTCGGATTGCGCGCTCGCGCCCCGCGTGCGCCCCGCCGCCCACTTCGAGGAGCCCCCCATGATCAGCGTCATCGCCGTCATCACCGCCAAGCCCGGCCAGCGCGACACCGTCCTCGGGCACTTCCGCGCCAACGTGCCGGCCGTGCTC
>Ga0268298_10005435_pt1 | contig 11937 bp, 17 predicted proteins | sample WWTPWeurt_MetaG_FD_194462 | JGI IMG/M metagenome (GOLD analysis project Ga0268298, IMG submission 194462) | Activated sludge microbial communities from WWTP in Nijmegen, Gelderland, Netherland - WWTP Weurt | ecosystem: Engineered > WWTP > Aerobic digester > Activated sludge | place...
TACTACAGTACAAAGACAAGCTGATGCTATATAAAATCGTCTGTCTGAGACTATTTCGGGTTGAACCATAACAAAGTTAGGTAAAAGCGAAATAACAAGAAGCGCTAGTGGAAACGAGACCACAAGAGTAGTTCGCATTCTATACGCAAGATAAAGAAGTGCAATCGGAATCAAAATCCCTATAACACTCAGCGCCTGGTTCAATAAAGGAACTGACAGTTGAGGCGGGTCTAGGGTAAATCCATAAGGAATGAAAAATACTCTCAAATAGTAGGTGACAAGCATTTGTCCCTGACTGAGCAAATAAGAAATCGGGTCCAGTTTTTCAAGCCCAAATCCGTTTCCAATTGGAGCTACATATTTCACAAGCAATACAAAAGGTACAACCAGTGCTAGAAACAACTGCGCGAAAAATTCGTATGGACGACTGACGAGCCAATTTTTGTACGTTTCTTTTTGTGGTTTCATCAATATCGTCAAAGCAAGGAAAGCACAAGGTGCAGTTATTCCTTGAGCAGACGACCATGTAGCGAGAATAACAAAAAAATAGCCGAATCCATAACCAAGCAATCCAGGCGTGATTTCTTTAGTCAAAAATCCAAGCATAAAACAATGCAAACTGGCTAAGTAATAGAAAGTGACAAGCAGAGTGGATCTTGCTGAGATATAGCTTACAGTTTCGCTAGAAATAGGATGGCTAGCAAACAAGCAAGTTGCCACCACAGTGAGTAAATAGGGATTGAATGAAACAGAATTTTTCCAGGTTTTTAGCTGATAGCGAGCGACTCTGTAAACAAGTCCACCCCACAAAAGACTGTTACCCAGGTGAAGCGCTAAATTAATCGCGTGATAAACCGAAGGATATCGCATGCGCACACCCTGCACATCAAGCGCCAGGGTTGCTCTAAAAAGTGGCTCGCTCAGAGGACTGGTCAAACATTGGGTCAATGTTTCCAACCAGAATTTCGGCCAATCCAAAATCGCAATCAAAGGCCACAAATTGAATTTGTCCATATAGACAAATTTGTTCCACAGGCTTTGCAGGTGACAGGAAAGCACTACAGCTGCCACTACATAAGCAATTATTCCAAGATATCTGTAATTGACTTTGGACTCAGTCACTTGATTCTCCGCCTTGCGAAAGACTGGCTGCCTCAGAGATATTTTTGGTAATTAGTGGCGGATTGCCCAATAGCTCTACTCGTGCTGCGCCAGAAGCATCGAGATTGAGTGCGTCTTTGACAAATATTTTAGCCTTGGATGCACCATCGATATTTAGAATGCCTTTTTTGCAAACCAGCTTGTTCGCAACTAATTCGCTTGCACCAGATAAGTCGGCAGTTAATTCATCGCAAGTACCACTGCACAAAAGGGTGGACGCGCCATCGAGATTTATTTTGAGCGATGATGAGTTGATGTCATTCATGGTGCCTTTACAGGCTCCACTGATATCTATGCTTTCGACTTCAGGCAAACCTACTGATATTTTAGGCGCAGTAGCTACGCTTACATCGTTGAATGTTATTTGAAGAGTCCCGTCTTTGACTTCAGTCTTTATTTTGGCTAACTCACTTTGCTCGCTGGTCACACTAAGCGAACAAGCCTCCTGAACTGATATATCCAGGATGCAGCTTCCATTTACTAACAAAGAAGAAAAGGTATCGACTGTACGAGTTTCAGTTTTTTGAGCCTTATCTTCGGGTGACTTGGAACTACTACTGCATGCGGAATTGAGAAAGAGACAGGCTATCAAAACCAATGTTGCAAAAATAGTTTGGCGAGCCTTTTCGGATTTCAAGTATTACTCTCCCCAAATTTCTTTCCCTATTTTAAATGATAAAATGTCAGCATGGAAAACAAAGAAAAGAACGCCTCGCAGGCTCAAAATGCCAAGAAAGTTGCCAAAGCCGAGCTCATGCAATCCTGCAAGGCACTATATATCCCGCTTGCACTGTTTTTGTCTTGCGTAAGTTTTGCTGCTGGTGCCTTCTTGATTAACGAAGGCGAAGCTTTTGGCTGGCTCTTTATCAGCATCACCGGATTTTTATCGATAACTGCTTTTATTGCTCTTTTCAGTTTCCAGAATCCTTTTCGAGCGAAAGGCATAATTACTCCGTCTAAACCAGACGACAACTAGATAATTAAAAGCCTTTTCCCGTCATTGAAATAAGCGAATAATCCAGCATTTTCAAAGCTTGAAAGTTTGCACTTTATTTTTTTTGGCAAAAAATACCGCCAAGCAAAAGGTCCCACCATAATAGCGGGACCTTTGAACTTCTTTGCAGTATCTGTAAGTCGATTGAATTAACGTTTCGAGAACTGGAAACGTTTACGAGCACGTTTGCGACCATATTTTTTACGCTCTTTCACTTTGGAATCACGTGTAAGCATTCCTTGTGTACGAAGTGCTGGTCTGTTAGCTGGATTAGCTTCGGTCAACGCACGAGCGATACCATGTCTGATGGCACCCATCTGTCCAACGATGCCACCACCTCTAACCGAGATCATGACGTCGAAACGACCGACTGCATCTGTCAATTGAAAAGGAGCTTCGAAGACTTTTTCTAAACCGTGACGTCCGCCTACATAATCTTCTACGGTGCGGCCATTGATGGTCACTTGACCTTTACCGGGCAAGAGACGAACTCTGGCTGTGGCAGTCTTTCTGCGACCTGTTCCGTAGTACTGAATAACGCTAGTCATCTGCTTGCTTTTCCTTTCCTTTTAGCGAGATAGAGTATAAGTCTGGGGTTTTTGCGCTTCGTGCGGGTGCTTGTCACCAACATAAACTTTGAGTTTGGTGAATTGCTCACGACCCAATGTGGTGTGAGGAAGCATGCCTTTGACAGCGCGCTCGATAATCAGTTCGGGTTTTCTGCGACGGACTGCAGCAAGAGTTTCTTCCTTGAAGCCGCCTGGAAAACCTGAGTGGCTGTAATATTTTTTCTGAACTTCTTTTTTGCCGGTGACTTTGATTTTCTCGGCATTGATTACAACAACGAAATCGCCGCAATCTACATGAGGTGTGAATTCAGGCTTGTTCTTGCCTCTGAGCATGACCGATACTTCGTTTGCAAGATGACCCAGAGTTTTTCCGTCTGCATCGATCAGATACCACTGTCTGGTCACTTCACTTGGTTTGGCTACATAAGTTTTCACGGTCTTGGTCCTATTCTTTTTAGTTTTCGTCTTTGAACAAATTGTATTCGTCTGGGTAAATCACTCGATGGAGGGTGAGTCCCCAGGGTGGAGCAGTGGGTCCGCACAAATTGCGGTCCAGCTTCTCGAGGGCGCAAGCTATGCTTTCGATGCTTCGCTTGTGAAGTCCAATCTCGACTAGTGTTCCCACTATTATACGCACCATATTGTACACGAAGTGGTCGGCTCTAATCCAGAATTCAAGCTCTCCTTCACCTTTGTTCAAGATTTGTGACCGCTCAACCCGGCAAATTGGACTACTAATTTCTCTTGGATCAGAACTGGTAGAGCGAAAAGCACTAAAATTGTGCTTGCCTAAAAGCTCGGATGCCGCATCAGTTAAGACTTTCAGGTCTAGTGGCTGTCTTACTAAAAAATGTGTATCACCCATAAGAGCAGAAGCATGTTTTCGGTTCAAGATTCGATACACATATTCTCTTGATAACGCCTCACGCCTGGCATTGAATCTGTCGGGTACCAGTTGCGCTTTGACAATCGACATGCCTTTGCCAGTGATACCGTTCAAACTCGATTCAAAACGCTCGAGTTCAAAATCAAAATTCTCGAATGGCCAGTCGAAATGAGCAACCTGACCACGCGCATGCACACCAGAATCAGTGCGTCCGGCAAATGTGACAGGCACACGTTTTTTTGCCAGAGTCGCAATTGCAGACTCCAGATCCTGCTGGACAGTAATAACCCCTTTTTGAGTCTGGGAGCCATGATAGGCTTTCCCGTTATACTCGATTAAAAGAGCAATGCGTGGCAATTATTCAGGACTTTTTTCGAACTAGACTAATTGAATGATAGCCAGTTGAACATTATCGCCGCGTCTTTCGCGATATTTGATGATACGGGTATAGCCGCCTTCGCGCTCGAGATATTGAGGAGCGATTTCATCGAATACGCGCGATACAACTTCGCGATCGTAGAGATATGAATTGACTTGTCTGCGCAAATGAACAGATGCAAGCACTTCTTTCAAAGCGTCTTTATCTCCGCCTTTGGCTTTGTCGTAAGCAGCCTTGTAGTCCTTGATGAAACCCTTTTTGCCTTTGGTGATGAGTTTCTCGACTTCAGGTCTCAAAGCTTTCGCTTTGGCCAAAGTAGTGATGATTTCTCCATGACGAAGAAACTCTGTGGCTAAGGTTCTCAACACAGCCTTTCTTTGGTCGGCAGCGCGGCCTAACTGGTGACGAGACTTACGGTGACGCATGATATCCCTCTTTTATTTGTCCTTGTTTATGTCGTCAAGGGTAAGGCCAAACTGTCTCAGTCTTTCCATGACTTCGTCAGCCGATTTCTTACCGAAATTCTTGATATTCATCAAATCGTCATAGGTAAGCTTGAGCAGCTCGCCAAGCGAGTTGATGTTGGCACGCTTCAAACAGTTGTAAGCACGAACTGAAAGTTCGAGCTCTTCAATCGAGATTGAGGAGTGCTTGCCTTCTTGTGGTGCAGGCGCAGCGGTGGTTGCCACCATTGGCTTGCCAGACAATTCGGCGATTGGAATTAAGTGCTCGATGAGCTGACGAGCAGCTTGCGAAATAGCTTCGGAAGCGTCGATAGCTCCATTCGACCAGAGTTCGATTGTCAGTTTGTCGAAATCGGTTGATTCACCGACACGGGTAGGTTCGACGTTGTATGAAACTTTGCGAACCGGCATGTAAACTGCATCGATTGGAAGAACGTCGATAGCTTGTTTGAACTGGCTGTGTGCATCAGCAGGCACATAACCACGTCCACGCTCTACTGTGATTTCAGCGCGGATTCTGCCGCCTTCAGCCAATGTGCAAATCTGCCAGTCAGGATTGATGATGGTGGCATCAGCTGGGCAGAAGATATCACGGCCGGTGACAGGACCTGGACGCTCTACATCGAGGTGGAGATACTGAGGCTCTTGGCTGAAAGTCTTAACTACAAGGCCTTTCAAGTTGAGCATGATGTCGATTACATCTTCAACAACACCAGGTACGGTGGTGAATTCATGTGTGATGCTTTCGATACGGACTGCAGTTACAGCAGATCCTTCAAGGTGTGAAAGAAGAACGCGACGAAGCGAGTTACCAACAGTGGTGCCATATCCTCTTTCTAGTGGTTCGATTACGAATTTGCCGTAGATAGAACCGTCAGCATGAGTTTTATTTTCGAGACACTTGATTTTGATTGGCTCGCGAGGGCTTGTGTTGGGCATATATCCCCAGCTCGAAGCAGGCTCAGTGGATGCACTCGGTGCAGGTGTCTGGCGCGGAATCATTCCACCCGAACCACCAGGACCGCCGAATCCGCCACCCATATTGATTCCGTATTGTCTGTTGAAATCGTTGTTCACTTGTTATGCCACCATTTCTGTTTGCTGTGCCAATACTATTGAAAAATCCAATTAGACGCGTCTTCTCTTAGGAGGACGACATCCGTTGTGCGGAATAGGAGTTACGTCTTTGATCAAAGTAATTTCCAGTCCGGCTGCCTGAAGCGATCTGATTGCAGTTTCGCGACCAGCACCAGGTCCTTTGACCAGTACTTCTACTTGACGCATACCTGAGTCCATCGAGCGACGGGCAACGATGTCTGCTGCTTGTTGAGCGGCAAACGGAGTGCCTTTCTTAGCGCCCTTGAAACCGACAGTACCAGCAGAAGCCCAGGCGATAACCTGTCCTTGCGGGTCAGTCGAGGAGATGATGGTGTTGTTGAAAGTGCTCTGAATATGTACTACGCCTTGAGGAACAATGCGTTTCTCTTTTTTCTTAGTACGAGCCTTTGCCACCTTTGCCATATTCGTTTAGTCCTTTTAGTCCTTTAGTCTTTCGATTTGTCTGTTGGGTGAAGTTAAATTTTAGAGTAGATTGTCAGTATTTGTTGATTTTTGGGCTCAATCAATACGGAATGTATATCTACTTAGTGGTTACTTGGTAGCAACCTTCTTATTGGCAACTGTTTGACGCTTGCGACCGCGACGTGTGCGGGCATTGGTCTTAGTGCGCTGACCACGAGTTGGCAGACCGCGTCTGTGACGTTGACCACGAAAGCAGTTGATTTCGATCAAGCGTTTGATGTTGAGACCTTCGACTCTGCGCAAATCGCCTTCGACGGTATAAAGTCCGCTCTTCTCGATTTCTTCGCGAAGACGAGCAACTTCATCGTCGTTCAATTCGTGAACGCGTCTTTTGTCCGGAATATTCAACTTGGCGCAAATTTTTTCTGCAGTGGTTCTGCCAATCCCATGAATGTAGCAAAGTGCAAATTTTGCGGTTTTGTTGCGGGGTAAATCGACGCCGGCGATTCTAGCCATGACCTAGTGGTCCTCCAAATAATTTATTTTCTCTAACTCTCTACTAACGAAATTACCCTTGGCGCTGTTTGTGCTTGGGGTTTTCGCAGATTACAGCAATGCGTCCTTTGCGACGAATTACTTTGCATTTTTCACAAATTTTCTTCACAGAAGCTCTAACTTTCATGATTTCTACCTTTATCGGTGTTCTTTTCAACTGGAATAGCCAGCCTCAGGCAGTGCTCCTGAAGGGCATCTCAAGCCGCAACCCTGGGGCTTTCGGCGAATCTACAAAAGCGATTACACCAAAGATCCCAAGACGAATATGTAATTGTACCTTATTCTCTAATTCTGTAGGTGATACGGCCGCGCGTTAAGTCATACGGGGTGAGCTCTACACGCACTCGATCGCCAGGAAGAATCTTAATGAAGTTCTTGCGAATCTTGCCCGAAATATGCGCCAACACTTTGTGGCCGTTATCGAGTTCTACCCGAAACATGGCATTGGGCAAGGATTCCCGGATTGTCCCTTCGAATTCGATTACGCTTTGCTTTGCCATCCGGCTTCCTCGTTGGGTCGCTTGGTGAGCACTTCAGGCTCGCCTTCTGTTATTAAAATTGAGTGTTCAAAATGTGCAGATGCTTTGTAATCTTGCGTTACAACCGTCCATCCATCTTGTTTGGTGCGCACTCTGTCACCACCCAGATTAAACATGGGTTCAATGGCTATAACCATACCAGGTTTTAAACGAGTCTTGCTACCAGTGCGATAGTTGAAAATGAACGGTTCTTCATGAAGTACATAGCCGATTCCGTGACCACCATACTCGCGTACGATGCCATAAGCCCCTGCATTTCCAACATCTTCGACCGCGCCGCCAATATCGTCTAGTGTGGCTCCAGCTCTTGATGCTCTGATTCCTGCATAAAGACTTTCACGCGTGTCTTCTATTAGTTTTTCTTGCATTTTGCTCACCCTGCCAATAGCCACTGTGGTGGCAGTATCAGCAATGAGATCAAGCTTCTTGCCATTTTCTTCGCGTTGGAAAGTAACACCAAGATCGATACTCAACAAATCGCCATCTTTTAAAATGCGCGACTTATTGGGGATTCCATGAACGACTTCTTCGTTTATAGAAACACACAAAGTACCTGGAAAATCTCTATAACCTTTGAAAGTGGGAATTGCACCAGCATCTCTGATAGTTTTCTCAGCCATTTGGTCTAGCTCGAAAGTAGATATACCTGCCTTTGCGGTTTGCATCAGCATTTCCATGATTTCACCAGCGAGCTTGCCAGCTTTACGCATGTACTCCAAATCTTTGTCGAGGGTAACGATCATCTGATACCGCCTTGTTGAGTTAAACCGCAACCTGGAGCACTTTCAAAATTTCTTGAAAAATATGCTCTGGTGTATCGTCAGCATTGAGGGTTTTAAGAACTCCTTTGTCCTTATAAAAACCAATCAACGGTTCGGTTTCTTTCTTGTACGTCTCAAGTCTGCTTGATACCACTTCCACTTTATCATCGGAGCGATGAATGAGCTGTGTACCGCAGAAATCGCATGTATCTTCCACTTTGGGTGGGGCGAACTTTACATGGAATACGTTGTTGCAAACTTTGTTAGGACAAGATCTGCGACCGACCAGACGCTCTTCTAGCATGGCAAAGTCGATTTCCATGTCTATCACAGCGTTAAGCTTCATATCCAGCTCATCGAGCAGTTTATCGAGACTTTCAGCTTGCGATAGGTTGCGAGGAAATCCATCGAGAATAAAGCCCTTTTTTAAGGCTGGCAAAGAAAGTGCCTCTCTGAACATTTCGATTAGTACAGGATCTGGAACCAGGACTCCCTGATCCATAAAACTCTTTGCTTTCTGCCCGACTGGGGTATTTTCTCTAATTGCAGCACGCAGCAAATCGCCAGACGACAAATGCGCCAGACCCAATTTAGCCGATAGCTTTTTGCACTGGGTTCCTTTACCCGAACCTGGTGCACCTAGAAATAGAACTTGCATCTGAATATTTTCCTCAAATATTGGCTGAATCTTCGGACTTTCTAAACAAGCCTCTAGCCTGATAACGAGCCGACAGTGCGTGGGTAACGATTTGTTTTTGAGTATCTACCGCCACACCCACAAGAATGATCAAAGACGTACTTCCTAAGCCTTGCAGAGTGGTTACTTGCGTCCATTGCTCAGCGTGAATAGGCAGAATAGCAACGATACCAATTGCGCTTGCACCAATAAATACAAGCCGTCCAAGCGTTGATTCAAGAAACTCAGATGTCGGTCTGCCAGGTCTGATACCTTGAATGGCTCGTCCCTGTCTACGCAGGTTTTCAGCCATATCTTTCGGCTGCAGAATAATCGATGCATAGAAATAAGCAAAGAACATAATCAGGATGAAATAAATGACCGAATGCTCCCAGCGGTAATAAGAAAGCATATTGATCATCTCAGTAGAAATGAATCCCCAGACGTTCTTAGCCCAGTCTTCTTTTGCAAGCGATTCTATCCCTTTACCCAAAAACGGAATCGAGGCCATGAGCTCGTAGATGACCGTACCGGGGTCCTTGCTTTTGCCCTGACTGACAAATTGCATGACAGTTGTAGGAAACATCAAAAGTGAAGATGAAAAGATGATTGCCATAACGCCTGATGGATTTATTGGCAAATACAAATAGTCGTCTGGAGCTGCAACAAAGACCTGACGTCCCACATTACGCCTCGCTCCAAGCACCATGATTTTTCGCACGCCTTGCTGTAGACAAACTATAAGTGCTGCCATCGCCAAAAAGAACATAATTAAAACAGTCACGCCCCAAACCGGTGATTGTCCAGTTTGCACGGCGTCATATGTGTTTTTAACCATTACAGGCAGTCGCGCAACGATCCCAAGGAAAATCAATAGTGAGGCACCATTGCCGACACCACGCTCAGTAATAAGTTCACCCAGCCACATGATGAAAAGTGCAGAGGCTGTCATGATCATTGCAGAGGTAATGATGAACCAGAAACCTGGAGTCAGCACCACGGGCGGAGCTTGAATCTTCATGAGCAAGTTGGCAAGCATCACAGATTGCATGATTGAAATTGCAACTGTGGCAAGGCGTGTTATTTGCTGTAATTTTTTGCGCCCCTGCTCGCCCTGATTTTTTTGCAGGTCTTCCAATTGAGGAAAGACCTGGGTCATGAGCTGCAAAATAATCGAAGAAGTAATGTAAGGACCAATACCAAGCGAGAATATAGAAAGCTTGTTCAAGGCGCCGCCTGTAAACAAGTCAACCATGCCAAGCAGACTTTGAGCATATTCGGGGTGCTTTAAAAACGCGCTTGAATCAACACCTGGAAGTGGAATGTGCACACCAGCTCTGTATAGCAGGATGACACCAAGGGTGAAAAATATTCTCTCCTTGAGTCCGGCAGCTGAGAGCATTTTGAATAAATCTTCAGGACCGCCGATTTTACCTGGCTTACGCCTTGGTGAATTCACTTTGTAATTTTCCTCGTACTTTTATGATGTTGATGGCAAGTCAAAGATAAGAAAATACCTCTAGGCTGAATTTATGTCTAGAGGCATTATTCAAGGATTTGAAGCTAAAAGGGGTTTATTGACCACCAAGTGGGATACGACCACGCTTTTGAGGTTCTGGATGAATAACTTCATAAGAACCGCCAGCTTGCTGGATCTTGTCAATAGCACCTTGAGTGAAGTGATGAGCGTGGATTTTCAAAGCCACTTTCAATTCACCGTTGCCAAGGATTCTCAAACTGTTGGTAGCACCGTTGTGCAAGCCGAATTCTGCAAGATTTTCTGGGTTCAATTCGGTGTTAGCAGGAAGATTGTTCAAGACACCAACATTGATGGCAACCCAATCACGTCTTTTTACTTGATCGAAATTGTGGATCTTAGGAAGACGTCTGAACAAAGGGGTTTGACCGCCTTCAAAACCAAAACGCTTGGTTTGACCAGCTCTTTGACCTTGACCGTTGTGTCCTCTGGTCGAAGTTTTACCATGACCGGAACCACGTCCACGTCCAACTCTTTTTGTATTTCTGACTGATCCCTCTTTGGGTTTGAGATCTGTGAGGTTCATTTTTCTCTCCTTATGCCTTACGCCGTTATAACGACTCGGCTTCTAGTGATTCTTAGACTATTTAGCCTGAGCTTTTGCTTTGGCTTTTTTGCTGTCTTTTTTGTCGCATTCCTTGGCTTCGCAAACTTCCACCAAATGAGAAACTTTATCAAGCATTCCATTGATGGTAGGTGAAGCGTGGTGTACGACGGAGGTGCCGAATTTGCCCAGACCAAGAGCTTTGACGATCTTTTTCTGAGTTTCGGTTCTGCCGATCATTCCTTTTTTAAGGGTGACTTTAATCATGCTCATTTTTCTCTGGCTCCTAGTTAAGCATTTGCTTGAGGGTGATGCCTCTCAAACTGGCGGCGCGTTCAAAAGTACGCAGCTCTTTCAAGCCGTTTACAGTGGCGCGGGCAACGTTCAATGGCGAACGCGAACCCAATGATTTGGACATGATGTCGCCGACTCCGGCAAGCTCGAGCACTGCGCGTGCTGCACCACCGGCGATGACGCCTGTACCTTTAGCGGCGGGTTTGAGCAAAATACGGCTGGAGCCTTGCTTACCAACAATCTGGTGAGGAATGCTCGTATTGATTAAAGGCACGCTTATCATCGATTTGCGAGCGTCAGAAACGCCTTTTTGAATGGCGACTATAACTTCAGCAGCTTTGCCGATACCTATTCCAACTTGACCTTTACCATTACCTACTGCAACTACAGCACGGAAGCTCAGTTTCTTACCGCCCTTAACTACTTTAGTTACGCGACGGACTTGAATGATTTTTTCTTCCCACTCAGACTGCTCGCGCTCGCGACGTGCATCTTCTTGACTGCGACGATTTGATTCACGCGAAGATTGACGACGACCTTTTTTAACGCCATCGCCACCAGTGGCATCTTCCACCGGGCTGACCGGATTGTGGTGCTTTTGCTCTTTTTCCATGAGTTCCTCTTTTCCTGTTTAAAAACTGAGTCCGGCGGTGCGAGCACCTTCGGCGATAGCGGCAATGCGTCCGTGATAAATGTATCCACCGCGGTCAAAAATAACGGATTCGATTCCTTTTTCTTTTGCGCGTTTGGCAATGAGCTCACCGACTTGCTTGGCTGCATCCTTATCCCAGGATTTACCACCTTTGAAGTCACCATCGAGGGTGCTTGCGCAAGCCAGTGTTGTGGAAGTGGAATCATCCACAATCTGAGCATAAATATGTTTGTTAGAGCGATAAACACAAAGACGTGGACGCTCTGACGATCCGTAGATACGGCGTCTGATGCGATTGTGCCTTTTCACTCTTGCTTGCTTTCTGTCTGCCTTTGTAATCATTTTTTTCTACCTAGTTATTAGTGCTTTGTCCTAATTATTTGCTACCGGCAGCTTTACCGGCTT
>Ga0268298_10005436_pt1 | contig 11932 bp, 9 predicted proteins | sample WWTPWeurt_MetaG_FD_194462 | JGI IMG/M metagenome (GOLD analysis project Ga0268298, IMG submission 194462) | Activated sludge microbial communities from WWTP in Nijmegen, Gelderland, Netherland - WWTP Weurt | ecosystem: Engineered > WWTP > Aerobic digester > Activated sludge | place: Netherlands...
TGGCGGATGCTGCTGGCGCGCACTGCGTCGAGGTCCTTCTGGTCCCTGAGGACGAATTTCGTGCGCCAGAACGGATGCTCCATCCACGAGCCGCAGAACTCGTGCAGGTGCATGCCGAGCGTAAGGTGTTCGACGCTGATCTTTTTAAGCATGACCGAATTATGCAACGTTGACCGGGTGCCGAAAAGCAAAACGGGGGCCGCAGCCCCCGCTTTGTGTCGACTCGGTGAATTACAGCCCGGCGTCGGCCTTCAGGGCAGCCGCCTTGTCGGTGCGCTCCCAGGTAAATTCCGGTTCGTCGCGACCGAAGTGGCCGTAGGCGGCCGTCTTCGAGTAGATCGGGCGCAGCAGGTCGAGGGTCTGGATGATGCCCTTCGGGCGCAGGTCGAAGTGCTTGCCGATCAGTTCGACGATCTTCTCGTCCGCGATCTTGCCGGTGCCGAAGGTGTTGACCATCAGCGACACGGGCCTTGCGACGCCGATGGCGTAGGCGACCTGGACTTCGCAGCGATCGGCAAGGCCGGCGGCGACGATGTTCTTGGCGACATAGCGACCCGCGTAGGCGGCCGAGCGGTCGACCTTGGACGGATCCTTGCCGGAGAAGGCGCCGCCGCCGTGGTGCGCGGCACCGCCGTAGGTGTCGACGATGATCTTGCGGCCGGTCAGGCCGCAGTCGCCATGCGGGCCGCCGACGACGAAGCGACCGGTCGGGTTGACCAGGAAGCGGGTGCAGGCGGTCAGCATGTCCTTCGGCAGGACCGGCTTGATGATTTCCTCGATCACGGCTTCCGACAGCTGGGCGTGCGACACGTCCGGGCTGTGCTGGGTCGACACGACGACGGTGTCGATCGAGACCGGCTTGCCGTCAACGTACTTCACCGTCAGCTGCGACTTGGCATCCGGGCGCAGCCAGGGCAGGCGGCCGTCACGGCGCACTTCAGCCTGGCGCTGCATGATGCGGTGCGCGTAGTAGATCGGGAAGGGCATCAGCGTTTCGGTTTCGCGGCAGGCGTAGCCGAACATCAGGCCCTGGTCGCCGGCGCCCTGGTCGAGGTCCAGGCCCTGGCCTTCGTTTACGCCCTGCGCGATGTCCGGCGACTGGGTGTTGATGGCGGTGAGGATGGCGCAGGACTTGTAGTCGAAGCCGATGTCGCTGTCGGTGTAGCCGATGCGACGCACGGTTTCCTGCGCGATCTCGCGGTAATTGACGTGGGCCTTGGTGGTGATTTCGCCGGAAATCACGACGAGGCCGGTGGAGACCAGGGTTTCGCAGGCGACGCGGCCGGTCGGGTCGACAGCGAGGATCGCGTCGAGGACGGCATCGGAAATCTGGTCGGCAACCTTGTCGGGATGGCCTTCGCCGACGGATTCGGAAGAAAAGAGATATTCAGCCATGACTGCTCCTGAAACAAAAAACCCCGGTTTTTCCGGCGTTGCCGGCTCCGGGGTCTCGAGCAGACGAACGCTTTAGCAGTATTTGGCAGGCGCGATATCGTTTTGTTCGCTCCCGGAGGATTTACCCCTCCCCGCCCTGCAAGTTGTCCTATTAACTCGGCGGAACGATAATTGTAGCCCTTTTCGCCCTTTCGGCAAATCCGCTCCCTGCCCGCCGCCCCATGCGTTTCGTTTTCCGCCTTCTTGCAACGCTGCCGCTGCCCCTGCTGCATGCGCTGGGGGCGCTCGCCGGCTGGCTGGTCTATCTGGCATCGCCGACCTATCGCCGGCACATGCGTGAGAACATGGCGCTGGCGCTCGGCCCGGCAGCCGCTGCCGCGCGGGGTGCCGCAGTGACTGCCGCCGGACGCATGAGCCTGGAGCTGCCGAAAATCTGGCTGAACCCGCTTGAGCAGGCCGTCGGCATGATGCGCGAGGTGATCGGCTGGGAAGTCGTCGAGGCCGCGCAGGCGGCTGGCAAGGGCATCGTCTTCCTGACCCCGCACCTCGGGTGCTTCGAACTGACGGCGCAGTACTACTCGGCGCGGGCGCCGATCACCGTCCTCTACCGGCCGCCGCGCTACACGGTGCTGCAGGAAATGATCGAAGCCGGCCGGGCGCGTCCGATGTTGCACCTTGCGGCAGCGGATCTCTCCGGCGTTCGCGGACTGATCAAGGCGCTGAAACGGGGCGAAGCCGTTGGACTGCTGCCTGATCAGGCACCGAAAATGGGTGAGGGCAAGTGGCTGCCTTTCTTCGGCAAGCCGGCCTACACGATGACGTTGGCGGCGAGACTGACTGAAACCGGTGCGGCCGTCATCTTCGCGTTCGGCGAGCGCTTGTCCGGTGGCGCCGGCTACCGCATGCACCTGCGCGGGCCGCAGTTCCCGATCGAAGGTTCCCTGGAGGAACGTGCCACGGCAATCAACCGGGAGATCGAGGCGCTGATCCGCAGTTGCCCCGGGCAGTATCTGTGGGGCTATAACCGCTACAAGCGACCGCGTGGCGTCGAGCCACCGCCGGTGGCGGCCGGAGAGACGGCCTGATGCAACTGGCTTTCTGCCTCTACAAGTATTTCCCGCACGGCGGCCTGCAGCGCGATTTCATGCGCATTGCGCTGGCCTGTCAGAAGCGTGGTCATGCCATCCGCGTCTATACGCTGGAATGGCGTGGTGAGGTGCCGGCCGGCTTCGATGTGTTGATCGTCCCGGTGCGGGCCATGACCAATGCGCGTCGCTACGCGAAATTCACGACGTGGCTGCAGTGCGACATGCAGGCGCGGCCGGTCGACCGCGTCGTCGGCTTCAACAAGATGCCGGGGCTGGATGTCTATTTCGCGGCCGATCCCTGCTACGAGGACAAGGCACAGACGCTGCGCAATCCGCTCTACCGGCTCTCGGGACGCTACCGGCACTTTGCCGCGTATGAACGCGCAGTGTTCGCACCGGACAGCCGTACCGAAATCCTGATGATCTCGCAGCTGCAGCAGCCGCTGTTCGAGAAGCACTACGCGACCCCGGCGGCACGCTTCCACCTGCTGCCACCCGGTATCTCGCGGGATCGGCGGGCGCCGGCGAACGCCAGGGAAATCCGTGCCACCTTCCGCGCCGAGTTCGGCCTCGGCGCCGACGATTTCCTGCTCGTACAGATTGGATCCGGTTTCAAGACCAAGGGGCTGGATCGCTCACTTGCCGCCTTCGCGGCGCTGCCTGAAGAACTGCGGCGACGCACGCGGCTCATTGCCATCGGTGCCGACGAGCCGTCGCTGTTCCGGCGCATGGCGGTATCGCTCGGCCTCGGCGAGCGCGTCGACATCCTGCAGGGACGCGACGATATCCCGCGCTTCCTGCTGGGTGCCGACCTGCTGGTCCACCCGGCCTACAACGAGAATACCGGCACCGTGCTGCTCGAAGCGGTGGTGGCCGGACTGCCGGTACTGACCACGGCTGTCTGCGGTTACGCACACTACATCCTCGACGCCGGCGCGGGCGTCGTGCTGCCCGAACCTTTCGCGCAGGCAGCGCTGAACGAGGCGCTCGCGCGCATGCTGGGCGATGATGCTGCGCGTCGTCAGTGGCAGGCCAGTGCGCTCGCCTTTGCGGAGACGGCCGACATCTACGATAACGCCGAAGTCGCTGCCGACATCATTCTTGCGGAACGGAAATGAGCGACGAACTGATCCTCGCCGAACCCTTTGGCACGCTGTGGGCCGCACAGGATCCCTTCGTCGCTGTCGAGGCGCTGGAGGGGACGGTCTATCGCGAGCTGGAGGCCCGCCGCACACTGCGCATCGAGGTCGCCGGGCGCGGTTATTTCGTCAAGATCCATCGCGGCGTGGGCTGGGGCGAGATCCTCAAGAACCTGCTGACCTTGCGTGCGCCGGTGCTCGGCGCCGGCAACGAAATGCGGGCGATCCGGCGGCTGGAGGAACTCGGCGTCGACACGATGCGCGCTGTTGCCTACGGCACACGCGACGGCAGCCCGGCAACTCAGCATTCGTTCATCGTCACCGAGGAGCTGGCGCCGACGGTGAGCCTGGAGGATTTCTGTCGCGACTGGCCACAGCAGCCCCCGCCGCCGCGCTTCAAACGCGCACTGATCGGCCGTGTGGCGACAATGGCGCGACGCATGCACGAAGGTGGTGTCAATCACCGCGATTTCTACATCTGCCATTTCCTGCTGCACCTCGACCCGGTCCCGACGTCCGACACGTTCAAGCTGTCGCTGATCGACCTGCACCGGGCGCAGACCCGGGCGCATACGCCACGTCGCTGGCGCGACAAGGATCTCGCTTCACTCTATTTCTCGGCATTGCAGATCGGCCTGACGCAGCGCGATTTCCTGCGCTTCCTGCGTATTTACTTCGACCGGCCGTTGCGCGAGATCCTGCGTGAGGAGGCCGGCCTGATCGAGCACCTGCAGCGTGAGGCCGCCCGCCTGCAGCGGCGCTACCTGAAGAAGTTCGCTCCCGGAGCGGCGGCATGATCGACTGGCACTTCAATGCCCACTTCCACGGGCGCGAAGCCGAAACACTGTTCGGTACGCTGCCGGCGACGTTCGCCGTGCGCGGGGAGCCGATCGCCAGGGACCCGCTGTCGACGGTCGAGCGGGTGGCGGCCGACGGTACGCGCTACTACATCAAGCGCTACATCGGCAACGGCAAGAACGCCGTGCGCCGCTGGTTCGGCCTGCGGGGCCTGCTGGCGCCGCAGCGCGTGGTCAAGGAATGGGAGAACCTGCTGCTCTTCCGGCAGTGGGGGATTCCGACGGCAACGCTGGTCTGCTGGGGCCTGGAGCGCGTGCGTGGCAGCTTCGTGCGCGGTGCCGTGGTGACCGAGGAAATCGAGCGCACCATGGACATGGGGACGATGGCCAACCAGGACGATCCGCGGCTGCGGGACCGGCGCTGGATGGCCGAACTCCTGCGCCAGGTGGCGAGCCATGCCCGGCGCATGCATGACGAAGGCTTCGCGCATAACGACCTGAAATGGCGGAATCTGCTGGTGGACGATGGCGACGTGCCGACCGTCTACCTGATCGATTGCCCGAACGGGGCTTTCTGGCGCGGCCCCCTGCTGCGTTACCGGATCGTCAAGGATCTCGCCTGTCTCGACAAGATCGGCAAGTACCGCCTGTCGCGGACGCAACGCCTGCGCTTCTATCTCGACTATGCCGGGCATGACCGGCTGTCCGCTGCCGACAAGCGGCGCATCCGGAAGATTCTGAAGTTCTTCGAGGGGCGGGAATGAGCGGGGCGCCATTCGATGCCGACGGCCTGCGGGCTGCAGGCCGTGATCTTGCCGTGCCGTTTCAGGTGCAGCTGGCCGATGGTCGCCTGTTGCAAATGCAGCGCCTCCTGCGCCTGCTGCCGGGCAAGCGGATTGCCGGTGAGGCATCGCTGGAGGGGCGGCGGGTGTTCGCCAAGCTCTTTGTGGCGAAGGCCGGTGAGCGCCATTGGCTGGCGGAGTGCAAGGGCGTGGGGGCGCTTGCCGCCGCCGGCATCCCGACGCCGGAAGTTCTCCTGGCCGACCGCTTGCGGGGCGGCGGCCACCTGATCGTCAGTTCTTACGTCGAAGAGGCCGAATCGCTCGCGGCCGACTGGGCGCGACTGGATGCGCCACCGGCTGGAGATCCGGGCGCCCTGGACGTTCTTGCCCCCGTGCTGGCGATGCTGGCGCAGATGCATCGCGCGGGTCTTGCGCAGCGCGATCTCCATCTCGGCAACTTCCTGCGTTCCCGCGATCGCCTGCTGGTGATTGACGGCGATTCGGTCACGGTGGCGGCAGCACCCCTGCCTGCATTGGCTGCAGCCGAAAACCTCGGTGTGCTGCTGGCGCAGCTGCCGGCCGCGTGGGATGGCGCCGCGCCAGCGTTGCTGGCGGAGTACCAGTCTGCCGGCGGCATTGCCAGCGTTGATGCAGCGATGTTGTGCGCTTCGATCGAGAAGGTGCGGGCCTGGCGTCTGCAGGATTACCTCAAGAAGTCGCTGCGCGATTGCACCCTGTTCTCGGTCGCGCGCAGCACGAACCGTTTTGTTGCCGTGCTGCGCACGGAACGCGAACGGCTGGCGGACATGCTGGCCGTTCCGGACAAGGCGATCGACACCGGTTTGCCGCTGAAGTCGGGCAATACCTGTACCGTCGCTCAGGTGGCGCTGCCGGGGGGCGATATCGTCGTCAAGCGCTACAACCTGAAGAGTGTCGGCCACGCGCTGTCGCGTCTGTGGCGCCCGAGCCGGGCCTGGCATTCGTGGCGTGAAGGCCATCGGCTGGCGCTCTACGGCATTGCGACGCCGGCGCCGCTGGCGCTGGTGGAGGAGCGCTTCGGTCCGTTGCGCCGTCGTGCCTGGTTGTTTGCCGAACATTGCCCGGGCGTGAGCCTGTCCCGGCATTTGTCGCCGGAAAGCCCGCCGCCTGCGGCGGAGGCGCTTGCACTGACGACGCTGTTCGGACTGCTCTGCCACTTGCGCATCACGCACGGCGACATGAAGGCATCGAATCTGCTTTGGCACGCAGGCAGGATATGGCTGATCGACCTCGACGCCTGCACGCAGCATCGCTCCGAGGCGGCCTGGCGCAAGGCCTGGCGGCGCGATCGCGCGCGCCTGCTGCGCAACTGGCCCGCCGATTCCGGTTTGGTGGCCTGGCTCGATCGCGCTCTGCCGCCCGCCTGAGAGCGCTCAGGCGGAGTGCCCGTCCGCCGAATCTTCCCTGAACTGCACGGCATGCAGCCGCGCGTAGTGGCCGTTGGCGGCGAGCAGTTCGGCATGCGTGCCGCGCTCGACGATGCGCCCCTGATCCATGACCAGAATCAGGTCGGCCTTCTCGATGGTGGTCAGCCGATGCGCGATGACGAGTGTCGTGCGACCCTCCATCACCTTGTCCAGCGCCGCCTGGATATGGCGTTCCGACTCGGTGTCTAGCGCCGAGGTGGCTTCGTCGAGGATCAGGATCGGCGCATCCTTGAGCAGGGCGCGGGCGATGGCGAGGCGTTGACGCTGCCCGCCCGACAGGAGGACGCCGTTTTCGCCGACCAGCGTATCGAAACCCTGTGGCAGCTTGTCGATGAATTCACGCGCATAGGCCGCTTCGGCGGCCTGCTCGATGGCCTCGCGGGGAGTGCCGGCGAGGTCGCCATAGGCGATGTTGGCGGTGATCGTGTCGTTGAAGAGCACGACCTGCTGCGTCACGAGCGCGATATGCCGGCGCAGGTTGCGCAGGGTGTATTTCTCGACATCGACGCCGTCGATGAGAATCTGGCCTTCGCGATGATGGTAGAAACGCGGCAGCAGGCTGACGAGCGTTGACTTCCCGCTGCCCGAGCGGCCGACGATGGCGACCATCTGTCCGGGGGCGATGCTGACGTTGAGTTCGCCGAGAACCTGCTGTTCGGTCCCGGGGTAGCGGAAGCTGAGGTTGCGGATTTCGATGTGACCGTCGACACGGTCGCGCTCGACGTCACCCGCATCGGTTTCGGGCGCCTCGTCGAGTTGCGCGAAGATGCTTTCGGCGCCGGCCAGCCCTTTCTGGATCGTGCCGCTGACTTCCGAGAGCTGGCGGATCGGCTTGGGCAGGAGGCCGGCCGCCGTGATGTAAGCAATCAGGTCGCCGGCGGTGGCGTCGCCGCGCAGGTAGAGCACGAGGAAGAGAATCACTGACATCGCCGAGAACGTCACCAGTTGCAGGGCCGGCGTGAAGGTGGCGCCGGTCTTCACCATGCGCAGCTGGCGGGCCGTGTTGTCGGCGCTGGCGATGCGGAAGCGCTTCGCCTCGTAGTCTTCGCCGCCGAAGCTGCGAACGACGCGGTAGCCCTGGATGGTCTCCGAGGCGATGTGGGTCAGATCGCCCATGGCCGCCTGGATCTTCTTGCTCTGCTTGCGGAACTTGCGGCTGGCGCCGCTGACCATGACCCCGATGATGGGCAGGATCGCGATCATGATCGCGGTCAGCTTCCAGTTCATCCAGAGCAGGTAGCCGAACAGGAAGACGACTGTCAGCCCCTCGCGGATGACGACCTTGATCGCGTCGGTTGCAGCACCGGTGACCATCGTCACGTTGTAGGTGATGCGCGAGATCAGGTGGCCCGAGTTGTTGTTGTCGAAATAGGTATTGGGCAGGCGCAGCAGCGACTCGAAGAGCCGGATGCGCAGTTCCTCGACCAGTCCGAGCGAGACGCGGGCCAGGTAGTAGTTGCCGAGGAAGGAACCGATGCTGCGCCAGACGATGATCAGCACCATCAGGATCGGCACGCCGTACATCAGTTCGATATTGCCGAGCAGGGGCAGCTCGTAGCGCGTCGTGCCCGGCGTTCCGAGGCCGTCGACGAAATACTTGAGGATCGCGGCCAGCATCGGCTGCGACGAGGCGAAGATGACGTAGCCGACGAGACTGATGCCGAACAGGCCGAGCAGCGGCTTCAGGTAGCCGAGCAGGCGCAGGTAGATCTTCAGCGAAGAGGCGGGTTTCGGGTCTGGCGAGGGGGTGGTCTGCTGCATCGGAGCGGCGGGCTGGGATAGTCCGTGCAGTTTATCACGCCCCCCGGCGGCCCCCGTGCGCAGCGACAAGGCGGTAAACTAGCGTTTTTTCGGACGGGCCGGCCTCTTGGACAGACTTGGAAAGCAGGAATACCTTGCGATGCGCGAAGGGGCCGAAGTGCTCGAGGTCGACCACTATGGCGAAAAGGTGCTCCGCCTCGTCGATGGCTCGATCCTGAAGCTTTTCCGGCGCCGGCGCCGCCTGCTGTCTTCCGCAGCGCTCTTCCCTTATTCGCGGCGCTTCGTGAGCAACGCTGCTGCCCTTGCCAGACTCGGCATACCCGTTCCCCGCGTGCTGCGCCTGGTGCGCATACCGTCCATCGAGCGCGATGCCGTGCATTATCAGCCCCTCGTCGGCCAGACCCTGCGCGATGCCATGCGCGCCGGACTGCCGCCGGCGCGTATCGCCGCCCTGAAGGCGGCATTCACCGGTTTCATCGTCCGCCTGCATGACCAGGGCGTCTATTTCCGCTCGCTCCATTTAGGTAACGTCATCCTGACGCCCGATGGCGAACTGGGCCTGATCGATTTTGCCGACCTGCGCATTCATCCGTGGGGCCTCGGGCGCTATCTGCGGGCACGCAACATGCGACGCATGCTGGCCATGGCGGACGAGCGCGACTGGGTCGACATCGAAGCCATCGTGAATGCTCGGCCTCCGCGCGAGGAGCGGGCCTGATGGCTGCAGACGCGGCGCCCCGCGGGCGCTTCGGATGGGCAATACTGGCAGCGCTCCTGAGTGGCCGCCTGCGCATTCCCGGCGGACATCGTCCGCCGGCCGGACATGTCGTCGGTGACGCCTTTGCCGGCGTCGGCGTGGCAGCATCCGACGATCCGGCCGTCGATGAATTCATCGTGGAGCGCCTGCGCTGGGCGGGCTTGAATCATGTCCGCATGGATTTCACCGCCAGCGACGAAAACGGCCCGGCGGCGCGCCTGCTTGATCGCCTGATCGCGGCCGGTGTGCGCATCACGCTGCACCCGATGCAGGCGCGCGACGAAGCGAAGCAGATGCCCGGCACCGATGCGGCAAGCCGATGGCAAGCCTTCCTGACCCGTACCCTCGACCGCTATGGTGCTGCCGTCGAGATGATCGAACTCGGTTCGACGGTGAACCGCCAGCGCTGGTGTGGCCACTCGCTGGCCGGCTTTCTTGCGATGTGGGCGATCGGCTGGCGGGAAGTCCGGGCGCGCGGACTGACGCTGGCGGGGCCGAGCGTCACCGATTTCGAACCGCCCTGGAATGTCGGGCTGCTGTCGCTGCTGGCCGGGCGTGGCCAATTGCCCGACCTGCACAGCGACAACCTCTTTTCCGAACGGTGCACGGAACCCGAGCGCTTCGACCACAAGATCCTCGGCCGCCGCCTCGTCGGCCTGCACAAATTCAACCTGATCAAGAAGGCCCGGTTGCTGGCCCGTCTCGGTGCCGATGTCGGCGTCCCGCGCCTGATCTCTCCGGCGGCCTTCTGGACGCTGCCGCGTATCGAACGCATGCTGCCGGACAGCGAGCAGAAGCAGGCCGATTACCTTTCGCGCTACATGGTGCTGTGCGCAGCCTCGGGGGCGCTGGAGCGCGCCTGGTGGGGGCCGCTGATCTGCCATCGGGAGGGGCTGGTCGACAATGGCAAACGGCCTTATCCGGTCCTCGAACGCATCACCCGCTACGCGAGCGTTGAAGGCGACCGGCACGACCTGCGCGTCAGGCCGGCCCTGCATGCGCTGCGTGCGTTTGCGGCGCTTGTTCCCGGTGCCCGTTACGAGGGGCGCTTGAATTCGTCGGAAGGACTGGAGGTGCACGCCTTCCGTACGGCAGCGCGACTCCTGCATGTGGTCTGGACGATCAATGGCCGGGCCGCGGCGCTGGACGACCTGTATGCGGAGGACGATGTCGCCGCAGCAGAATTCCGTGACCGGGACGGCGAGCCCGAGCCTGCCGGCGATGCGCGGCGGATGCTGCTCGGTGAATCGCCGCGCTATCTTTCCTGGCCGGGCGGGCGCGAAGTGGCCGTGAAACCGGGCGCAGCGCTGCTGCCCGATCTCGTGATTGCCCGGCACACCGCGGGCGTGAAATATTTCCTCTTTCGCGAGGGCAACTGGCAGGGCGTCATCGCTGCGGCATCGGCGCAGGAAGCGGATGTCCTGCTGCAGTCGATTCACCCCGAACGACTGGCGGCACCTTCCCGGGAGGCCAGTCTGCGGCATGCGCGGAATGCCATCTGGGCGATTCCCGACCCGCGTCGCAGCGATGCCCGCCTGGTGATCAAGCAGCCGGTCACGATGCACCTGCACAAGCGACTCTTCGATCGCTTCAAACCCTCCAAGGCCTTGCGCAGCTGGAACGGCACCAATGAGCTACTGCGCCGGGGTGTTGCCGCAGCGGCGCCGGTCGCCTGTTTCGAATGGCGCGGCGACCGGACCCTGATGCGCAATTTCTACGTCTGCGAGCACGTGCCGGCGGAATGGACGGCGCGCGAGATAGTGGCCGCCTTTGCGGGTGGCGCCCCGTTGTTCGCCGGGGTGGCCGAGCCTGACGCCTATCGACAGCTGGCGTCCTACCTGCTGCGCATGCACGGCGGCGGCATCCTTTTCCGGGATCTGTCGGGCGGCAACATCCTGATCGGCAACCCCGAACCCGGCCGGCTATCCTTTACGCTCATCGATACCGGGCGCATCCGCGTGTTCCCGGTCCCGCTCACGCTTGGCCAGCGCTTCGACGATCTGGTGCGGATCTGCAACAAGCTGCACCCCGCCGGACGCGAACAGTTCCTGGCCATTTACCTGGCGGCCATCCGTGGCCGACTACGGCGCTGGCACCGCATTCCCTTCCTGCTCTACGACTTCAAGGTGTCGGCCAAGCGGCGCATCGGACGCAAGGCGATCAAGAAGCTGTTCAACCGGCGCTGATGCTTGCCGGGTTCAGTTTGCGGCGTTGAGGAGACGTTGGCCGAAGCGCCGATAGTCCCCGGCGCCGGGCGTGCTCAGATAGCTGCGCAGGAAGCTGGCGATCACCTGCGGCAGGTCGCCCCGGCCGTCGTCGCGGATGCGCGTCCAGTAGCGCCGCAGGTTGCGCCGGAAGTGTCGGCGCAAGGCGGCGTCATCGATCAGCTCCGGGTGCAGATCGATGAATTTCGCGTAGGTGAGGAAGAACGCACCGAGCATCTTCCTTCTCTGGCGCAATGAATTGCCCGGGTGCTTCCGGTAGCTCGCCAGTGTCTCGGGCAGCCTGGCGATCGCATAGCGGGCAGAGAGCCTCAGCCAGCAGTCGATATCTTCCAGCGGTAGCGCCGGGTCGAAGCCGCCGATCGCGAGAAAGGCGTCGCGCCGCAGCGCAATCGACGGGTTGGAAATCAGGTTGCGATGAAAGAGCCAGCGGTAGGCCGCTCGATCGACGCCCGCGTCGGCATGCAGGCCAGGGCGTCTTACCGGACGAATGACACCGTCGGCATCGATCGTGTCGGTGTCGGT
>Ga0268298_10005437_pt1 | contig 11931 bp, 10 predicted proteins | sample WWTPWeurt_MetaG_FD_194462 | JGI IMG/M metagenome (GOLD analysis project Ga0268298, IMG submission 194462) | Activated sludge microbial communities from WWTP in Nijmegen, Gelderland, Netherland - WWTP Weurt | ecosystem: Engineered > WWTP > Aerobic digester > Activated sludge | place...
ATTCCCTTGGATGTATTTTGTGCTATCATCTTGTAAGACCATCGGTTGTCCTTCTTTCTTGCAATTGAAAGATTAACCGAGGTCTCCCCCTTTTGACCGCTTTTACAGAAAGTTTCTTGCACCGACACGGCAACTACTCCGGCATCCATGGCAGCGCTAACATACTTAACTGCATATTGGGGATTTAAACCCGACGAAACTTCTGGCACATTTGTGATCTGCACGCTGAGCTTTGTTTCTGATTGATACTCGCCTTGTGTAAGCTCTTTAGATATCTCACCTGGTTTCTGTATTGCTTGCGATGATTCGGCGGTGTAGACCTGATAAGGCTTTCCGTTAGCATTTCGTTTGTCACGGCTTATTAAATTGGCCTCTTTAAGGGGATTAACCCTAGATATAGAGATCTCGCCGTCTTGTAACTCAAGACTTCTGTTTTGCTCGTGCCAGTCTGTTGGTAGCTTTCGCCCCGCCAAATTTGTTGGCTGGTAGTGCCGTAATGAGCCATCGCTAGCATTAGTGCGGTCTTGTTCAACTCGGCTCATTTCTACATGCCCGCTTAGCCTGACTGTTTGCAAATCAGGTGCATGTAGGCGCCGTGCTTCCATGTTTGCATGTTGCTGCTCGCCCTGATCTTTGGCTTTGGCGTCTGACATCGGCGCAACCTCTGCCCAGTACTTTAGGCATTATTCCAGCCTGTGGACGATAAGAAACCGACTGTGCGCGTATCCTCTGGCGTGTGCTCCAGCGAGCAACAAACTAAGCCCCAACTTCAATTTTCACACTCTGCACGAAGGCCGGTTTGAAGCACAGGTTCCTCTCACTGAATGCTGCCGGCCACCGAGTCAGACCTGGCAAAGATTAAATCCGCTCCCAAATCGGGAGATCCACTTGCCGACAGTCTCCCAATTTGGGAGACTGTCAAAATGGGAGCAGAAAGTGATGAAAATTCAGAATCGCCGGGTCATCACGCAATTCATTGCCGAGAACGCAGACTCAGCTGCCGGTCTTGAGCGCTTCGTGAAAATAGTTTCTGCTGCTCATTGGAATCATCCGGGAGATGTGAAACAAACTTTCGCCAGCGCCGACCTGATTGGCAACAACCAGTGGATTTTCAATATTTCCGGAAACAACTATCGCTTATTGGCAATGGTCTGGATGCATAACGGAATAGTACACATCTTGAAAGTCATGACCCATGCCGATTATGACAAAGAGACATTCTCATAAAGGTGACAAAAATGGACCCTAGCAGCAAGAAATACCAGGCATTAATCAGACGTTTGCCGCTACGTCCGCTAAAGAGCGAACAAGATCTCGATGCCGCCCTGCAATTGTCCATAGAATTAAATGAAAAATTCCAGACACTAGACGAAGGCGAGAAAGACTATCTTGAGATGCTCACCCAGGTTATTCAGTCTTATGAACAGAAGTTCTACCAGATTGAAGATAGCGCAAAGCCGCATGAGGTTCTGAAAGAACTCCTGGAACAAAACAACATGATTCAGAAAGATCTGAGAGTGCTTCTCGGCGTACCATCAGGCCGTGCAAGCGAACTGGTGAGAGGAGAACGAGAACTGTCAAAAGAGCAAATTATGACCTTGTGTCTGCGCTTCAAAGTTGAGCCAAGTCTCTTCCTGCCAAAACAAAAGTCCACTGACATTTCAGAAACATATAAAACCGAACCTGTTCCCAGTTTTCAAACGGTCTGCGAATCTATAGAGTCTGTCATAGCAGAGGCGAGAAACTCCAACAAAACCTATCTCTGTGACTGCGACGGCTTGCTGATGACTATCACCAGAAGTTCCAAGATTGACGAACTGATGAACGCCTACGATAAGTTCATCCAGGCAAGCGACAAAAAGCCTGAAAGCAAGTTGTCTATTAGATACTTTGATTGAACCAGGCACGAGGGGAAGCACTGCCAGCCAGGAGAGAACCCACCGCCACGGGTATCATTAACGCCAGTTAAGCAAATTACCCTTTTAAGGGCTTTCATTAGCACATCTATCTGGAAGGGCAAACGGCGCTTCTTGTATACTGCCCTCCCGGCTCACTGTGGCATGGATTTCGACCTTTGCTCTTCAACAGTTTCGACTATCTCATTTTTCTCCCCCTGGTGGTCCTGGCCTACTGGCTCTGCCCCAGGCGCCTGCGCATTGGGCTCTTAATCGCCGCCAGTTACTACTTTTACATGCATTCCTTCAAGATCTACGGGCTTTTGCTCTTAGGTCTGACGGCCGCCAACTACCTGCTTGGTCTGGGTCTGGCCCAAGCCAAGGAAAGTTACCGTCGCCTCGTCTTGATTGCCGGCATCGCTTTCAACCTGGGCATGCTGGCACTTTTCAAATATACAAACCTGCTTCTCGACACCCTCAATAAGGGGCTTGATACCCTGGGCACCGGGCTTCACCTTCAGAGCATCCATAGCACCGGCATAGCCGACCTGCCCATAATTTTGCCCCTGGGTATTTCCTTCTTCGTTTTCGAATTCATCCACTATCTCACCGATGTCTTCAAAGGCAGCGCCCCGGTAAAAAATCCCCTGCGCTTCGCCCTCTTCGCTTCCTTTTTTCCATCCCAAATTGCCGGACCGATCAAGCGCTATCAAGACTTCGACAAGCAACTGGACAAACCGGCCACCATCAAGAGCGACGATATCTACGCAGGGCTCTGGCTCATTTCCCGTGGTCTCTTCAAGAAAGTGGCTCTGGGCGACAATCTGGCCCCTGTGGTGCAGGCCGGGTTTGCCAATCCCGCTCAGCTTGGAACCGGTGAAGCCTGGCTGGCAGTCTTAGCCTTCGCCTTCCAGATTTACTACGACTTTTCCGGCTACACCGATATGGGACGCGGTTCAGCCATGCTCTTCGGTTTCAGCCTGCCGGAGAACTTCAATATGCCCTACCTGGCCCGCAGCCTGAAAGATTTCTGGCACCGCTGGCATATCAGCCTTTCCACCTGGTTGAGAGACTATCTCTATATTCCGCTGGGCGGCTCAAGGCGGGGCGAACTGGGCACCCTGGCCAATCTTTTCACCACCATGCTCCTGGGCGGACTCTGGCACGGCGCCTCCTGGACCTTCCTTCTCTGGGGCGCCTTTCACGGCGCCGGGCTGGGTCTGAACAGAATCTACGAGGGCTTCCTCAACAAGCCTGAAAACGCCGCCCTCAAAAAAGCCGGTGAAACCTGGCTGGGACAGGCTCTGGCCTATGTGGTGACCATGGTAACGGTGCTCGTGGGCTGGGTGCTCTTCTATGCCCACAACCTGCCCCAGGCGCTAGGCGTATTGAAAGCCATGTTCTTGCCTCAGGCAGCCTCTGCCGACTGCATGGTCACCCATTTGACCGTACATTCCACCCTCTTGCCGGCAGCCGCTCTCTACGGGACAGCTATGCTTGCCTGTTGGGGCGTCAAAAGAGCTCCGGCACTGCCGAGCCCTGCTTTTCTTCCACCACGGGTAGTGGCACACTCCTGCGCCCTGCTTGCCCTCTTCATTATCACAATCGAACTGGCTCCGCGCCTTGCTTCCCCCTTCATCTATTTTCAATTCTAATGACTAAAGAAAGCACTATCGAAAAAAGAGAACTGCAAGAAGCAGACACCGGAGCAGTCAGCACCAGCACTGCACCGTCACCTGCCGCACTGCGCGCGGGCGACTACAGTCTTGCGCCGGGCGCTCTGAAAGAGACAAAAAGCAAGACCAACTTTTTTGGGAAAACCCTGGGCGCTCTACTTGCCCTCAGTTTGACCGTTATTGGCAGCGAATTACTCTTAGCCGTGACCGGATTAGGTGAAGAAGAGTATGTGCGCCCCGACCCCCTCTTCGGAGTGGCTCACATGGAAGGCAAAGACGTTACCTTCAAAGCCGAGGGCTTTTCTCGCGGCAAATTCAATAGCGCCGGCCTGCGCGACCGGGAATTTACAGTCAGCAAGCCGGACCATACCAGGCGCATTGCTTTTCTGGGCGACAGCAAAACCGAAGGCATGCAAGTGCCCATGGAAGAAACCTTTGTCAAACTACTGGAAAGTCGCCTCAACAAAAACACAGACATGAGCGAAGCGGCGCATGCGGGTAAGGCCGCGCCGGACGTTCAGGCAATCAACTTCGCCACCGCTGGTAATGGCACACTAGTAGAACTTCTGCACTACCTGACCAGGGTACGCTACTACAAGCCAGACACAACGGTGCTGATTTATAACTACGGCGACTCGGGCGAAAGCGGCTCATCGGGAGCGGTCAATAATGCCCTGGCCAGACCGGCGGTTTTCATCGAGGCAGACGGCAGCCTCAGGCTTTCCTTTGACGAACTGGATCACTGGCTCGCCAGCGACAACACCCGCTTCAAGCAAGATACCGCCTGGTTGCGCCGTCATTCCCGTCTCTTCCAGATGGGCTCGGACATCGACTTAAACATGCGCGGGCAACACAAAGTCTACACAGCCTTTAGTGACTCCGTACTGAAGCCGGGCTGCACGGCTCTCTCGAAAGTGCTCACCGCTGCCACCGGCTCAGACAAGAAAGCCCGGGCGCAGGCGAAGACACAGGCTCAAACACAGGCTCGGGCGCTGTCACAGGCTCAGGCGCAGACACAAGCTCAGCAGACAGCCAGCCCCGCCGGGCAAGCCGGCTTAACGGAGCAGGCCCTTCATGAACGAGCTTACCTGCAGGCGGAATTCGCCCGCCTCGATAAATTGGTCAATAGCGGTAAAGCAAGCGTGCTTCCGGCCAGACCGGAAAGACTGGATAAAGACGCCCGTTCTATCGAGTCGCTGGGTTTTGCCGCCATAGACCAGGAGCACCACCGCAATACCGAACTAACCGCCAAACTCCTGCGCATGCTGCACCAGGCCTGCCTTGAAAACGGCTCCAAACTTGTGGTGGTTGGGCTCCCCGCCCCGGACAACTGCACCTTCTATTTCTGGGAATTGCGGGCGCTGAAAAACTTGGCCGGCGAGTTTAAAGACGGCAGTTTTACCGTGGTGGACTGCAATCCCTCTTTCCCCAAGCTTAAGCCCATGGAAGTGAATCCCTACTATTACACCGCCCATTTCTCGCCGGTGGGGCACAAAATTATCGCCGACATAATTGAGCCATATTTGCAGCCCTCACACTGAAGAAGCGAAATAGAATAATATAGAACTGTCAAGGCACGTTCAAAAATAGAAAGTTCAAGCAAGATTCAGCATGCCCGAGGAAAATCCGGGAAGCCCACAACCGAGTGCACACGAAGCAGCCAAGGGCGATGCCGGTCTTGAGCACGACGCCTCACGTACTGTCGTTACTCGGGCCGGCAGCACTGCCAGCGGCGGCGTCATCCACTTCCAGCCCGGCGACCTGATAGACAACGTCTACCGGGTGCTGGAACTACTGGGCTCTGGGGGTGCCGGACAGGTTTACCGGGTGGAGCAGACCAATTTGAAGCGCGAGGCGGCGCTGAAATTGCTCAATACCAGCCAGATGGACGAACAAGCCTGGCGACGCTTCCACTACGAAGCCCAACTAATAGGCAAGCTCAATCACCCCAACATCATTCAGGTGTACAACTTCGGCATACACGAAGACAGGCTGCCTTACTATGTTATGGAACTGGTGAAAGGCGACACCCTCGACACCAATATCAAAAAGTTCGGCGCCGTAGGCACTTTGGAATCCACCGAATTGTTCCTGGACATCTGCTCGGCCCTGGCCTATGCCCATGAAAAGGGCATCGTGCACCGGGATATTAAACCAGGCAATATCGTCCTGGTGCAATCAAGCGGCGGTCTCGGCTACAAAGCGAAACTGCTGGACTTCGGCATTGCCAAACTGAAGAGCAAACAAAATTATCAAGCCCAGGGTCTGACCATGGCCGGCGAGGTGGTGGGCAGCCCGCTCTACATGAGCCCCGAGCAGTGCCAGGGGCAGAGCGTGGACGAACGCAGCGATGTCTATTCGTTGGGTTGCACCATATTTGAAACCATGACCGGTTCGCCGCCCTTCCGGGGAGAAAGCATCTTCGCCACAGTCATGATGCACTTTAACGACGATCCGCCCACTTTGAAAAGCCGAGTGCCCGATGAATACTTTCCACCGCGGCTGGAAGAATTAATTCAGAAGTCCATGGCCAAAGATCCCGCCCAGCGTTTTCAATCAATGACGGAAATGGCGCAGGCTCTAGCCGCTATCAAAGACACACTCACACGCAATTTAAGCAGCAGCAATCGCGGTGCCGCCGCAGCCGGCACCGCCGGCAGTAGCACCATGCAAATCGATATGCGAGTACGGGGCGGCGAGACAACCAAATATACAAAGATTCGAGAAGCCGACAACAGACGACGGCTGATCAAAACTCTACTTGCCGTCTGTCTGCTCACTGCCGTCGGCTTCGGCGCCTGGCAAGTGGTCACGACTTTGATGAGCAAACCACCCAAGGAAGCCCACCTTGACGAGGTTGCACTAACCGACAAAGCAATCCGCAATTTCGAGAAAGAATCAGTGGCGGTAGCCACACCAAAGGCGGGCTCCTACCTGCAATATCCTCTAACCAAGCGCAACGGTATTCTAGTTCGAAGATACAATTTTCCGGACAAACCACCCATCGGAGAATTTTCCATTGTCAATTCGACTGGCAAAGAACGCTACAGAAACCCTACCGAACTTGAGCTACCAGCAAACAAGCTAGTTCGCTTCACGCCTTCGGCAGACTTTTGCCTGGTGCCGCAGCTATTCGAGGGCTTCGACTCCTCGATGCCCAACGAGCTGAATATTCAAATAGGCAAGGGAAACTCGGTCAATATTGTTCTCGACATGCCAATTTCAGAGATTCTCAAACACTGCCAACACATCAAGCAACTCTACTTTCTCGAAGCGTCCGAAACCAATTTATGTGATAAAGACCTAGTCACGCTGGAGTCCTTTCCGATTCTCTCCATCCTGGGAGCGGAACGCACCTCACTAACCGCCCTCGGTCTAGCCAAGTCGAAAGTGCTCTCTCAATTGAAAGAACTACATTTAGATCTCCTTTCCGAGGATCTCTCTGAACTCTTCGAAGCCATCGCCAGGCACCAAAGTTTGAAGTTTCTTTCTGTAACCGGTCAAACCCTTGACGAGAAGGAAGTTTCCGCACTAAGTAAAGCAAGCAGTATAGACGGACTTTCCCTGGTAGGTACAGGTATTGACGAGCACAAACTGCAAATTCTTGCTCAGAGCATGAAACAACTAAATCACCTGAATTTGAGAAGAAATAAGATATTCCCCAGTTCCACCAAAACACTGGCCAAGTTCAAAAATTTGAACTGGTTGATCGTGCCCGAGGAGGGCTGGTCTCTTGAGCAACAACAAAAACTGAGAGCACTGCTTCCCCATTCGAAAGTAGAGTTTGTCGGCACCACTTCCAACAAAGATAAACAACCTATGTTCTCTGCCGAATGAGCATCGGAATCTAAGCAGATCAATGCGGCTTGGATATAATCAAGCTTATGCCGCCACTGGAAATACCCGCCACCCTGAATAAGAGAAAGAAACCAGCCGCAAAAGCTCAGATTGACTCCGGTCTGGTCATTGCTCTTGCCCTCAGCCTCCTGACAACGGCTATCTGCCCTGCCGCCCCAGCCCAGAACAGCCGTGAGCAAGGAGCAACCCAGAGCGCCGCCGGCTTACCTTTCCGCGCCAGACCAGGCACGGCCGGCAGCCGCACCCAGGCTGTCCCCGCCAAGCAAAATGGAGACTGGTCGGCCTACAGCAATATCTTCGAGATAAGAGCTGTCAAAAAGCTCACTTACGAAGACAAGGTGCGCCAGAAAACCATCGAAATGCGCCTCACCAGCCCTATCGCACCGGGCTCCTATCCGGTCATAATTTTTTCCCATGGTGCCGGAGGCTCCAAGGACGCCTACACGCAATTGACGGAGTTTCTAGCAGCCCGTGGCTATATCTGCCTGCAACCCACTCATGACGACAGCATTTCCAAACTCCGCCTGAAAAAGAAAACCGCTTCCATCGTAGATGCCCTGGCTACCACCAACGACCAGCGTTACTGGATCAATCGCGCCAGAGACATCGAGGTCACCCTGGACGGACTGGATACCATCGCAGCCAGCCTGCCCAAAGGCGTGGAAATGAACAAAGAAGCCATCGGCATGGGCGGGCATTCCTTTGGCGCCTTCACCACCCTTATTCTGGCTGGGGCACCGGTCAACATTCCCCAGGGCATAGTGGCAGGCTACGGCGGTCTGACCAATTTCGGCGACAAGCGCATCAAAGCCTTTCTGGTTCTAAGCGGGCAGGGCACCGGCAAGGTGGGGCTCTGCTTCCCCGACAGGGAAAGCTACAGCTCCATCAAGGCACCCATGCTGCTCATGACCGGCTCAAGGGACAAAGGCCAGCGGGGACAGCCCCCCAAATGGCGCATGGAACCCTTCACTTACAGCAGCGGCAACAAGTATCTGGTCTACATTAACGGCGCCAACCACATGACCTTCACAGGCAATATATTCACGCGCGGAAGCGAACGGGATGAGCCGACTAAAAACCGCCCCATAAAACTCTTTTCCTCTTTTTTGCATGACGGAATTGATTCCGGTCTGGCCCGCGCCACCGAGATGAATGCCCGCACCAAGCCACTCTTCCCCTTCGTGCAAAAGGCCAGCCTGGCCTTCTTCGATGCCTACCTAAAAAACTCCCAGCCGGCCGTAGACTACCTCAAGAGTCATCAACTGGAAAAAGTCAGCCGGGGGGTCGTGGACCAACAGGAACAATGAAATATCGCAAAGATATTCAGCGCTTCCACAGTCCCGGCAAGTCAAGGGGGCATACTAACCTAATATGACAAAATCTCTCATGACATCGATAAAGACCGAGCGCCTGCTGCTTCGCCCTCACAAGCAAAGCGATCTGGCCGATTTGCACATTTACTCGGCCGACCCCGAAGTGGTCAAGTTCATGCAGTGGGGTCCCAACACCGAACAGCAGTCCCGAGATTTTCTCTCAAACTGCATTGCCGGTCAGAGCATCGATGAAAAGCAAAACTATGATTTTGCCGTAGAACTGGTAGACAATTCCGGTTTTCCCGAAGCAAGAGCCGGACAGATGGTGGGTTCCATCAGTTTGCGCCTGCCCAAACCCGACGCCAAACTGGGTGAAATCGGCTACTGCTACGCCCGCTCCACCTGGGGCAAAGGCGTGGCTTCCGAGGCAGCCGAAGCCGTGATGAAGTTCGGCTTTGAAGATCTGGGCTTGCACAAAATCAGCGCCACCTGCGACCCCTTCAATTTTGGTTCAGCCAAGGTTCTGCAAAAAGCAGGCATGCGTCTGGAAGGCTTTCTTAAAAAGCACATTTATATAAAGGGAATTTGGCGCGACACGCTTTTATTTGGCACGGCTAGAGAAGATCAAGCCCAGAACAAAGTGCTCTACAGCAACAGTCAGAGCGCAACCAATTTGCAGAAACTACAAGGGCAAAATGGTGGCTCAGGCAAGCATGGAGTTCAACGATCATTTGTCGTCGACATGTTCGCCCAGGGTGAAGTAATAAAGATTGAACTGGAAGCGGGAGCCGAATTGAAAGCCCACACACCGGTTTTAGATGAATACTGCCTGGTGCTGGAAGGCACTCTAACTGCCGGCGATGAAACCTGGGGCAAAAACACCCTGGTACATACACCAATGGCGGTGCAACAAAAATCGATGCTAGCCAAAGAGAAAAGCACGGTCATACTATTTAGACTCGGCCCTGATGGGGCAGACAGGTAAGTCAGGGGCGCGCTACCGCACCGCTGCCGATACTCGGGCGGCCAAGTCGCGGCTTAGCGACCTTCGCATCCTGGGCTACTGCTTCCGCTTGCCTCCACTAAAATACAAATCCCATCTTTCATTTCTAGCGTCGGAGCCGTATCTTGAACTGCCCTTGCTCTCAGCCTTCTGCCACTGATAGTAATATGTATTAGTTTGCGGATCTACGATAAAATCTCTGGTGGTGCCACTGCTATTGGTGCTGGTATAAATTCTCAGATTTTTGCTGCCTAACACGGCGGCATCCTCAGGATAATAAGCAAGAAAGTCTTTCACAATAAACTGAGCTTCCTTACGATCAAAGTCGCTGTCGGAAAGCGCCAGATATTCACTAATATTGGTGGGAGTGATGCCTGCCTTACCTTCAAAGCGAGCATGTCCGACCCAATTCCCTTCCAAAGGGGCTTCCGGCTCTGCGTACTCTTTTACGTTGCGAAGTTCGGAGCGCTTCACCCCGAAAATACCCTCAAAAGCTATGCCGGTAGTGGAAAAGGGATCGTACAAGCAACCACTCAAAAGTAAACTGGCCGAAAGAAACTGCACCAACAATGCGATTTCTAAGCGACGCTTGTTTTTTCGACCTTCAAGTTGCTTCATAGTTTCTCCGAGCGGCCCGCCGGTCTGCCCTCAGGCCCGCTGACAAATAGAACAAGAATCAGTGAGCAGTGGGCACCTTTACATATACCACCGCTTCGAGCTTTAAACAACGACCAGTACCGGCCTGCCTAGATACAAAGCAGATAGACAAGCGCTACACTAATTCGCCTACGCCATTAAATTCAAGTGCTCCCGGAGAAACACCATGGGATTCAAGCTAAGCCTTACCATCCTCTTACTGACCTTCTCGCTAACTATATCCGCCTGCCCGGCGCCGGCCTCCGACCTGGTGCAGGTAAGCGAGTACCACGGCGATGAAGTAAAAGCCAAGTCCGGGCTGGTCTGGCTCGGGCTCTTCCCGACTAAAAAAGATAATCAGCATACACTGCGCAAAACCAGAGTAAAAATTACCATCGTCTACGACGGCATAAACGACGAACCGGGTCAAAAGACCGGCAAGAAAATCACCATCCCCGACAAAGAAGAACCTGTTTTCCTGGTGCGCGGTGTCGACTCTCTCAAGCCCGGTCCCGTAGAAACCTGCAAGTACAAGCTGCCGCCCTCAACGGTCGAACAACTGCCCTGTGGCACGAAGCTAACTTTAAAGCTAAAAAACAGCAAGACTTATCTACACGTAAAGGGCTCCAAGAAAGGCGACACAATAAGCAACTGCACTCTTACACTTGAATGCAATGGGCGCAAGCAAGTCATATACAATGAGAAAGAGGTGGGCGACAGCGGCACCCCCAAACTACTCTGGGCCGGCGACCTCGATGGAGACGGCAAACTCGATCTATTCATGGATACCACCAATCACTACAATATCTCCAGACCGACCCTCTTTCTCTCAGGCAAAGCCAAACGAGGAAAACTGGTGCAGGAAGTAGCGTTTATCGATTGCACTGGCTGTTAGTTTCAAATCACGGTGAAAATTATGCCGAACAAATCTGCCTGGTGATAACCTTTTGCACTCTGCCGGGTATTCTTGTGCTAACCCTCGGTCCCGCAATCGTGACTATTACAAATGCCGTGAACCCGATTCTGGAAGGCGACAAACCCTGATTGCTGCGCAAACCGCTATCGATCGCAGAATTTCTCATCCTTGTGCAAAGCAGAAACACTTGTCAAAGGAACTATCCTTGGCAAAAGAGTCGTCTCGCATTTGCCAACCAAATAACTTCAACCGATAGCCTTTAGCCAGAATCAGCCAATTGTAATCACAGGAGAGAAAATGACTAAACTCAGTTCAAATATCGAAAAAACCACATTGAGCTTCCTCGAAAAGCTCAATGCCGCCGGCGGCCCGGCCATCTATGAAATACCTGTTGCCGACGGACGGGCAGCCTTCACCAATCTGCAAGCAGTCGACGTAGTGAAACTGCCTGTAGACATCGAAGACAAGACCTTGCCCGTCGGACCGCAAGGGCAGGTGAAAGTGCGTATTCTGCGACCCCAGGGCAGCCGCGAAAAATTGCCCGTCATTATTTATAGCCACGGCGCCGGCTGGGTCTTCGGCGACGCAAATATTTACGACCGGCTGCTGCGCGACCTCACCGTAGGAGCCCACG
>Ga0268298_10005439_pt1 | contig 11927 bp, 10 predicted proteins | sample WWTPWeurt_MetaG_FD_194462 | JGI IMG/M metagenome (GOLD analysis project Ga0268298, IMG submission 194462) | Activated sludge microbial communities from WWTP in Nijmegen, Gelderland, Netherland - WWTP Weurt | ecosystem: Engineered > WWTP > Aerobic digester > Activated sludge | place...
CAGGCTGTCGCCGATAGGTTTCGCCTTTACATCATCACCTCCGCCATCGTCAATGGCGATGTCAATAGAGCGCTTACGAACGAGACCGGTGATCCCGATACATGGGTACGCTGAAATGTCGCCAACGGTCGCTTCGGAGCATCCCAGTTCGCATAATGCAGAGGGTTTTTAGCCTGGCGGACGCGGCGTGTCGAGTTCGGTGAGAGGCGCAGCGCCACCACCGCGACCGCCAGGCTAAAAACCCTCTGCATTATGTAAAGCTTTACATAAGGGCACGGAGTGTGAGTTCGCCGGCGCGAGAAGCTGCCGTTCGACGTGAATTCGACCTGAACGGCAGTTGACCGGCGCATTGCCGACCGACAAGAGCCGCACGCCCAACGGCAGCAATGGCGGAAATCAAGACCAACTTGAGCGATGAATGAGCCCGGATATTTCACCGGCTTCGATGATTTGGCTGCGGGGCTATGCCAAACGTGTTGATTCATTTCGCGAGTTACAAGCAACTCAATATCGGCGGGAATACTCAAGCCCCAGCCTGCTTCCCCGCCGTCTTGCTCTCCGGTTCATTCACTACAGTCAATGGCACTCTCATTTTTGCTGAAAGCTTTTCTGCCTGTAAATGCGTATAGCGCTTCAACATCTGAAGCGTTTTGTGACCGGATACGGCCGCCATTTCAAGCACCGAAAAGTCTCCACGTTCAGCCAAGCGGGAGAGTGCCTCATGCCGCAGATCGTGAAATGTGAAATCTTTGATCTTTGCACGCTGACAAGCGTACATGAATGCGTGATACAGGGTCATGCGCTCTACTGCGAGAATCACGCCACCCTTTTTCGGACGGGGAAGTTTTTTCAGGACCTCAACCGCCTTGGGGGAAAGAGGAACTGCCCGAGGCTCTTCATTCTTGATTTTGTCTGGATCTCGTAGGAAAGCCAGGTTGCGCTTGTAATCAATATCGCTCCACTCTAGCTGTAGCAACTCACCTTGGCGCATTGCTGTTTCCATCGCGAGCAACACAGCTGCGTTGAGGAATGGATTACGACTTGCCTCGCATTCGGCAAGGAGCTTTTCCATCTCCTTAGCATTCAACCTTCGGTCCCTACTCTTTCCCGATGAAGGCTTGCGGACCTTGTCGATCACGTTCCCCCTCGGGAGCGTAATACCCAGTTCAGTCTCGGCATAACCAAGTATTTTGGAAAGCATGTAGAGCTCTTTCCGGACCGTCGAGTCTCCGACTTTCGGTCTATCCCCAGCACCAGCTAATCGACCATCACGATACTCACGAATGACACGTTGATCTAAAGCTGCCAGCGAATAGCTACCCATCGCCTCACTAAGACGATCGCACTGAAAACGCCAAGCTTCCTTTTTGTCTTCTCGCTGCCTGTAATGATGTGGAGCGAAGTCCGTCACGAACTCCTTGATGAGATCACCCAAGGTTGTACGTTCGGCTTCGTTAGCAGGGATGTAGATACCCCTATCAAGATCGGACTCCACTTTGCGTGCCCATATCTCTGCATCGGTCTTCTTTTCAAACGTCTTCGATTGGACAGGAAAGCCCTTCCGCCGAATAACCGCTTGCCATGCGCCGTTATCGCGCTGTTTATAGGTCGCCATAGTTCAACTGTTCCCAAATTGTTCCCAACGGGGTTTTTTGTTGATACTATACGAGCCTGAAAGACTTGCCAACACAGGCTTTCGACGTTAAAAAATCGCTAGGCTGGAAAGCGTGTTTAGGTGAAAGCCTAACGCGGGTTCGAATCCCGCCCTCTCCGCCAAGCATCGAGTAGCCAAGCACCTTTCGTGGCGTTTTTGCACCGAACAAGTATCGCCGTGCTTGGTGGATCCTGATGGCGTTATGCAGCCCTTTTCAATCTGCCGCTCCCACATGCCGCCGTACCGCCAGCACCGACTTTTCTGTTGCCGCCCTCGCCTTCCGCAGCATGCAATGCCCCAATCGGTCGAACCCAGCCGCATCGCGGTCGCCGGAAATGCGCCGGATGCTCACCGCGATGCGCAGGCAATCCCCCACGCTACCGTCTCGGGTGTTTGATGCAGCAGCGGCAACGACTCGTCGCCCGGGGAATACCCGGTCGCAAGGTTTTCTGCGAATGGTACCGGTAAACCAGCGCCTCCTTGTCCACCCGCGCGTCGGTCAGGCTTTACATCCTGGCCTTGTCCTGCGCCCTCTCTCTACCGGATTGGGCAACGTACACGTCGGCATCCGAATATCCGAAAACCAGCACCAAGTCGGCCAGGGCCGGTGATTGCCGCCGCCAGCAGCATGAAGCTGATTGCATACTTCAGGTGCGCCCTCCTCCCGGCACCTTGCAGCCGCTGCCATCGGTTGACTTCGTTAGCGCAACAAGGCAGCGTTGCCATCATTGGAACTTCGCCGCCAGTTTTGCCTTCCAGTCCGGATCTTGCTAGAGTCCCGGAAGCATCCGTTTCACCATCGGATCGTCATTGAGCCCCACGCCTAGGAGAACAAGATGACCTCACTCAAGCCGCTACGCATCGCCCTGTGCGCGGCCCTATGTTCCACCGCGCCGGTTGCCGCCGTTGCACAGACCATCAACCTGCTGACCGAGGACGCCTATCCCTTCCAGTACCTGGAGGACAAGAAGCTTACCGGCATGGCGGCGGAAGTGGTGAATGAAGTCTTCAAGCGCGCCGGCATCGTCCACAAGGACGAAATGCTGTCATGGAAGGATGCCTACGACCGTGCCCAGGTTTATCCGAACACCTGCGTCTACAGCACCGCGCGGACCGAAAACCGCGAAAAGGTGTTCAAATGGATCGGGCCGATCGTGGAGAACAAGTGGGCGGCCTTCGCCAAAAAAGGCTTCAAGGGCACGCTGGCGCGCCCCGACGACCTGACCCAGTATCGCGTCGGCGTGTTGCAAGGCGATGCCAAGGAACGTTACCTCAAGGACCTACGGGTCACCTTCCGCGTTCCGGAACCCGATGACGCGAAAAATCCCTCGAAGCTGACGCTCAACCGCACGGAACCCGACAAGATCGACCTGTGGGTCACGGGCTACTATTCGGGCGCCCACATCGCCGCCAAGACAGGTGTCAAGGATGTCGTTCCGGTCTGGGTATTCCAGTCCTCGGAGAACTACCTGGCCTGCAACCTCGGCCTGCCGCAAGCCACCACCGACAAGTTGCAGAAGGCGCTCGACGCCATGAAGCGCGACGGCAACCATGCGGCGATCATCGCCCGCTACGAGGCCAAGGTCAAGGCGCAATAAGGAGCGTTGCCGACCGGGCGGCGCGTCACAGCGGCCGTATCGATTTGCCGCGGACATCGAGCCACGCGCTCTCGCCATTCCGGCGTTTCATGCCGAGGATCGCGCTGCGCGGCAATCCGGCGATGTGCCGCGTGATCACGTCCATGGTCCAGCCGTGGGTGATGACCAGGATGCGTTTGCCGGGATTCGGCCGGGCAATCTCGGCGACGGCGTGCAGCACGCGGTCGGCAAAGTCGTCCATGGATTCGCCCTGCTCGAAATCGGTTGCCGGATTCCGCTTGAGAATCTGCTGCAATAGCACCGGATTCAAGTCCGCCAGTTCCGCCTTCGGAATGCCCTGGATGGCGCCGAAGTTGCGTTCTTTCAGCCCGTCGTGGATTTCGGGCGGCCCCAGCCGCAGCGAACGGGTGATGATCTCGGCGGTTTCACGGGCGCGCACCAGCGGGCTTGAATAAACCTTCGAAAATCCGACCTGTGCCAGGCCCGCCAGCATCTGATACGCCTGCCGCCGCCCCTTGTCGTTGAGCGGGACATCGAGCCATCCCTGCAGTACGCCGGCGACATTCCAGTCGGTTTCGCCGTGGCGCGCGATACAGACGTAGGTGGCGGCCGGGGGCGCATTCATGGCGTTGGGTGCGGCTGCGATCTTTGAGGGCAGGAATGAAAATCGAATTGGCCCGCCCGGCGGGATTCGAACCCACTACCCCCGGCTTAGAAGGCGGATCAGTGAGTTTTGCAAAGAAAGTACGCATTGATTATATGTAACTTTTTATCAACCAGGCGCTCTCGCAAACCGCCTTATCACTAGTCTTACCGCATCATGCCGTACATTTCTATCACAGGTGGCGGCCGTCTCCGTTCAAATATCACTACATAGCGAATAGATTCAAGACTTGAAAAGTGTCAGAAGTAGCCTCATACTTCTATCAGTCTGGAGATATCGCCATGGAAACCCTCACCAAACAAATCTTGGAACACGCCGCCAAAATGCCGGAGGGCACGCCTTTGGTCGCAAAAGAACTGTTGCACTTGGGCAATCGAGCAGCCGTGGATCAAGTGCTGTCCCGCCTTGTGCAGCGGGGCTCCCTGCTGCGTGCTGGCCGCGGTATCTATGTCGTGCCCGTCGAGAGCCGCCACGGCACCCGCGCCCCATCGACAGTCAAGATGGTCGAGGGCCTGGCGAACCAGCGTGGGGAAACCATCGTGTCGCACGGCGCCGCCGCCGCCAACGTGCTTGGTCTGACCACACAAGTTCCGATGCGTGCTGTCTATCTCACGTCTGGCCCCAGTCGCCGCTTGAAATTGGGCGCGCAAATTGTCGAGCTCCGGCATGCACCGATCTGGCAACTGATATTTCCTGGGCGGGCCGCAGGCGAAGTGGTTCGGGCTCTGGCTTGGTTGGGTCCAGAGAAAGCCAGTGAAGCGATCCGGACGCTGCGCACCAAGCTACCGCCTTCCGAGTTGAAAGAAGTCGCATCGGCGCGCGCGCGCCTGCCAACGTGGATGGCCCAAGAGATCAGCGCTCTGGTGCCGCATGGCTGAATTCTTCCAACTCTCCCCCTCTGATCGCCTGGACGCACTCGACGCGGCAGCCAACCTATCCGGTCTTCCGCCCCATCTGCTGGAAAAAGACATCTGGGTGGTCTGGGCACTGCGGCACCTTTTTTCCGGCCCCTACGCTGACCACTTGGTATTCAAGGGCGGCACTTCCTTGTCAAAAGCCTACGGTGTCATCCGGCGCTTCTCCGAAGATGTTGACCTGACCTACGACATCCGCGCCATCGCCAGCGATCTGGTGGGCGATGCAAATGCGCCGCTGCCAACCAGCAAGAGCCAAGAGAAGAAATGGAGCAAAGAGATTCGCCTGCGCCTGTCGGACTGGGCGGGAGCCGAGATCGTGCCCCGTCTCAAGCAAGACCTCATGCAGCAAGGTTTGCCAGCAACGGTGCGGGCCGAGGGCGACAAAGTGTTCATCGACTACACGCCGCTGGTCACCGGCACGGGCTATGTCGCGCCGGCTGTGATGCTGGAGTTCGGCGCCCGTTCCACCGGCGAGCCCAGCGAACTCCGTACCATCACCTGTGATGCGGCTGCACATCTGCGAGGAGTCGAGTTTCCGAGCGCAACGCCGCGGGTCATGCGCGCCGAAAGAACCTTCTGGGAGAAGGCCACGGCGATTCATGTGTTCTGCATACAAGGTGCCTTCCGTGGCGGTGACCGCTTCGCGCGCCACTGGCATGATGTGACTCGCCTGGATGCGGCCGGCTTCGTAAAAACAGCCATCGCGGACAAAACACTCGCCCGCGCAGTTGCCGATCACAAGAGTATGTTCTTTGCAGAAAAGAACCCGCAAGGCGAAGTCATCGACTATCACGCTGCCGTCTCCGGCGGACTCCAACTCATACCTGATGACGATGCCTTGGCCAAGTTGGCCGCCGACTATCAACATATGGTCGATGACGGCTTGTTCCTGGATGACGTCGAGCCGTTCGAGGGCCTGATGGAACGATGTCGAGCTGTCCAGCATAAGGCTAACGCAATCTGATCACCGAACAGCTAAACAGCGCAGGCGCGGCCCAACGTGATCCCTGACTAAGCGCTGCAGAAAGTTGCACAACGAGAGACAGAGCAAGTTCCATCGCGCATAATTCATCCCATGCTGAGCAGCCCTCCTCACCGCGACCCGGTCCTTGCTCGCTTGGTCGCGACTTACCCCGTATTTAGGGACATCCAGCCGCTGGCTGTCGGCATTCACAAGGCCATCATTGCGGCACATCCCGACATCGACAAAGCAGCGCTACGACGAACCTTGCAACGCCATACCGCTTCCACCAGGTATCTCAAAGTCGTCGCGGCAGGTGGCAGCCGATTCGGACTTGATGGTGTGCCGACTGGCGACATCACTCCGGAACAACAGAAACAGGCCAACCAGGATCTCAAGGACCGGTTTCGCAAGCAGGCAGAACAACGTCGCGAACAGCTCAAGGCCCAGGAACATCAGGCCAAGCTGCAACAACTGGTCGACAAGTTCGGGCAGAAATGACGATGCTACAGAGTGCTATCGACGACATCCTGAAACCTGCTCGACTCCGAATGCTCTTCCGATCGACGATGGCGCTGGCACTCAGTGTCATGGCTCTGGCCGCCCGTTCATTCTCGGTCGGGGTGACGAACAGCCCTCCCCCGCCCAATGCGGGATCGGGACCCTCGAACGAGCACAGGTAAGTCGGAACAAGCAAATCGATGAAACGCATCGTAATCACCGGCGTGACCCGTGGCCTCGGCCGCGCCATGCTCGACGAATTCGCGGCTCGTGGACATAGCGTTGCCGGATGCGGGCGCTCCGAAGCCGCCATCGAGAAACTCCGGCTGCAGTTCGTGGCACCTCATCGCTTTGCGACCGTGGATGTCGCCGATGATATGCAGGTCGGCCAATGGGCACGCCATGTACTGACGACGATGGGACCACCCGACATCCTGATCAACAACGCCGCGCTGACGAATACCCCGGCCCCGCTATGGGAAGTACCGGCAGCGGAGTTTGCCGCTCTGATCGACGTAAATGTAAAAGGCACGGCCAACATGGTGCGCCATTTCGTGCCGGCCATGATCGAGCAAGGCAGCGGAGTGATCATCAATTTCAGTTCGGGCTGGGGACGCGTTTCGGCACCCGACGCCGCCCCCTACTGCGCCAGCAAGTGGGCCATCGAGGGGCTAACTCGATCCCTGGCGCAGGAACTGCCCAAGGGCATGGCCGCCATTCCGCTGAATCCCGGAATCATCGATACCGATATGCTGCGCAGGTCGTTCGGCGAAGCCGCGGGCGAATACGAATCGGCGACCGCGTGGGCAGAGCGTGCCGTTCCGTTTCTGCTGAAGCTCGGGCCGAAGCAAAATGGAAAAGCGCTGACGGTAGCCTGAGTATTGTAAGTCCCACCTTCCAATCTGAACGCGATTCCGGTCAGGCCGGCTATCTACTGCACGCGCTCGTGATTGACGCGAAATCTCTTAGCGAGCATTGAGCATCCAGACATCGCAATCTTGCTGACTTACCAATGTTAGGGACGCGACCAACCAACTACCTCAGCGGTAGAGCAACACCGGCATCTCGGACTCTCCGAGCACAAATGCAGCAACACTTCCCAGAAAAAACTTCCCAATACTGGAGCGAGCATGAGTACCCATGATAATCAGATCACAGCCGGCTCTTGCTTGAATGGACACCAGCATTTCATGGGCATCATTGTCCTGTTGCTGTCCGCTGCTATCAAGCAGATCGAGGCAATGACGAAGATCGATCACGGCGCCGATGACGAAGGGCACTTTGATCTACCCTGCAGCAACGCAGTCGTAAGTCCATTCTTTGGCCCGCTGTGGATTGCCTTCCCAGAAGTAGGATCCCATGCCCTGAAGCAATCCCACTTCGTGTGGGAAGGATCGAGATGCCTGGGCTTGCCACTTACTCAGTAGTCGCCAAATATGGCGACAAGAATCGGGCGGAAACCCGCATGAAACCATGATCCAGTGTCGACCAATCAAGCGACTCCTGAGTAACAGGCCTTCGCCAATCTTCTTGTCGCAGCCATGAAAACCTATGACGAACGACGGCTGGTACTCGTAGAGTTCCCGGAGTGAAGACACGGAATCAGCGTTTGGTAGCCTTGACGGATGCGCTAATACGATTCAGGCCCATCACTGATGATTTGCAACAGGCCGCCTGAACCGTCCGCCAAGCGCGCCGTTGGGGGCGGAAACCGGCTTTGGGCTACGCCCTCCGCCGCTCTCCGCCCCCAACAGAAAAAGCGGACAATTCATGTGCTACAGAACCGGACAAGTCTAAAAGCCCGCGACACCTGCGGCATTCTTGACAGGGTCTCAGACCCTTTCGATGATCAGCGCGATGCCTTGGCCGACCCCAATGCACATGGTGCACAGCGCATAGCGGCCGCCGGTCCGGTGCAGTTGGTACATGGCCGTGGTGACCAAGCGTGCGCCGCTCATGCCCAACGGATGGCCGATGGCGATGGCGCCGCCGTTCGGATTGACGCGCGGGTCGTCGTCGGCGAGGCCGAGGTCACGGGTGACGGCGAGGCCTTGGGCAGCGAAAGCTTCGTTGAGCTCGATGACGTCCATCTGCGCCAAGGAGAGGCCGGTCTGCGCCAGCAGCTTCTTCACCGCCGGCGCAGGGCCGAAGCCCATGATGCGCGGCGCCACGCCGGCGGTGGCCATCGCCACGACACGTGCTTTCGGCGTCACGCCATGGGCCTTCGCGGCGGCTTCCGAGGCGATCAGCAGCGCACAGGCGCCGTCGTTGACGCCGGACGCGTTGCCCGCTGTTACCGTCAGTTCAGGGCCGTTGATGCCTTTAAGCTTGGCCAGTTGTTCCAGGGTGGTGTTGGTGCGCGGATGTTCGTCGGTATCGAAGAGCTTAGTCTCGCCCTTTTTCTGCGCGACCTCGACCGGGACTATCTCGTCCCGGAAGCAGCCGGCTGCGTTGGCGGCGCCCCAGCGCTGCTGCGAGCGCAGAGCGAAGGCGTCCTGGTCGGCGCGGGCTATCCTGAACTCGGCGGCGACGTTGTCGGCGGTTTCGGGCATCGAATCGATGCCGTATTGCGCCTTCATCAGTTTGTTCACGAAGCGCCAGCCAATGGTTGTGTCATATACGGCGTTGCTGCGCGAGAACGCGCTGTCGGCCTTGGGCATGACGAAGGGCGCGCGGCTCATGCTTTCCACGCCGCCGGCGATCATCAGCGCAGTCTCGCCGGCCTTGATGGCGCGCGCCGCCGTGCCGACCGCGTCCATGCCCGAGCCGCACAGGCGGTTGATCGTCGATCCGGGCACGGCCACCGGAAGTCCAGCCAGCAGGCCGGCCATACGTGCGACGTTGCGGTTGTCCTCACCGGCCTGGTTGGCGCAGCCATAGATGACATCCTCGACTCCCTCCCAATCGACCTTGCCATTACGTGCGATCAAGGCCCTGATCGGCAGCGCTGCCAGGTCGTCGGTGCGGATGCCGGACATCGTGCCGCCGTAACGGCCGATGGGTGTCCGAATTGCGTCGCAGATAAAGGCTTGTTCGTTCATGCTGTTTGGCTTTCTTGGAAGAAGTGTCCCTTAAGTGACGGTCGAAGCTGCAACGACTTGTATTCGAGGAAGTCTTCGAGCCCGAACCGCCCCAGTTCGCGCCCGTTGCCCGACTGCTTGTAGCCACCGAAGGGCGCGTAAAGGTTGAACGGTCCGCCGTTGATCTCGACTTGGCCGGTGCGCAGGCGCCGCGCGATAGCTTCCGCATGCGCGTCGGTGGCCGACCAAACGCCACCCGAAAGCCCGTAGATCGAGTCGTTGGCGATACGCACGGCGTCGTCCTCGTCGCGGTAGGTGATAATGGACAGCACTGGGCCGAAGATTTCATCCTGGGCGATGGTCGCTTTCGGGCCGACGCGACCGAAGACGGTGGGTGCCACGTAGTAACCACCGGCTGGCACGTCGAGGGGAAGTTCAGCACCGCCGGCCAGCAGTTCGGCGCCGTCGGCGATGCCCTTGGCAATGTAGTCGCGCACGCGATCCTGCTGCATCTTAGAGGCCAGCGGCCCGAGCGTGGTCTCGGGCTGTAGCGGGTCGCCGACGCGGAATTTTGCAGCCGTGGCGGCGGCGATGCGCGCCGCCTCCTTGTAGCGTAACTCCGGAACCAGCAGGCGGGTCTGCGCAGTGCAGGTCTGGCCGGTATTAAGGTAGCAGTTGTCGACCACGCTCTTCACGGCGACGCCGAAATCGGCATCGTCGAGCACGATGCCGGCGGACTTGCCGCCCAGCTCAAGGGCCACGCGCTTGACGGTGCCGGCGGCAAGCTGGGAGATGCGCTTGCCCGCATTGGTCGATCCGGTGAAGGACACCATGTCCACATCGGGATGAGCGACCAGAGCTTCGCCGATCTCGGGGCCGAAACCCGTGACCAGGTTGAACACGCCGGCCGGCACGCCCGCGTTGTGAATGATCTCGGCCAATGCGAAGGCGTTGAGCGGCGCCACCTCGGAGGGCTTGAGCACCACGGTGCAACCGGCCGCCAGCGCCGCCGCGACCTTGGCCGCGATCTGGTGCAACGGGTAGTTCCACGGAGTGATGGCAACGACGACGCCGACCGGTTCGCGCAATATCTTTGAATTACCGACTTGCTCCTCGAAGGCAAATTCGCCGAGCATGCGCGCATACATACCGAAGGTAGCCGTGGGCGAGCCGACCTGGATGCGCTGCGATAGCTTGTAGGGCATGCCCATCTCTAGGCTGATGGTGCGTGCGATATCGTCGGTGCGTGCCTTGAGCCCTTCCTGGATTTTTTTCAGCAACTCGGCGCGCCGCATCGGCGGCGTCGCGGCCCAAGCATCGAAGGCCTTATGCGCCGCGGCAACGGCCACTTGAGCATCCACTGCGAAGCCTTGCGGAATCCGTGCCAGCAGCGCGCCGTCGGTAGGCGAATGTACCTCGATGGAGGCGCTACCGGCGGGCGGCGTCCAGGCGCCGGCTATGTAGAACTTGTCCTTCGTTATCATCTGCTGTTGCCTTGCATGTTGGGGTTGGGGAATTTGCTTATTTGTCGTACAACGCGGCGCATGCCTCGTAGTTATTCAGACCGTCGCCGAAACGGTAGCGCCCATAGCCGGCGATGATCATCGGACTGCATCAGTTGAAACGCACGTAGGAGAAATCCACCGCCTGGTTGTTGATGCCGCGCGCGGGCGGGGCGATCCAGTTGGCGTACTTGCCCGGCTCGGCGACGCGGCCCATGAGGGAACTGACGAAGGCGCGATCCTCGACCGAGGGCAGCCATGCCAGGTGGTGGTGCGTCCATTCGGCTTCCGACAGCACCTTGCCATCGGGCGATATCTTGGCCGCGGACAAGGGGCCGATCTTGCGGTTGAAGGCCTTGTGCGGGGCGCCGAGGGTGAAGGGGATGCCGGCCTTCTGGATGATCTTGTTCCAGCGCTCGATGCCGCCCTTGGCGTCGGCCACGTAGTCGTCGCGCAGCTTCTCGTTGAGCGCATTGAGGTAGGGCGCCTGGACCGTGAGCAGTTGTCCGTTGGCAACTTCGAGCACGCCGTAGGTGGCGTCGGTCAGCAGGTGGTCGTCACTCTGCTTGGTTTCCTCGTAGCGGCCCTTGAGGCCGGTGTTGTAGAAGGTCGCCGCGTTGGACGAGACATCGGCGCCGAACAGGTCCATGGTTACGCTGAAGTGGAAGTTCAGGTAGCGCTGGATGGTCGGCAGGTCGATCACGCCCTGGGCGCGGATTTTCGCGACGTCGTCGGTCTTGAGCTGGTTCATCACCTCGCAGGTGCGCTGGATGACGCGGCCGACGCCGGATTCGCCGACGAACATGTGGTGCGCTTCCTCGGTCAGCATGAACTTGCAAGTGCGCGCCAGCGGGTCGAAGCCGGATTCGGCCAGAGAGCAGAGCTGGTACTTGCCGTCGCGGTCGGTGAAGTAGGTGAACATGAAGAAGGACAGCCAGTCCGGCGTGCTTTCATTGAAGGCACCGAGGATGCGGGGGTTGTCCGCGTCGCCGGAACGGCGCTCGAGCAGGGCTTCGGCTTCCTCGCGGCCGTCGCGGCCGAAGTAGGCGTGCAGCAGGTAGACCATGGCCCACAGGTGGCGGCCTTCCTCGACGTTGACCTGGAACAGGT
>Ga0268298_10005440_pt1 | contig 11925 bp, 10 predicted proteins | sample WWTPWeurt_MetaG_FD_194462 | JGI IMG/M metagenome (GOLD analysis project Ga0268298, IMG submission 194462) | Activated sludge microbial communities from WWTP in Nijmegen, Gelderland, Netherland - WWTP Weurt | ecosystem: Engineered > WWTP > Aerobic digester > Activated sludge | place...
TGAATTACATGGCTTCAACCGGGGCGCCTCCGGCGGCCTGGCAGGGGCCTGGGATTGAAGAAGTTCAAACCGCAGCCAATCCACTTATCTCAGGCCGCTGCGTGTTCAAACGAGCGGAGCCGGCTCTTTACTCGCGATGCACGAAAAGCACGTAGACGTTGATCAGGTAGACCGCCAGCAGCGCCGCACTCACCACTGTCATGGTTCCCAGGTATCGGTGACGTGGGCGGTAGACGAGGCCGACGATGACGGCGCCGGACATCATGACGGCCGAGAATGCCGTCACCGCGTGCACAGGTGATACATCGGCCAGGATGGGGCCTTTCATGTAGAGCACATCGTCGACGGCGATGATGAGCAGGTCGAACAGGTTGCTGCCCAGCAGGCCGCCGATGGCCATGTCCAACGCGCGCAGCCGAAGTGCTGCCAGCGTGACGACGACTTCGGGCAATGACGTGGCTCCGGCCACCAGAAGCGTGCCCACGAATGTGCGGGTCCAACCCATCTCGTCGGCAATGCGGCTGCCGACGACGGGAAGCCAGATCCCGGCCAGGGTGACGACGCAGGCGAAGGCGGCGAACGCGAGCGAAGCGCTGCGCAGGCTCAGGCCGGCGTAGCGCTGCGGTCCCGCGGGTTGTGCGCTCCGGGTCTGCTGGCTCTCGTACGAGAAGATGCTGCGCATCGCCAGCAGGTACAACAGCACCAGCAATGGCGTGTAGGCACCGACCGATCCGAGCCGCGGCACCACGTGTTCACGTTCCAGCAGGACGCCGGCGCCGACCACGCTCAACATGATGACGGCTGAGGCTGCGGACAGGATGTGGCCCGTGCTGGCGCGGCGGTAGATCGTCTCCGGGCGGTGCAGGACGTCGAGCAGCACGAGCAGCGCCAGATTGAAGACGGCGCTGCCCAGGACGTCGCCGAGGGCGATGTTGGGGGCATCGGTAACCGTCACTGCGCCGATGCCTGTCGTGAGTTCGGGCAGCGACGTCACCGCCGCCAGCAGCACCAGCCCGATCCACGAGCCCGACATACCCGTCTTCTCGCCGATGGCATCGGCCAGGCGAGTTAGTCTTGCGCCAGCAAAGGCGATGGCCAGTGCGCAGATCGCGAGTTGAAGCCAGTCAAGCCCCATGACCACCCATTCTGAGGCCGCGATCACCGGGACAACGAATCCGGAAGAAATAGGCATCCAGCTCCTTGTGCCGATGCGGATCCGACGCGCGCTCCATGCGTCCTGCCCGGGATCGAACAGGGGCGCTGGGGCGATCAGAGGAAATCGACACTTCACGGATTGACATTGGCGGATCAACTACATACGTGCAAATATAATTGAGGGTCACGGGCCACGGGCCCACGTATTCGCGCAGTCGCGTGGTCGTGCAACCGTGCAGCCGGCGACGAGCGGCCAGGCGCGGGCTGTGGGCTGGTGCAGTGTTCTTGGCGCTTCGGATCGTCGGGGCGGCTTACCGTCGAGGTCGTCATGCCAACGATATCCATCAGCAAGTCCTCGCGCCCAAAACCGACTCGAGCGCCCGCTAGAGCCTCGGGGGTCGAGCCAGTGGCGCGGGTGCTGCGCCAGTTTCGGTCGGTCTTCAATGCCGCGAGGCCCCATTTCCAGCAGGTCGAGAGGATGACCGGCGTCGGCGGCGCACAGGTCTGGGCGCTGAGCGTGATTCAGGCCCAGCCTGACATCGGGGTGGGTGGCCTTGCCCGGGCGATGGACATCCACCAGAGCACTGCCAGCAATCTGGTCAGGGCCATGGTCGCGTCGGGTCTGGCATTGGCGTGCCGTGACGCCGCCGATCGCCGAGCCACGAGGCTGCGCCTGAGCCCGCTCGGTGCGAAGGTGCTGTTGAAGGCGCCTGGCACCTTTTCGGGCCTGTCGGATGCGCTCGCTGCGCTTGACGACGACACGCTCGCTCGGCTCGACCAGGCGTTGAGCCATCTGTCGGTTCAGCTGCAGAGGGGCCAGTGCGCAGTCGGGATCCCGTCGATGGGTCCTGATGATCCTGCCGGTCTTCCCATTCCGCGTCGGACTCGTCGAAGCAGTGGTGTTGGGTGAGGGCTGCAGCATTCGTCGCGCGCGCCCCTCCCCGCAACAATGCTCCGAGCAGGCGATACTTCCCCGGCGCCGGCTGGCGCGACGGCCTCGCTGTCACGTGACATCCACCGGTTCTATCAAAGGCCAGGCCGCGGGTAAACCTACCCACGGCGGATGACTTTCAAGGGCAGACCCAGAGGAGGCCCTGCACAATGCCTCATGAGCTTGGACCTGCGCCAGACGACGCTGGCAGCGCGGAAAGCATCCTGGCGGAGTTCGGCAGTCGACGTCACTTGTACGAAGACTTCACGCTTGCGGTTGGCAAGCTGGTCGAACCGCTGTTGCAGCGGGTTGGCGATCGATACCAGATCCACTACCGAACCAAGAGCGTCGAGGGGCTGCGCGAGAAGCTCGCCCGCAAGGCGGCCCAAGGTGTCGTGTATCGGCGGCTCGCCGATCTCGACGATCTGTCGGGCCTGCGCCTGATCTTCTACTCCGAGCGCAGCAAGCGCCGCTTCCTCGACGCCATTGGCGACGAGGTCAGTGGATCGCTGCAGTTCGAGGAACGCAAGGTCATCAGCGGCTACGATGCCACGCACATCGTCATGTCGTTCGGCCCCAGGCGACTGCAACTCAGCGAGTACAGGCGCTTCGCTGACCTGAAGATCGAGATCCAGGTGACCACCGTCTTGCGCCATGCCTGGGCGGAAATCGAGCACGATCTCGTCTACAAGGACATTCGGGGATTGCAGCAGAGGGATCCACAGAGGTTTGCCGCGATGCAGCGACGTCTGAGGTCCATCATGGAACGGTACATCAAACCTGCGTCAGCCGCACTCGAAGACATCCTGAACGATGTCGACGAATGAGCCACCCGGCAGCACGCCGATGGCTCCATCGGATCGATCGAACGGGCCCGCTGGGCCTGCCTGCAGCCTAGCCTTCGCCGATTGGTGGCACGTCGTCCGGCGAGCGGTCGGGCACCAACGCACGACCTGCCTCGCCAGAGATGCGCACCGCAAAGGCCGCAATGGGCGGCCCGAAGGTCTCGAACACCGCCACCGATGCCAGCACCACAGCCGACACGCGGGCACCGAGCTCAGGGATCAGCCCAGTGGTGGTTTGCACCAGCCCAATGGCCAGGCCTGCCATCGGCACGAGCAGCATGCCTGTCGCCACCGCCTGCTTGTGGGGTCGGCCGAAGGACTTGCTGGCCGCGTAGGCCCCCATACATTTGGCCAGGGTGCGCGTGGCCACGTAGGCCAACACCAGCGGCCAGTACGCGAGGAGTTCATGTAGGTGCAGATTGGCGCCGGCGAAGACGAACAGGATGATGAAAAAGACGTCACCGCCGCCGCCGAAGGCGACGGTGGTCAGCTTGGACGACCCTTGCATCCAGCGGCTGGCGACGCCGAGCGTGATGGCTGTGAACAGCGTGGAGACCTTCAAGGCCACGGCCAGGCCCAAGGCCAGCATCACCGCGCCCACCACCAGTGCGAACCGCAAGTGGCCGTCTTCGGCGCGGGTGCGATTGGCGATCTGGCTCGCGGCCCACCCCACTGCCACGCCCACGCCCACAGCCCCCAGCAACTGATAGGCGGGCAGCACCACCACCGTGGCGATGCTGAACTTGGCGTCGTACAAGGCCACCGGAAGCGCCAGCGAGAACAACACGAACGCCAGCACATTGTTCATGGCCACCAGCGCCTCGGCCGTGTCGATGGCCGGTCCGGCGGCATGCAACTCTTCAGCGACGTGGATGAGGACGGCGGGTGAGGACGAGACGGCAATGGCCGCGACGATCACGGCCACCACCGGCGACGCATCCAGCCAGAGCATCAGTGCACCGATGCCGGCGAAGGTCAGCCCGCACTCCACCAGGCTCACGACGAGAAGGCTGCGATCGTGCGCCAGTAGCCAGGGGTGCAGCACTGCCCCCAGTTTGAAGAGGATCAGTCCCAGGGCAATGTCGACCAACACGCGTGCGTCCTGCAAGGCGGCAGCGGAGAGCAAACCCAGACCGCTCGGGCCGATCAGAAGACCGACCGCCATGAACCCGGTGATGGTGGGCAGCCAGCGAAGCCGTGCAGCGAGCACCCCACCCAATGTGCCAAAGGCCAGCAGGATCCCGAAGACGATCATCAGGTTTGACTCGGGCCAGCCTTGGGGCAGGAAGAAGGCCCATTCCGATATGTTGGTATTCATGGGGATGGCGTATCAGACAGTGGAGGGCGATGGGACGGACATCGAACAACGGACTGGATGGCCATTGACGGATGGGGCGGCATTGAATTGGCAGGTAATCCTGAACGTTGGAATGGATGGCCCGCCGATGCGTGCGCCTCGCGGCAGCAACGCGTCCCGCGCAGCATCTGGTCGGGCGGTGCACAGGGAGGTGGGTGCAGCTTGCGTCATTCTTGCCATAACATATTTGTCCAAATATACTACACGAACACCGCATGGAGGCTCAGTCGCCCGGTGCCACGCAGCCCGATCGGGCCTTCGAAGCAATGATGGAGATCTGAGAGTGCAGCATGTCAAGGGGCAACTCCTTCTGGCGATCATGGCCATCGGGCTGGCGGCCGGCAACTGTCCATCCATCGCCTCACCGTCGATGATCACCGATCGAGTGCCGCCGCGCGCTTACGCGTCGACGCCGCCGCCAACGCCGATGTGGGTCGCCATCGCGAGCGACGCTCCCGCGGCCTCGAACGCCGCTTCAGCCGCATGCCTGGAGCCTCCCGTGACCCGGCAGTTTCACCGGGAACTGGCCCCCGTGCTGCCAACGCTGCCGCTGACCGATCCGCGCCTGGAGGAGCTATGAAGACACTGCCACGCAAACTGTTGTCCTGGCTGCAATCGGCTTGGCCGCGTGTGCGCCCACTCGTACGCCTGGAGTCGGGCGCCGCGAACGAGGCGCCGACATCCCCCTCGGCGCCGCCATCGCTGCTGGTGAAGTGCGCCACGGTGGTGATCCCGGCCCTGAACGAGGCCGCACGCATCGCCAGCGTCGTCCGGCATGCGATGGCCGATCCGGCCACGGCTGAAGTCATCGTCATCGACGACAGTTCCATTGACGACACGGCACGGCTGGCCCGGGAGGCTGGTGCCGAGGTCATCACCAGCACGATGCTGGGCAAGGGCGCCTCGATGCACGACGGGGTGGCCGTGGCCCGGTGCGACGTGATCGTCTACCTGGACGGCGACTTGGCCGGCCTGCGCCCCCACATCGTGACCGACCTGTGCCGGCCCCTGCTGCGCGGTGAGGCAGACTTCGTGAAGGCGCGCTTTGGCCGTGTGGGCGGCCGGGTGACCGAGTTGACGGCCAAGCCGATGCTCAAGGTGTTCTTCCCCGAGATCGCCCACTTCGCACAGCCCTTGGGCGGATTGATCGCGGCACGCACCTCGTTGCTCAAGGCCTTGAGTTTCGAATCCGGCTACGGGGTCGACATCGGCCTGCTCATCGATGCCCACCGCTCAGGTGCGCGCCTGGTCGAGGTCGATATTGGTTCGCTGGAGAACGACAGCCAGCCGCTGCTGGACCTCACGGCCATGGCCAACGAGGTTTCCCATGTCATCTACACCAGGGCGCGTACGGCTGGTCGCCTGCACATGGAGCAGGTCGTCGCGATGTACGAGACCCAGCGCCAGGCAACGGCGACTTTGGACTACATCCTGAGCCGGCGCCGGGGTCGCACGAGAGTGATCCTGCTCGACATGGAGTGCACCATCATGCCCGACCGCTATGTGGTTGAGCTGGCCCGTGCCACGGGCCACGAGGCCGCGCTGGCGTTGCTGCTGGACGGTGCCGACGATGCCGCGACGAGAAGCGAGCGCATCGCGGCGCTCTTCAGGTTCGTGCACCGGCAGCAATTCGAGCGCGTGGCGCAAGCCCTGCCCATCCGCCCCGGCGTCATCGCCTGTGTCAACCGCCTGAGGCGTGCCGGCTTCATGGTGGGGCTGGTCAGCGACAGCTACTTCGTTGCGGCGGAGGTGCTGCGGCGGCGCATCTTTGCCGACTTCGCGCTGGCGCACACGATGCAGTTCGATGCCGAGGTCTGTTCCGGAGTGTTGCACCTCAACCCGGCCTTTCTGGCCCAGCCGGGCGATCCAGGCCCGCCCATCTGCAAGAGCCACGTCATCCGCCGCCTGCGTGAGGACCGCGCCGCTCCGGCCTTGGCCGAGTGCTGGGCGATGGGCGACAACGTCAACGATCTCGGCATGCTGCAGGCCGCAGATCGCGCCTTCACGATCGAGCCCAAGTCCCTGGCGCTCACGCTGGTTCCAGGGGTGACCGTCGTGACCACCTTCGACGAGCTGGGCATGCTGCTGCCTGAGCCGCGCGCCGCCGCCTGAATGACAGCCCTCGACTGGTTGGTGATCGGGCTGTACCTGGCGGCAACGCTGGGCCTGTCGGCCTGGCTGGCACGGCGCCAGGAAACCGCCGCCGACTATTACGTGGGTGGCCGCACCTTGCCCTGGTGGGCGCTGGCGATCTCGATCCTGGCCACGCAGTCCTCGGCCAATTCCTTCATCGGCATTCCGGCCTATGTGGCACTGGTGCCGGGCGGCGGGCTCAACTGGTTGCAGTACGAGCTGATGCTGCCGCTGGCAATGATCTTCGTCATGCTGGTGCTGGTGCCCGTGCTGCGCGGCCTGGGCGTCATCAGTGTGTACGAGTACCTCGAGCGACGCTTCGACAAGCGCACCCGCTGGGTATTGAGCGTGGTCTTCCTGCTGTCGCGTGGCCTGGCCACGGGCGTGGCGATGTACGCGGCAGCATTGCTGGTGCAGATCTGCACCGGCCTCTCGCTGGGCTGGGCCATCGTGTTGACGGGCGGCATCACCGTGGTCTACGACACCTTGGGCGGCATGCGCGCCGTGGTGTGGACCGATGTGTTGCAGATGGCTGTCCTGTTGGGCGGGCTCGTCCTTTGCACGGCCATCGCGTGGCACCTGGCCGGCGGTGGCGCGGCGATCCTCGAGCTGCAGGATCCTTCGCGCCGCGCCGCCATCGAGTGGGCGCATGGCCTCGGGGATGGCGCCCGTGCCCCGCTGTGGGGCTTCGTTGCGGGCGGGCTGGTGCTCTACGTCAGCTACTACGGCGTCGACCAGAGCCAGGCGCAGCGCACGCTGTCGGCCACCGGCATCCCCGGTGCCCAGCGCGCTCTGGTCCTCAACGGCATCGCCCGGTTTCCGCTCACGCTGGCGTATGCCGGGCTGGGACTGGCCATCGGTGCGGTGGCCATGAAGGAGCCCGCGCTGCGCGACGCCATTGCGCCGAATCGGCCTGATCTGCTGGTGCCTCGCTTCATCGAGCTGTACCTGCCCAGCGGAGCACGCGGCCTGCTGGTGGTGGCCATCCTGGCGGCGGCCATGTCGAGCCTGGACTCGGCACTGAACAGCCTGTCGGCGGCCACGCTGCGCGACTTCGTCGAGCCGCATCTGGGCCCGACGCGCGCGCTGCGGGCGGGGCGGCTCGTCACGCTGGCCTGGGGCATTGCCATCATGATCTTCGCCGGCCTGGCCAGCGGCCTGTCCACCAGCGTGGTGGAGAGCATCAACCGCGTCGGCGCGCTGTTCTACGGCCCGCTGCTGGCGGCATTCGCCAGCGGCATCCTCGATCGACGTGCGCGGGGGCCGGCGGTGCTGGCTGGCGTGGCCACTGGTCTGGCCGTCAATCTGTGGCTGGCCTATGCGATGAGTGCCCAGGTGTTCTGGATGTGGTGGAACGTGACGGGGCTGGTGGCGGCCATCGCGGTCACGCTGCTGGGCAGCCGCATGATGGCGCCACCTGCCGCGCAGCAGCTGGTCGGCACGACCATCGACGCGGCCGCCCTGTTACGGGCGCTCGGTCGCCAGCGGGGCAGCGTCACCCTGCTCCTGGCCTGGGCCGCAGTGTGCGGGGCGGTAGCGTTCTGGCTCGGTGTGCGTTGAGGTGAGGGGACCAACATGTCGCTGCGCCAGTTCATGTCGTTGCGCCCTCTGATCCGGGCGCTGACGGCCGTCAGGAACGGCGTCGTGCACAGCTGGACGGAGAGTGCCCGCGCGATGGGCCTGCAGGAAGATCTGTACGCCAACCCGCAGCACCGCCCGCTGGAACGACCGGTGAGCGTGGTCATCATCGGTGCCGGTCATCGCGGCACCGTGTACGCCAACTTCGCCGCGCGCTACCCTGCCGAGATGCAGGTTGTTGCGGTCGCCGACCCGAATGCCCACCGGCGCGCGCGCTTTGCCCGCCTGCACCGGATTGCACCCGGAAACTGCTTCGACGATTGGCGAGCAGTGTTCCAGCGGGAGCGACTTTCCGATGCCGTCATCATCGCCACGCCAGATGACCTGCGCAGCGGTCCCTGCCTGGCCGCGCTGGAGATGGGCTATGACGTGCTGCTCGAAAAGCCCATCGCCCCCACCGAGGAGGAGTGCCGCGCCATCCTGGCCAAGTCCCAATCCACCGGGCGCATCGTGGGCGTCTGCCATGTCTTGCGCTACACACCCTACTTCAGGGAGTTGAAGGCCATCCTGGACAAGGGCCTGATCGGAGAAGTCGTCAGCCTGCAGCACCTGGAGCCGATCGAGCACGTCCACATGAGCCATTCCTACGTGCGCGGTCACTGGCGCAACAGCGTGAAGACGACGCCCATCATCCTGGCCAAGTCCTGCCACGATACCGACATCATTCGTTGGCTGGTTGGCGAGCAGGCCGACAACGTGCACTGCTTTGGCAACCTGAAGTGGTTCACCAACGCCAACGCTCCACCGGGCAGCACCGAGCGCTGCACCGGAGGCTGCGCCGTCGAGCACGATTGTCCGTACTCTGCGCTGCAGATCTATCTGCGCGACCGCAAGCGCCTGTATGTCTTCGACTTGCCGGACGACAGCACCCAGTGGGACGCAGTGATCCTGCAGTCGCTGAAGACCACCGACTATGGCCGCTGTGTCTACCGCATGGATAACGATCAGCCCGACCACCTGACGGTGAACATCCTCTTTCGCAACGGGGTGACGGCGGCGTTCTCGATGGAGGCCTTTGTCTCGTACGAGGGCCGGCGCACGCGCGTCATGGGTTCGCTCGGCGATGTCACCGGCGACATGGAGAGCTTTACCGTCACCACCTTCAAGACGGGTGAGCGACGCTCCTGGTCGATGAAGAGCGACGCCCACGGCGGGGGCGACCACCCCATGGTGCGCGATTGGGTGCAGGCCGTCGGCCAGCAGCGGCCCGAGTTGCTCAGCTCGTCGATCGAAGTGTCGGTCGAGAGCCACCTGATGGCCTTTGCCGCCGAGCGAAGCCGCCTGCAGCGCACGATCGAGGCAGTACGACTGACGCCTCTATAGCAGGAACATCGCAGCCGCCACGGCCGTGGGCAGCGCGGCCCCCAGCAACAGGCCGAGTGCACCGATGGACTCGTCCTCGAAGCCCGCTCTGAGCAGGGTCACGCCTGCGGGGTTCGGCGCGTTGGCGATCACGGTCAGGCCACCTCCGGCAACGGCCCCGGCCACGAGCATGTACTTGTTGAGATCCGACATGCCTTTGACCAGCGAGCCCAGGTAGGTGAGTGCCGCGTTGTCCGTGATGGCGGTCAGGCCCAAGGCACCGAAGAACAGCGCCATGGGCTCGAGGCCTGAGACGAGGGGCTGCAGCCACCACTGCTGCAAACCACCGAGCACCACCAGGCCGGCCAGGAAGAAGCCCACCAGCAGGGCTTCCTTGAGTAGCAACGGGCTCTGGTGCCGCGAGTAGGCCTTGGTGAAGCCCAGGAACAGTAGGAACAGGCCGATGAAGATGACCGGATGGTGGGCGAAGGCCACGACGGCGCCGAGGAACCCGAGGTGGATCAGCCCGACAATGCGAGGAAGCGGCGCCTCGGCCGATGGCGAAGGCACGGCACCGTCGTCGATCAGCCGAGCGCGCATCAGGGCAGCGATGGCCGTGGCATTGATCGCCACGGCGATCACGGCCTTCCATCCGAAGTGCGCGGCCATGTAGGCGCTGTCCCAGCCCCAGGTGGCGGCCACCATCAACACCGGCGGTGCGGCAAAGCTGGTGAGCGTGCCGCCGATCGACACATTGACGAACAGCACGCCGAGCGCGCCGTACTTCATCCACTCGGGCATGCCCGGCCGAAAGACCAACGGCGCGAGCATCAGCGCGGCCAGCGTCATGGCCGCCGGCTCCGTGATCAACGATCCGGCCAGCGGCACCAGCGCCAGGCAGACCCACACCTTCGCGACGGACGTGCGGATCGGTGCCAGCGCCGCCAGCGTGGCCACCAGCGAACTGATGGTCACCAGCACGGGGCGGGAGGCGGCTACCACCATGATCACGAAGACGAAGAGCGGTTCGGTGTATTGCCTCGACTCCGCATAGGCCACGGCCTGCGGTCCGCCAGACAGCATGGCCATGACCGCGATGAGCACGAAGGCCCAGAATCCAAACACGACCTCGACCTCGCCCAGGAGGTGAAAGAGGCCGGCATGCCGCTCGCTGCGATGGGCCAGGCGCTCGAACGCCTTCGTCGAGAACGTGTGGACGAGCGCAATCCCAAAGATGGCTGCGGCGATGTGGTCGATGTTTGGCATGGAGGATGGAGCGCAGCGGCAGGCGCGCAGTCTAGGCGCTCGAGCGCAGGGGCGCGATTGGCGTCAGGCGCAGCTGGCACAAGCCGTCAGGCCTGCTGCGCATCGCCCTTCCACGGACCGGCCAGGATGCGCCGGAGCCCGGTCGGGCCGGTGGGGCCCGGTGGCTCGGCCGGCCTCGGCGGCAGCGCGGCACCTAGGCTGTCCAGACGCTCGTTGATCGAGCGGAACTGCTCGGTCATCGCCTGCCGAAGTCCGTCGATTCGCGACGCTTCTGCCTTGTCGGCCAGCTCGTGCGCGCGTTGAACTTCGCGGAGCAGCCTGCGCGTCTCCACCAGCGCGCTGATCTGCTGGTGAAGATAGGCCACGAAGAACAGCACCAATGGAACTGAGGCAAGTGCCAGCATGAGCAGCCCTACCGGCAGTTGAACCTCGGCCACGACGAGATTGATCGGTGACGTCGTCAGGAGTGTGGGCCAGTTCAGCGCGGCAAACGCCGCGACCAGACCGGTGCTGATCCAGGCCAACCAGGTGATGATCGCTTTCATGCTGTCTTCCCTTCATGTGGGGCCGAGGATCGGGCCTGCGTGAGGAATCCGGGTGGGGTGTGCAGCGACAACTGCGGAAACGGAATCTCGATGCCGTGCAGATCGAACGCGGCCTTGAGCCTCCGCAGGTACTCGCGACGCACATCCCACTGGGCCAGTGGAGCGACTCGAAAGCGGCCGCGCAGCACCACCGCGGAGTCGTCCCAGCGCTCGACGCCGGCCAGTTCGAACGTGTCGAGAATGCGCTCGCAGTAGGCAGTGTCTTCTCGAAGTGCCTGGGCGACCTGCCGCATCACGGCCATCACGCGGTCGAGGTCTTCACGATAGGCGACGCCCACGTCGATCACCGCCTGGGCGTGACCGCGGCTGAGGTTGACGACCGAGCCGACCTGGCCATTGGGCACGAAGTGCACGTGGCCATCGTAGTCGCGCAGCCGCACGTAGCGCAGGGTGACTTCTTCGACCAGGCCACTGTGCTCGCCCAGCTTGACCACGTCGCCCTGGCGAATCTGGTTCTCGAGCAGCAGGAAGAAGCCCGTGAAGTAGTCCTTCACGAGGCTTTGCGCGCCGAAGCCGACGGCGAGGCCGACGACACCCGCGGCACCCAGGATCGGGGCGACCGAGATGCCGACCTCCGAGAGCACGAGGACACCCGCCACGAGCGACATGACCACGGCCACCAGGTAGCGAGACACGCGCCCCAGCGTCTCGGCCCGTTTGACGGCCTCGGCGTCATCGAGGCGCTGGGAGATG
>Ga0268298_10005442_pt1 | contig 11918 bp, 10 predicted proteins | sample WWTPWeurt_MetaG_FD_194462 | JGI IMG/M metagenome (GOLD analysis project Ga0268298, IMG submission 194462) | Activated sludge microbial communities from WWTP in Nijmegen, Gelderland, Netherland - WWTP Weurt | ecosystem: Engineered > WWTP > Aerobic digester > Activated sludge | place...
CTTCCAGAAAGCGCACCATGGGCTCGGCCTGGCCCACGGCCAGGGCAGATCCTCGGGTGGCGACCGTGACGTGCTTCATGGATTAACCGCCTCTCCGTCTGCGTTGGGCTTGGGTTGGGTCTGGATCAGGGCCCGGAAAGCCAGGGTGCGCCCCCGGGACAGGATCTCCTTGAGGGCCTCGCGCTGGGCTTCGTCCAGGCCCGCCATGGAATCCTCCAGGGCCTTCGCCTCTTCCTCGAGGGCACCCCAGGCCGCGTCCAGGCGCTCCTGGGCCGAGGTCAGGTGGCGCTTGCGGGCCCGCGCCATGGCCCGGTGCCGCAGGCGTCCCGCGGCGCCCGCCAGGTAGGGTTCCGCCTTGAGGGCCGCTTCGGCCCGCTGGGCCCGGGCCGTGGTGGTCTGAGCCAGGAAGGCATTCAGGTCGATGCGGTGGACCCAGGGCAGCTGCTCAAGCCCGGGTTCGGAATCCGGCGGCAGGGCCAGGTCCAGGATGCGGAGGATGGGCCGCTTCAGGGACTGCCAGGCATCCAGGGTGAACAGGGGCTCCGGGGCGGCGGTGGCGGTGACGATGGCGTCGAAGCCCGCCGGATCATGCTGGAGCTGCGCCAGGTCCACGATGGGCAGGCCCAGGGGATCCGCCAGGTCGTGGGCCTTGCTGCGGGTCCGGTTGGCCACGGCGACCCGGAAGCCGCGCTCCGGCAGGCGCTCGGCCAGGTACTGCGTCATGGGGCCCACCCCCACCAGGGCCACCGAGGCATCCCGGGGCAGGCCCTCGGCCAGGTGCTTCAAGGCCACCGTGGCGACGCTGACATTGCCGTCGGCCAGTCCGAGCCGCGTGCGCAGGCGCTGCCCTTCGCGGATGATGTCCTCCACGGACGTCTGGGCCTCATCCCCGGCCACGCCCACCTGGCGGGCCTGCACCAGGGCATCCTTCAGCTGGCCCGGGATCTCGCGATCCCCCAGGTTGGCGGATTCCAGCCCCGCGGACATGGCCAGCAGGTGGATCCAGGCCTCCTCGCCCTCGTAGCGGCGGAACCCGGGTCCCGGCTCGATGGCCCCGGCATCGCCCCCCCACACCATCCAGAGCACCCGCTGGCAGGTGGCGAGGTAGACGAGCTCCCTGGCACCGGCTCGCTTCTGCCACTCCCTCAGGTGGGCCGGCAGGCCATCCCGGACCACATGCTGCGCCACCAGGTCCAGGTCGTGGACTGGCGCGTGAAAGCTGATGAGGACGGGTTCCATATCGAATTCCATCATCGATTGGGGTTGGAGCGGCTCCGTCATCGCTTCGTCATGCCCCTGTGAAAGTGGCCGTCATCACATTCGAGTGTCGTGCATCTGCGGAAACAGGCTTTCGAGGGCGGCCCAGTCCCACTCCCCCAGGCCCGGCAGGCTGCCCTCCCGGAGTCCCTGCTGGGTCAGCCAGGCGTCATAGACCACCAGGGCGCACATGGCCTCGGCCACGGGCACGATGCGCGGCGCGATGCAGGGGTCGTGGCGCCCGTGGGTGGCGATGTCCGCGGCGTGGCCCTCCCGATCGATGGTGCGCTGGGGCTTGGAGATGGAGCTCGTGGGCTTCACGGCCAGGCGCACCACCACGGGGGCCCCGGTGCTGATGCCGCCCAGAGTGCCCCCGGCGTCGTTCTTCTCCGGGCCCTCCGGCCCCAGCGGGTCGTTGTTCTCGCTGCCGCGGCGGCGGGCGCTGGCGAAGCCTGCGCCCAGCTCGACGCCCTTCACGGCCCCGATGGACATGCAGGCCAGGGCTAGCAGGCCGTCCAGCTTGCCGAAGGCAGGATCACCCAGCCCGATGGGCAGGCCTTCGATCCAGACTTCGCAGACCCCGCCGACACTGTCGCCTTCGGCCCGGGCGGCCTCCACCGCGGCCCTCTGAGCCTCGAAGGCGGATGGGTCCGCCCCCCGCAGGGGGTTCTTCTCCACGAAGGACCAGTCCACGACCGACCCCGCGAGGCCCGCGATCTCGCGGTTGAAGCCGCGCACGGTCACGCCCAGAGCCGCCAGCTGCTGCTTGGCCCAGGCGCCGGCTGCCACCCGGGCCAGGGTCTCGCGCCCGCTGCTGCGCCCGCCGCCGCGCGGATCGCGGATGCCGTACTTGCGGTCGTAGGTGAGGTCCGCGTGGCCTGGCCTGAACAGATCGGAAATGGCCTTGTAGTCGCCGCTCTTCTGGTTCTCGTTGAAGACCACCATCGCGATGGGGTGGCCCGTGGTCCGCCCCTCGAAGACACCGCTCAGGACCTGCACCCGGTCCGCCTCGCTGCGGGGGGTCACCAGATCCGACTGTCCCGGCCGCCGCCGATCCATCTCCTGCTGGATGGCCGCCAGATCGAAGGGCAGCCCGGGCTTCACGCCGTCCATGACGACGCCCACGGCGGCCCCGTGGCTCTCGCCGAAGGTGACGATGCGGAAGGCCCGGCCGAAGGATGAGGGGGAGTCGAAGAGCATCCAGCCATGGTGAACCCGACCCCCCTGGGCCGTCATCGATTTTCCGGGAGGCCTGCTCAGGCCGGTTCGTTCAGGTCCCAGGTGGTGGCGCCTTCCGTTGAGAAGGAGGGCAGCTGCAGCCAGGGACTGGGCCCGGCGAAGCCCACCACCTGGAGGGCGCCGAGGTATTCGGCCGCATAGGCGAGATAGGCGGCCAGAGGTCCTTCGCCGCGGATCTTCACCCGGGTGGCCCTGGGTTCCAGCAGCTGGAAGGGCACGAGGAGGCCGGCCATCACGTCGCCCGGCAGGCGCTTCAGGGCGTGGTCAAGGGGTGGCAGGCCCTGGAGCAGCCAGAGGACGCCCTGCTGCAGGCCGGCGATGCCCCGCAGCCTCGGCCGCACCACCCGAGCCCCCTCGGGCGCCATGGGCTGGACCGGAACTCCCAGCAGGGATTCGAACTCCTGCCCGATGAACCCGGCGACGGGCGCGCCTGCGTTCCCGAAGGCCCAGGCGAGCCAGAAGGAGGCTGGCCCCGTGCCTTCGATCCAAGCGCCGGGTTCGGGCTTCTCCCCCAGGGCCAGGTGGGTCCGGGCCATGCGGGCGGCCCGTTCGGTGAAGTCCCGCGCCCGCACAAGCCCGCCCTCGAAGGGATCTGGCACCCCCGCAGGCCGCGCGGCGTAGGCCTTGATCACGCTCTTGTGGATGGCCCGGTGGACCCGGAGGTGGCCTCCCGAAAGAAACCGCGACCCCCCGTGCACGCGGTACTCCATCTGCGGCGTATGCAGGTGGACCCTGGGGCCGACCGCGTCGGCGCGCAGCACGAAGAGCACGTCATCCGCCAGGTCATCGGAGGAGAACCCGCCCAGGCGCTCCGCCAGCTCGAGGGTCGCGGCGAAGGGCACGCCGATGGAATCCACGCTGAACAGGCGCCCAAGGGGGAAAGGCTCGGGCCGCCGCCGGATCTTGGTCCGCCGACCCTGCTCGTCCATTTCCCAGTAGTCACAGGCCGCCAGGCTCAGAGGATGTCCAGCGAGCGCCTTGCGATGGTCCCCGACGAAGCAGGGCAGCAGCCGGTTGTCGGTGTGGATGTACGAGAAATCGCGCCCTCTGCCCTTGGCCTTCTCCAGCATCAGGTTCAGGCAGGTGCCGGGATCCATGCGCCGGGGCTCATGGATGAAATGAATCCGCGGATCCGTGAAGGCCGCCATCACCTTGGGCGTTTCGTCGGAGGAGTTGTCGAGGATCCAGAGATCCCAGTCGGGGTCCTCCTGTTTCAGCACGCTCTCCACGGCTTCGCCGATGAAGTGGGCCTGGTTGTAGGAGGGCATCAGCAGCTGGAATGGAACGGGCATGGGCGGAGGGTTTCCCGGAGTCGGACCTGCGGTGGCGGGGCTATGGACATGGGATGATAGCGTCCTCGCTTGGATCGGAGAGCCCCATGGGGACGCTGAACATCGCCATCGATGCCCGCCTGGACCCTGGCATGGCCGGTGGCGTGGAATCCGTGATCCTGGGTCTGGCCCACGGGTTGAGCCGCCTCGAGCCCGGCGACGAGGCCTACCATTTCCTCACCTTCGCCGGGCCGCAGCCCTGGCTGGAACCCCACCTCGGCGGGGCCTGCCGCCTGCTGCAGAGTCCCCAGGCAGTGAAGCGGCCCTCGGCCCTGAAGGCCATGGAGCGGGCCCTCCGCCACCGCCTCCGGGCCTGGTTTCCGTCCAAGGATCGAGCCGTGGTGAAGGTCCCGCGTTCCGACGGCACCCTTGAGGCCGCCGGCATGGACCTGGTCCACTTCCCGCTGCAAAGCGCCTTCCTCACATCGGTGCCGAGCCTCTACCACCCCCACGACCTCCAGCATGTCCACCTCCCGGAGCTCTTCACCGCCAGCGAGATCCACCGGCGGGAGACCCTCTACCGGGCCTTCTGCGGACAAGCGGCCCTCGTTCCTGTGGCCTCCGAGTGGGTGCAGCGGGACCTGGAGGCCCAGTTCGGCCTCCCCCCCCGCAAGGTCCCCGTGGTGAACCTCGCGCCCTTCAACGCCGCCATCGCGCCCCTGGCCCCCGGCCGCCTGGAGACCCTGGCCCGGGACCTGGCCCTGCCCGACGGCTTCGTCTTCTACGCCGCCCAGACCTGGCCGCACAAGAACCACATGGCGTTGCTCGAGGCGCTGGCCCTGCTGCGGGACCGGGACGGGCTCCGGGTCCCCTTCGTGTCCTCGGGCCGGAAGGGGGACTATTTCCCGGTCCTGGAGCGCAGGATCCAGGAGCTGGGACTGGTCGGCCAGGTCCACTTCCTCGGGTTCGTGAACCATGAAGCGCTGCAGGCGTTGTACGAGCTGTGCCGCTGCGTCGTGATCCCCAGCCGCTTCGAGGCGGCGAGCTTCCCCCTGTGGGAGGCCTTCCAGGCGGGCCGTCCGGCGGCCTGCGCCACCACCACATCCCTTCCGGCCCAGGCCGCCGGCGCCGCCCTGCTCTTCCCGGCGGAGGATGTACCGGCCCTGGCCGAGGCCATCAAGCAGCTCTGGACTGACTCCGCCCTGCGGGCCGAGCTCGTCGCGAAGGGAACGGAAAATGTGGCGCGCTTCTCCTGGGACCGCACGGCAAGGCTGTTTCGGGCGCACTACCGAAGGACCGCGGGACGCCCCCTGAGCGCCGAGGATCAGCAGCTACTGGCGGCTCCACCACTGTTCTAGCCGGTTCCCAGCGACTTGCCGGGACCGCGCCCGGGGCCGTATCCTCGTGCATTCCTTGAGACCCGGAGCAGCGCCGTGACCCACCCCCACCTCCCCGTGGCCCAGCCGGACCTAGGCGGCAACGAGCTCGCCTACGTCACCCAGGCCATCCAGGAAGGCTGGATCTCCTCCACGGGCCGCTTCCTGACCCGCTTCGAAACCGACTTCGCCCGCTTCTGCGGCACCAGGCACGCCCTGGCTTGCGCCAACGGCACCGTGGCCATCCACCTGCTCCTCCTCGGCATGGGCATCGGCCCAGATGACGAGGTCATCGTCCCCGCCTTCACCTATGTGGCCTCAGCCAATGCCGTGACCTACACCGGCGCCCGCCCGGTGCTCGTGGATTCGGAACCAGTCACCTGGAACCTGGATCCGGCTCGCGTGGAAGCGGCCATCACGCCGCGCACCAAGGCCATCATGGCCGTTCACCTGTACGGCCACCCCGCCCCAATGACGACCCTGTTGGATATCGGCCGCCGCCACGGCATCCCGGTCATCGAGGACGCCGCCGAGGCCCACGGCGCCAAGGTGGAGGGGAAGACGGTCGGCGGCCTCGGCTTGGCGGCCACCTTCAGCTTCTACGGCAACAAGATCCTCACCACCGGCGAGGGCGGCATGGTCACGACGGATGACGATGCCCTGGCTGCCCGCCTCCGCCAGCTGCGCGGCCAGGGCATGGATCCCGAGCGCCGCTATTGGTTCCCCATCGTAGGCTACAACTACCGGATGACCAACCTCGCCGCGGCCCTTGGCTGCGCCCAGCTGGAGCGCGCAGAGGGGCTCATCGCCCACCGCCTGCGCATCGCCCAGGGCTACCGCGACCGTCTGGCGCCCCACGCCGACCGGCTTGGTCTCCAGGTCGCCAGCGAGGCCCCCTGGGCCAGCTCGGTGCACTGGCTCTCCTGCATCCGGGTGCCCGCGGCGAAACGCGATCCGCTGATGGCCTTCCTGGCGGAACACCAGATCGAGACCCGGCCCTTCTTCCCGCCCATGCACCGGCTGCCGATGTACTCGGACCCCTCGTTCCGCCAGGGCCGGGCGCTCCCCGTGGCCGAGGAGCTGGGCGATACGGGCATCAACCTGCCCACCTACACCGCACTCGGGGATGCGGACCTGGATCGCATCTGCCAGTGCGTCATCGCAGGCCTGGATCGCTGATGCAGGACCTCTGGATCGTCGGCGGCAGCGGCGCGGCCCTCGAGGTCTGGGCCGTGGCCAGGGCCATGGAGGCCTCTGGTCCGCTGCCCTGGAAGCTCCGCGGCTTCCTGGTGATCGAAGGAGGTCCCGAGTTCGATCCGGAGGGTCTGGAGGTCAGGAACGAGGCGGCCTTTCTAGCGACCCCACCCACATCGCAGGCCCTGATCGTGGTGGGCCTCGGCGAGCCTTCCCTGCGCCAAAAAGTCGCCCGAACCTATGCCACCAGGGGATTCCAGTTCGCCACACTGATCCACCCCAGTGCCATCGTCGGCCCGGCCTGCAGCGTGGGAGAGGGGTCGGTCCTCATGGCCCTATCCGTCTTGGAAACTCACGTGAAGGTCGGCGAGCACGCGCTGCTCAACGTGAGCAGTTCCATCGCCCACAATGGCAGCCTCGGCACCTGCTGCAGCCTGGGGCCAGGCGTGCGGTTGGCGGGATGGGTGACCTTGGGGGACCGCTGCGACCTAGGCGTGGGCTGCTGTGTGCGTCCCCGGGTAACCCTCGGCGCGGACACCCGGGTCGGAGCGGGCGCGGCCGTGGTGGCTGATCACCCCGGAAGCGTGACCCTGGTGGGTGTGCCGGCCGCCCCTCTTCCACGGGCATGAAGGGTTTCCACACGGGGCTTCTGCCACACTGAGAGGCATTCAGCCCCCGGCTTCGAGAATCGCTTTCAGGCTTCAGACTCCCATGGGTTATGGCATTGGACGGGCGCCATTCCCTGGAACCTCAACACACATTTACCGGTGATCCATGCTCCCAGCGCTCAAGCGATTTGAACGGTTCCTGCGACACCGGCTGCGGAAACCCGGGCGCCCGGATCTCCAGAAACGCCTGAGAGCCCTGGAACAGGCCGTGGAGAACCTCCTGCTCCTGCAGGCCGAGACCCAGGTCCAGCGCGTCAGGAACCTGCCGCCCAGCACCCCACTGGGAGAGACCGAGTTCAAGGTGTACTCCCAGTTCGGCGAGGACGGGATCCTCCAGTTCCTCACCCGCCACGTGCCGTGCCCGGATCAGCGGTTCGTGGAGTTCGGCGTGGAGGACTTCCGCGAGGCCAACTGCCGGTTCCTCATCCAGAGAGATCCGTGGAATGGTCTCGTCATGGACGGAGACCCCAACCTGGAGGCCCGACTCCAGGCCCAGTCGGTCTACTGGGCCCGCAACCTCAAGGGGCGCACGGCCTTCATCACGGCCGAGAACATAGACAGCCTTCTAGCTGAGGAGGGATTCACCGGCGACCTGGGGATCCTCAGCATCGACATCGACGGGAACGACTACTGGGTCTGGAAGGCCGTCACCGTGGCCTCTCCCCGCATCGTGGTCTGCGAGTACAACAGCGTCCTCGGCTGCCAGCGCCCGGTGGTGGTCCCATACGATCCCGGCTTCCGCCGCCAGACTGCCCACCCCACCTGGCTCTACGCCGGAGCCTCCCTGCCGGCCCTCTGCCACCTCGCCCTCGCGAAGGGCTACGCCTTCGTGGGGTCCAACCGGGCCGGGAACAACGCCTTCTTCGTGCGCCGGGATGTCCTTGGGGACCTCCGGCCTCTGGAAGCCCAGGCGGGCTATGTGGAAAGCACCTTCCGGGAATCCCGGGGGCCCCAGGGGCAGTTCACCTACCTCACAGGCCGGGACCGCCTTGCCGCCATCCGGGACATGCCCCTGCTGGACGTGGCCACAGGCGAGTCGATCAAGGCGGGGGATCTGCTTGCCCCTGCTCAGGGCCTCTAGGCCACCTCACTCCCGGCAGGGCCCGAGTCCGAGCCTGGGCCCCATGCCATAATTCGGACTTCCTGGCCGAACCCACACTCCCTTTCTACTGGTGCAGCTTGTCCGACTCGAAAATCGCCCTCATCACCGGCATCACCGGCCAGGACGGCAGCTACCTTGCGGAGCTGCTGCTCGCCAAGGGCTACGAAGTCCACGGCATCATCCGCCGGGCTTCCAACTTCAACACCGACCGCATCGATCACCTCTACATCGACCCCCACCAGTCCCCGAAGCTGCACCTCCACTACGGCGACCTCACGGATGGGGGCGCCCTGCGCCGCCTCCTGGACCAGGTCAAGCCCGCCGAGGTCTATAACCTGGGAGCCCAGAGCCACGTTCGGGTGAGCTTCGACCAGCCGGAGTTCACGGCGGATGTCGTGGGCCTTGGCGTGCTGCGCCTGCTGGAGGCCGTGCGGGCCTACCAGGACGCCACCGGGAACCAGGTGCGCCTCTACCAGGCTGGCAGCTCCGAGATGTTTGGCTCCGCCAAGCCCCGCCAGCACGAGGGCACCCGCTTCGAGCCGCGCAGCCCGTACGCCTGCGCCAAGGTCTATGCCCACTACCAGTGCGTGAACCACCGCGAGAGCTACGGCATGTTCGTGGCCAACGGCATCCTCTTCAACCACGAGAGCCCCCGACGCGGTGAGACCTTCGTCACCCGCAAGATCACCCGGGCCGCCACCCGCATCAAGCTGGGCCTGCAGGACAAGCTCTTCCTGGGCAACACCCAGGCCAAGCGTGACTGGGGCTTCGCCGGGGACTATGTCGAGGCCATGTGGCGGATGCTCCAGCAGGAGCGGCCCGATGACTACGTGGTGGCCACGGGCGTGTCCATCTCCATCCAGGACTTCCTGACCCTGGTGTTCGAGCAACTCGACCTGGACTGGAAGCAGTATGTCGAGATCGACCCCCGCTACTTCCGGCCCGCCGAGGTCGATCACCTCGAGGGTGATCCGGGCAAGGCCCAGAAGCTGCTCGGGTGGGAGCCCAGCACCGATGTCGCCACCCTGGCCCGCATGATGGTGGACTGCGACCTCCGAATGGCCGAGAAGGAACTGGTGCTGCGGAAGGCCGGCCACGAAGAGGCGCCCCGCGGAGGCTACCGGTGAGCCACCCGGAGTCCTTCTCGCTGCGGGGCCGGAAGATCTGGGTCACGGGCGGCAACGGCTTCCTGGGCCGTCATGTGGTGGCTCAGCTCCGTCAGCTCGGCGCCGAGGTCCTCGCGCCCCGCTCCAACGAGCTGGACCTGCTCGATCCAGGAGCCGCAGCCCGCTTCATCCGGGAGCACCGCCCCTCCGGCGTGGTGCACCTGGCGGCCCGGGTCGGCGGCATCGGCGCGAACCGCGCCCATCCCGGCTCGTTCTTCTTTGCCAACATGGCCATGGGCCTGCACCTCATCGAGGCCTGCCGCACCGAGAGCCTCGAGAAGGTGCTGGTGCTCGGCACCGTCTGCGCCTACCCGAAGTTCTGCCCCGTGCCCTTCCGCGAGGACGACATCTGGAACGGCTACCCCGAGGAGACCAACGCGCCCTATGGCGTGGCCAAGAAGGCGCTCCTGGTGCAGCTGCAGGCCTACCGCCAGGAATACGGCACCCGGGGGATCTTCCTCATCCCCGTGAACCTCTACGGCCCCGGCGACCACCTGGACTTGGCCACCAACCACGTCATCCCCGCCCTCATCCGGAAGTTCATCGAAGCCAAGTCCCAGGGCCATGACCATGTGGAGCTCTGGGGCACCGGGAGCCCCAGCCGCGAGTTCCTCTTCGTGGAGGACGCCGCCCACGGCATCGTGGAGGGATTGCTCCGCTACGAAGGCGGGGACCCGGTCAACCTCGGCACCGGCGAGGAGATCACCATCCGCGACCTGGCCCTGAAGATCCAGGCCCTCACAGGCTTCGAGGGGGAGCTGCGCTTCAACCCCGCCTACCCGGATGGCCAGCCCCGCAGGCAGCTGGACACCTCCCGGGCCCTGGAGCGCTTCGGCTGGCAGGCCCCCACCGGGCTCGACGAGGGCCTACGGCGCACCGTGGCCTGGATGCAGGGCGCCCTGGCCTCCGCAGGGCCTGCCTAGTCCACCAGCGTCTTCAGGCGGGCAACGCGGCGAGGCCTTCGTCGAGGGCGCGGCAGATTAAAGCTGAATCAAGGCTCTGCATGCAGGGATGGCCCTCGACCGTGCAGTCCCCGCGGAGGCAGGGTGAGCAGGCCAGCGATGCGTCCCGAACGGCCCGCACCCAGGGCCCACGGGGACAGGTCAGGGCCGGATCCGTGGGGCCGAAGGCCACCACCACAGGCACACCGCAGGCCGCCGCCAGGTGGCTGAGGGCCGAGTCGTTGCCCAGGGCGAGGCGCGCGCCCGCCAGGATGCCCGCCGCCACGGACAGCGGCGCCTGGCCGGACAGATCCACCACGCCCGGCGCCTGGCCCGCCACGAGGGCCGCGTGGGCCTGGTCCTCGCCCGGGGCCCCCAGGAGCACCACCTGGAGACCCAGGCCCTGCAGGTGCCGGGCCGCCGCGGCGAAGGGCCCGGCGCCCAGCTTCTTGTTCCAGCTCATGGCTCCCATGGCCAGCACGGCGTAGGGCTGGGAGCCGAGCCTCGAGCGGAGCAGGTCCTGCGCCAGATCCTGCGAGGCGGCTCTCGGGCGGAAGGCCAGGTGTGCGGAGCTATCCATCATCGGGAAGGCCTTCCGCAGCAGCAACCGATAGCGGTCGAGCTGATGGCCATCAAGGCGCCCATAGTCCAGGCGGTGCGTGGTGAGGAAGCCCGCCAGCCAGGGTGACCAGCCCACGCGCAGTCGCAAGCCGGCCTGCCTCGCGGCCAGGGTGGCCCGCAGGCTCCTGGGCAGGTTCACCACGCCCCCCGCCCGATGCGCCCTCAGCAGGCGCGCCATGGCGGAAGCGCCCTGCTTCCCAGCGGGGTCGGCCACCGCGGCGGCATAGGGCGCGGCGCCTTCGAAGAGCTCCACCACCGGGGCCGGTCCCCAGGCCACCAGCTCGTGGCCCAGGGTCCGCAGGGGCGCCACGGCCTGGGTGATCATCACCGCATCGCCGATGAAGCGCGGCAGGCGGACCCAGAGGGCCCCCTCAGGCACGCTCACGCAGGGCCTCCGGCAGTTCCGCGGGGAGCTTCCGGCCCCCATCATGCTCGGCCACGAGCCCTTGCAGCAGGTTCCAGGCCCGCAGCGGTGACACCCGGAAGGCCGTGCTGTCCAACTCCACCTTGAGGTTAGTGGGGCGGGATTCGCCGGCGTCGATGCAGGGGCCGCGCACCGAGAGGGCGAAGGGCCCCAGAGGGTTGATGAGCTCTTCGGGGGAGGCGCCGTTGACGGTGAGGGTGGGCCGCCCCGTGCCAGCCGCCGTGTGGGCCAGGCCCGTGTCCACGGCCACATTGCCCCAGGCCTCGCTCTGGATGGCACAGGCCTGGGGGATGGAGGTGCGCCCTGTCAAGTTCAGGCTGCCGGGCACCTGGGCGGCCAGCTGGCCCCCGAGCTCTACTTCGTCGGGCCCGCCGAGCCACACCACCTCGAGGCCCGCCTCCTGCGCCAACCGCGCGAAACCACTCCATTGCTCGATCTCCGGGAACCAGCGCTTGTTGTAGCCCCGGGTGCCGAAGGAGAGCGTGACGAAGGGGCCACCCTTCCACCCGGCCTGGCGCAGCAGCTCGAAGCCGCCCTGCCCACCGAACTGCGCGGGCCGCATGGGCGTCCATTCCAGCCGCGAGCTGCCCGTGAGCTGGGCCAGCAGCGGCTCGTAGCGCCGCACGATGTGGATAGGAAGGTCCCGGTAGGTGAAGGTG
>Ga0268298_10005443_pt1 | contig 11913 bp, 10 predicted proteins | sample WWTPWeurt_MetaG_FD_194462 | JGI IMG/M metagenome (GOLD analysis project Ga0268298, IMG submission 194462) | Activated sludge microbial communities from WWTP in Nijmegen, Gelderland, Netherland - WWTP Weurt | ecosystem: Engineered > WWTP > Aerobic digester > Activated sludge | place...
GACCGCTCCCGCACGCGACGCGCTCGGCAGGCCGGCGCGCCGGGCGTGCGCGACGAAGGCGGCGAGCGTCGCGGCGGCCAGCCACGCCGCGCAGAACACGCCCGTGAGCGCCACCGGCGACCAGCCCGGCACGCGCCACGCGGCGAGCGCGCACACGGCTGCCGCGACCAGCGCCGGCGCGACCGCGGCGCGCGCGGCCTGCGGCCAGCGACGCAGCGCAGGCGCGAGCAGCGGCGCCCACCCGGCGAGCAGCGCGACGGGCACGACGACCGGCAGCAGCACGGTCTCGAAGTACTGCGCGCCGACCGACAGCCGCCCGATGCCGAGCACCTCGAATGCGAGCGGGTACAGCGTGCCCAGCATCACGGTCGCGCACGCCACCGTCATCAGCAGCACGTGGGCGAGCATCAGCGCGTCCCGCACGGCCGGGGGCGGCGCCGCCGCGGACGGCGCGGACGGCGCGGACGGCGAGGTCGCGGACGGCGAGGTCGCGGACGGCGAGGTCGCGGACGGCGAGGTCGCGGTCGCCCGCCACGACGCCCGCCCGATCGCGATCACCGAGCCGGCGACCGCGACCCCGACCAGCGCGAGGATGAACACGCCGCGCGCCGGGTCGACCGCGAACGCGTGCACCGACGTGAGCACGCCGGAGCGCATCAGGAAGGTGCCGCCCAGCGCGAGCACGAACGCCGCCGCCGCCAGCGCCGGCGCCCACGCGCGCGGGCCGCCGCGCCGCGCCGGCGCGGCGAGCGCGTGCAGCAGCGCGGTCGCGGCCAGCCACGGCATCAGCGACGCGTTCTCGACCGGGTCCCAGAACCACCACCCGCCCCAGCCGAGCTCGCGATACGCCCACGCGCTGCCGAGCGCGATGCCGGCGGTCAGGAAGGCCCACGCGCACGCGGCCCATCGGCGCGTCGAGCGCCGGTGCGCCGCGTCGGGCGCCGCCTCGCCCAGCCCCGCCATCGCGAACGCGTACGCCACCGCACAGCCGACGTAGCCCATGTAGAGCAGCGGCGGGTGGATCGCCATCCCCGGGTCCTGCAGCAGCGGGTTCAGGTCCCGCCCCTCGAGCGCGGCGGGGAACAGCCGCGCGAACGGATTCGACGTCCCGAGCACGAACGCGAGCTGGCCCGCGGCGACGACGCCGAGAACCCCGAGCACCCGCGCCCGCGGCACTGCGGCCTGCGCGCGCGTGGCGGCGACGACGGCCGCCGACCACGCGGCGAGCAGCGTCGACCACAGCAGCATCGAGCCCTCGTGAGATCCCCAGGTGGCGGCGAAACGATAGAACGCGGGCAGGCTCGAGTTCGAGTGCCGCGCGACCGCCTGGACCGAGAAGTCGTTGTCGACGAAGCTGGCCGCCAGGCAGGCGAACGCGACGAGCATCGCCGCGCCCTGCGCGATCGCGGCGCGCGCCGAGGCGCCGATCCAGCGGCCGCGCGCGCGGGCCGCCCCGGCGAACGCGAGACCCGACTGGAGCAGCGAGAACACCAGCGCGAACGCCAGCGCGAGCGTTCCCAGTTCCGGGATCACGGAGCGGCGGCGGTCAGCGCCCCAGCGCGGTGAGCAGGCGCGCCGTCTCGGCGGCCAGCTCGCCCGCGACCTGTTCGAGGTCGGCCTGCGAGACGCCCGCGCACGCGAGCACGGCGGGGTCGGGGTCGCCGAGCGTCGGCTCGGTCGGCAGGCCGAGGTCGGCGGCGCCGGCGAGCCGCTCGGCGAGGTGGACGATCGACGCGAGCGGGCGGTCGCCGGCGTCGGCGCGCAGAGGCGCGGGATGGTGCTCGACCACGCGACCGATCCAGGCGGGCAGCAGCCACGAGGTGAAGACGAGCGCGCCGCAGTAGCCGTGGGTGAATCCGATGCAGCGGCGCTCGCACTCGGCGGTGTCGGCGTCCGGCGACGCGGCGGCGAGCTCGGCGACCGCCTGCGCGACGCCGGTCAGGTTCAGGCGCTGCTGGATCACGACGCCGAGGTCGTGGAGCAGCCCGGCGAGGAACGCGTCGCCCGCGCGGTCGCGGTCGACGCGCCGCGCCAGCGCCTGGGCGGCGGTGGCGGTCGCGACGCTGTGGCGCAGCAGCTGGTTCATCGTGACGGCGCCCGGGCCCGCGCCCGGGGGCAGCGCGCGGTCCAGGCACGCGGCCGCGGCGATGCCGCGCACCGCGTCCAGCCCGAGCACCAGCACCGCGCGATCGACGGTGCCGACGCCGCCGGACAGGCCGTAGTAGGGCGAGTTCGCGACCTTCAGCACCCGCGCCGCGAGGCCGACGTCGGTCGAGATCAGCTGCGCCAGATCGTTGGACTGGACGTCGGGCTCGTAGAGCTTGGCGAGGATCCGCGGGCCGGCCTGCGCGCCGGCCGCCGCGCCGAGCGTCTTCGCCGACGCGAGGATCGCGGCGTCGAGCGCCGGGCCGGAGAGCAGGTCGCCGGGGCCGGGTCGGGCGGACGGGGGCGTGGCGTTCAATTCGGAGTCCCGAAGGGAGGGCGGCGCGGCCCGCGGGCCGACGATCCGCCAGTATACGGTCGGCCGCTGTCGTCAGGCGGCCGCCGCTCCGCGGCCCGCCGCGAACGCGACGTACCAGTCGATGCTGGCGGGATTCGCCATCGAGTCCCGGTTCACCGACTGCTCCGGCGGCTGCCCGAGCAGGATCTTCTTCACCGGAACCTCCATCTTCTTGCCGGAGATCGTGCGCGGCACCTCCGGGATCGCGAAGACGTCGTTGGGCACGTGACGCGCCGACAGCCGGGTGCGGATCGCGTCGAGCAGCGCGCGCTTGAGCGGCCCCGGCACGCCGGTGTCGGCGGCGAGCGCGCCCGCGCCGGGGGCGGCGTTCACAGCGGCGGCGCGGCCGGCCGCGTCGCCCGGGAGCGCGGGCCCGTGCGAGCCGACGCCGGCCGCGCCGCTGCCGGGCTCGCGCAGCACGACGAACAGCGCCATGAACGACTCCCGGCCGAGGTATTCGAGGTCGACGACCAGCGAATCCGCGACCTCGGGGAACTCCTCGACGACGCGATAGAGTTCGCTCGTGCCCATGCGGATGCCGTGCCGGTTGATCGTGGAATCGGAGCGACCGTAGATGACGCCGGTGACCGACTCCGCGCGCGCGATGAGCTCCAGCCAGTCGCCGTGGCGCCACACGTTCGGCGGGCCGGGGAAGGTGTCGAAGTAGCTCTCGAAATAGCGCCGGCCGCCGGTGTCGTTCCAGAAGTACAGCGGCATCGACGGCATCGACTTCGCGCACACCAGCTCGCCCACCTTGCCCAGGACCGGCCGGCCCGAGTCGTCGTACGCGTACACCGCGGCACCGAGCCCGCGGCACTGCATCTCGCCCGCGTAGACCGGCAGGATCGGGCAGGAGTCGAGGAACGCGGTGCCGGGGTCGGTCCCGCCGGAGATCGACGCGAGCAGGACGTCGGGATGCACGTTCGCGTAGATCCACCGGTACGCGTCCTCGGTCAGCGGCGAGCCGGTCGCGCCGACCGTGCGCAGCGCCGACAGGTCGAAGCGCTCGCGCGGCTTCAGCCCGGCCTTCATGTTGAGCGCGATGAACGCGGGGCTCACGCCGAAGAACGTCGCGCGCTCGCGCTCGGCGAACTTCCACAGCGTGTCGAGGTCGGGCCAGCCGGGGTTGCCGTCGAACTGCAGCGCGGTGCAGCCGACGGTCAGCGTGCCGACCCACAGGTTCCACATGATCCAGCTCGTGGACGAGAACCAGAAGAAGCGGTCGTGCTCGCCGAGGTCGCGCGCGAGCACGTTGCCCTTCAGGTATTCGAGCACGGTGCCGCCGTGGCCGTGGACGATCGGCTTGGGCATGCCGGTGGTGCCGGACGAATAGACGATCCACAGCGGGTGGTCGAACGGCACCGGCTCGAAGCGCGGGGCGGCCGGCTGCGCGAGCGCGTCGGCCCAGGCGACGACGTCGACGTGCCGGCCCGCCTGGGCGTCGAGCCCGTCGAGCGACGCGCCGGCGTCCAGGTACGGCACGAAGATCACCTTCTCGACCGTCGGCAGCTGGCGCACGAGCTCGCGCACCGTGTCGCGGCGATCGAAGTCCTTGCCGCCGTAGCGGTAGCCGTCGACCGCGACCAGCACGCGCGGCTCGATCTGGCGGAAGCGGTCGAGCACGCTCACCGGGCCCATGTCGGGCGAGCTCGACGACCAGATCGCGCCCAGGCTGGTCGTCGCGAGCAGCGCGACGACGGCCTGCGGGATGTTCGGCATGAACGCGACGACCCGGTCGCCGCGGCGCACGCCCAGGCGCGCGAGCGTCGCGGTGAGCGCCCCGGTGTCGGCGGCGAGCCGCGCCCAGCCGATCTCCTGGCGCGCGACGATCTCGCTCGTGAACACGATCGCGGGCTGGCGGTGCGCGTCCGGGTGGCCGGCGCGCGCGAGCAGGTGCTCGGCGTAGTTCAGCGTCGCGCCGGGGAACCACTGCGCGCCCGGCATCTCCGAACGGGCGACCACCTGCGTGTACGGGGTGTGCGCGCGCACGCCGAGGAAGTCCCACAGGCTCGCCCAGAAGGCTTCGGGGTCGTCGACCGACCACTGCCACAGCGCCTCGTAGCCGTCGAAGCGGCGCCCGTGCGTGTCGGCGAGCCAGCGCAGGTAGCGCGTGAGGCCCGCACGCTCGATCCGCTGCGCGGACGGGGTCCAGAGGGGCACGGGGGCGTTCATCGCGAGGTCTCCTGTGTCGGTCTTCTTCGTCGCGGCGGCCCGGGCGGCCGCGCCGGCGCGCCGTCAGCGGCGGCGGCGCGGCGTCTCGTCCGCGTGGTGATGATGTTCGTCGAGCACCAGCCAGCAGGTGCGGCCCTCGGTGGCGAGCGCGACGCGCGCGCCGTGCGGCAGCGTGAGCTTGGGCGCCGCGTGGCCGAAGGGCAGGCCGGTCAGCACCGGCGTGCGCGTGCTCGCGCGCAGCCACTTCACGACCGCCGGCATGTCGTAGCCGTGGTCGCGCTCGCCGAGACGGTAGCCGTTGAAGCGGCCGAGCAGCACCGCGGACTGGCGCTCGATCACGCCCGCGTGCAGCAGCTGGGAGAGCATGCGCTCGACGCGGTACGGCAGCTCGTTGACGTCTTCGAGGAAGAGGATCCCGCCGTCGACCTTCGGGAACCACGGCGTGCCGAGCAGCGCGCAGACGATCGCGAGATTGCCGCCCCACAGCGTGCCGCGCGCCTCGACGCCCGCGGGGCCGCCGCAGCGGAATCCCAGCATCTCGAGCGCGCCCGAAGTCGCTTCGCGAAACGTGCCGAGCGTGATCTCGTCGACCGCGTCCGGTGACTCGCCGGCGAAGTCGTCGAGCAGCGCCGGGCCCGCCCAGGTGACCGCCTTCGCGCGCGCGAGCATCGCGAGGTGGAACGCGGTGAAGTCGGAGAAGCCCACCCACCGCTTGCCCGCCCTCGCGAGCGCGGTGTAGTCGAGCCGCGGCAGCAGGCGCGTGAGCCCGTAGCCGCCGCGCGTGATCATCACGGTGCGCGCGGGCTGCGCGGCGGCGCGCGAGAACGCGGCGGCGCGCTGCGCGTCGGTGCCGGCGAAGCGCTGGTGGCGCCGGTGCGCGGCCGTGTCGAGCGCCGGGGCGAAGCCCAGGGCGCGCAGGTTCTCGAGCGCACGCTCGAGCCGGCCGTCGGGCGCGACCGGGCCGGACGGCGAGATCAGGTAGATCGGCTCGGGTGCGTCGTCTCGGGTCATGCCGAAAGTCTGCCACACGCACGCCGGCCCTCGCGGATGCGATACTCGCCGACGCTCACGAATCGGAAACGCGGGAGGCACGACGATGAGGATAGGCGACGCACTGGCCGGCAAGCGCGTGCTGATCACGCAGGCCGACGGCTTCATGGGCCCCCCGCTGGTGGAGGCGTTCCGCGAGCACGGCGCCGACGTGATCGCCGACCTCACCGAGCTCGACTCGGGTGCCGCCGGCGAGCGCGTGGTGCGCGCCGCGGGCCGCGTCGACGTGCTGATCGCGCACCTGGGCGTGCCGGCGCCCGCCACCCGCGCGACCGAGGTCGGCGACGACGAGTGGCGGCACGTGTTCGCGCACATCGTCGACCCCCTGCCCGGCCTGATGCGCGCGGTGCTGCCGCAGATGATCGAGCGCGGCGCCGGCAAGGTCGTCGTGATCGGCAGCGCGATCGCGTTCCGCGGGCAGAAGCGCACGTCGACCTACAGCGCGGCGCGCGGCGCGCAGGTCTCGTACGTGCGCGCGGTCGGCACCGAGGTCGCGCCGATGGGCGTGCACGTGAACCTGCTCGCCCAGAACTTCGTCGACAACCCGATGTACTACGGCCCCGAGGTGCAGGCGCTGCCGGCGTTCCAGGAGCGCCTGAAGCGCGAGGTGCCGCTCGGGCGCCTGGGAACCGCGCGCGAGGACGCCCTGTTCGCGGTGTTCCTCGCGAGCGGCGAGGTCAGCTTCTTCGCGGGGCAGAGCTTCCCGTTCGCGGGGGGCTGGGTCACCTGAGCGGGCGCAGCCGCGCGGCGAGCGCGGGCAGCGCCGCGCGGTCGAGCTTTCCGCCCGGCGTCTGCGGCAGGGCCGGCACGTAGACGACCGCGCGCGGCCGCTTGTGCGGCGCGAGCCGCCCGGCGATCCACGCCGCGAGCTGCGCGTCCGGCGGCGCCGCGCCGTCGGCGACGATCGCCGCGGCGACCGTCTGCCCCCAGATCTCGTCGGCGACCCCGAACACGGCCGCGCCGGCGACACCGGGCGCGAGCTCGAGCGCCTGCTCGACCTCGATCGGGTAGACGTTCTCGCCGCCGGTGACGATCAGGTCGGCGCGCCGCGCGTGCACGTGCAGGCGCCCGGCGGCATCGATCTCGCCGAGGTCGCCGGTGTCGAACCAGGCGTCGGTCGCGAGCGCCGGCTCGCCCCAGTACCCGGCCATCAGCGTCGGGCCGCCGACCTGGATGCGCCCGTCGACGACCCGCAGCCGCACGCCCGGCAGCGGCTCGCCCGCGCCCAGCCCCTCGCAGGCGAAGCGCTCTTCGTAGCGCGTCGCGCACACCTGCGCGCTGGTCTCGGTCAGCCCGTAGCTCGTCAGCACCGGGAGCGCGCGCCGGCGCGCCTCGCGCAGCAGCCGCGGCGACGCCGCCGCGCCGCCGAGCAGGATCGCCCGCAGCGCCGGGGGCGCGCGCCAGCCGGGATGCGCCTCCAGCACGCGCGCGAGCATCGTCGGCACGAGCGACGCCAGCGTCACGCGCTCGCGCCCGACCCGCGCGGGGAAGCCCGGCGCGTCGAAGCCCGACGACAGCGCGACGCAGCGCCGTGCCGACAGGCAGCGCGTCAGGATCGAGAGCCCGCCGACGTGCGCGACCGGCATGCACAGCAGCCAGCAGTCGTCGGGCGCCCAGCCGAGGTTCGGCTCGCTCGCGCGCGCCGACGCGAGCATGGCCGCGCGCGTGAGCACCGCCGCGCGCGGCGTGCCGGTGGTGCCCGACGTGAACATCACCGCGATCGCGCCCGCGTGCGGCAGCGGCCCGGCGTCGCGCGCACGGCCGAGCAGCACCGAGCGCTCGACGTCGGTCAGGCGCGGGTGCAGCATCAGGGCCGGCTCGCGCCGCTCGAACAGCGCGTACAGCGTGACGACGGTCTCGAGGGTATTGCTGCCGACGACCGGGCGCGGGCCGGCCGCGCGAGGCTCGGCGTCGAGGGCGTCGAGCCTCTCGCGCGCACGAGCCCGGCGAGCTCGGCGAACCCGAAGGTGCGGCCGTCGACGCGCAGCGCGGGCGCGTCGCCCGCGTCGTCGGCGGCCGCGAGGACCGACAGCGCGCGGTCGTCGTCGGCGACGGTCACCGGCGCCGCGAACTCGCAGCCCCCGTGCTCGCGCGCCGGCGCGCCGCCGGCCGGGCAGTCGTCGTACGCCACCGGCCTCAGGGGAAGCGCTTGAACTTGTCGAAGCGGGGCTTGCGCTTTTCGACGTACGCGTTGCGGCCCTCCTGCCCTTCCTCGGACAGGTAGTACAGCAGCGTCGCGTTGCCGGCGAGTTCCTGCAACCCGGCCTGCCCGTCGCAGTCGGCGTTCAGCGACGCCTTCAGGCAGCGGATCGCCATCGGGCTGTTCGCGAGCATCTCGCGGCACCACTGGATCGTCTCCTCCTCGAGCCGCTCGTAGGGCACGACGACGTTGACCAGGCCCATGTCGAGCGCCTGCTTCGCGTCGTACTGGCGGCACAGGAACCAGATCTCGCGCGCCTTCTTCTGGCCGACGATGCGCGCCATGTACGACGCGCCGTAGCCGCCGTCGAAGCTGCCCACGCGCGGGCCGGTCTGGCCGAAGCGCGCGTTGTCGGCGGCGATCGTGATGTCGCACACCATGTGCAGCACGTGGCCGCCGCCGATCGCGTAGCCGGCGACCATCGCGACCACCGGCTTGGGCATCGTGCGGATCTGGCGCTGGACGTCGAGGATGTTCAGGCGCGGGATGCCGTCGCCGCCGACGTAGCCGCCCTTGCCGCGCACGCGCTGGTCGCCGCCCGAGCAGAACGCGTCCTTGCCCTGCCCGGTCAGGATCACCGCGCCGATGCCCATGTCGTTGCGGGCGTCGTGGAACGCGCGCTCGAGCTCGAGCACGGTCTCGGGACGGAACGCGTTGCGCACCTCGGGCCGGTTGATGACGATCTTGGCAATGCCTTCGTCGGCCTTCATGTACAGGATGTCCTGGTAGCCGGACACGGGCTTCCACTCCGGAACGGCGGGGAGCGTCGGGGTCTTCATCGGGTTCTCCTGGTGAGTGCGTGCCGGTCGCCTCGGGCGCCGCGCCGCGAATCCTGTCCTGTCCGGCCGCCTGCGCGCGCGGGCGGCCCCGGCCGGCCCTTCCGCGAGGCGGCGGGCAAGCTTAATGACCGGCGTCGCCCGCGGTCGAATCGGCCGCTCCGGGCAGCGCGGATTTCGGTCCGGCGCGGTGCCGGCCACCTTCGACCGGCGGCCGCTCAATCGACTTTCGCGCCCGACTGGCGCACCGCCCGCCCCCACTTGTCGAGCTCGAGCGGAATCAGCCGCGCGAAGTCCTCGGGCGTGCCGGGCACCGGCTGCGCGCCGTGCGCGAGCAGCGCCGTGCGCACCTGCGGATCGTCGAGCGCGGCGCGGATCGCGCCGTTGAGCCGCTCGACGACCGGCGCCGGCGTCCCGGCCGGCGCGAGGATCCCGTCCCACGCGCTGACCTCGAAGCCCGCGAGGCCGGACTCCGCGAGGGTCGGGAACTCGGGCGCCGTCGGGAAGCGCCGTGCCGTCGTCACCGCGAGGCCGCGCAGGCGGCCGGCGCGCGCCAGGGGCAGCACGTTGGGCATCACGTCGATCAGCATCTGGACCTGGCCTCCGGCGACGTCGGTCGCCGCGAGCGCCCCGCCGCGGTAGGGCACGTGCACGATCTCGACGCCGGCCGCGGTGCGAAAGAGCTCGCCCGCGAGGTGGGAGGTCGTGCCGTTGCCGGCGGACGCGAAGTAGACCTTGCGCGGATGGGCGCGCGCGTGGCGCACGAGTTCCTCGACCGAGCGCACCGGCAGCGAAGGGGTCACCGTCAGCAGCGCCGCGATCTGCGTGAGCCGGCCCACCGGCACGAAGTGCACGATCGGGTCGTAGCGCAGCGACGCGTACAGGCTCGCGTTGATCCCGTGCGTGCCGTTCGTTCCGTACAGCAGCGTGTAGCCGTCGGGCGCCGCGCGCGCGACCTGCTCGGCACCGAGGCCGCCGCCGGCGCCCGGCCGGTTGTCGATGACGATCGTCGTGCCGAGCTCCTGCGCGATCCTCGGCGCGACCATGCGCGCGAGGTGATCGGCCCCGCCGCCGGCCGCGAACGGCACGACGAGGTGGATCGGCTTGTCCGGGTAGGCGGCGGCGCTCGCGGCGCGCCGAATCGGCAGCACGGCGGCGGCGAACGCGCCGAGCGCGCGTCGTCTTGCGGGTGACACTGGAAACATCCCTTCCTGCGGCGGGCGGCGGCCGGCGCGCCCGGCACCGTGCCCGTGAAAAGCCGGAAGTCTGCCACGGGAGGCCCGCGCCGGCGCTCAATCCCCGAGCGCGGCGACGTCCGGGCCGTCCTGCCGGGCTGCCCGCGCGGTGAGCCGGACTAGAATCGGCACACGCACGCCCATCCGCGCGCCGTCCCGCCCCCTGGAGCGACCATGCCCCGCGTTCCCTACGTGCCCGCCGACCTCGCCGAGCCCGCCGACCTCGTCGCCGCGATCCGGGCGCGGCGCGGCGGCCACCTGCTCAACCTCGACCGGATGCTGCTGCGCAGCCCGCCGCTCGCGCGCGGCTGGAACGCCTACCTGCGCGCCGTCCGCAGCGAGCTCACGCTCGCGCCCCGGCTCGCCGAGCTCGCGATGTGCGTGGTCGCGGTGCTCAACGGCGCCGACTACGAATTCGGCCAGCACGCGCCGCTCTTCGTGAAGGCGGGCGGCACCGACGCGCAGGTCCGGGCGATGCGCGACCCGGACGCCGCACTCGCGGACTCCGCGCTCTTCGCGGCCGACGAGCGCGCGGCGATCGCGCTGACGATCGACATGACCCGCCACGTGCACGTGCGCGACGACACCTTCGCGCGCGTGCGCGCGCTGCTGAGCGAGCAGCACACCGTCGAGCTGGTCGGCGTGATCGCGACCTACAACATGGTGTCGCGCTTCCTGGTGGCGCTCGGCGTCGAGCCCGAGTAGCGCGGGGCGCGCGCCGCCGGCTCAGTCGCCGGCCCTGATCCGGTTCTCGCGCACGACCTTGGCCCAGCGCTCGATCTCCGCGCGCTGGAACCGGTCGAGCACCTCGGGCGACCCGCCGACCAGGTCCATCCCCTGCGCGGTCAGCTTCTCGGCGACCACGGGCGCCTTCAGCGCCTTCGCGAGCTCCTCGTGGATCCGCTGCGCGAGCGCGGGCGGCGTCGCGCCGGGCGCGAACACGCCCCACCACGCGAGCGCCTCGAAGCCCGCGACGCCCTGTTCCGCGACCGGCGCGACCCCCGGCATCTGCGCGTCCGGCGCGCGCGACGTCACGGCGAGCGCGCGCAGGCGGCCGCTCCTGACGTGCGGGTTGACCAGGAACACGGTCCCGATCGACAGCGGCACCTGGCCGCCGACCGCGTCGGTCATCAGCGGGCCGCCGCCCTTGTAGGGCACGTGGTTGAACTCGACGCCCTGCAGGTTGCCGATCTGCGTCATCGCCAGGTGGCCGAGGCTGCCGGAGCCGATCGACCCGAACGCCACCGAACCGGGCGCCGTGCGGGCCGCGGCGAGCACGTCGCGGAAGTTCCGGTAGGGCTGGCTCGCGTGGGCGACGATCGCCATCGGCGACGTGCCGACCAGCATCACCGGCGCGAGGTCGCGCAGCGTGTTGAAGGGCAGGTTCGGGATCAGCGACGGGTTGACCGCGTGCGTGTCGAAGACCACGCCGAGCGTGTGACCGTCGGGGGCCGCCTGCGCCACGGCCGCGGTGCCGATCACGCCGGACGCGCCGGCCCTGTTCTCGACGACGAACGGCTGCCCGGTCTGCTGCGACAGTTGCGCCGCGAGGATGCGCGCCACCTGGTCGACCGAGCCGCCGGGCGGGAACACCGCGATCAGCCGCACCGGCTTCGTCGGCCACGGCGACTGGGCCTGCGCCGGGCAGGGCGCGACGGCGAGCGCCGCGATCGCGGCGAGAAAGGCGAGGACGCGACGACCGGGGGCAGACATGATCGGCTCTCCGACGAGGGGTGGGGCGCGACGCGCGGCACGGGCGTGCACCGGCGGGCGGGCGCAGACTTTACCGCAGCGATCGCGGCCGCGCTAAGCTTCGGCGCCCGGCCGGGCCCGCGAGGGCCGGACGGGGCGCACCCCCCCCACGGAGAATCGATTGAACCCCGTTCCCCCGCTCGTCGACCGCGTCGACCACCTCGTGCTCACCGTCGCCGACATCGAGGCGACGACCCGGTTCTACGAGCGAGCGCTCGGAATGGAACG
>Ga0268298_10005444_pt1 | contig 11913 bp, 10 predicted proteins | sample WWTPWeurt_MetaG_FD_194462 | JGI IMG/M metagenome (GOLD analysis project Ga0268298, IMG submission 194462) | Activated sludge microbial communities from WWTP in Nijmegen, Gelderland, Netherland - WWTP Weurt | ecosystem: Engineered > WWTP > Aerobic digester > Activated sludge | place...
GCAGCCATAGCCGATGCTATGGCGAGGATGAGCGACAACGCGAGCGGGGATGCGGGGCGTGCCGAACATAGCTGAACCTATCTGACTGACTACTAGGGCGACGCCCTGCTGGTCCAGACCTTCCACCAGCCGCTCCGGGACGGTGAGCTGGCGGCCATCGAAGCCTTCTACCAGGCGCAGTTGCCGGACCTGGCGGACTTCTACCACGACCGCAGCCAGGACAACTCCCGGGTGTCGAATCGCCCCGCGCCTATTCCTGCAAGGGTCGAGGTGTCTCCTCCTCCTGCACCCCCCGGTGCATGGTTGAAACGGCGGCCCATCTGGTCGATCAGGTTTTCCCCGCTTTGCCGGTCCGGCAAGGGGTTCTCTCCCTCCCCAAACGGTTGCGCTATCACCTTGGCGACGCCGAACTGCAGGCACGCCTGACCCCGGAGGCGCAGGCACAACTCCAGGTGACCCTCGCCAACCGAGTTGTGAGCCTCTTCATCCGGCGCGGCCTGCTGGACAAGGCCGATGGAGAAGCCCTGCGCCCCTGCGAGCACGGCGGCGGTTTCACCCTCGACGCCAGCGTGCGTAGCGAAGGCGAGGACCGGCAAGGGCGGGAGCGCCAGCGGTTTTGACGCCCCTCGAACTTCTGGACCCCCGTGCCGCGCTGATCCCGCCGTTGTGGGAGGCGGCCGGGTAGTGATCAGGCGTGACAGGGCGGCGGATGTTCCACGGCGCAAAGAGCGATTTCGCGCAAATGCCCGGCTGACGACGGTGTGCAGGAGCGAGGGCGCATCACTGACGGCGGTTGAATTTCCTATCCTTTTTCAGGCTCCGTCGATCAACTCCCGGCCTTTCAGGAAACCCATGTCTTCGGCAATGGCTTGCGTGGTGTAGAAAAGTGCGGGGTCCGAGGCGGCGCTAGCGCTCTTGTAGGGCATCGGAATGTTGCTCTGGTTGGTGATCTTGACGCTGAAGGTCCATTGGTCGCCGTGTCCGGAAAGGCTGGCGTTTTCATGGACGCTCCTCTGGGTGCAGACATGCATTTGCTTGCCTTTGTAATCCTCGCATTTCCAGGTCGGCTGGGTGTTTTCCGGTGTCGGTTTGAAGGTTGCGGTATTCATCTGTGTCTCCTCGGGGATGGGGATAAATCCAGACTACACGCCGCCCCTCAGCAGTTCGGTACGCTGGGGCACACACAAAGCCGGCGCCCGGAGAGGGTTGCTGAAGCCGCCCCGCGAGAGCGCTCACGCCTCAGGCGTGACAGGGCGGCGGATGTTCCGCGGCGCAAAGAGCGATTTCGCGCAAATGCCCGGTTGACGATGGTGTGCAGGAGCGAGGACGCATCACCGACGGCGGTTGAATTTCCTATCCTTTTGGCGATGCTTTACAGGAGCGAGGATATTTCATCGATGGCTGCTGAATTTCCATCCCCCCGGCAAAGTATCGGACTGCCGTCAGTCCATCGAGAAATAAACACATCCGAATGGCAAGCGAAGTCCAATTCTTCGTATCGTCCAAAATCCCGGATACCCCATGTGGCTCCCTACCATTGGGCCGGTAGCGATCCCTTCAATCTGATCTATAAGCGAGGTTGATTGGTGATGACGAAGCCAAAACATCGGCATGCGCATCCCCAGCTTCCAGCTTGACCCAGATTTGCGGGAGCGAAGACACTCGCTCGGTGGCCCTTGCATGCCTATCCTTGCGAGGGACTCCGCCTCCCGGTCGCGGTCCCCGCACCCCGATCTCGTCCAACTGAAGAACAGGAAACCAAACATGCGCGAATTGAAATTGCTGGGTATTTGCGGCAGCCTGCGCCGCCAGTCGACCAACGCGGGTCTTTTGCGGGCGGCGATGGCCGAATTGCCGGAGGGCGTCACGATGGCAATCGCCGACCTCTCGGCGGTGCCCTTCTACAACGCCGATCTGGCCGAGCGGCCGGCCGCAGTCCAGCGGCTGATGGACCAGGCCCGCGCCGCCGACGCGCTGGTCTTCGCCTGCCCGGAATACAACTACTCGATCGCGCCGGCGCTCAAGAACGCGCTCGACTGGCTGTCGCGCGAGCCGGACAACGCGCTGCTTGCGGGCAAGGCTGCGGCGATCATGGGCGCTGGCGGGGGCATGGGGACCTCGCGGGCGCAATACCACCTGCGCCAGGTCTGCGTGTACCTCGACCTGCATGGGGTGAATAAGCCGGAAGTCTTCGCCAGCGCCTTTGGCGGCGCCTTCGATGCCGACGGCAACCTGATCGACACCCGGCTGATCGGCCAGGTTGCCGCCCAGATGCGGGCACTGGCCGATCTGAGCCGGAAGTTGCGGGGCTGAGAGAGAAAGCCGATGGCGAAATTGGTCCGGCTCGATGCGCCGGAGTCTGGCTGCGGTGATTGGCCCTCGCGTCCGCGCGTCGTGCGGGCTTGCAACCGGCGCCAGTGTCCGTCCGGCTTCCCGCCGATCAAGGGCCCGCCGGCCCGGATTGCCCCCCATCTCCGGCGGACAGCCAGTGCAGCAGGATGCGGTACATCATGTCCGGATCGACGGGCTTGCCGATATGGTCGTTCATGCCGGCGTCCAGGCACTCCTGGCGATCTTCGCTGAAGGCGTTGGCGGTCATGGCGAGAATGGGAACGTCCCGGTAGCCGGGCAGGGTGCGAATTTCCCGGGCGGCGGCGTTGCCGCTCATGAGGGGCATTTGCACATCGAGAATGATCAGGGCGTAGGGTTTTGCGCGAGCCCGTTCGACGGCCTCCAGGCCATTTCCGGCCACGTCGACGTGCAGTCCCACGCCGGTCAGCAGTTCGACCGCCACTTCCTGATTGAGCGGTTCGTCTTCGGCCAGCAGAATGGGGGTTCCGGCGTAGCGGGCGCTGAGTTCGGCTGCCGCGTCGCCCTCCGGGGGGCCATCCTCGGTTGATGGGGAGCCAACGCCCAGGCGCGCCGTGAGCCAGAAGGTGCTGCCCTGGCCAGGCGTGCTGTGCACGCCGATCTGTCCTCCCATCAGCTGCACCAGGCGCTTGCAGATGGCGAGCCCCAGGCCCGTACCGCCGTATTTGCGGGTCGTCGTGCTGTCGGCCTGCTCGAAAGCGTTGAACAGCCGCGGCAGGATGTCCTCGGGAACGCCGATGCCGGTGTCGCTGACTTCCATGCGGTAAAGGGCCTCGGCCCCGTGGCGTTCGAGACACTCGATGCGCAGCGTGATCGATCCGCCGGGATCGGTAAATTTGATGGCATTGCCGAGCAGGTTGAGCAATATTTGCCGCAGCCTGGCCGCGTCTCCGTGCAAGGTCTCCGCAGCGCAATCCGAGGCGGTGACGAAGCGCAGCTCGATGTTCTTTTCATCGGCTTTTTCGCGCACCAGAACGTCGAGTTCGTCGACCAGGCCGGGCAAGGTGAAGGGAATGCGCTCGAGCACCATCTTCTCGGCCTCGATCTTGGAAAGGTCGAGGATGTCGTTGATGACCGTCAGCAGGTGTTTCGACGCCTGGATGACCTTGTCCAGCCGGGATCGAATCTCGGGGTCCGTGCTGCGCCGCAGGGCGCTTGCCGTCATGCCCATGATGGCGTTCATCGGCGTGCGCAGTTCATGGCTCATGTTGGCGAGGAAGGTGCTCTTGGCGCGGCTGCCGGACTCGGCCACCTCCTTGGCCAGGACCAGTTCCGAGGTCCGCTCGGCGACCAGGGCCTCGAGATGCTGCCGGTGGTTTGCCAGGACGCTTTCCTGGTGCTTGCGCTCGGAAATGTCGCGGATGATGGCCCACATGCCCACGGGTTGCTCATGCTCGTCGCGCAGCAGGCAGGTCCGTATTTCGACCGGGATGGGATGGCCATCCTTGTGCACGTATTCCTTCTCGTAGACGCGCGAAGCCCCCGAAGCCAAGACCTCCTCCTGCAGGATGCGCTCTTCGGATTCGTGCCAGCGGGGCGGCGTGATCTGGCGAAAATTCAGGCCGGTGAGTTCGGACTCGTCGTAGCCAAGCAGATCGAGAAAGGCGTGGTTGCACTCGACGATGCGGCCGGTGAGATCGCAGCGGGCGAAGGCGTCGCGCAGGCTTTCGTGCAGGTTGCGGTAGCGCTGCTCACTCTGCAGCAGCAGCAGTTCGCTCCGCTTGCGCTCCGTGATGTCGTGGCCGATCCCGAGCACGCCGATCAGCCTGCCCTAGGGATCATGAACCGGGACCTTGGTGGTCTCCAGCAATTCCCGATGGCCGTCGCTGGCGAAGGTGATCCATTCCTCGTTGACCGATGGTCCCCCTTTGGCCATGGCCCGGCGATCGTGCTCGCGGAAAAAATCGGCCAGTTCCCGGTCGACGAAATCGTAGTCTGTCCTTCCCAGAATGTCCGCCGCGCGGGCGCCGAAGAACTGCTCGAAGCGCGTATTGCAAGCCAGGTAGAGGCCGTCGGCGTCCTTCATCCACAGGAGGTCGGGCAGGCTCTCGATCAGCGTCTTCAGTTGGGCATTCACCTCGGCCAGGCGACTGGCATACGCGTCGGCAATCTGGTGCTCCCGCGCCAGGTCATCGGTTTTCTGGCGCAGCATCGCTTCGCGATCGCGGGCCGTATCGAGGAGTCCATTGACCGCCGCGACCAGTTCGCCAATTTCGTCGGTGCACACGATGGGAAGATGGTTCGGCAGCGTCGGGTGCTCGGAGGGCGTTTCGAGCTGATGGGCCGCGGCCAGGATGGGCTTGAGCCTTTTGCGCAGCAACAGCGCCGTGACCCACCAGGTCAGCGCGCAGGCCAGAACCGAGAGGAACAGGGTGACCAGCCAGATCTGGCGCCGGTGGTCATGAATGGGGGCAAAGGCTTCTTCCGTAGGGAGTACGCTGACCACGAACCAGGCCGTGGTGGCCACCCGCTGGGCGGCTGACAGCTCCTCCACCCCGCGGGAATTGAACGCGACGCCGTAGCCCTGATAACCGCTCATGTAGCGGTCATGCATGGCGTTGATGCCGGGTGCTGGAATCGGCTTGGCGACGCGCGAGGGGTCGGTGGCGGTGACGAAGACTCCGTCCTGGGGTGAGATGACCAGAAAGCCGATCTGCGAGTCGCTGCGCCGGGCGATCAAGCGGTCGAGAAAGCTGGCTTGCCCGAGACGGGTGCTGCCGGTGATGGCGGCGACGATGCGGCCTGAGCCATCGCGAATCGGCGCCGCCATCCCCAGCGTGGGGGCGTCGCTCCCCTTGCCGATGGCCGGACGGCCGACGCTGCTGCGACCCTCGCGCAGCGCCGCAACCAGGGTGGCCTCCAGCGGATCGAGCGGCGCCATACGCTCGGGGGTGGGGGGCAGCGAAGCCAGCGGCCGTCCATCCGGTGCGACGATGCGGACGCCATCATTGAAGAGTTCCCCGAAGATCGGCCGGCTTTCCAGCAGAGCCTGCAAGCCTTGCGGATTCGACAACTGGTCGGTGGGAATGCCGCTGGCGATGGTCTCCAGCGTGCTCAGTCGATGGCTGAGCCCCTGGTCTATTTCGTTGGCCACGATGGCCGCCGACTGAACCTGCTGATTGCCCAGGACGCGTTCGAGGTCGTCGCGCAAGTTGCGGTAGCTGAGAAAGGAGTGTGACCACAAGGTTGCCAGCAGGATGGCGAGCGTGAGGCTCGTCAGCCTGACCTTGAGGGACTGCCAGTTCAGCGCGCTGAAGCGCATGAGAAAGCCTCGTGGGAATCGATCGCGCACACTCTAGGCGTCAGCCGCCGGGCAGGCAAGAAAAAGGCGCAAAGCCCCAGCGCCAAGGCCCTTGGGCGTCGCCGACCACCAACAGGGCGGTGCGCCCAGCGATTGGGGGTGGCGAAAAGGGACGGCCAAAAATGGGACGGCCAAAAATGGGACGGCCAAAAATGCGTGCAGGAGTTTTACGGCGAGTCGGTGCCTTGCCCAGTTGAAGTCCATGCACTATTGATGGGAATATGGGCCATGCGCCGCATCTTCAGGAATCCGCGATGAAATTCGGACCCTTGCCCGGCGCCCTGGGGTTTGGCCTGCTGCTGGCACTCCTCCTCGGCGCCAGCCCTGCTGCCTGGGGGGCCTGTTCCTCGTACCAGGGCAAGGTGGTGTTCAACGAAGTGCACCTGCCCAGCAGCGCGGGCTACCTGGAGCTGCGCGTCCTCGATCCCACGGTGGTCAGCGCCAGCGGCAATTTCGCCAACTGGAAGATCGACCTCTACGCCGGCGACAATGCCACCAAGCAGAACACCAACGTCGATTCCGGCTACACCAGCAGCAGCATCAACAGTTGCGGCACGGCGTCGCCCTGGATTCGCTTTTCCGATGCCGCCCTCAGTTTCCTGCGCACCCGCAGCCCGCCCTTCAACGCGGTGCTCTACGATTCGTCCAGCAACCAGATCATCGACATCCTCCGCCTGGGCAATAACGTCACCTCCTTCTACGGCGCCGGCAGCACCTACGGCAGTTGCCCTGCCATCGAAAGCCTGCTGCCCGCCACGGGGTCGAGCAACACCTATTACGATGCCCAGCGGGGCAGTGGCAGTTCGGTCAAGGACTGGTACCGCAATCCGGACGGCACGGGCAACTGGGGGGGCACGAGCACCAGCAACACGGCCAATTCCCTCTGTGCGGACAACGTCAACGGTGGCACCTTCTCCCTGGCCAAGACCACCAGTACGACGACGGCGGCGGTAGGGCAGAACTTCAGCTACACCCTGCATGCGGTCAATGGCCAGACGGCGGTGAGCAGCCCCGCCAGCGTGACCATCACCGATAATCTGGCAGCGGCCGGGCTGAGCTATGTTTCCTGCACCACCAGCCGGGGAACCTGCTCCTACTCCGGCGGTGTGGTGACCTGGACCGTCGGGAGCATGGCGGCCAACACGAGTTACACGGCGACCCTCACGGTGAGCGGCACCAGCGCTGGAACGGTGACCAATACCCTGGTTTCCAATATCGGCAGCCCGGCCATCACGGCCTCGGCGCCGACGGTAACGATCCTCGCGCCCCTGGCCGACTGGCGCATGGACGAAACCTCCTGGAACGGTACGTCCGGGGAGGTTCTGGACAGCAGCGGCAACGGCCACCACGGCACGGCCAAGATCGCCAACGGTTCTTCGGCCCGGCCTACGGCTGCCTCCGGGACGCCTGCCTACAGCAGCGGCGGCCAGAGCACCTGCAATTACGGCGAGTTCGACAAAACCACGGCGACGGTGCGCAGCTACACCTATGTGGAACTGCCTACCATTCCGGCCCTGCCCACCAGTTTCACCTTCATGGCCTGGATCCGCTCCACCGCGGCCAGTTCCCACCACCAGCGCATCCTGGTGCGGGACGACGCCCAGAACGGCTGGGGCTTCAGTCTGGCCGACGGCACCGGCCAGGCCAAGTTGCGCTTCTTCAACCGCAACATCAGCAACAGCGGCAGCGTGACGGGGCAGGGTAGCAACCCCGGTTGTGGCGTCTTCTGCCTCGATACCAACCCGGTCATCACCAGCAACGCCTGGCACTTCGTCGCCGTGACCATCAACACGGTCGCCAAGCAGGTCACCCTCTACGTCTTCGACGCTTCGGGCAATCCCCTGGCGACCACCAGCAGCGCTTTCTCCGGCACCTGGACCGACGGCACCGGCCTCGCGGCCATCGGCGGCGAAAGTGCGGCATCCACCGAGGGACGCCAGGCGGCGTGGCACTTCTACGGCAATATCGACGAGCTGGAAATCTTTTCCGGCGTCCTCAGCCAGGCGACCATCCAGGCCCTCATGACCCGAACCCGCCTGTGCTCGACCATAGACCATGTCGAACTCGTCCATAACGGCGCCGGACTCACCTGTACCGCCAAGGCCATCACCGTGCTGGGCTGCACGTCCAGCGCGTCCTGCAACGGTGTTCCCGCCTCCCAGACCAGCGGTGCGGTGAGCTTCACGCCCACTGCCATCGCCGGTGCCCAGTGGTGCAGCGACGCCCTCTGTGCCTCGCCCATCACCGGCTCGGTGAGCGTCGCCAACGGCGGAACGGTGTACCTCAAGGAACACAACGTGCGCACCGACACCCTGGCAGGAACCGCCAGCGGCGCCACCAACACCACGGTGCAGTGCACCCACACCGGCACCGGCGCCACGGATTCGGGCAGTGCCTGCGAAATCAGCTTTGCGGCGGCCGGCTTCCTCGTCAATGCGCCCAACCACTATGCCTGCGCGCCCCAGAGCGTCACCCTGCAGGCGGTCCAGGCCGACGCCACCGGCAACGCCTGCGTGCCGGCCTTCGCCGGGGTCAATCGCAACGTTTCCCTCTACGCCGCCTACGTCAATCCGGCCAGCGGAAGCCTGGCGCCCAGCCTGAATTACGTGACCAGTACGGGAGGGGCCACGGCCAGCGTGGCGGCCCTGTCCACCAATTCCGCCAGTCCCACGGTGCTGACCAGCCTCTACTTCGACGCCAACGGCACCGCCACCCTCAATAATTTCATTTACCAGGACGTGGGTCAGCTTGCCCTCTATCCGAGCTATTCCGGGAGCAACGCTACCGGGGACAGCGGGCTCTCCTTGGCGGCGGTGTCGGGCAATACCTTCATCGCGGCGCCCAGGAGCTTCCGCCTGAACGGCATTCCCGCCGCGCCCCTGACGGCGGGAACGCCCTTCAACGTCACCGTCACCGCCCTCAACCAGTGCGCCACGCCGGCCGCCACCCCCAATTTCGGCCAGGAATCGCCCAGTGCGGCGACGGTCACCCTGGCGTCCAGCAATCCGCTTCCCGGCCTGGGCAACGCCACGGCGATCAACCAGTCCCTGGGCGGCTTCAGCGCAGGGCAGGCCAGCGCCAGCCTGACCTGGAGCGAGGTGGGCACCATCGACCTGACGGCCTCGACCATCAATTACCTGGGGTCCGGCCTGGATGCGAGCGGCAGCCAGGCTGATGTCGGGCGCTTCAAGCCGGATTATTTCGATACCACGGTCACCCAGGGGTGCAGCACCTTCACCTATTCCGGCCAGCCCTTTGCCGCGACGGTCACCGCCCGGGCCGCCGGGGGCGGGGTGACGGCCAATTACGCCGGCGCCACCTGGGCCAAACTGGTCACCCTGAGCGACGCCGCCGGCGGCAGCCTGGGCGCCTTCACCAACAACACCATCGCCGCCACCGGGTTCGCCAGCGGCGTGGGGACCGCCTCGACCATCGCCTACACCTTTGCCAGTCGCACCACGCCTCCGACCTCCATTCAGGCCCGGGCCACCGACACCGATGGCGTCACCTCGGCCACCCACGGGGAACAGGCCGTTGCGCTGCGCAGCGGAGCCTTCCGGCTGGGCAACGCCTACGGCAACGAATTCCTCAAGCTGCCCATTCCGGCCTACGCCCAGTACTGGAGCGCCGCGGGCTGGGTCAGGAACACGGCCGACACCTGCACCCAGCTCACCGTTCCCAGCAGCGCCAACGGTGGCCTGGTCTTCGCCACGCAGACGACCCGCAACCAGCTTGCCGCCGGGGAAACCGTCGCCAGCATGGGGGGGAACGCCCGCCGGACGCCTGGTGAACGGCGACGCCCTGCTGTCCCTCTCGGCCCCGGGGGCGGGGAATTTCGGGTACGTGGATATCGTCGCGTCCAAGCTCAACGTCCCGGCCTGGCTGCTCCAGCCCGGCGACGTGCGCGCCTGCTTCGGCGCCTGCGGTCCGCGGGCGCCCATCATCTACAGCCGCGAACGCTATTGACGACCCCTCAGGACCACGCGTGAACCGTCCATGCCCTTTGCGCTCCTCCGGCCCCGCCTACCGGCACGGGCCTGAGGAGCATGGGACTTCGTGCTAAGTTGGTCCGCTTTGGAGACATACCCATGAAATCCTCCTCGATCCTCGCCACGGCCCTGCTACTGGCGCTCGCAGCGATGCCGTTCTCCGGGCAGGCCCTGGACCTCACGACCTGCACCGACCCCGCCGGAAAAAGTATCGAGGGACTGGCCGATGCGAATCTGCCCGTCCTGGTCCAGGCAGGGCGCCAGGAAGGCCGGCGCGTGCTGCGTTACAACCCGGACCTGCTGCCCCAACTCGCCCCGGCGGCCAAAGCCTTCTTTTACGCCCAGGCCTGCGCGAGACTCCTGGCCGGAAACCGCCCGGACGCCGTGCGCCGTGCCGACTGTGCCGCCCTCCAGATGCTGCGGGAAGAAGGAATCCTGGGCCAAGGCGAGCCCGCTCTGGCCCGCCTGCAAGCCGACCTGAGCCTTGCGGAGGAGACCTGGGAGCAACTCCCGGGGCCGCGACGCCGCTTCGATTTCGCCGCCTGTTCCGGCTCCGGCGCTTTGCTTCTGCCCGAGGCCAGGCCGGCGACACCCCGGCAGCGGGATTGGGACGCCTGCGTGCGCCAGTGCGGCGACAGTCTCTACCGCTGTCCCGGCAAGGGTTCCGGAGCCGGGTGCCAGGAAACCTACGATCGCTGTCATGGGGCCTGCGGAACCTGAGTGTAAGGGAGCAAGGCTGCATTGACCCAGTGGCGTGCGAATTCGCTGATTTCCACTGTGAGTACCGTGAGCCAGACCAGAATCGCAACGCCCGCAGCCGCTGCGGCCATATCCTTGATCACACGGATCTTCTCGTTGTGCCGCGTCTCCACGAAGTCGCAGAGCGCCTCGATGGCGCTGTTGACGATTTCCATGGCAATCACGAATCCCGTGGCGAGCAGGATGATGAGAAAGTCCACCCAGGCCCGCAGGGCAAAGGCGCCGGTGAGCACGAATATAGACAGGACGAGCTTGTAGGCGACCGATGCGTCGTAGATCACCGCATCCCGGATACCGGCGTAGGCATTGCGAATCTTGCGCAGGGGGTGATATCCCGGCTCACCGATGCCGAGAAACTTGTTTCTCATGGCTGCGACTCCAATTTCACGAGCCAGCCGCGCAGGGCGCAGCTCAGGCAGACGGCGGCGGCCGTTCCCAGGATGACATCCGTGGCGAAATGGACATTCAAGGCCACCCGAGAAAAGCCAACGGAAACAATGAGCGCGCCGGCGAACGCCCAGGCAAGCGGGGGAGGTCGGGACGCCGAGGACCACAGCAGCGCCAGGGCGAAGGCAGTGACCTGCATGGCGTGGGCGCTGGGAAAACTCGCGTCCGGGGGCAGGGCCGTCAGATTTTCAAGCAGGGGGCGGGGACGGTCGAAAGCGAGCTTCGTCAGATGAGCGAGCAGCGTCGCGGCACCCAGGGCAGCGGGTACGAAAAGCCGTCGGGGCCGGGACCGTTGCGGTTGCATGAGGACGGTGACCAGGGCGAGGGGGAGCAATACGGCAAGGGAGCCCAGCCAGGTAATCCCGGTCAGAAAGGTTTGGGTCCCGGGTGGCAGACCATGACCGACGGCGATTGCCGTAGCGAGGTCTGCCGCGGGGACACGGCAGGCGCCCTGGGGGCAGAGCCAAAGGCCGCCGAGAAGGAGGATGGCAAGCGACATCCCAGCCATGACCCAGGGCCCAATCCAGGCCCATGCCGGGCCAGGTCGGTGCGCCTGGGTGTCGTTCGCCTCCATCGGGGCTTGGGTCGCGGAGCGTCAGGCTGCCAGAGGCCATTCGGGTTCCGGTGAGCGCCGCGGGGCCGGGGTCGGTTTGCGCTTGCCGCTGCGCGCATGGGCGCAGGCGAGGGCGACGATCGGAACGAGGTTGTGCTCCCGGCCCACCGTGTCGACCTTCTCGGCCGGGGCATCGCAAAAAGCCTTGCAGTCTTCCAGGGTGATCATCTTGGTCTCCTTGAGGGTTGCCCAGCAGTGGCGTGGGCATGGCGCAAGAATAGGAGCCTTTATGTTCTATATAAATGGATTTACTAACTTTTCAGAAAGCATTGTCACAAACATGATAAAATATGCTAATGAAATGCAGAAGAACTACCGACGGTCGTAAGCACGGCCGAGCCGCCCTGCCGGTGATGCGGCAACAGGCGATCAAGGCCATCCGTGAGGGGCAGGACGTGAACAGCGTTGCCGCCGCCTACGGCGTCAATGTGCGC
>Ga0268298_10005445_pt1 | contig 11913 bp, 4 predicted proteins | sample WWTPWeurt_MetaG_FD_194462 | JGI IMG/M metagenome (GOLD analysis project Ga0268298, IMG submission 194462) | Activated sludge microbial communities from WWTP in Nijmegen, Gelderland, Netherland - WWTP Weurt | ecosystem: Engineered > WWTP > Aerobic digester > Activated sludge | place: Netherlands...
CACTACGCGCCAGGGCGGGCGTCGCTGGTGGTGACCGGCGACTTCGCGATCGATCACGTCCGCCAGGTCGTGGGCCGAACCTTCGGGCCGATCAAGCGCACCGCCACCGCCCCGGTGCTCGAGACGCCCGCGCCGCGCCTTGCCGGCCAGACGACCCGGCTGGTCGCCGACGTCGAGCACCCGACCGCGGTGGTGGCGTTCGCGGCGCCGCCGTTCGGCACGTCGGGCGTCGCCGCCAGCCACGTCGCCCGGGCCTTGCTCGCGAGCGTGCTCGAGCGCGCCGACGACGAGGCCGGGTGGATCCTGGACACCGACGTGCAGAACGCCGGCGACGATCGCGCGCCGGTGATGCTGGCGGTGGTGACCGTGCGCGACGCCGCGCAGCTCGAGGCCGCGGCGGACGAGATCTACGCCCGCGCCGAGCGACTGTTCGACGCCGGCGCGTTCGACACCAGCTACCTGCGCTCGTTGATGGCGCTGGGCTACATGGAGGCGTGGGACGACACCCGGGCCCGCGGCGAGTGGCTGACCCGGTTCATGCAGCTGTCGCCGTACAACCAGTTCATGCTCGGTGAGCTGCGCGGCCTGGACCAACCCTGGCCGGAGTTGATGAAGGGGCTCGAGGGCGCGTTCACCCCGCCGCGCAGCCACCGCGTGCTCATCACGCCAGGCGGCGCGCACGGCGACGCGCGGAGCGCCGTGCTGGCCTCGGCGCACGACGTCCACGTCTGGCGGCAACCGGTCGATGCCGCCGAGGCCGACCGACCGTTGACCACGCCGCCGGCGCGTCCGGGCCGGGCCGTGACACGCCACACCCTGGCCAACGGGCTGGTCGTCGAGCTGGCACCCGACCCCACGGCCGCCATCATCGACGCGCGGCTGGTGTTCCCGGTCGGGACCGCGGACGGCGATCCTGCGCACCCGCTGGTCGCCAGCGCGGCCGCCCAGCTCCTCGAGTTCGACGCCGAGGGCTACTACACCGGGCCCGAGCTCGAGAAGTTCGAGTGGGCGCTCAGCCGCGGCACCGTGCCCGAGGTCGACGTCGACGAGCTCACCACCACGTTCGCGGTGCGCGGCCTGGCGCACTACGCCGACTGGCACGTGTGGTGGCTGTCGGCGCTGCTGGATCGCGGCCGCTACAACGACGTCACGCTCGACGCGGTCCACCGCTACGCGCAGCGGCTACAGGCCCGCGCCGCGGACGACGACGCGCACGGCACCGGCGCCAACCAGCCGGCGCTGCAGGTCTTCCTCGAGCGGCTGTTCGGCGCCGGCCACCCGTTCACGCGACCGCCGGTCAAGCTCGGCCCGGCGTACCAGGCGCTCACCGCGGGCCAGCTCGCCACGTGGAAGGGCGCGCACTACCGGCCGCGCGGCGCCACGTTGATCGTCAGCGGCAACTTCGACGCCGCCGCGATGCGGCGCGAGGTCGACGAGCTGTTCGGACCGTGGGCCGACGTGGCGCCGGCGCCGCGCGCGGCGATCCCGGCCGCGCGACCGACGCCGGCCGCGAGCTGGTTGGCGATCGAGAACCGCGACGCGTCGCAGCTCACCGCGACGCTGGCGTTCCCGCTGGCCGACGCGCCGGCGCGGCAGGCCGCCCGGACGGTGATCGCGGCGATGCTGAGCGACGAGCTGCGCGACGTCCGCGAGGGGATGGGCGCGAGCTATGGCGTCCGCGCCGAGCTCGCGCTGCCGAGCGTCGCCGGCGGGGCGCTGCTGGTCACGGGCCACCTCGACGAGGGGCTGGCCGACCGCGCCGTCACCCGCATCCTCGCCAGCGTGGCGCGGCTGCGCACCGACGCGGCGGCGCGGCGGACCGCGTTCATCCGGGCACGGCGGGCGGTGTTCACGTCGCTGCGCGCCCGCGCCGCCGGCGTCGCCGCCGTGGCCCAGGCCCGGGTGCGCGCCTTCGCCGCCGGCACCGACGGCGACGCCGACGCGGCCCTGGCCCGCGAGGTCGCGGCGCTGCGCCTCGACGACGTCGCCGCGGTGCTGACCGAGGAGCTGGCCCCCGCGCGGATGGTCGCCGTGCTGGCGGGACGGATGCCCGTGGTGGACGCGGCCTTCGCGGCGATCGGCCAGACCCCGGAGCGGCTCCTCGAGCCCGCCGCGCCCGCTCACGATCCTGCGCGCGATCAGCCACAGCCGCGCCGGCCGGTCGACGCCGACGCGCCGGTCGACGTCGGGCCGCCCGTCGAGGCGCTGGCGGTCGATCGCTGGGACGAGGAGGGCGAGCGCCACGACGGCCTGTACCAGGGCCAGACCCGCCTGTCGCTCGATGGGTTCCTCGCGATCGCCGGGCGCGACGACCTGCGCGACCGGATGCGGCGCCGCTGGTGGCTGCGCGTCGGCCTGGCCGCCGCGGGCGCCGTGACGATCGGCGGAGGCGTCTACCACATGCTCGACGCGCGCTCCTGCGACGGGGTCATCGACCTGCCCGGTGGCGTGCACGAGGATCAGGCGTGCCTGGCCGAGCGCGACAACCAGCGCTCCGCCGGCGGCGTCATCATCCTCGGCGGCGTCGTGTTCGAGGTCGCGGCCTACTACATCTCGAACCTGGCGCCGAGCAAGGCCGAGCTGCGCCAGGCGGCGTCTCGCTACAACTACCGCCACCGCCTGCGCGGCGCCGCGGCCAGCCACGACCTGCGGATCCGGCCAACCACCGACGGCCAGACCACCGGCCTGACGGTCAGCGGCACGTTCTGACGCCCGGCGCAGAGGAACCCGATGTCCAGACGTCTCCGCGCCATCACCGCCGCCGCCGCCGCCGCCGCCGTCGCGCTCGCGGCGTGCGGTCCCACGGCGCTGCCCAACTTCGGCGCGCTCGAGCCCGACGCCCGCACGCTCAACGTCAAGAACAACGTGCGCATGCTCGAGCTGTCCAACGGCATGCAGGTGGCGCTCCTGCCCGACGACCGCACCAACCTGGTGTCGGTCGACGTCCGCTACCGGGTCGGCGCCAACCAGGATCCCGCCGGCCGCGCCGGGCTGGCCCACCTCGTCGAGCACCTGCTGTTCCAGGCGCCGGGCGACGGCCAGGGCACCCCGCTCTACGACAAGTTCGTCGGCCTGGCGCTGGAGTTCAACGCGTACACCAGCCACGACATCACCCACTACACGTCGACCGCGCTGGCCAACCGCGTCGACGCGCTGCTCGAGCTCGAGGCGCGGCGCCTCGAGACGCCGTGCGCCGCCATCCCCGAGGCCGCGTTCGTGCGCGAGCGCGACGTCGTGCTCGAAGAGGACGCGCAGCGAGCCACCACCTGGGGCCGCCTGCTCGGCGAGATCGATCGGGCGGTGTGGGGGAGCAGCCACCCGTACGGGCGCCCGGTCGGCACCCGCGAGGTCGCCCAGGCCACCAAGGCCGAGGCCTGCGCGTTCATCGACCGCTACTACACGCCCAAGCGCGCGATCCTGGTGATCGCCGGCAACATCGACCCCGACGCGATACAGCCCCGCATCGGCCGGCGCTTCGGGCCGATCAGCCGCACCTCCGACGCGCCGAAGTTCCTCGATCCGATCGCCCCGGCGCGGCTGGCCGGGACCCGCAGCAAGCACAGCGGCGACGTCGAGCATCCGACGGCGGTGATCGTCCTGCCGGCGCCGCCGTGGGGCTCGCCGGACGAGGCGGTCCACGACGCCACGCTGGCCGCCGCGCGCGGCGAGCTGGTGGCCCTCGACGATCGCACCGACTGGATCCTCGACGTCGGCGTGGGCTACGGCGGCGACAGCTACCAGCGCACGACGCTGATCGTGGTCGAGGTCAAGGACGCGGCGCGCCTCGACGACGCGGTCGGCGCGGCGCTGCGCGCGGCCCAGGGCGTGCTGGCCGACGAGGACCACGACGGCAACGCCGATGACGACGACGATCCCGACGATCGCGCGGTCGCGCACCAGCTCGCCGCGTTGCGCGGGCGCATGCAGACCCAGACGATCACCGCCAACGATCGCTTCGCGGGCAAGGGCGACGCGATCGCCGACTACCTGACGTTCACCGATCAGTTCGACTTCGCGTTCGCGCGCATGCGCGCCACCGACGCGCTCACCGGCAACCAGATCGTCGCCTACGCCCGCGCGCTGTTCGATCCGGAGCACCTCCACGTCGCCCAGGTGGTGCCGACCGGCGCCGCCGGCTCGGGCGCCAGCGGGGCGCGGACCGTGGCGGCGTCGACGCACGGCTACGACCTGCCGGCGTGGCGCACCGCGGTCGATCCGACGGCCGCCGATCGCCCCGAGCCGCTGCCGCCGGCCGAGCCCGCGCCGGCGATCGACGACTTCCGGCTGGTCAACGGCCTGCGCGTCTTGCTCTACGCCGAGCGGCACAGCGCCGCGTTCGAGGCCCGCCTGGTGTTCCCGCGCGGGACCGTCGACGAGCCCGCCGGTCAGCGCGGCGTCGCGGCGATGGCCGCGGCGCTGCTCGACCACGACTACGAGCGGATGTACCCGGCGCGGATCACCGACACGATCAACTGGGCGCTGCGCCTGGGCACCCAGCTCGCGGCCCGACGCCGACGAAGAGGTCACGGTGTTCACCAGCCGCGGCCTCGCGATGTTCAGCGACTGGCACCTGTGGCGGCTGGCGTGGCTGATCGATCAGGGCGTCTACAGCGGCGACGCCCTCGCGGCGCTGCGGCGCGACCTGCGCGAATCCGACGACCGCAAGGTGTCGCCGTCGGGCCTGGCGTTCCAGCAGCGGCTGTTCGGGGCCGACCACCCGTACGCCCAGGCGCGGCCCGGGCGCGACGCGTTCGCGGCGATCCGGCGCGGGCAGCTCGAGGCGTGGCGCCGCAACCAGCTCAGCCTCGACGGCGCGACGCTGATCGTCAGCGGCGGCTTCATGAAGACCGCGATGCACCAGCACGTGGTCGACCTGTTCGGCGCGATCGGCGCGCGCCCGGTGCCCGCGCGCACCGCGCTGCCGCGGCCGCGGCCGGCGGCCGGGCCGAGCTGGATCGGCACCCGCGAGCCCGACGCGGCGCAGGTCAGCCTGTACGTCAGCTTCACGGCCGGCTCCGATCGCGATCGCGACCACGCCGCCCGCCGCGTGCTCGCCGCGATGATCGACGATCGGCTGCGCGTCGTGCGCGAGGGCATGGGCGCCAGCTACGGTGCGCGCAGCGGCTACGACGAGCGCGCCGCCGGCAGCTCGCTCGACGTCTACGCCGCGCTCGATCCGGTGCGGGCGCCCAAGGCCGCGACCGCGGTGCTGGCCGCGCTGACCGCGCTGCGCACCGATCCGCGCGGCGCCGCGGCCGACTTCGTCCGGGCCCGGCGCCGGCTGGTCTCGAACGCGCTGGCCTCGTCGATCGACATCGAGGCGGTGGCCGAGGGGCTCGACCAGGCGGTCCGCCACGGCGGCGACCTCCACCGGCTCGCCACCGTCGCCAGCGACCTCGCCAACGTCACGCTCGACCAGGTGGCGGCGGTCGCCCAGGCCGACCTCGATCCGGCGCACATGGTGGTGTCGGTCGACGGCGCGCCGACGTCGATCACCGAGACGCTCACCGCGCTGGGCGCCACCGACGTGGCCTGGTTCGACGAGTGACGTGACGGCCAGGCCTCAGCCGCACGGTGCGGCGGCTTGTCGCCCCGCGCGTCACACCGGCGCCGCGGCTGGCTCTACGCAGCAGGCGCCACCCGCGCCGCCTACGAGGGACCCCGATGTCCAGCCCCCTCCGCTCACTCCCCGTCGCCGTCGCCGCCGTCGCGCTCGCCGCGTGCGGCCCCCCGATGATCAACTTCGGCGGCCTGCCGACCGACGCGCGGTCGCTGAAGATCAGCAACAACCTGCAGCTGCTCGAGCTCTCCAACGGCATGCGGGTCGCGCTGGTGCCCGACACGCGCACCAACCTGGTGTCGGTCGACGTCCGCTACCTCGCCGGCGGCAACCAGGATCCGGCCGGTCGCGCCGGCCTCGCGCACCTGCTCGAGCACCTCACCTTCACCATCCCGGGTGACAGCAACGGCGCGACGCTGTTCGACAAGCTGACGGCGCTGACGCTGTGGTTCAACGCGTACACCAGCCACGACGTCACCCACTACACCTCGACGGCGCTGGCGACCCGGCTCGACGCGCTGCTCGAGCTCGAGGCGCGGCGGATGGAGGCGAGCTGTCCGGTGTTCTCCGACGCGGCGTTCACCCGCGAGCGCGACGTCGTCCTCGAGGAGGACGCCCAGCGCGCGTCGCCGTGGGGCACCGCCCGCCAGGCCGCCGACCGGGCGGTCTGGGTCGCCGATCACCCCTACGGCCGCGGCGTGGGTTCGCGCGAGGTGGCCAGCGCCACCAAGGCCGAGACCTGCGCGTTCTTCGACGACCACTACGCGCCCGACCGCGCGATCATGGTGGTGGTCGGCAACTTCGACCCGGCGGCGCTGCAGCCGCGGATCGGTCGGCGGTTCGGACCGATCGCCAAGCAGGCGCGCGCCGAGCTGACCCGGCCGGACGCGATCACGCCGCACGGCACCGCCAGCATCCACGTCGCCGACGTCGAGCGCCCGACCGCCCTGATCTACCTCCCGGCGCCGGCCGAGGACGATCCCGACGAGGCCAAGCACGACGCGCTCTTGATGTTGGTCCGCGGCAAGCTCGCCGAGCTCGATCGCAAGACCTCGTGGATCCACGACGTCGACGTCGGCTACGCCGGGGACGGCTACCGGCGCGCCACGCTGGTGACCGTCGAGGTCGAGACCTCGGTCCAGGTCGAGGACGCCGCGGCGCTGGTGGTGCGCGCCGCCCGCGACATCCTCGCCGACGACGACCGCGACGGCAACGCCGACGACAACAACGACCCCGACGACCGCGACGTCGCCGATCTGCTGGCCCGGGTGCGCGGCCGGCAACAGACGATGTCGATCACCCGCGACGACCGCTTCACCGGCAAGGGGATCGAGATCGCCGACTACCTGACCTACGCCGCGCACACCGAGTTCGTGCTGGCCCACCTGCGCGCGACCGACGCGCTCACCGGCAACGGCCTGGTGGCCTACGCCAAGGAGATCTTCGACCCGGCGCGGATGCACGTCGCGACGGTCGCCCCGAGCGGCAAGCCGGCCAGCGGTGGGCGGGGCCGCGTCGCCGCCAGCGAGCAGGAGTACGACCTGCCGACCTGGCGCACGCCGATCAACGCGGCCGACGCCGAGCGCCCCGAGCCGCTGCCCAAGCAGCCGCAGGCGGTGGCCGTCGAGGAGTTCCGGCTCGCCAACGGCATGCGCGTGCTGATGTACGCCGAGCCGGCCAGCCCGGTGTTCGAGGCGCGGGTGGTGTTCCCGGCCGGCTCGCTCGACGAGGGCGCCGGCCCGCACGGCCTCGCGGTGCTCGCGGCGACGCTGCTCGATCACGACTACCTCCGCGAGTACCCGCGGCCGGTCTACGAGAAGCTGACCTGGGCGCTGCGGCTCGGGACCCAGCTCGGCGGGTCGGCGAGCGAGCGCACGACCGAGTTCACCAGCCGCGGGCTGGCGACCTTCGGCGACTGGCACCTGTGGCGGCTGGCGTGGCTCCTCGATCAGGGCGTCTACGATCCGGCCGATCTCAAGGCGGTCAAGGACGGGCTCGACGACGTGGCGCTGGACATGACCCCGCGCGAGCTGGCGGTCCGGCAACGCCTGTTCGGTCGCGCCCACCCGTACGCGCAGGCGCCAGACCCGGCCGCGCTGGCGACCCTCTCGGCGGGTGCCCTGACCGGCTGGCGCCACCGCCGGCTGACCACCGACGGCGCGACCCTGATCGTCGCCGGCGGGTTCGATCCGGCGGCGATGCACCGCCACGTCGTCGCGCTGTTCGGCCCGCTGGCGAAGGTGGCAGCCACCGCGCGGGCGGCGGTGCCGACGCCGGCGCCGCCCCCCGGCCCCAGCTGGCTCGGCGCCCGCGATCGCGGCGCTGCCCAGGTGACGCTGAGCGTGCACGTCCTCGCGGGGTCCGACGTCCGGCGCCAGCGGGCCGCCCGCGAGGTGCTCGCGGCGATCGTCACCGACCGCCTGCGGGTCGTGCGCGAGGGCATGGGCGCCAGCTACGGGACCGTCGGTCAGTACGCCAGCGGTGCCGCCGGCGGGACGCTGACGATCGAGACCGCGCTCGACCCCGCGCGGGCCCCGCGCGCGGCCGCGGCGGTGATGGCTGAGCTGACCGCGCTGCGCGGCGCGATCGGGGCGAGCGACTTCGTCCGCGCGCGCCGCCGGCTGGTGTCGAACGCGCTGGCGACCTCGCGTGACGCCGACAGCGTCGCCGACGAGCTGGCGCGCGTGGTCCGCGAGGGCGGTGACTTGCGCGAGCTGGACCGCTGGGCCGGCGAGCTGGCCGGCCTGACCATCGCCGACGTCGCCGCGGTCGCGGCGCTCGACCTCGATCGGACGCGGATGGTGGTGTCGGTCGACGGCCCCCCCGACGCGGCCAAGGCCACCCTCGACGCGCTGGGCGCCACCGACGTGGCGTGGTTCGACGAGTGAGCCTACGCCGGATCACGGCGGCGGCGGTGTTCGCGATCGTGGCCGCGTGCGGCCCGCGACCGCCCAACTTCGCCGGCCTCAAGACCGACGTGCGCTCGCTGACCGTGCAGCACGCGATCAGCGTGGTCCGGCTGACCAACGGGATGCAGGTGGCGATCGTGCCCGACGATCGCTCGAACCTGGTGTCGGTCGACGTCCGCTACCGGGTCGGCGCCGACCAGGACCCGGTCAGCCGCGCCGGCCTGGCCCACCTGGTGGAGCACCTGACGTTCCAGGCCGCCGGCGACGACCTCGGCACGCCGGTGTTCGATCGCTTCGTGGCGGTGGCGCTCGGCTTCAACGCGTACACCGAGCGCGACGTGACTCACTACACGTCGACGGCGCTGGCCGATCGCGTCGACGCGCTGCTCGAGCTCGAGGCGCGGCGCCTGGCCGCGCCGTGCGCGGCGATCCCCGACGGCCGCTTCGTCCGCGAGCGCGACATCGTGGTGGCCGAACAGGCGCAGCGCGCGTCGCCGTGGGGCGAGGTGATGGGCGAGATCGATCGCGCGGTGTGGGGCACCGCCCACCCCTACGGTCACCCGGTGGGCAGCGCCGAGATCGCCCGGGCGACCCAGGCCGAGGCGTGCGCGTTCATCGATCGCTACTACACGCCGATGCGCGCGATCCTGGTGGTGTCGGGCAACGTCGATCCCGCCGCGCTCGAGCCGCGCATCGCCGCGCGGTTCGGCGCGATCAGCCGGGGCGACGGGCTGCCCGAGCCGCTGGCGCCGATCGCGCCGCCGCGCCTCGCCGGCACCCACAGCAAGCACACCGGTGACGTCGCGCACCCGACCGCGGTGATCGTGCTGCCGGCGCCGCCGTGGGGCGCGCCCGACGAGGTCGTCCACGAGGCGGCGATGACCGTCGCCGGCACGGCGCTGGCCGAGCTCGACGCCGCGACGCCGTGGATCGTCGGCACCGACGTCGGCTACGGCGGCGGCGCCTACCAGCGGGTGACGCTGGTGCGCGTCGAGGTGACCGACGTCGGACGGCTCGACGCCGCGGTGGCCGCGGTCATGCGCGCCGCGCGGGGCCCGCTCGACGAGCCCGATCGCGACGAGGATCCCGACGACAACGACGACTACGACGACCACGTCGTGGCCCAGTACCTCACCGATCTGCGCGGCGCGTTGCTGGCCGGCGCGATCACCGCCACCGATCGCTTCGGGTGGGCCGGCGACGCGGTCGCCGACTACCTCACGTTCACCGACCACCGCGACTTCGCGATCGCGCGCATGCGCGCCGCCGACGCGCTCACCGGGCGGCAGCTCGTCGATCACCTGCGGGCGCTGTTCGTGCCGGCGCGCGCCCACGTCGCGCGCATCGTCCCGCGCGGCCAGGGCGTCGCCCCGCCGCCGCTGGTCGCCCCCGGCGCCGCCCGCGCGTACGACCTGCCGGTGTGGCGGACGCCGGTCGACCCGGCCGCCGCGGCGCGCCCCGAGCCGTTGCCGACCGCCCCGCCGGCGCTGGCGATCGACGACGTCACGCTGGCCAATGGCCTGCGCGTGTTGCTGTACGCCGAGCCGCGCAGCCTGGGCTTCCAGGCGCGGCTGCTGATCCCGACCGGGACCCGCGACGAGCCCGCCGATCAGCCGGGCGTCGCGTGGCTGGCAGCCACCTACCTGCGCAACGACGTCGATCGCGACCTCTCGCCGTCGACCCGCGCCACGATCGCGTGGGCGCTGCGCCGCGACACCCGGCTCGCGGCGATCACCGACGAGGAGTTCACGACCTTCACGGCCAGCGGCATGGCGCTGTTCGGGGACTGGCACCTGTGGCGCCTGGCGTGGCTGCTCGATCAGGGCCGCTATCGCGCCCGCGACCTCGCCGCGTGGCGCCGCGCGCTCGAGGGCGAGCCGCCCGCGAAGCCGCAGACGGCCGCGGCTGCCATCCGGGCGCGGATGTTCGGCGCCCAGCACCCCTACGGGCGCGCCCGCCCCGCGCCGGCCGCGGTCGCCGCGCGCGACGTCGACCAGCTCGCGGCCTGGCGCCGGACCCAGCTCGGCCTCGCCGGCGCGACGCTGATCGTCAGCGGCAGCTTCGAGCCCGCGGCGATGCGCGCCGAGGTGAGCGCGTTGTTCGGTGGCCTGGCCGCGCCCCCGCGACCGGCGCGCGCGCCGCAGCCGGCGCCGACGCCGATCGGCGGCCCGGCGTGGTTCGCGATCCGCGATCGCGCCGCGCGCCAGGTGACGTTGACCGTGAACCTGGTCGCGGCCTCGGATCGCGTCGACGATCGCGCCGCCCGGCAGGTGCTGGCGGCGATGGCCGAGGATCGGCTACGCGAGGTGCGCGAGGGCCTGGGCGCCAGCTACGCGGTCAGCAGCGGCTACGACGTCCGCGCCGCCGCCAGCGTGTTCGTCGTCCGCTCGGCGCTGGCGCCCGATCGCGCGCCGCGGGCCGCGGTGGTGATCCGCGAGCAGCTCGCCGCGCTGCGCGCCGCCCCCGCGAGCGCCGCGGCCGACTTCGTCCGCGCCCGCCGTCGGCTGGTCGCCCAGGCGCTGGCGTCGTCGACCGAGGCCACCGCGGTCGCCGCGCGCCTCGCCGAGGTGGTGCGCCACGGCGGCGACCTCCACCGGCTGACCACCGTCGCCAGCGACCTCGCGGCGATCACGCTCGACCAGGTGGCCGCGGTCGCCCAGGCCGACCTCGACCCGGCGCGCATGGTGGTGTCGATCGACGGCCCGCCCGACGCCGTGCAGGCCACGCTCGCCGCGCTCGGCGCTACCGACGCGGCGTGGTTCGACGAGTGAGCGCGTTGGCGACCACGCTGCGGATCGGTTAGAACCGACGGCCATGGCTGGCTCGACAGGACAGGTCCTCACCTCGCTCGTCGTCAACCTGGTGATCGCGGCGAGCAAGGGCGTCGCCGCGGTGATCACCGGATCGGGCGCGATGCTGGCCGAGACGATCCACTCGTTCGCCGACTGCGCCAACCAGGGGCTGCTGTTGTTCGGCATCAAGCAGGCGCAGCGACCGCCGACGCCGACCCACCCGCTCGGCCACGGCCGGGCGCTGTACTTCTGGTCGTTCATGGTCGCGCTGCTGTTGTTCTCGGGTGGCGGCGTGTTCTCGATCTACGAGGGGCTGCACAAGATCCAGCACCCCGAGGCCGTCGACGACATCCTGGCCGGGGTGATCGTGCTCGGGCTCGCCATCGCGCTCGAGGGCTACGCCACGATCGGCAACCTGCGCGAGATGAAGGCCCGGCGCGGCGCGACGCCGCTGTTCCGCTACCTGCGCGAGACCAAGGACTCGGACCTGGTGGTGGTGTTCGGTGAGAACGCCGCCGCGGTGCTTGGCCTGGTGCTGGCGATGGGCGCGCTGGTGATGGCGAAGACCACCGGCGACGGGCGCTGGGACGGCGCCGGCTCGCTGGCCGTCGGCGTGGTGCTGGTCGCGGTCGCGGTGTTCCTCGCCAAGGAG
>Ga0268298_10005447_pt1 | contig 11911 bp, 9 predicted proteins | sample WWTPWeurt_MetaG_FD_194462 | JGI IMG/M metagenome (GOLD analysis project Ga0268298, IMG submission 194462) | Activated sludge microbial communities from WWTP in Nijmegen, Gelderland, Netherland - WWTP Weurt | ecosystem: Engineered > WWTP > Aerobic digester > Activated sludge | place: Netherlands...
GAGCTTGATGTTGATGCGCGACAGCCAGTCCTGGTAGGGCTTTGCGGCGGCGAGGGAGTCCTTGAGCTCCTTGTCGTCGATGATGCGACCCTGCTCCATGTCGATCAGGAACATCTTGCCGGGCTGCAGGCGCCACTTCTTGACGATCTTGGAGTCGGGAATCGGCAGCACGCCGGATTCGGAGGCCATCACGACACAATCGTCGTCGGTAACCAGGTAACGGGCCGGGCGCAGGCCGTTACGGTCGAGGGTTGCGCCGATCTGGCGGCCGTCGGTGAAGGCCACCGCGGCAGGGCCGTCCCACGGCTCCATCATCGCCGCGTGGTATTCGTAGAAGGCGCGACGCTTCGGGTTCATCAGCGTGTGGGATTCCCAGGCTTCGGGAATCATCATCATCATCGCGTGGGCCAGCGAGTAGCCGCCCATGACGAGCAACTCGAGGGCGTTGTCGAACGAAGCCGAATCGGACTGACCCGGGTAGATCAGCGGCCACAGCTTGTGCAGGTCGTCGCCAAGCAGCGGCGACGAGGTGCCCTTCTCGCGAGCGCGCATCCAGTTGTAGTTGCCGCGAACGGTGTTGATTTCACCGTTGTGGGCAATGTAGCGGAACGGATGGGCGAGATGCCAGGTCGGGAAAGTGTTGGTCGAGAAGCGCTGGTGCACCAGCGACAGCGCGGACACGCAGCGCGGATCCTGCAGGTCGGTGTAGTACTGGCCGACCTGGTCGGCGAGCAGCAGACCCTTGTAGTTGATGGTCCGCGCCGACATCGACGGCGTGTAGAACTCCTTGCTGTGCTTGAGCTTGAGGCTGCCGATGGCATTGGCAGCCCGGCGGCGGATCACGTAAAGCTTGCGCTCAAGGGCGTCGGTAACCATCACGTCGGGGCCGCGACCGATGAAGACCTGGCGGATTACCGGTTCCTTGGCCTTGACGGTGGGCGACATCGGCATGGCCGGATCGGTGGGCACGTCGCGCCATCCGAGCACAACCTGACCTTCGGCGCGCGCAGCACGCTCGATCTCTTCTTCACAGGCGAGGCGGGAGGCATGCTCCTTCGGCAGGAAAACCATGCCGACGCCGTAGTCGCCGGCCGGCGGCAGGCTGACGCCCTGCTTGGCCATTTCCTCGCGAAACAGGGTATCCGGAATCTGGATCAGGATGCCCGCGCCGTCGCCCTGCAGCGGGTCGGCACCAACGGCACCCCGGTGGTCCAGATTCTTCAGGATCTCGAGACCTTGCAGAACGATCTCGTGAGTTTTGCTGCCCTTGATATGTGCGATGAAACCGACACCACAGGCGTCATGTTCGTTGGCGGGGTCGTAAAGACCCTGCTCCAGGGGAAGATCCATCTTGTTTTTCCTCGACACAACACACACCGGCGCTAACACTCCTGTAGCACCGGACCTTCAAACTGCGGGAGAGTCGCCCCGTCCGAACCGTTAAAAAGCCGGCAGAAACAGCCGGCCGGCTACGGGTGATCCCGACGAGGAGACCGTTCAAACACATTGGGCGAGGGTCGAATATACCGCCGCAAGCGCCCGGCCTTCAAGGATTTTTTGCGCTGCCGCATTAGCGGCAGCTGGTCAGTAAATTTCGCCGACGGCGTACAGACGCCGATGCTCCTTCATGGCGTACCGATCAGTCATTCCGGCGATATAGTCGGCAATGGCCCGCGGCTTGTCGCTTCTGGCCATCTGCTGGTACTGCGGCGGCAGCAGACGCGGATCGTTCATGAAGGCGGCGAACAGATCCTGGATGATGCGCCGCGCCTTGTCGGTCATGCGCAGAACCTGATAGTGGTGATACAGGTTTTCGCGCAGAAAACCCTTGAGAACGCGCAACTCGGGTAGCAGTTCTGCGCTGTAGGCAACGAGTCGCGGCGCACGCCGAACATCGTCGAGGGAGCCGACCTGCGCCTCCAGGATATTCGCTCGGGTTCTGTCGATGAGATCGACCGCCATCAGGTTGATCATGCGCCGGATGGTTTCGTGAATCAGCCGACGCCCGGCCAGCCCCGGATAGGCGCGCTCGACGATCTGCCGGTTGCGGGCAAAGATCGGCACGGCATCGAGCTGTTCGAGGGTAATCAGTCCCGAACGCAGGCCGTCATCGATATCGTGGTTGTTGTAGGCGATTTCGTCGGCCAGGTTGGCCAACTGCGCTTCGAGAGACGGCTGGCGACCTTCAAGGAAACGACGTCCGATTTCGCCTAGCCCTTCGGCGTTCTTGTGCGAGCAGTGCTTGAGAATGCCCTCCCGCGTTTCGTGCAGGAGATTGAGTCCGTTGAACTCTGCATAGCTTTCTTCAAGCACATCGACAGTGCGCAGCGACTGCAGATTGTGCTCGAAACCGCCGAAATCCTTCATGCAGGTATTGAGCGCCTCCTGCCCCGCGTGCCCAAAGGGCGTGTGCCCGAGATCGTGGGAAAGGGCCACGGCTTCGGCAAGGTCTTCGTTGAGATGCAGCGCGCGGGCGATCGAGCGGGTGATCTGGGCCACCTCGATGCTGTGGGTCAGCCGCGTGCGAAACAGGTCGCCTTCATGATTGACGAAAACCTGGGTTTTGTATTCAAGCCGCCGGAAGGCCGTGCAATGCACGATGCGATCGCGGTCGCGCTGGAATTCGCAGCGCGCCAGCGGCGCCGGCTCGGCGATCTGCCGGCCTCGGGAGTTGGCTTCGCAGACCGCGTAGGGCGCCAGTTGGGTCATGGAGTCAGCAGCACGCTTCGATGCTGGCGCGGATGTCTGCGCTTGCGGCTTCGGAAGTGATCACCGCGCGTCCGATCTGCCGGAGCAGCACCAGACGCAGGGTACCGTCGGTCACTTTTTTATCGTGGGCCATCAGTTCGAGGTAGCGGTCGGCGCCCAGCGGCGCACCTTTTACCGGCAACCCGGCACGCACGTGGATGGACCGCACCCGCTCCACATCCGCATCGGACAACCAGCCCAGTCGGCGCGACAGATCGGCCGCCATCACGACTCCGGCCGCAACGGCCTCGCCATGCAACCACTGGCCATAGCCCATGCCGGTTTCGATCGCGTGGCCAAAAGTGTGCCCGAGATTGAGCGTGGCCCGCTCGCCCTGCTCGGTTTCGTCGGCCGCGACGACTTCGGCCTTGTTGCGGCAAGAACGCTCGACGGCCTCGGCCAGCGCATCCGGATCGCGTGCCAGCAGGCGCGCGATATTGGCCTCGATCCAGTCGAGAAAAGGCAGGTCACGGATCAGGCCGTACTTGATGACCTCCGCAAGGCCCGCCTTGAGTTCGCGATCTGGCAGGGTGTTGAGCACGCTCGTGTCGGCAAGGACGAGTTTCGGCTGGTAGAAGGCGCCGATCATGTTCTTGCCAAGTGGATGGTTGATGGCAGTCTTGCCGCCGACCGACGAATCCACCTGCGACAACAGCGTGGTCGGCACCTGGATGAAGGGCACGCCACGCTGGTAGGTGGCCGCCGCAAAGCCGACCATGTCACCGACCACTCCGCCGCCGAGGGCAATAAGGGTTGTGCTGCGGTCACAGCGCTCACCCAGCAGGCCATCGAAGATCAGGTTGAGGGTCAGCCAGTCTTTATGCACCTCGCCATCCGGCAGCACGATCTGGGTAACCTGCAGCCCCTTTGCCTCCAGGCCGGCAACAAAGGGGGCCAGATAAAGCGGCCCGACCACATCGTTGGTCACCACCGCGACGCGCCGGGTCTTCAGATAGGGAACGATCAGGCCGGGATCCGAGAGCACCCCCGCGCCAATATGGATTGGATAACTGCGTTCGTCGAGTTCGACGTTCAAAGTGCGCATAGGGCCTGCAATTCCTTTTCGACCAGCCGGACCATTGCATGAGGCGTGCCGCGCCCACCTTCGACGACGATGTGCGCCACATCGCGGTAAAACGCGTCGCGAGCAAGGTACAACTCCTGCAGGCGCCCTTTGGGATCCGGCACCTGCAACAGCGGTCGGCTGCGGTCATGACGGGTTCGCTCCCACAAAATCTGGGGCGGAACGTTCAGATAGACAACCACGCCCCGCTCGGAGAGCAGGGCACGGTTCTCGGGACGAATAACGGCACCACCCCCGGTGGCAATCACAAGATCGGGCTCGAGGGTGAGCGCGTCCAGTGTCTGGGTTTCACGACGGCGAAAACCGTCTTCGCCCTCGATTTCGAAAATTATTGGAATCTTGACGCCGGTGCGTGCCTCGATTTCGTGGTCACTGTCGACAAAACGCCGGCCGAGGCGCTTTGCGAGCTCTCGGCCGACTGTGGTTTTTCCTGAGCCGGGCATGCCGACCAGGACGATGCAGCGTGCTTTCTCGCTGGAGGCTATAGGCATGAAGAAAGTCAGGATGTCATATGGAACTGGCGGCCCTCCGGGACCGCCAGCCAACGAAACTAATCTTTGTCAGAACAAGAGGGACGAGTGCCAAACGGCGAAAACTGGAAAGACGGAGAAACAGCCAAATCGCTCACCTCACTCGCCAGGTAGGGCAGATAAAAACTGCGGGTTGCCGTATTGTTCTGCCCCGCGACCGCGGCCGTAACCTTTAGCTCTATCTTGGTCCAGGCAGCATACGCAGGCGGATAGACAACCCAGAACGCCGCTGCACCCGAATTATCGGTGGTCACCGTAACGCTGGTCGCAGCCGTTGCGTTAGTAACGGGCGGCATGACAAGCGCCGCGCCGTTCGGCTCGAGAACACCGTCACCGTCTTGATCCCCCAACTCTCCACTCTGGAAGAAACCATCATTGTTGGCATCTTCTGAGAAACAAGTCGCCTCGGGAGCCATCACCCACTTACCCGCATTGGTGCCCGTCCCATGCTCAAAGGAGCCTTTTTGGAATTCGACACCTCTCAGCGCGATCGTCACAGCCTGATTTCGGACCGGATTACCAGCAGTATCCGTCACGAAAACACCCCATACAGACGTGTAACGAGGCGGGTTCTCCATCTTCTGAATGAGGTTATCAGTACCAATTACGATGTTTACCCCTTGCCCCGCAACGGTCAACTGCGTCGCCCGAGTTACGGAGGTGCCAAGAACAGTTGCCACAACAGTCACGGCATCCTTCCCCGTCAGGTTGGGATCTGCCTTGAAGGTGGTAGAAGCGACGCCGGACGCGTCGGTGTCGGCAATCGACGGATTCGCCTGGCCACCGCCGGAGGGCGCGGTAAAAATGACCTTGCTACCCGCAACAGGGTTGCCGCTGTCGTCCCGCACGATTGCATAAATGTTGCCGGTACTATTCGGGGACAGGGTGGTGGGATCGGCCTGCACCACGATCTGGGTCGGCGTCAGGGAAACAAAGGAAATTTCGCGCTTGGCCGTCGTACCGGAGCCCGAGGGTGCTGCCAGAATCGCGGACACCGTTGAGGCTCCCGCGCTCGGCGAAGTTACATAGGCCTTTGCCGTCGTGCCGCTGAAAGCAACGGTTGCCGCAGCACTCGTCCGCTTGATGGGGTTAGACTGGTTATAAAGTACGTCGGCATTACATGCAGCCAGCGTCGTGTAGGCGGAACCTCGCGAGGATGTATAGGTCGCCGACGTTCCGGTCACTCCGCCCACAAGCTGCACCTCCACCTCTTGGCAGGTGTTGATTGCAACCGTCGCATTACTCGCGGGGCTCGTGAAAGCAAAATTAATCGCCGAGATCGGAAGATCCTTGACTGCACTGGCACCCAGGGCACTGATAGTAATCACGTCGGCACCACTGATCGTGGGCTTAAAAGTCAGCGTCGCCAAGCCACTCGCGTTGGTGGTGATGGTGGCCGGAACCGGGTTGCCGAGCGAGGACTTCACCGCAACACTCTGATTCGCAATTGCCTTGCCCGCACCGTCGAGCAAGGTCACGGTCATCGCGACATTTTCACCAATGACACCGGAGGAGTCGCCACCGAAACCGAGCCTAGAGCCAAGCACGGTAATGGTCGTTTCCTTCACGAGAGACTGATAGGTTGCCTTGACCTTGACCTCCCGGTTCGCCTTGTTGTCATTCGAATCGAAGGTCACGGTTGCTACACCGGTCGTCTCGTCTGTTTTCACGGAACTCTCGGACAAGGAACCGGAGTCGACTGAGAAACTGACCGTCTCACCCTTCACGATACCGTTCGACTTGTCCTTCAACGTTGCCTTGATCGTGACCACCGAAGTGCCGTCCGTCTGCAGGGTCGGCGAATCAACGGTGAGCGAAAGTTGAGTCACGATGGTCGAGGACGAATTGCTCGCGCAAGTCGGATCGGTGGTGTAGGGCAGGCAAGTAGAGGTAGCACTAGAGCCACCACCCCCACCTCCGCAACCAACCACTACCACCGCAGCAAGCATGGACAGGATCAAACCCGACCGGCGCAAGCAGTCGGCAATGTTGGAGTTATGCATTTTAAGTTCCATTCAGACCTGGGTTTTCAACGTAACCCAAGCTGATCGTTGATGATGCGGGGCGTGATGAAGACGAGCAGTTCGGTCTTGTTGTCCTTGCGCTCGTTGTTCCGGAACAGGTAGCCCAGAACCGGAATATCTCCGAGCAAAGGAACCTTGGTCGTGTTGTTGCCGACTTCCTGAATATAAATACCGCCGATTACGATCGTGCCGCCGTTCTCGACAACGACTTCGGTCTTGACGTGCTTGGTGTCGATCGGGACGTTGCCGCCGGCAACCGGCTGGTCGTAACGGGCCTGGTCCTTGTTCACCTCGATGGCCATCATGACCTTGCCGTCAGGCGTGATCTGCGGCTTCACCTTCAGCGCAAGATTGGCTTTCTTGAAGCTGACGGTGGAAGCCTGCAATCCGCTGGCCGTGGTTTGATAGGGGATTTCGGAGCCCTGCTCGATGATCGCCTCAGCCTTGTCCGCCGTCATGACGCGCGGGCGGGACACCACTTTGCCGCGGCCGTCGGCTTCGAGTGCAGAGACCTCGAGATCGATGTAGCGGGTTGCGGCGCTGTTCCACAGCGCAAAGGACAGGGCCCCCGCCTGCTTGGCGTTGATATTGCTCGCCGGCAGGTTCAGGGCCAACGCGTCCCTGAAAAAGTCTGGTTTGGTCTCGATTTGCCCGGCCTGATAGCCCGTGCCGGCCAGCCCACCGCCGAAGTTATTGCGGAAGACGGATACGCCGTCAGACGTTGTGCCGAGCTGCCCGCCCGTTTTGCCGCCAAAACCCAGCCTTACGCCAAGGTTGCGTGCAAAAGTATCGGTTGCCTCGACGATCTGGGCCTCGATCAGCACCTGACGCTGCTCCACATCGACTTCGGCGATCAGGCGGCGCATTTCCTCGAGCCGTGAGGGAATGTCGTTGACGAAAATCTTGTTGCTACGCTCGTCGGGAACAACGCTGCCCCGTTTGGAGAGTACGGTCTGGTCCTTGTTCTTCAGGAACTCGGCGACGCTCTTGGCCTTGTGATAGTTGATCTGGAAGCTCTCGGTACGCAGGGGCTCCAGATCCCCGATCTGCGCCTTCGCCTCAAGATCGAGCTTTTCACGGGCGGCCAGTTCGTCCCGCGGCGCGATCCAGATGACGTTGCCGTTCTTGCGCATGTCGAGGCCACGCGCCTGCAGGATGATGTCGAGAGCCTGATCCCAGGGCACATCCTTCAGGCGCAGAGTCAAATTGCCCTGCACGGAATCGCTGGTAATGATGTTGAAGTTGGTGAAATCCGCAATCACCTGCAGCACGGATCGCACGTCGATATTCTGGAAATTCAGCGAAAGCTTTTCACCACCGAAGCGGTTCTTGCCGACCCCCTGGGTGAGCTTGTTGGGATCTTCCTTGACCGGCTTCACCTCAAGAACAAACTGGTTGTCGCTCTGGTAGGCGTTGTGCTCCCACAAACCCTTGGGCGTGATGGTCATGCGCACGTTGCCACCCTGCGTCTGGGTCAGGACGCTCGAAACCGGAGTGCCGAAATCGACCACGTCGAGCTTGCGGCGGAATTGCTCGGGCGCATCGGTCTTCAGAAAATCCACGATGAGGCTGGAACCCTGCTGCCGGATGTCGATGCCGGCATTCGGATCGGAGAGGTCGACCACCAGCCGGCCTTCGCCATCTTTCCCACGCCGGAAGTTGACGTCGCGAATGGTATGCCGCTCACCCTGCGACAGGGTCGGCGGTGCAGCGAATTGTGTGGACTGGGACGCCCCCATCCCCGCGGCCTCCTTGAACTGGGCTGCGGACAGGGTGATCAGGAGATCCTTGTCCTCAATGCGGGCGTCGTAAGGGAATACGCGGGTCAGGTTCAGCACGAGACGCGTACGATCGCCGACCTGGACGATATTCACGCTACGCAGCTCGCCCGTGTTGAGCACCTGGCTGTTGCGACCGAGAGCGTTGGCGGTGTCTGGAAAATCGAAGGCAATCCGAGCCGGATTGGCAACGCTGAAACTGCCCGGAACGGCCGCGAGGGGCTGGGCCATGGTCAGCTTGAGAATGATATTGCCGCCTTGTTCCGCAGCAACGATCTTCTCGATGCGGTTGCCGGTCTGCACGGCCGCAGCCGGCGGCGTTTGCGCCAGCACGGAAACGGTCGGGACAAGACTTCCGAAACTGGCAGCCAAAACCAGCGCACCAAGTCTGACACCACAACTTCTTGTTTTCATTTCTTCCCCTCCTGGGGCGCCTGCTCCTGCAGTTGCAGCGTACTGATGCGTTCAGCCCATTCACCGCCGGAGTCTTCGACGAGTTCCTTCAATGTGACCTCCGTCTCCGTAATAGCGGTGATCTGCCCGTAGTTCTGCCCGAGATAGTTTCCGACCTTGACCTGGTGCAGCGTCTTGTCAGCAGCGACGATGGCGTGGGACTGCCCTTGTTTGATCAGCACCCCGACCATTTTCAGCGACTCAAGTGGATAGGACTCAAGGGGCTCGCGCCGACGATTGGCATCGGGCACGAACAAGCCGGATTTTTTGTCCGGTTCGAGTTTTGCCGGCTTGAACGGATCAATCAGCGCAGCACCCTGGTAGCTCACCGGCACGACTTGCTGAATGGGCGGCAGCGGCTTCAGGTTCGGCTTCAGATCCCTGGAGGCTTCCTCCATCCACTTCCGCAGGTCGTCCTGCTGGTCGCTGCATCCGCAAAGCAGCAGCGCGGCGGCCAGCGGCAGCACAGTCAGTCGCATGATTCTCACTTGCCCGCCCTCACTTGCCGGCCTTTTCCTTGGCCTTTTCCTTGCGCAGCCTGGCCACCTCATCGTCGTCGAGGTAGCGGTACGTCACCGCTGTCGCGTCGAACTTGAGACCACCATCCTTCTGCGCTTCGATTGCGATGTCATTCAGCGTCACAATCCGGGGCATCTGCGCGACATCGCCGACGAATTCACCGAGATCGTGGTAGCCGCCCGTAACGCGCACAGCGATCGGCAATTCGGCATAGAAGTCCTTCATGGCTTCCGAACCCGGCTTGAACAATTCGAACTGCAGACCACGCCCCAGGCCAGCCTGGTTGATGTCAGCCAGCAGCGACTCGATCTCGGAACGGTTGGGCAACTGTTTGAGCAGGGCGCCGAACTGGCGGTCAATCTCGCTGAGCTGACGCTTGTATTCAGGCAGATTGATCGCCTGGCGTTTCTTGGCGACCCAGTCATCCTTGAGGGTGAGCTCTTCCTGCTGCTTGGCATCGAGCTGGGTCAGCTGGTCGCTCCAGTCGAACCACCATCCGCCCACCACAATCATCAGGAAAACCCCAACCAGCGCTGCCACTCTGGGCAGTAGAGGCCATTGTCCGGGATCGTTGGGATCCAGCCCCTTGAAGTCACGCAGCAGAGTTTGCGCATCCAGACTTCGAAGATTCTCGATCGACTCCTTGAAACCCATTACGGTTTCCCCCCTGCACTCACGGGAAGCTTTCCCTTGCCTTTGTCGGCATCGTCGGTCTTCGGACGCTCAATGGCTACATTAAGGTTGAACTCGCTGACCCGCCGATTATTGAGCGTTGCGGCCTTGACTTCGACCAGGTCGGCGCGTTCGAGATGAGGAGACGCCTCGAGATTGCGCATCAGAGTGGACACCCGGGCGTTTGACTGGGCATAGCCGGTCAAATTGATCTTGGAGCCAGATTGCTTGAGCGCCTTGAGATACACGCCATCCGGCATCTGTTTTGCCAACTCGTTGAAAACCTGAACGGTTTCGGTGCGGTTGGTCTGCAGCGATTCGATGACCTGTTTGCGCGACAACAGGGCTTCTGCCTGCTCACGCAAGCCCTTGATTTCGGATATTTCCTTGTCGAGTACCGCGATACCCTGTTTCAGGAAGACGTTCTTCTCCTCCTGGCCATCCACATAGCCGGCGATGATCGTGTGTCCGATGAACCAGATCGCCAGTCCGGCAAGCGCCACCACTGCCGCAAACAGCGCGAACTGCTGGCGCCTGGTTTTGCGCTTTTCCTCCCGGTGCGGGAGCAGGTTGATGCGAATCACGAATCGAACCTCCGCAGCGCCAGTCCGCAAGCCACCAACAGGGCCGGCGCATCCGCAGCCAGATTTTTCGGACGGATTTTTGAACTCAGGCTCATGTTCGCGAAGGGGTTGGCGACCTGTGTCTCAACCTGAGTGCGGCCGGCAACCGTATCGGCAAGACCAGGAATCACGGCACAACCACCAGCGAGCACGATGTGATCCACCTGGTTGAACTGAGTGGAGGTGAAGAAGAACTGCAGCGCCCGCGACACCTCCAGCGCCAACGCATCCATGAAGGGGCGCAGCAGGTCGGCCTCATAGCTTTCGGGCAGAGAGCCGGTTCGCTTGGCACCTTCGGCCTCTTCGAGGGACATACCGAAATGCCGCATGATGTCCTGGGTGAGCAGAAACCCGCCAAAGGCCTGCTCCCGGGCATACACCTGCACGCCGTTGCGCAGCACCGAGACGTTCATCACGTTGGCACCGGCATCGACGAGGGCGATGATCTTGTCCTCGCCGTGACCGGGCAATTGCGCCTGGACGAGTTCGAAGGCGGAGAGTGCGGAATAGGATTCCACATCCATCACCAGCGCTTTGAGCCCTGCCGCTTCCGCCGCGGCAACCCGGTCTTCGACCTTTTCCTTGCGTGACGCGGCGATCAGCACCTCGTCTTCGTCGGTGCCCGAAGCGGCTGGGCCGATGACCTGGAAATCGAGATTCACCTCGTCGAGGGCAAAGGGAATGTACTGGTTGGCTTCGGACTCGACCTGGACTTCCAGTTCCTGATCACGCAAACCTGCGGGCAGGATGATTTTTTTGGTGATCACTGCCGAGGCCGGCAATGCCAGCGCTACGAAGCGGGTGCCGGTGTTGAGCCTGCGCCAGCCGCGCCGGATCGCTTCGGCGACCGCTTCGAGGTTGGCGATGTTGCCGTCCGTCACAGCCTCGCGGGGCAGCGCTTCGATCGCGTAACGCTCGACCCGATATCCCCCTCCGGACACGGCGGACAACTCGACCATCTTGACCGACGACGACGAGATGTCGACACCGATCAAAGGTCGCGCCCTAGGGCTGAAAAAGGACAGGTCGATCACAAAAAATCCTGAAAATTCTTTATGTTAGGCGCAATAACAACAATCTACATGAAATCCTAACAACAACCATGACAGGTGTAAAGCAAGCGCCTGCAAAACACGGTTTCGCATTCCGGGCGCCAAACTGAGCGTCCTCGTATAATGCCGCACTTTACTATGCTTCCCGCTCCTGCCATGCGCTGGGTACTCTATCCCCTTGCCATTCTCCTCGGCCTGATCGCCATCAGCGCCGCGATTCTCGCTCTTGGCGTTGCCTTTGCGTGGCCGACGCTACCGTCGCTGGAAGCGCTGACCGACTACCACCCGAAGATCCCGCTGCGCGTATACACGGCGGACGGCGCCCTGATCGGGGAATACGGCGAAGAGCGCCGGGCCTTCATCCGCATCCAGGACGTTCCGCCGGTTCTCAAGCACGCGATCCTGGCGGCCGAGGACGATCGCTTCTA
>Ga0268298_10005448_pt1 | contig 11911 bp, 12 predicted proteins | sample WWTPWeurt_MetaG_FD_194462 | JGI IMG/M metagenome (GOLD analysis project Ga0268298, IMG submission 194462) | Activated sludge microbial communities from WWTP in Nijmegen, Gelderland, Netherland - WWTP Weurt | ecosystem: Engineered > WWTP > Aerobic digester > Activated sludge | place...
CGCTGCTCGTGCCGCCCGTGTTCGTGCCGCCGCTGCTCGTGCCACCGTCGCTGTCGTCGCCTCCGCACGCGAGCGGGACGACTGCCAGAAGCGTCGCCAGCGCAAAGCCCAGACTCCTCAGCATGCAAGCAGTATATCTCAATCACCAGGCCGGAAGCGACGGCCCTCGCGGGCGTCTCCGGGGCGCGCGGCTCGCCCAGCGCTTCACTTCCTGAGCACGGCGCCCTGCTTCGGACCGAGCACCACTTCGGTGACGGTCTGCCCGGTGAGCGTCTGGAACGCTCCGGACAAGGGCACCTTCACCGCGGGCGTACCGGGATCGGCGACCAGAACCACTCCATTTGCGAAGTTCCGCCGGCGCACCCCTGACTCCGTCGTCCGCGGGCCGAGCGCCGGTCCGAGGTCGGCGTCGTTGCCCGGCCACCAGCTCTCCGGTGTCATGTTCGCCTGGTGCGCCAAGAGGTCGCCGTCGTTCATCAGGAAGTAGCTCGCAAGCGAGTACTCGAGCTCAGCCGGATCGGACGCGGAGCCCATCAGCAGGATCTTGCGCGACGTCGCGTGGACGGCGTCGACGTACCCGCGCAAGGCCTCCGCAGAAAAGCTGCCGCTCCCGCCGGTGAGCCCCGAATCCACGAACCCGCCTTCGATGCAGAGATAGTCGGCGGCGAGGATCTGCTGCTTCACGCTCGGATGGGCATGTCGGCTCGGGCCTCCCGCATACCAGATGGAATTGTGGACGATCTCGGCCTTCGGCATCGCCGCGCGGATCTCCGTGACGAACGTCGCCATGTAGGCGCGCCAAGCGTCCTCTTGCATGGCCGCTCCCGTCGCCGGATCGATGGGCGCCACGAAGTCGCCGTTGCCGTCGCCTACGCGAAAGTCCAGGTTCACGTCGTCGATCCAGATCCCCTTGTAGCCAGCTGCCAGTGTGGCCTTTGCGCGCGTGATCCAGTCGCTGCGAAAGGCGGCGTTCGTGAAGTCGGCGGCGTATTGCGGACAAGTGCCCCCCGAACAGCCCCAAGGGATGAAGAGCTTCTTGCCTTGGCCGTCCACGAGCACCCACTCGGGATGTGCCGCGAGCAGCGCGGAGCCGGCGTAGATGGCGTAGAGATCTTGGTAGAAGTACGCCGGTGGAAACGCCGCGAGCTTGTCGTCGAAGAACGGGCTGAACACCACCAACCGCTCGGTGTGCGTCTGGTAGAAGCTCGACCAGGTCGCCGCGTCGAGCAGGTACTTGTCATCTTCCGGACTCGTGTGCTCGCTGTAGCGCACTTTGCCGGCCGAAGGTCCCGACGTGCCGCCGCTGCCGGCGTCCACACCGGCAGCACCGCCCGAGGGAGATCCGCCGGCTCCCGCCGCGCCGCCGGTTCCGCTCACCCCGCCGCTGCCAACCCCGCCGCTGCCGCCCGTTCCGCCGCCGCCCCCTGCGCCGCCGCCCGCGTCGCTCGAATCGCAACCGAGCAGCGCGAGCGCGACGAGACCACACGCCAACTGGGAGAGCCGCTCCTTCATGGTCCCAGAGTCTAGCCGGGTGGAGGCAAGGTTGCGCTCGGCGGAGGTGACTCGTAGCGCGGTTCGGCCGACGCCATCGCGGTTCACCCGCGCACGCTGACGTTTTCGCCTGCCAGCTCGCTGCCGCCGTCGAGGCAGATCAGCCGGACGCGTCCGGTGGCGATGAGCTTGCCGTGCTCGTCTTCGACGCGCCCATCCCAAACTTGGGTCTTGCGACCGCGCGTGAGGGGCGCAGCGCGCACGGTGAGCTTGCCCTCGCGCGTCGCGCGCAGAAACGTCGAGTGGTTGTCGACGCCCACCACGACCTGGCCGTTCCGCGCCGCCGCCAAGGCAGCGCCCGTGGAGCAAACGGTCTCGATGATTCCGGCGTACACCCCCCCGTGGATGATGCCGTAGGGCTGGAGATGCTCAGGACCCACCACGAGCTCGGCGACGACGGCGTCGGCGGTGGCGAGTCGGAACGAAAGCCCCATGGCGCGGTTCCAGCCGCCCAGCGCGGAGTTGATGGCGGCAGCAAAGTCGGTGGTCTCGGTCATGACGCTTCGTGTGCAACGGTCGTGCGGAGGCAGCGAGCCAGATCCGCACAAAGCCGATCGATGGCCCGGGCCGATTCGGGGATCGCGCCCGAGGTGTGGAGGAAGCCGTGGAAGAGCGCGGTCTCGGTGCGTGCGACCACCGGCACGCCGACTTCCCGGAGCCGCTCGGCGTACGCGTTGCCCTCGTCGCGCAACGGGTCGAACCCCGCCGTGACCACGATGGCGGGCGGCGCGCCGGCCACGTCGGGCGCAAACCAGGGGGACGCGCGTGGATCTTTCGGATCTGCGGCGCCGAGGTATTGGGCTCGGAACCAGCGAATCGCAGCCGATTCGAGCTGAAAGCCGCGCGCAAAGGTGTCGATGGAAGGGAACGACATCGTCAAGTCGAGCGCCGGATAGAGGAGCAGCTGGAGACGCGGCGCGAGCTTCGTCTTGCGAAGCGCGAGCGCGACCCCCGCTGCCAGGTTCCCGCCCGCGCTGTCGCCGCCCACGCCGATGCGCTCGGGCTCGAGACCGAGCTCGGGTGCGCGCGCCCGAACCCAGTGGTAGCCGGCCTCCGCATCGTCGAGCGCAGCGGGGAACGGGTGCTCGGGTGCCATGCGGTACTCGAGGGACACCACGCGCGCTCGCGCGCCTCGCGCCAGGAGACGACAGACGGCGTCGTGGGAATCGAGGCTGCCGCCCACGAAGCCGCCGCCGTGCCAGTAGACGAGCCCCGGCGCTGGGGCGGGGGCGTCGGCGGGAACGTAGAGCCGGCCGCGCACCGCTTGCCCGGGCCGGAGCACCAGCGTGAGCTCGCGCACTTCGGAAAGCGGGAGCGGCTCGGGGGTGAGCGCATTGCCGATGGTGTCCAGATCCGCCCGGTAGCGCTCGGGGCCGAGCCGCTCGGCGCCTTTCTTTCCCGCAATCCGCGCCAGGAGCAAGGCGAGCGTCACGCGACCATCGAGCACCTGCCCGTCGCGCTCGATGGGAGCTCCGATGAGGCGTGCGAGCGTCGCATCGGAGCAGCCGAGCAGCGCGAACGCAATCCGCCGCTCGAGTCGGGCGACGAGGCTCTGTCGTGGCGGCGCCATCGGAGTCACCATGCAGCTTCGTAGATCTCGAGGATCTCGCCGGGATGGACCGGGCGCCGCGCTGCCGTGAGATTCGCGATGTCCACGAACGCCACGCTGGCGGAAGCCGCGAGGTCGCCGTCGGGCACGCCGACGTCGCGCAAACGGAGCGGGTGCTCGCAGGCGCGCAGCAGGTCCGAGACCGAGTCTGCCGCAGCGAACGCCGCGCTCGCTGCGTCGCGAGCGGAGGGCTCGGCGCCGAGCGCACGCGCCACCTCCGCCAACGCTTCGTGGTTCGCCTTGAGCCCCGCGTGGAAGCGAAGCACGTGGGGAAGCAAGATCCCGTTGGCGGTGCCGTGCGGCACTCCGTGGCGCGCGCCGAGTGTGTGACTCATGCCGTGGACGAGACCGACTTGTGCGCTGCCGATGGCCCAACCGGCGAGCGTCGCGGCGCTCTGCATCTCCGCGCGTGCGACGACGTCGTCGCCCTGCGCGACCACCCGCGGCAGGTTCTTGTGGATGAGGCGGATGGCGTGGAGGGCCTGGGCATCGGCCATCGGATTCTTCTGTTTGCTGGTGAAGGCCTCGATGGCGTGGGTCAGCGCGTCCATGCCCGTGGCAGCGGTGAGCCCCTTCGGTAGCCCCAACGTCAGCCTCGGATCGAGGATGGCGAGATTCGGCGTGACGAAGCGATCCACGATGTAGGTCTTGATCCGAAGCTCGTGGTTCTTGATCACGGCTGCGCTGGTGACCTCGCTGCCCGTGCCGGCCGTAGTGGGCACGGCGACGTGGAACAGCTGGGGTGAAGTGAGGTGGTGGATGCCCAGAGTTTCGATGGCGCGGAGCCCGCTCGCGATGGCGACGCTCACGCCCTTGGCGGTGTCGATCACACTGCCGCCCCCCAAGCTCAGGACCGCGTCGGCTCGCTGCGCGCGGCCGACGGCCGCGGCCCGGTCGATGACGTCGAGCCCCGAATCTTGGGGGATCTCCGAGAAGACGGCAGCGATGCGCTCACCGATCACGGCCTCGAGCGCGGCGAGGAGCCCGGCCTGCACCACACCCGGGTCGGTGAGCACGAGCACCCGAGATTTTTCTTCGGCGCTGAGCTCGGCGTGGAGACGCGCCAGCGAGCCCGGTCCGGAGACGATGCGCGTGACGGGTTCGTAGTCGAAGGAGAGAGAACGCGGGCGTTTCACCAGCAGCTTGTGACCGAGCTTCTGGTTGGGATCACCCTGAGCGCCCACGTGCACGTGTTTGAGCTCGGTGTATTCGGCGAGGCCGTGGTGGCCCATTTCGCGCCCGATGCCGCTCTCTTTCATGCCGCCGAACGGCGCGTGATCGTGGAACACGTGCCAGTCGTTGATCCAGACCGTGCCGGTGCGGAGGCGTGCTGCCACGCGTTCGGCGCGCCCGAGGTCGCGGCTCCAGACGCCGCCGCCGAGGCCGTAGCGCGAGTCGTTGGCCAATCGAATGGCCTCGTCTTCGTCTCGGTAAGTGAGCACGCACAGGACCGGACCGAAGATCTCTTCTTGGGCGATCGCCATCTCGTTTCCGACGTCGGCGAAGATCGTCGGCCGATAGTAGAAGCCGGAAAACCCGGGGACGTCGGCGCGCTCGCCGCCGCACACCAAGCGCGCGCCGGCGCTCTTGCCGAGCTCCACGTAGCGCTCGATGGTCTCGCGCTGCCGCGCGTTCATCACCGGTCCGATGCGAGTGCGCGGGTCGAGCTGGTAGCCGACGCTGAGCTCGCTGGCGCGCCGCCCGAGCTCGTTGACGAAGCGCTCGGCCATGGCTTCGGGCAAGAGCAATCGCGTGCCCGACTCGCAGACCTGTCCCGAGTGGAGGAACGTCGCGAAGAGCGCGCCGTCCAGAGCGAGCTCCAGATCCGCGTCGTCGAGTACGATGTTCGCGCTCTTCCCCCCGAGCTCCAAGGACACCCGCTTCAAGCTCTCGGCGCAGGTCTGCATGACCTGCTTGCCCACCGCCGTCGAGCCCGTGAACGCAACCCGGTCGACCCCCGGATGCCGACACAAGAGCTCGCCCACTTCGCGACCGGGCCCCACGACGACGTTGACGACACCCTTGGGGATGCGGGTCTTCTGGATCAACTTGGCGAGGGCCAAAGCAGAGAGCGGTGTCTCTGGTGACGGCTTCAAGATCAGCGTGTTGCCCGTCGCGAGCGCCATCCCGAGCTTCCAGACGGCCATCAGGAACGGGAAGTTCCATGGGATGATCGCCGCGCACACGCCGATGGGCTCGCGCCGCACGCGGTTCGTGGCCGGGAAGAATGGGTTCTTCCCGGGAACGCGTTCGGTCCACGGAAATTCGTGGGCCGCGTAGCGCGCGGTCTCGCGCAGGAAGCGCGCCGCCTGGAAGACGTCGCTGCCCGTGCGCGCGACCACGCCACCCGAGTCGAGGGCTTCGATCAGCGCGAGCTCCGAAATGCTCGCTTGGACGAGATCCGCGAGCTCCATCAACCGGCTCGAGCGTTCGACGGGATCGAGCCCGCTCCACTCACCCGAGTCGAAGGCCTGCCGAGCCGCCTTCACTGCGTCTTCGACGTCGGCTTCCCCCGACCGAGCGACGGTCGCGAACGGCTCCGCCGTGCCTGGATCGATACTCTCGAAGCGCGCGCCGTCCCGCGCGTCCACGAGCTCTCCACCGATGAACGACCGGTAGTGTTCCATGTTCGCCGCCCGTCACTGGATGCAGCCGACGCGGCTCTTCGCCACGACCATGTCGTCATACCAGACGCTGCCGGCGCCGCCGGCGGTGATGTAGTTCTGCGGCCAGAACGCGTTGATCTTCAGATCGAGCGTGCTCCTCACCTGGAAGTCCAAAGGCACCAGGGTCGGGCTCGCCGGCTTGTAGTCGGTGCACTCCTTGCCCGTGGCCGCGTTCGGGCAGAACTTGTCTTTCACCCAGTAGCCCGTCGGCGTGCTGTCGGTGAATTGCAGAATGGACTGATCGTTCACCCAGACGCCGAGCTCGGCGCCCGCTCCGGAGCTCGGCCCCGAATTCAACTTCACGTGCAGCTCGAAGCACTGCCACTCGGCTTTGGCCGTGAGCGCCGGGTCGTGGATCAAGCTGTTGCCGTAGTAGGCGGTGGACCCCGAAGGGTTGTCCATCCACGAGTGCATCTTCATCCAATAGTTGTAGAAGTCCATGCGCGGAGTCGTGCCTTGCTCCATGGGCTCGAGGGAGATGTTGAAGCGATCGTCTCCGTTGGGCTTCAGGCCCGCCTGCGGGTTGGGCCAATTCGAAGCCGGGTTCATGCCCCCGATCCAGACGCCGGTGTGGTGCCATTCGACGTTGGCTTGGTACTTCGCGTAGTAGCGCACGAAGACCTCGTCGAACCCCGGCGTGAGCTTCTTGTAGAAGTCGACGGCGTTGGGGCCGGCTCCGCTGGCCGTGAGTTTGCCGCTGGACTTTCCCGAGCTCTTGGCCGGAACGTCGGTGTCGAACCCGATGCCGTTGGCTTTGCTGTCCTCGTAGCGCGCGGTGAGCGCGTTCAGCGAGCCCTCTTCGAAGTTCTCGACCCAGATCACATCGGGGTCCTGGTCGAGCCCGACGTCACCCGGGTACTTGGACGACAGCGTTCCGCTCGTTCCACCACCGGCGCCGCCGCTCGCGGTGCCTCCCGACCCTGCGCCGCCGCCTCCCGTGCCGGCGCCACTCGAGCCCCCACCGCTCGAGGCGCCGCCGGTGCCCGATCCCCCCGCGCTGGTGCCACCGCCGCCCTGGCCACCGGTGCCCCCTTTCGAGCCACCACCGTCGTCGCTCTCCCCGCAGGCGCTCGTTAGCGCGAACACGAGGACGAATCCCAAGCTCCAATGAGCGCGAAACATGCGCCCATGCTAGCGGCCCGCGCAGCCCGCGGCGAGCACGGACCGTTCAAGGGTCGCCGGCGTCGAGTTTCGCAAGCAAGCGGCGCGCGTCGGCGTGGGCGGGGACGAGCTCGAGGCAGCGGTCGAGGAGGCGTCGAGCCGCAGCGCGATTCCCATGGAGCAACGCGATGTTCGCGCGGTCGAGGAGGTCCATGACGTCGGCGGAGCGCGCGCTGGCACCGCTGACGCCGAGGGATGCGGGAGTCGCGGGCAGGGTGTCCTTCTTGCGAGACGGATCTGACATCGTCGACACGCGCTCGACCGAGCAAGGATCGGGCCATGGTTCTGTGCCAAGGAATGCCACGATTCGAGCTGCATCCGTTGCAGTCAGCACACCCCAGCTGTGGTCTCGGGCCGACACTTCACGGACCGAGCACCATCGAGCCGGCCGCGGCGCAGGCGAACGACTGCGTCGTCGGGTACTCGATGGTGGTGCAGCTCGGCGTGCTCGCCAACTGGTTCTGGCAACCATAGAAGCCCCAGGAGCCGCCACCGAGATTCTGCTGAGGCGGGCACTGGTACATGGGCACGACCGTTCCGCCCGGCGGCGGAGCTGGAGCGCTCGCCGCGAGCGACAACTTTCCGACCAGCGTACAGTTGAACGCTTGGCTCTTCGGGTACTCGGTGATCGTGCAGGTCGGAGTGCTCGCGAGCTGCCCTTGACAACCGTAGAACCCCCAAGAGCCACCGCCGAGACTCTGCATGGGCGGGCACTGGTACATGGCGACCTGCGTCGTGCCCGGGGCCGCGGCCGCGCTCGCGGTCACGATGGCGGCTTTGCCGAGCGGCGTGCAGCTCGACGTTTTGTTCGTCGGGTACTCGATGGTGTAGCACGTCGGCGTGCTCGCCACTTGGTTCTGACAACCGTAAAATCCCCAAGAACCACCGCCCAAGTTCTGCTGCGGCGGGCACTGGTACATCTGCACTTCCGTGCCCGCGAGACAGCGCCCGAAATCGCAGACCCTTCCGTTCCCACACTGCGACGTCTGCGAGCAGGTCGTGCAAGCGCCGGAGATGCACGCGTTCGTGCCGTCGCAGTCGGCACTGGTGGCACACGCGCCACACGTACCCGAGACGCAGGCCTGACCGCTCGGGCACTCGCTGGTCTTCGTGCACGCGCCACAGGTGCCGCCGACGCACGCTCGGCCATTCGCGCATTGCAGGCTCGAAGAGCAGGGTCCGCAAACGCCGCCCACGCAGGCCTGCCCTGCTTCGCAGTCCGAGTTCCCGGTGCAGTTTCCGCAAGCGCCGCCCACGCACGCTTGACCGGCTGGGCAGTCTTTCGTGGTCTTGCAAGGACCGCAGGCGCCGGAAGCACAGATCTGCCCGGGCGCACACTGGCCCGCGCTCGCGCACGGCTTGCAAGCCCCGGCTTCGCAGACCTGCCCGCCCCCACAGTCGGCGCTCTGACCGCAGGGACCGCACTTGCCTCCCACGCACGCTCGACCGGCAGCGCACTTGCCCGAGCCACCGCAAGCTCCGCACTTGCCGTCGATGCAGGCCTGGCCGGGACCGCAATCCGCGTTGACGGTGCAGGGCTTGCAGATCCCCGCGACGCAAGCCAGCGAGTTCGGGCAGGGCGAGGCTAGAGAGCAGCCGCCGCAGACGCCGTCGCTGCAAATCTGCGACAGACAGTCGTCGATGGACTTGCAGCCTTTCTGGTCGGCACATGGCGGGCACGGACCGCCGCAGTCGACGTCAGTCTCGTCTCCCCCTTTCGACTTGTCGTTGCAGCTCGGGAACACCTGGCCGCCGTCCCCGCCGCCGCTGCCGCCGGTGCTCGCACCGCCGCTGCCGCCCGCGCCGCCAGTGGGTACGCTCACGCCATCGTCGCTCGAGCCGCCGCAGCCCACTAGGAAGAGCCCGAAGACGACGAGGACGAGCCGAGGCAACCTACCCATGAGCCATCGCGCATTTTGTCGCAGATCGCCCGGCGCAGCAAACCTGGCCTTCGCCCGCGCGCGCTGCGGCGGAACTTCAGTCGCGATCGAGTGCGCGTCGCAGCGCGGTCACCCGCTCTCGGACCGCGCGGACTCGCCCTTCGGGGGTGGGTTCGGCTGCCAGCGCCTTCACGATGGCACTGCCCACCACCACCCCGTCGACGCCGGCACGGGCCAGCGCGTTGGCCTTTTCGGGCCCGTCCACGCCGAACCCGACGACCACGGGCACGGCGAATTGCCCCGCGATCTCCTTGGCACGCTGCGCCGCCTCGGCGAGGGGAGCGCCGCCGAGACCGGTCACGCCCGTCGACGACACGTAGTAGACGAAACCTCGGGCGGAGCCCGCGATGCGGCGCACGCGCTCGTCCCCGGTGGTGGGCGCCACGAGCGGGATCGTCCCGAGCTTTCGCTCCGAGAGTCGGCTGCGCAGCGACGCGCCTTCTTCCGGAGGCAGATCGACCACGAGGAGCGCGTCGATGCCCGACTCTTCGAGCGCGCTCGGGAGCGCGTCTTCGCCGAAAGCGAGGACGGGGTTCAGATACGTGAACAACACCAGCGGGGCTTCACTCTCTTGCCGGATCTCGCGGGCCAGCTCGAGGGCACCCCGGAGCGAGGCGCCGCCCGCGATGGCGCGCTGACTCGCCGCGGCGATCACGGGGCCGTCGGCGGTCGGATCGCTGAACGGCACGCCGAGCTCGAGCAGATCCGCACCCGAGGCGAGCGCGGCTCGAGCGCAGGCGAGCGTGTCGGCCACGCTCGGATCACCGGTCGTGAGGTAGATCACGAGGGCGGGCCGATTCTCCGCGCGACAGCGTGCGAAACACGCCTCGATGCGCTCGACGCTCACGGCGCTCGCTCCTCGAGGGTGCCGAGATCCTTGTCCCCGCGCCCGGAGAGACACAAGAGCAGGCGTGCGGACCGACCGAGACGCCGCCGCTCGGCGGCCGCGATCGCGGGCAGCGCGGCCAACGCGTGGGCGGTCTCGAGCGCGACCAAGAGACCTTCGATGCGCGCCACGGCTCGCGCCGAGGCCAAGGCTTCGGCGTCGGTGACCGCGAGGTAACGCGCGCGGCCCGAGCGCATCAGGTGCGCGTGCTCGGGGCCGACGCCGGGGTAGTCGAGACCGGCACTCACCGAGTGCGCTTCGAGGATCTGGCCGTTCTCGTCGGAGAGCACCAGCGTGCGCGCGCCGTGCAGCACGCCGACCTTGCCGCGCGAGAGCGTCGCGGCGTGGCGTGCGGTGTCGAGGCCTTCGCCCGCCGCTTCCACTCCGTAGAGCCGAACGTCGTCGGGGATGAACGCCCGGAAGATGCCGATGGCGTTGGAGCCGCCGCCGACGCACGCCACCACGGCGTCGGGCAACCCGCCCGGGCTGGCTTGCCACTGTGCGCGCGCCTCGTCGCCGATCACACGCTGCAGCTCGGCGACGAGCGTCGGGTACGGATGGGGACCCGCCGCCGACCCGACGCAGTAGTGCGTGGTTTCGACGTGGGTGACCCAGTCCCGGAGCGCCTCGTTCATGGCGTCCTTGAGCGTGCGAGAGCCGCTCTCGACCGGCGTGACCTTCGCGCCGAGCATCTTCATCCTGGCGACGTTGGGCGCCTGACGCACGACGTCGACCGAGCCCATGAAGACCTCGCAAGGCAACCCGAGCACCGCCGCCGCGGTCGCCGTCGCGACGCCGTGCTGACCGGCGCCGGTCTCGGCGATGATGCGGCGCTTGCCGAGCTTCCGCGCCAAGAGCACCTGACCGAGCGCGTTGTTGATCTTGTGCGCCCCCGTGTGACAGAGGTCCTCCCGTTTGAGCCAGAGCTCGGCCAAGTGCTCCGACCGCGGGTCGAGCTCCCGCGCGAGGCGCTCGGCGCGCCAGAGCGGCGTCGGGCGCCCGACGTAGTCTCGGAGCAGCGCGCGCCACTCGGATTGGAATGCCTCGCTCGGCACGATGGAGTGGAGAGCTCGCTCGAGCTCGAGCAACGCGGGCACCAGGGTCTCGGCCACGAACCGACCGCCGAACTCGCCGAAGTATCCGACCCGTTCCGAGCTCACTGGGCCGCCTCCTCGACGCCGGTTTCGCGCGCCAAACGACAGGCGAAGTCGACTTCGGTCACGCGGGCCGACACGAGTCCGGGCTCGACCTCGGAGCGCGTGAACCGGTGCGCCACGGCCATGCGCCCGTCCGCGCCGTCAGCGGGGATGCGGTAGTCGGCGAGCAGCGCCGGCGCGTCTCCCGGATCGATCACGAACTGGAACACGCGTTCTTTGCCCTCGACACGGCTCTTCCGCACCACCAGCGAGTCTTGGCTCGGGCGCGCGACCACGAGAAACTCGGGCGTCTCCCCATCGCTCACCAGAAACACGCGCAGCACGTGCTCGAAGTGGCCCCCCGCGCCGTTCTTGCAGTCCACGCTGCGGAAGCTGGCCACGCGACGCGCCGGAGGCTCGTGGCCGGCCGACACCGCGTCGGCGCCGACCAACTCGGCGGACGCGCACGCTGCGAGCGCGAGCGCTGAAAACACCATGGCCAGCTGCACGGGCCGAGAGCTTACACCGCGGCGCCCTTGGCTGCCGCCACGAACGCCGCGACCCGCACTCGCGACTTCACGCCCGGCAGGCCGAGTTCCTCGACGCCGCTGGCGACGTCCACGCCGAAAGGTCGCACCACACGCAGCGCGTCGGCGACGTTTTCGGGGGTGAGACCACCCGCCAAGATCACGCGGCGCCTCCGCGCGAGCTCGACGATCAAGAGCGGGTCCACGCACCGGCCCGTGCCGCCCAGCACTCCTTCCACTTTCGCGTCGACCAGCACCCGGTCACCCGGGAACGTCTGCGCGAGCGCAGCGTCCTCGCTGGACCCGACGCGTACGGCCTTGTAGGCGAAGGGCTGGAGCTCCGCCACGAGCGTGGCCGGCTCGGAGCCGTGAAGCTGCAGGTACGCGAGGCCGAGCTCGTCGTGGAGTGCGCGCGCCTCGGCCAGCGACGGATCG
>Ga0268298_10005449_pt1 | contig 11909 bp, 16 predicted proteins | sample WWTPWeurt_MetaG_FD_194462 | JGI IMG/M metagenome (GOLD analysis project Ga0268298, IMG submission 194462) | Activated sludge microbial communities from WWTP in Nijmegen, Gelderland, Netherland - WWTP Weurt | ecosystem: Engineered > WWTP > Aerobic digester > Activated sludge | place...
AACCTCCGCCCGATCCGCCGTCAAGTTTCCCGCCACCTTGCGCGGAGCCTTGTCCTCGCGCAGCTGAATCCACACGCTCGCCATGATCGCCTCCAGAAAACGCCCGCATCGGGCACGCGCGGATGTTAGCGTAGCCGCACCGAGAATGGTGATGTAACAACGCACCCGTTTTTGTTACGCCCCCTGTTACACGCCAAACCCCAGCAGCGGCGCGGGATGTGACCCCCTCTGTAACAATGTAACTGATGTAACAAGATAGATAGATACGTGTACGCACAGGCGCACACGCGCGCACACGCACGTACACGCGTATACGCGCACGCACGCGCATGTGTGTGGGTGGTTTTCCGTGTTACGGGCGTTACACTGTTACGTCTTTGTTTTTTAACGGCTTTTTTGTAACACATCGGGCGGCAGGCTGTTACAACGTGCCCAAAACGCCCGTTTTCAAGCGATTCGTAACACCGGACCGCCAGTAACAACGGCCGAAAAAAAGCCCGCCGAAGCGGGCTAGGCATCACCAAGGTTCAAGGCGTTCTTGCGCGCCGTGGAGATCGGACCACCTCCTCTCGCTGACTGCCTGACCGAAAAATACCGTCACGATCGACGTGACGGCACCATGACGGTTTGATCAACCAGCACGACGAACCGCGAAATGGCCGACAGCGCCGACATCACAGCAGACCGAGCAGAGCAAGAACACCGTGAAAATCTTCTGGTATCAAGGCGACCGGAAGGGCCGCAACACACCGGGTACTGCCTGAACTGCGGGCCTGACGCGCCGCTTCCGGCTGGGCGCCGCTGGTGCGACGCGGAGTGCCTGAGCGACTGGAAGGCCCGTCAGCCGCGCGGGCACGCCTGAACGCGCCGGGCGTGGCGCACATCAGGCCAGCCACTGCTGGCGGCCGTCGTTGCGCCAGCTCAAACCTTTGACAGCGCCTCGGCCATCCACTGATCGAACGGATCGTCGCCAACCGGATCCTGCTGCACCACCACCCAGCGACCGCGGCAGTGCGGGTGCTGAGTGCCTGCGGCGATCCACCACATCTCGGACGGCAACCGATCGACGAGGCCTTCCGGGGTCTTTTTGCGCGGCGCGGCCGAGCGGCCGATGTTGGTCTTGCCCGGCCAGACCATGGTGTCGCCGTCCTTCTCCGAGCTCGAGTCCGGCACGACCGTCATCACCCTGCCGTCGATCTTGCGGCAGAACGGGCAGGCGTTCGCATACTGCTCGACGCGCTTCACCCGGGCACCTTCAGGCAGCGAGGCGATCAGGCCCTGATTGGCGTTCTCGCCCGCCTCCGTGATGGCGATTCGTCGCCAGTCGCGGTTCATTTCGCCGAAGCGATCGAACATGCGCGACCAGAGGCTCTCGCGCAGCGTCGGGTCGTTCATGGCTAAGGCCTGCTGGTAGTCGACCACCATGCGGCGCAGTGCGTGCCGGGCCTCGTCGGCGAGCGCGACCACGTTCTCGGCACACCGAAGGCTGCCGTATTCGATCATCTTCGCTTGCGCAGGGGTGAGTCCGACCTTGGCCTGAGCCGCCGCCACGGAGGCCGGCATCGCGGCGAGAAGGGCGTCGGCGCCGGCGGCGGAGAGCTCGTCGAGACGGGACTGGACCCTGCCCATCATCGACGAGCGGTAAGCCAGCCATTTCGCCTCCTCGATCAAGTCCTCGGCGGGCATGTACCGCTGCACGAGGTAGTCGACGACCATGGTCCAGTCGTCGAGCGTGAACTGATCGGGCGGCAGCGTCTCGAGGTAGAGCTTCGTGAGCGCGACCTCGCCCTTCGTCCAGCGGCGGACACCGCCGGCGGGCTTCGGCTGCGGCGGCCCCGGATTGTGCATGGTGTGCTCGAGCCACTTCGACAGCTCGGCCTGAATGCCCGAGATCCGGGCGAGTCCGCGATCGGTGAACAACTCCACCAGCCGCTGAATGAAAACGGACTCGTGCGGCAGCCAGATGCCGTCGCCGGGCGGGTCGCCGGCAGCCTTGGCGAACAAGGACTCAATGGCCTCGTTGGCGTGCTCGGCGCAGCAGTGGGAAATGTCGATCAGCATCGTGCCAGTATGAGGTCACGACACCTGGTTGATGGATAACCGAAAACGGAACACAATCCGGGCGCCAGAACACCCAAGGAAAACCATGAAGCTGCACATGAAAACAGGGCCGCGCAAGTACGAGGAAACCTGCCTGCCGGCATCGCTGCGCTACTTCGAGGCGCACGACATGCTGATCTCAGCGACCCGGTACTACATCGGCCGCATGACCATCCAAGCGTGCTATTGGGCCGAATGCCTCGCCAAAGCGTGGCCTGAGATCCCGGCGGGAACGCGCGGCGTCATCAGGCGCGACATCGAGGAGGCATTCAAAGACGACGACGAGGCTCGCGGGCGCGGCGACCAGCACAGGCCGCTCGGACACGACTGCGATCGACAGGCATGGGAGAAAGCCCGCCAAGCATGGCGTGTGATGGAGGCGAGGAATGCGTAAGCGCGGCGCCAGATTCAACCGCACACGCGGCCATGTCCTCACACCAAAGCAGCTCGAGAAACTCATGATGCCGGTGCACGTGGCCATCAGCGTACTCCCGCTCGGACTGTTCACGATCGACCACGCGAACGACCTCGCCGCCTTCACGAACATCATGCAGTACGCGGCGGAGGACGCCGGCCGCAGCGACCTGCTCGAACGCGGGCTGAAGATGGCCGAAACGCTCTACGGAATCAAGGATCGCTTCGACACCAGCAGCGAGTGGTCTGTCACGGACGACGAGCGCGCCACGCTGATGGAAAACGCCGTCATCCTCGACAGGTGGATGCGAACGCTGACCACGGCCCGCATGCTGCGGTCGCTCTACCGCGTTGACGCGGACATTGCGGCCGCGGTCGCAAAGGGCGCGAAAGACATGGATGCGATCCGGATCCCGGGGAGGCTGTGATGAAGACGAAGTACGCATCGGGAAGTCCGAACACGCAGCGCCTGACCGGTATTCACGAGACGCTATCGAAGGCCAACGACCCGAAAGGCACCCGAGGCATGCATGTCAAGCGCGGCAGCCCGAAGACGTTACTGGACGACGAGCAGGTGATTGCGTGCCGCGTCGCGCATGAGCAGCACGGCGAGAAGACGCACGTACTGGCCCGGCGCTACGGCACCAGCATCGAGTACATGAAGGCCCTGCTCGACTACCGGACGCGCTCGAAGCTATTCCCGCCGCAGCCGCCGGTCAGCGCCGGCAGAACAGAACCACCCGGCCGGCGCTCAGCGACTTCTTGAGCGGAGCGCACTTCTCGACCGCCTGACGGACTACCGACACGTCGTCGGCGGTTTCGTCCGGGCGCGTATCGGGCCCGGGAACGTCGCCAGCAACGAACCGGGTGCGACCGGACTGGTCGCGCACAATCGCCCCGTCGTCGCCGCGATCGAGCACCTCAAACTGCTTCTTTGCGCGCGCCTTGTGGCCGAGCACGTCGGACCAATACACGCGGCGCTGCTGGCCGCCATGGTCGATCGTGCAGCCGTGGGCGCCATGGCACAACACCCGGCCATGCGATGGCTGCCCGTCGTGGTGAAAGAACACCTCGTCGCCCGGATCAACACCCGGGCGCGGCGTCTGCTTACGCTTGGCGGGCTTCTTCATCGTCGCCCCAGATGGTCAGCACAGGAAGGCCGAAGGACTTCGCAACCTGCTCGCCCTCGTCGCCAACCGCTTCTGCCGGCGGCGCACCGCCCTGATCGCCCTCGTCGGGTCCGACCGTCGGCTCTCCGTCAGAGCCGCCAGCGCCGTCGTCCTGCGCTCCCTGCTCCTCGCCTTCACCTTTCTCATATTCACCTTCCGGCGGCTGCCCGAAATCTTCCTGCTCGTCGCCCTGCTGCTGCGTGAGCTGCATCCACGGCCCAACCAGCGACGGATTCAGCGGCGCGTCACCAATCGGGCCCTCGAGCGGGTCGTACCCCTCCTGAGCGCGGGCCTCGTTGACCGTGAGGACCATCTTCCGCAGCTCGTGGCGCTTGTCTTCGTCCTCTTCGTCGAGGCCCGTCCAGCGGAACACGTACTTGTCCGAGAAGTCGCGGACCACGTAGTCGGTGAACAGGTTCTCGAAGTAGGACAGCAGCGGGCGGAGGCCCTTGTCCTTGGAGGCGGCGAGCCGCTCGGCGGTGTCCGAGCCCGACAGCGGCGACGTGCCGGCAGAGAAGGCGTCCGAGTTGATCTCGGCCGGATCCATGCCGTAGATCGCGCAGCAGACCGCCGTCAGGAAGGTCATCCAGCGCGCGAACAGCATCTCGTTGGCCTCGACGCCGAAGCGCTCGAAGCCGGCGCGCGACTCCTGATCCTTCGACACAAGCACCGGCAGCGACCACGCGTTGTTTACGCCCTTGACCATGGAGTTCCAGTACCGCTTGAAGGCGGCCAAGTCCTTCGTGTCGTAGTTGCCGGTCAGGTGAAGGATGCCCTTCGGGATCGAGTTCGAGTCGAAGAACTTCTGGTTGTAGGTGAGCGCGTTCAGGTAGCCGGTGACGGTCTTCACCAGCATTTCGACCTCGGACAGACCGTAGCCCGCCGACAGGATGTCCGAGCGCGGGTTGCGCGGCTCGTAGATCAAGTCGTCGAGGGTGTAGGCCGTCCGGACGCGACCCTGCACGACCTGCAGCGCGAAGATTTCGTCGGCACCGTTGTAGCCTTCCTCGGTGCAAAGGCGGATCGTGCCGCCATCAACCGCGTACAGGCCATCGATGCCGAGCGATCGATCGCGCTTCATCTCCGTCTCGATCGATGCCGCGTCGAGGATCAGCGTGTCGCGCACCAGCTTACCCATGAACTGCGTGAAGGAGTCGCGTCGCAGCGCGCGGCGGCGGCGCGGGTTGAACTCCCAGCCGCAGTTATCGAAGAACCGCTGCATGAGCTGGATGGACTCGTGCTCGGACGCCTGCAGCTCGTGATCCCGATCGACGTGGCGGATGCAGAACCCCGGGCCCGAGCCGCTCTCCTGCACGCGGCAGAAGCGCGCGACCTGACGGATGCGCGTCATCACGATGGAAGACAGCACCGGCGTCTGCTCGACCATCGCCCGCATTGAGTCGAAGTTCAGCGCGCCCGGTCGCTCGATGAAGTCGCCATTGACGAGGATCTGGTACTCGTCGACGTCGACCGACTGCATGCCGGGCTTGCCGCGGCGGTTCGGCGGGAACGGCACGACGTTGTCAGCGATCGCCTTTCGGAACGTCTGGTCCTGAAGGTCTTCGTTGATGAACTCGATGACCTCACGGACCTCGGAGTCGATCGGTCGATGATTTTGCATCAGCTCGGCGAGCGCGTCCGTCCGCTCGGCTTGCGGTGCAGACTGATCGAAGGCGGCAGCGGTGGAGGTCGTAGTCATACCCGGCAGTGTTGCATCACGACGTCTGGCCTGTTTGTTCGCCTGAGTCGTTGCAATGTTATCCAGATGCGGTTAACGTGCAGTCGTCACCAACGAAACGGAGAGCACCATGAAACCCAGCGAACTGAAGACCGAAAAAGAGTTCAAGACCGAACCCGGCATCGTCGACTACATCGTCGCGGTCATCGGCGGACTCGCCCTCGCCTACTTGGCGGCCAGCGGCATCTGATCGGTTACCATGCGAACGCCAGAAGGTCCGTGCATGTGCGGCGCCACCGACTGCAAGAGCTGCGGCCCGGCGCAAGGATACAGCCTGCTCGACGACGAAGCGATCGAAAGCATGATTCAGCATGAGATCGGCCGGATGCGCGCAGACCCGAAAGCGGTATCCGAGGCGCTCGGCAGCCTGACCGAAGCAGCCTACGCCGAAACAGACCGCCTCGTGTTCGAGGCGATCAACGGCGAGCGCAGCGGCAGGCTTCGGCCTGAGCACCTGCAGGCCATCGGCCAGCACCTCGTGGACGCGGTGCTGAACCACTTCGACAACGAGGCACGCAAGGAATGATCGACAACAGCACCATCGCCCGCCTGATGACGCAGGCCGGAATCACCATCACCGCCGGCACCATCGACGGCGACAAGTTTGCGCTCGAGCGTTTCGCCCGGGCATGTTTTCAAGCAGGACAACAGCACGAAGCCGAGCGCATCAGCCAGATCCGCGAACGCTTCGACGCCGAGTCCGGGTAACCCAAGGAGAGCACCATGACCGGAAGCATGATCGTCATCCTGATCGCGTGTGGCATTACCGCAGGCATCGTCGCGTCGAACAAGGGCCGAAGCGTCGCCGGCTGGTGCTTTCTTGGTGTCCTGCTCGGGCCGGTCGGCGTCCTGATGGCGTTGGTCGTCGCCCGAAACGAGGCCGAGATCGAATCACGCGCGATCGCGTCCGGCGAGAGCCGGAAGTGCCCGCACTGCGCCGAGCTGGTCAAAGCACAGGCGACCACCTGCAAGCACTGCGGCAAGGACATCGAGCCGATGCCCGCGCCGGTGCCCAAGGCGGCAGAGCCCGCAACACAGGAAGACGACTTCGAGCGGCGGGCGCGGAACGCGGCCTACTACTGACCCGGTTCGTCCGGCACGAAGAACGCGCACCCCGGGTCCGACGGGCGGACCAGAAGGTCTCGCTCCGTGCAGCGGCTGGTGTCCGGGTCGAACGACACGCACCGGCCGCACACCTCGCCCGCCGGCAGCTCGCGCACCAGCGTGATGACCTGATCGGGCAGCCCCGGCATGGCCTGCTTTACCGCCTCTTGCTGGTCGCTCATCTTGGGCCCCTCCGGCAGAATGAACATGCTCGTGCCGTGAGCGCGACTCCAAGCCACGTCGCACAGCATGTTTGCGTAGGAAAAGTGCGGGTCGATACCGATCTTCTTGACCGAGCGCCGGTACTGGTTCGTTTCCGCATCCTTCTCCGCCACCAGTGCGGTCTTGGTGAAGTGGTGGAACATCCGAGGCAGCACGGCCACCGCATGGCGCTGCCCCTTCTCGACCACCTCCTGAACAAGCCCCTGCGGATCCGGGAACAGGCACAACGGCGAGCGAGCGGTGAACCGGCTCATGCTGACCTGCATGCACTTGTACTGGTCCATGCGCAGCGTGTAGCGATCCCGCGCGTCCTCCGCCGTGCGCCGATCGCTCGGATCGAGCCGCGGCGCGTCGCCCCAAACGATCATGTCCTCCTTCAGACTGCCGAAGCTGTCGCAGATGAACACTCGCCCGGGATGCCGCGCCGCGAACTTCTTCGCGTCGTTGTAGTTCGGGTTGATTTCGACCACGCACACCGCGACGCCGTACTGCTCCATCAGCTCGGACGAGCGCGCGAACGGATCCGCGCTGTAGGTCTCTTCGATGTGCACCACCGCCTGACGGCCGTCGGGCAGGCGCTCCTTGATCACATGGACGTTGAAGTTGCCCATCTGGTCGATGCCCATGTACGTGCCCGACGCGCGGCTCTTCCAGACCACGCCTGCAGCCTTGCCGTGGGAAACGCAGTTCGCAAGGTGCTCGAGATTCACCGGCACCTGCGACGGGTCAAGGTACGGCTTCCCGAGCTTCCGATTGAAGAAGTTCTTCATGTCGGTGGCCGTGTTGTACGCGAAGATGATCTCCTCCGCGCTGATCGTTGGCGACAGGAACTGCGGGAAGTGGATCGACCTGATGCGCAGCGGCCGGTCCTTCTTGGGCACCGACGGATCGACGGGCGGGTCAGCGTCGGGGTTATCGGGGATCCACTCGCCGCGCTGGACGTCCTCGAGCACATGCCCGTTTGGGCAGACATACCGGTACAGACCTGTGTCTGGGTCGCGCCATACGCAGTTCGGGAAATAGTCGTCCAGCGGCTTCTTGCTGCCGCAGGTCGGGCACTCGGAGTGGAATCGGTACTGGCTCCCGCGCTTGTACCAGTGGTGGATGTCGGCATCCGGCCAGTTCGCGGTCGAGCCCATGAGCGTGAAGCGAACATCGGAGGCGGACAGGCGCTCCTGCGTCTTCTCCATCTGCTCCAAGGTCATCTCCTGCACCTCGTCGTAGGACAAGATGTCCATCGGGATCGACTCGGTCGTCGCGCGGCCCGAGGTCCACGAGAACACGAACATCGCGTCGCCGATCTGGCGCACCCGGACGTTGCCCTCGCCTTGCTTCCGGCCGCTCCCGTCGGCCGCCTCCATGGTCATGAGCTTGTGCACGGACGGGATGGTTCGCACCACCGGCATGAAGCGCTTCGAGGACTTGATGTCCGCGAGGTTCGTGTCCGGCAGGAACATGCCGACCGTCGCCGGGCCGAACCGCAACCCGAGGTAGATCGTGGCCAGCATCTCCATGACGGTGAAGCCGACCTGCGCGCACTTCATGAGCACCAGCACGAGCCTGTAGGCCTCGTCCAGCGTGCTCGGGACTTGGTCGTAGATCCACGCCATCGCCGGCCGGTCGTCGAGCTTGAACGGCTTGCCGTCGACCTTCAGGCCGTCCTTTGCCAGACGCTCGCACCACTGGCGGAACGTCTCGTTCTCGCCGACCACCATCTGCGAGGCGCGCAGCGCCATGTCGTGCCCGAGGAACACGGCGCCCCACTCCTGATCGAACGCCGCGGCCGGCATCTCGGCCCGCGCCTTCTCGATCATCGCGGCGTCGATATGCGGGTTCTCCCACGACGGGATAGACGTCGCCGACCAGCTCGCGTCCGTTTCCGCGTTCGCGTACAGGCTCCAGAACGAGTTCTTCTTGCTAGCCGGCTTCGAGAGGAACCACGCATCGCCCTGATACCGGGCAAGCATCGGGTGCAGCGCGTCATCCCACAGCCTGTCGATGTCCTCGATGTTGGCCGCGTCATCGACCACGATCGTGGCGTACTGACCCCAGCTGTCGAGCTTTTCGTCGAGCGAGAAGAAGTCGATGCGCGCATCGCCGCCAATCGCGATCTGGTTTCGACGGGTCGGCGCGGACACCAGCGGCTCGATGATCTGCAGCACGCGGCGCTTGGTTTTCACCAGCTCATCCTTGTCCGCGCAGAACATCGCCACCGGGTAGCCCTTCAGTGCCCCGTAGCGCCCGACGAGCAGTGCCTCAATGGCTAAGGTCGTCTTCCCGGACTTCTCGCCGCCAGCGATGACGTTAAACCTTGATGCGGCGGCCAGCGCGCGAGACTGGCCGTGGTGTGGGCGCGGGAGCTTGATGCGAACTTGAGCCATTGGCCGAGTGTATCAGTAACGGAAAAGCCGCCCGGAGGCGGCCTGCAGGCGGGGTGGTGGTGGTCAGCCGCCGGCCTTCGGCTTCGAGGCAGGCGGATTACCGATAGCCCCTTCCGCCTTCTCAGCCAGACCCTTGTAGCGAGCGTGCTCTGCAAGGTGCGCTTCGCGCTCGCCTTCATCCTTTGCGTCGCGCGCCTTCTCAGCATGGCGCTGCGCCTTGGCGTGATGCGCCGAAGCGACTACGTGGCGTTCGTAGTCCGGATGGTCGGCACCCTTCTTCGTCGCCAGCTTGTCGTGGCGCTCGGACTCGGCCTCGTGCTGATCGGCCAGCGCCGACAGTGTCGCGGCGGAGTGTTTCGGCTTGGCGGCGCCACCCGCGGGCTTCTGATCGGTTTTCCCGGCATGCGCCTCGTACTCGCCGCGCAGCCGCTTGACCGACGAGGTGTCGTCAGCGTGCACACGCCCGGAGTGATCCATCCAGACGTGCTCGCCGTCGTCATCGCCGGTGCCGGTCAGCTCGGTAAAGTGGCGAACAGGCGTGTCGTCGTGCATGGATTTCCCTTCCTTGCCAGACGCGATGTACTCCTTGCCGGCGAAGTGCATGCCGTGCGCCTTCGAGGCGTCGCCGCCCTTCAGGTTTTCGGCATGGCCGACGACGTTCGGGTGGCCGTACTTCTTGTCCGCCTCCTGCTTGTCGAGCTTCGCCTTGGCCTTCGTGTCGGTCTGAGCGAACTGTTTCAGCGAGGCGTCAGACGGGCCGTTCTTCTCACCCGGGAACTTGTTTGCGCTGGGCGAGGCGACCTTCGGCTTGGCGGTGACGCTGGTGTCGTGTTCCTTCACAAACGTCCCGTCCTTGCGGGTGTAGCCTTTGACGTGCGCCTTCTGCAGCGCGGAGAGCTCGCCCAAGGATTCAGGCCTGGTGATCAGGATGACGGGTTTCTTCATGGTGGGCTCCGGAGAATTCAGGCGATCGTAGCGTCACGATTGCGCACGCGAGCAGGCGGAAGCACTGGAGCGGCCGGGCACGCACACAGCGCATTGTAAGCGCCGACCGGCGAAGACCTACCGGGCCCGAGAACGCGCCGGTAGCCCGGAGAATCCAGCCGGCAGAACCAGCGGCCGGCGCGGCGGTAGATGTGGGGCTTTGCCATCACTCGCCCTCCTTGCTTGACAGCGGAACCCATGCGCCGTTACGCCGGCGGCCGGTGTAGCCGCATTCGTCACAGCCGAAGCCGCGCGCGGTTGCGGAGTTGTAGCCCTCGTAGCAGCCGCTACATGCCTGCGACCACGTCGCCGACTCGAAGACCTGACCGTCGATGATCGCGTAGGCACGGCGACGGTCCAGTCTGCTGCCGGCGATCTTCTCCGCTGCCTCAAAGGTGCTCTGCGCGTCGTCATGCACGATGACGCCGTCTTCGCCGATGGTGGTGCAGCGGCGTTCGATAACGCTCCCGGCCATCACTCGCCCTCCGGCTTCGGTGCCGTATCAATCATTGCGTCGTAGCACGCCAATACTCGATGCACGTTGAGCACGTGACTGGATTCAAGCCCTGCTTTGACCATTGTCGGCGTCGGCGGCCTCGGCACGAGTTTCCAGCCACCGTTCACAGCCGGATCGGTTGCAGCATCGACATGAAAACCGATGAGGTTGTCGAGCTTCGCCTTGGCCTGCTCGTAGGTGTCGCTGGGATTCGCAACACCGATGTGCGCGACAATGAGGGCTTCATCAATAGCGCGTAGCCAGCCTTCGGGGACGCTCTGCGCTGGCTGCGTCTTACCCTCACTGATGAGGGAGACATCGTTGGACGCCAGAGACGGCGCGGGCTGTGCGGGTTCGCCCATGTATGCAGGTCCGTTGATCTCGGCAACGAACTTTCGGTTCAGGTATTCCGCCTCAAGCGCACGCTTTTTCCATATCGCAACATCTTCCATCGCGCCATGGTAGGCGTCCGCGAAACTTGGCGCGGGCTGTGCGCCGGGGATGGCGTATACCGCTTCCTCTGTCGCTGTGTGATGGCCGCACGCTGGGCAGTAATGCTCGCCGTCAAACGGCGTGCTACACCGGACGCACAGAAGCGCCCGGCCGACCGGCTCCTGCCGCTCCATCGCCTCGATCTTGGCGCGCAGTGTGTCGCGCTCTTTCTCAGCCGCTTCGAGCTTTGCAAGCAGCGCTGCCTCGCGTGATGCGCCCATGCCGTTCAGGCGGGCTTGTTCGAGGGCGTCGGACTCGGCTTCTTCGAGGCGGTCAAGGAGTTCGGAGACTACTGATGCGTCGGCAGCTTCTTGAAACTGCCCAAGTCTATCCATCCATTCAACGCTAAGACCGTCCGGGGCAGCCATGGCCGCTTGCGCCAGTCGGCGCAGTTCGTTGATGTCGATCATTTCGATTCCTCCAGTGCAAGTCGGGCCTGCCTGACCATTTCACGCAGCGCCTTGCTGTCGCTCATGTTTTCCTTGGGCTCTTCAAGGATCGTGCGCAAGCGTTTCGTCATTCGCTCGACTTTTGCTCGCTGGGCAGCGGTCTCTTGCTCTCCTCGCTCGATCATCTCGACCGCCGCGTCAATCGCCGCTGTGATTTTGTGTGACGCAGGCTGCGGAATGTCCTCGTCGTCGCCACGGCGCCACTCGTTGAACTGGCGCAGGATGGCGGTGGTTTCGGTGGGGGTCATTCGTCAGTCTCCAGGATCACATGCCAGCCATCGCCGGCCTCGTTGATATGGGCAAGGCCGCGCTGCACGAGGTACGTGACGGCTTCGTCCATCGCCTCGTCGGCCATCTCTT
>Ga0268298_10005450_pt1 | contig 11907 bp, 11 predicted proteins | sample WWTPWeurt_MetaG_FD_194462 | JGI IMG/M metagenome (GOLD analysis project Ga0268298, IMG submission 194462) | Activated sludge microbial communities from WWTP in Nijmegen, Gelderland, Netherland - WWTP Weurt | ecosystem: Engineered > WWTP > Aerobic digester > Activated sludge | place...
GCAGGGGAACATGATCTCCCAGTTCATCGGCACGCCGAACTGCCGGTCCGCCGAGAGCAGCTCGAACAGGATCGACGTGCCCGAGCGCGCCTGCCCGATGATGAACACGGGCGCCTCGATGCGCTCATCCTCGATCTCGGGGTGGCGACGGTAAGCGTCTTCGATCTGCAGCCGCTCCTCGAGCCAGATCAGCAGGTCGCTGCGCGTCATGAGGCGGCCGACGAGGTTGAGCTCCGCCTCTTCGTTCAGCGCGCGGACGAGCACCTCGAAGCCTTCGCGCCAGGGGTCGGAACCGAAGTCGGACAGGCCGGTGTTCGCCTTCGCCGTCTCGATGAGTTCGTCGGGCCGCAGCGGCACGAGGCTCGCGATGTCCATGCCGCGGCCCTCCTCGTTGACCCGGGCCACCCATTCGGGGCGGGGCGGAGGCGTCCAGTCGCTGGGCGAGGCCATGATATGTCGCCGTCGTTCAGAAGTTGCCGAAGCGGTTGATGACACCACGACGCCGCGCGGCGAGCTGTTCGCGGCGGCCGGCAGCGTCGATGCGTTTGACGTTCGCAGGCAGGTGCTCGAACAGCTGGGCGGCCGGGACCTGCTGCGCCTGCGGGGCCGGTGCGCTTTCGGTCAGCATCCAGCGATAGGACAGATAGCCCTCGGCATAGCCCGAGGGGTCGAGCCAGTTCGGCAGGCCCGGGTCGTCGTGGGCGACGACGACGATCAGCTCGCCGTCGTCCTCGAGCTGGGCATAGTGGCAGTTGGTGTTCGACAGCCGGTAGCGGTAGTCCATCGTGGTCCACCAGAAGTTGCCGAACTCGACGTTCCAGTATCGGCAACGGGGCGGGCGCACGCGGACGATCAGCGCCTCGTCGCGCGGCAGCGACCAGTAGGCGATCATCGGCTCGCCGCCCGGGGTCGCGTCGATCGCACGGTCGGCGAGCTGCTTGTAGGAGCGAAAGGTATTGGGCGTCGCCTTCCACATCCCGATCATGTAGACCCAGAACTCGACCGACTCCCGCACCCATTTCGCCGAGGCCAGCAACTGGTCCGCCAGCGCCTGCGGTGACGGCGGCAGGGGCGGGGCCATGTCACCCGTCAGGCGGTCGATGCGGGCTTTCATCGGGCGCTCGCGTTCCCAGTCGGCGAAGAACTGGCGAAAGGTCACGCGAAAGGTCTCCGGCGTCGTGCGCAGCCAGTTGCCCGGATGCGGTTCGGGGCTGCAGACCAGCTCGAACCGGCCATCGGCGTCGACTTCGAGGTCGTCGGCGAAGAGCGTATGGGCGACCTTGCCGCCCCAGGGCGTCTGGCCCTTCTCGACGGAGGTGACGGCAAAGTAGCGCGCGCTGCCGCGGTCGCCGCTGATGCGGTAGGTATGCGTGCCGTCGATGGTCGCGCCGACGTAGACGGCGTCCGTGTTGTCGCCGCCCTGCTTGCGGAGCGGATCGAAATAGTGGAAGAGTTCCGGGTGGAGCCCGTCCGCATGATCGTGGTGGAAGTTCAGCGCGAGGGAAATGTTGCGTGCGAGCACTTCATAGCCGGCCGTGCGGTCCTGCACGTGTGGCGGCACGCTCGGCCCGAACGGGATGTCGACGGCGCGTTTCAGCTCGTCGCAGAATTCCAGCCAGGCCTTGCGCAGCAGTTCCTCGTCGCGCATGTCGTGCTCCGGTTCAGGCCGTCAGCTTCAGGTCGCGCACGACGTCGGCCCAGTGATGCGGGTCGGGGCAGCGGTTGTGCGTGATGCTCACGCCGTCGGCGATGCCTTCGAGTCGCGTGCGCAGCTTGCCGGCGATCTCGTGTCGCTCGCCGACGACGGCGATCTCGTCGAGGACCGTGTCGTCGATCAGGCCGGTCATGTCGTCCCACCGGCCTTGCTTCGAGAGACGGTTGAGGTCTTTGTGCAGCCCGTCCCAGCCGTGGCAGGCGAGGGTGGGTGCGTACGCGGGCGTCGAGCCGTAGAACGCAAGCTGTTTGCGGGCCGCGAGCCGCGAGGCGGCGAACTGTTCCTCGGTGTCGGCGGTGACCACGAGCGTCGAGCAGATGATTTCCAGGTCGCCACGCGTGCGCCCGGCTTGCTCGAGGCCCTTCTGCAGCGCCGGCAAGGTGTTTTCGAGCAGGGAGCGGCGCGTATTGAAAGGATGGGCGAAGAAGCCGTCGGCGACTTCGCCAGCCACGGCCGTCATCAGCGGCCCGAAGCCGCCGGTGAAGATTGGCGGTGGCCCGTACGGATTGGGCCCGGGGTCGAAGGCCGGGATCATCAGCGTGTGCGTGTAGAACCGCCCCTCGAACTTCAACGGGCGCTTGCCTTCCCAGCAGTCCCAGATGGCCTTGATGGCCTCGACGATCTCCTTCATGCGCTCGGCCGGGTGCGACCACGTGCTGCTGAAGCGCTTCTCGATGTGCGGCTTGACCTGCGAGCCGAGGCCGAGCACGAAGCGCCCGCCACTGATGGCCTGCATGTCGTAGCCCAGGTTGGCGAGGTTCATGGGATTGCGCGCGAAGGCGATCGCGATGGCCGTGCCCAGGCGCAGCGTGGAGGTGTGCTCGGACGCCACGGCGAGCGCCAGGAACGGATCGTGCTTGGCTTCGAAGGAAAAGCCGCCGTCGTAGCCGATGCCCTCGAGTTCCCTGTAGAGCGTGCGCGCCTTGCGCGGGTCTTCGAGCGGGGCCGTGGTGTAGATCTGCATCGCGTCGACTCCGAACCGGTCCGTCGCCATCGAAAGGCCCCGCATCGCAACGGCGCCGCAGCGGAAAACGACCGGCGTCGGAGCGTTCTAGCATTCATACTGACCACGGTCAATGAAATGCGGAAACGCGTACGGGGCCTCCGGGCACACGTGCCGGAGTCAACCGTCAACCGGCCAGGGGCGCGGCGAGCAGGTTGGCGAGGAAGGCGATGCGGGGACGACTGGTCTCGAACGAAGAACCCGGATCCAGCAGGAAGCCGAAAAAGCTCAGGCGCAACGTATCCGCGAGCCGGGCCGCGTCGATGCCCTTGCGCATGACGCCCTTGTGCTGAAGCTGCCGGATCTGTCGCGTCAGTGCGCCACCGAAAGCCGTGCTGTGCACGCCGAGGCTCTGGTGGCCACCCTGGCGGACGATCGCCAGGTTGATCTGGCGGACGAGGTCGAGATTGCCGACCGCGCGATGCTCCGCCAGCACGATCTCGACCAGTTGTCGGAGGAACGCTGCCGAGTCCGGCACGTCGCCGAGTTCGCGCTCGATGCGTGCCGCCATGGCCACCGAGATCCGGCGCTGGCGCTCCAGCAGCACATGATCCTTGGTCGGGAAGTGGAAGAAGAACGTCCCTTTTGCGACCCCGGCCTGCCGGCAGATTTCGCTCACGCGCGCGTCATCCACACCGACGCGGGCAAACTCATTCAGTGCCGTTTCGTAGACTCGCTCGCAGGTCTCCGCCCGCTTGAGATCGCGAAGAGTGGGCGGCTTCACCGGCCTGCCTTGCGTGCGTGGGTTTCGATCCCGCATGACGGGACGTTAGCACACGGCCGCGGCGCGCCCCCGACCGGCTTCGTCACGGCGTTGCGCCGCCGGTGCTCGCGGTGGTTGCGCGACCACGGGATCCTCGTGCTAGACTTGATTTAAAACAAAACAAGTGTTCGGTTTGTTTATAATGCAGTGTGCATGCATGAGGAGACCCAGCGCAGATGGCCAACCGTGACCTGAGATTCGTGGTGCTGGGGGCCGGCATGTCCGGGATTCTCGCCGCCATACGGCTGCGCGAGGCGGGCTATGACCAGGTGACGATCCTGGAGAAGGCCGCCACGCTGGGTGGCACCTGGCGCGAAAACCGCTACGCCGGCCTGTACTGCGACGTGCCGGCCCATGCCTACACCTATTCCTTCGCCCCGAATCCCGACTGGAGCAGCTATCTCGCGCCCGGCCCGGAGATCCAGCGCTATTTCGAGGATGTCGCACGTCGCTACGGTCTCCACGACATCATGCGCTTCAATGAGGAAGTCACGCTTTGTCGCTGGGTCGACGGGCACTGGCGCGTGGAGACGAAGACCGGCACGCACTACGAAGCCGACGTCGTGATCGCGGCGACCGGCGTGTTGCATCATCCGCGCCTGCCCGGGATCGAGGGCCTCGAATCCTTCGCGGGGCCGTGTTTTCACAGCGCGCGCTGGCAGGATGGCATCGAACTCGCCGGCAAGCGCGTCGGCGTGCTCGGCACGGGCTCGACGGGCGTGCAGCTCGTGTCGGCGCTCGCGGGTGTGGCTGCGCACGTCGATCAGTTCTGCCGCTCGCCGCAGTGGATCATGCCGCTCGACAACCCACGCTACACCGACGAGCAGAAGGCCGCATTTCGCGCCGACCCGAAGCTCATCGACGCCGTGCGTTTCGACGAGACGTACCTGGCCAACGTCCAGCGATTCACCGACGCGGTGGCCGACCCGGACGCCGACGCCATGCGGATCATCGAGCAACTGGTCAAGGACAACCTCGAGAACAGCGTCAAGGATCCGGTGCTGCGCGAAAAACTGCGTCCCACCTATCGCGCGGCCTGCAAGCGTCTGGTGTTTTCGTCTGACTACTACGCGGCCGTGCAGCGCCCGAACGTCGAGGTCGTGACGGAGCGGATCACGCGCGTCGAGCCGCAGGGTGTGCGCACGGCCGACGGCGTGCTGCATCCGCTCGACGTGCTGATCCTGGCGACCGGGTTCCATGCCGACCGCTTCATGCGGCCGATGCAGATCGTCGGGCAGGGCGGGGTGCAGCTCGAGCAGTTCTGGGCGCGCAAGCCGCATGCCTACTACGCGATCACCATGCCGGACTTCCCCAACCTGTTCATGCTCAACGGCCCCGGCGCACCTGTCGGCAACTTTTCGCTGATCGACGTCGCCGAGCGTCAGTGGGGTTACATCGCACAGCTCATCGAGCAGCTCGACCGCGGCGAGGGCCGCGCGATCGCCCCGAAGCACAGCGCTGTCGCTGCCTACGGCGAGCGGCGCGATGCGGCGGCGCGCCACACGATCTTCGGTTCCGGCTGCTCGAGCTGGTACCTCGACAGCGAGGGTGTGCCCAACCTGTGGCCGTGGAGCTACCAGGCGTTTGCGGACGCCATGGCCCGTCCCGATCACGCGGCGTTCGAGCTGACGGGCGGATAAATCCGGTACCGGGTACCGATTCATGCGCGCCATGATCATCGAACGCTTCGGAGGTCCCGAGGTCCTGCAGGCCGGCGAGATCGAGCGCCCGGCGCCGAGGCCCGGGGAGGTCGTCGTGCAGGTGGCCTGTGCCGCCGTGAATCCGGCGGACTGGAAAGTGCGCGAAGGCTGGCTCGCGCCGTTCTTCCAGTGCCGGTTTCCGTTCGTGCTGGGCTTCGACGCGTCGGGCATCGTGGTCGAGCTCGGCGAAGGCGTCGATGAACTGCGCGTGGGCGATCGCGTGGTCGCAGCGACCAACCAGGGGCTCGGTGAGCGGGGCGCCTATGCGCAGTACGTTGCCACGGCGGTCGAACGCGTGGCGAAGATCGCTCCAGAGGTGCCGTTGCTCGATGCGGCAACGTTGCCGACGGCCGGCATGACCGCCTGGGAGGCGGTCTTCGACGTCGGTGGCACGAAGGCCGGCAGCCGCGTGCTGGTGCACGGCGGTGCCGGCGGGACCGGCAGCTTCGCCATCCAGCTCGCGCGCATGGCCGGTGCACGTGTTGCGGCAACCTGCGGGCCAGCCAATCTCGACTATGTGACCCGCCTCGGGGTGGAGCGTGCGATCGACTACCGGGCGGGCAACGTGCTCGATGCCGTGCGCGAATGGGCACCGGAAGGCGTCGATCTCGTGGTCGACACCGTCGGCCAGGGCACGCTGGTCGGCGCGCCATCCATCACGCGCCGCGGCGGGACCGTTGCGCAGATCTCGACGCTGATCGCGAACGAACCCGGCATCGATCCCCGAGTCGCGGAATCGAGCGGCGTACGGGTTCAGCCGACGACATCGACCTTCCCGAATCAGCCCCGCCAGTTGCGAGCGCTCGCTGCGGCGCTCGCGACCGGGAGCATTCGCGTCCCCGAGACGATCGTGATGCCGCTGGCCGAGGCGGCCGAAGCGCATCGCCGGATCCAGCAGGGACACGTGCGCGGCAAGATCGTGCTCGAAGTCGACGCCACGCTCGGAGGCCAGTGATGCACGACGGCAGCCGCATCCACGTGCTCGACGAGGTCGTGGTCCAGCCGGGGCGGGCGGCCGAATACCACGAGGCTTACCTGACGCGCTATGCACCGGGGGCGCAGGCACGCGGCATGCGCTTCGAGTCCGCACGCATGAGCCCGCCACTCGAACTCGACGGTCAGCCCAGCACGCTGCAGTTCACGTGGTCCGTGGCAGACCCGCCGGCATGGTGGGCCATGCGGTTCGCGGCGCTCGGCGACCCTGCCGTGCATGGGTTCTGGCGCGACACGGCGGCGCTGATCGTCTCGCGCAGCCGCCGGTTCCTGCGCGACGTTCCGATCCAGCCGCGGGGCGAGGTGGCGTCATGATCAAGTGGACGCAGTTGCTGCACCTCGCCGATCGCCATCGCAGCGACGAGATCCGCCGCCGACTCGATGCCGCATCGCGCGCGAGCCCGATGGTGTCAAGATTCCTGTGCGAGCCCACGCTCGAGGGGTCCTGGAACGGCGGTGATCTCGTCTGGCATCTGCAATTCGCCGACGCGCCGGCCCGGCAGGCCTGCGTCGAGCAGGCGCAATGGCGCCGGGAAGTCGAACCGCTGCTGTCCGATCGTGCCGTCGTTTCGCGCATCGACTCGGCAATCTACACGCCGGGTCGCACTGGTACGCGCCACGCGGGGCTCGCGGATGGCCTCTACCGGGTGGCGTTCTTCGCGGTGGAGCCCTGGGCGACACGGGAGGTGACCGGGCAGTACGAGCAGGACCTGCTCGACATGCCGGTCCACCTGGAACGCATGCTCGGCTGGAGCTTGAGCGGCGTCGCCGACTCGCGGGGTGAACGCGCCTGGACCCACGTCTGGGAGCAGGAGTTCGCGACGCTCGATGCGCTGCTCGTCGATTACACCATGCACCCGGTGCACTGGGGCCACGTCGACCGATGGTTCGATCCGGAGTGTCCGGAGCGCATCGTCGACCTCACGCTGTGTCACGGCATCTGTCGCCTGCCGCACAGCGTGCTCGGCTGACGTCGGTACCCGGTACCGATTTGTCCGGAAATCCGGTACCGGGTACCGATTTATCTAGAATGACCCCATGGCCAAATCCCGGGTTTCCGGCAAGCCGCTGTCGGACGGCCTCGACGCCGTCGCGGGCACCGCTCCGACCGCGGCGCACCGGCTCGCGAGCTATCTGCTGGACAAGGGCATCGACGGCGTCGGTCCGTTGTCCGGCGCGGCGGAGCTTGCAGCGACCTACCTCGACGACGTCTCCTACGCGTCCAACGACGCGCGCGTCGCGGCGCTGATCCGTCGCGAGATAGCCAAGAATTTCACGACCGGCTTCGTCACCGGGCTCGGCGGGGCGCTCACGTTGCCGGTGTCGGTGCCGGGTGCGCTCGCGGCTTCCTGGGTGCTGCAGGCGCGCATGGCGGCGGCGATCGCGCGCATCTACGGACACGACCTGACCGCGTCTCGCACGCGCACGGCGATCCTGCTGAGCCTGGCGGGCGACGTCGCGAAGGGGGCGCTCGAGGGCCTCCCGCTCACGTTCGGCACGCGCCTGACGCAACGCGCGATCGACCAGGTGCCGGGGCGCGCGCTCGTCGAGATCAACAAGCGGATCGGTGCGCGGCTGCTCGTGCGCGCCGGCTCGCGCCGCATCGCCAGTTTCCCGAGGCTGGTGCCGTTCATCGGCGGCCTGGTCGGTGGCACGATGGATGCCATGGTCTGCAGGGTCGTTGGTCAGACCGCGCGGCGGCTGTTGCACCGACCGGACGGCGTCATCATCGAAGGCGAAGTCGTGCCACGCTGACGCCGCAGGAGCAGTGACCCCGGCTTCACGGCGTCCCGCCGTGCCAGGTCTCGGTCGATACGCTCGAGGTCCTGGTCGAGACACTGCTGGGCCCGTCAGGGGTCCAGGGTTGCCATGGGCGTACTCTCTCATGACCACCTCCTGTGGGCCGTCTCGGTTCTGGCCCGGCCCCTGGGGGCCGGACGGACGGCCATTCGGTAGAATCGCGACCGAACCCGCGGCTGGGGCGGGCGAAAGTGGCGGAACTGGTAGACGCACTGGATTTAGGTTCCAGCGGGTAACCCCGTGAGGGTTCGAGTCCCTCCTTTCGCACCACCGACGAGCACCCGGGTCGTGGCACAATACGCGGCTACCTTCACCCGGGCGCGCCCGGGTCACGCAGACCTCTGAGGATCGATGACGACTATGCAAGTTTCGGTGGAGTCGACCGGCAGTCTCGAGCGCCGGATGGAAGTGAGCGTCCCGAAGGAGCAGATCGAGCAGGCGGTCGACGAACGCCTGAAGCGGGTCGGCCGCACGGCGAAGCTGAAGGGCTTCCGCCCGGGCAAGGTGCCGCCCAGGGTGGTCCGCCAGCAGTTCGGCGCCCAGGTCCGCCAGGAAGTCCTGAGCGACCTCATGCAGTCGAGCTTCAGCCAGGCCGTTGTCGAGCAGAAGCTGATGCCGGCGGCGGGGCCGCGAATCGAACCGATCTCGAGCGGTCCGGGCGAAGATCTCAAGTACCGGGCAATCTTCGAGGTCTACCCGGAGGTGTCGCTGCAGCACGTCGATGGCCTCGCCGTCGCACGGCCGGTCGCGGAGGTCGCCGAAGCGGACATCGAGGCCATGGTCCAGAACCTGCGCGCGCAGCGGCCGAACTTCGTGCCAGTGGACCGGCCGAGCCACGAAGGCGACCGCGTGACCATGGACTTCGAGGGTCGGATCGACGGCAGGTCGTTCGAGGGCAGCTCGGGCAAGGACGTCGCGGTCATTCTCGGCGCGGGACGCATGCTCAAGGACTTTGAGACGGGCATCACGGGCTCGCGGGCTGGGGAACAGAAGGTCGTCCACGTCCGCTATCCGGACGAGTACCACAACAAGGACCTCGCCGGCCGGACCGCGGAATTCGCGGTCGACGTGAAACAGGTTGACGAAAAGCAGTTGCCGCCGCTCGACGACGCCTTCTGCCGCGAATATGGCGTCGACGAAGGCGGTCTCGAGCGGCTGCTGTCCGAGGTCGCGGACAACATGCGACGCGAGTTGGGCGACAACGTCCGCGCCCGCCTGAAGCAGCAGGTGTTCGACCGGCTGCTCGAGGCGAACCCGGTCGAGGTGCCCAGGGCGCTGGTCGAGCAGCAGGTTCGCGAGATGCAGATCGACACGGCGCGCCGCATTGGCGCCAAGGACGCCTCGCAGGTACCGCCGCCCGATCCGTTCGTCGAGCCGGCCCGACGGCGCGTTGCGCTCGGACTGCTCGTGAGCGAACTGGTGCGGGCCCGGGGGATCTCCCTGGACCGCGCCCGCGTCGATGTGCGCCTGAGCGAGCTGGCGGCGACCTATCCGGATCCGGATGCGATCATCAGCGCCTACCGCCAGAACCCCGATGCAATGCGGCAGGTCGAAAACATGGTACTGGAGGATCAGGTCGTGGACTATCTGCTCGAAAGGGCGAAGGTTACCGACCAGCCGTCCACGTTCAAGGAACTGATGAACTTCGGAGCCTGACCACTCATGCCATCGATCGAACCACGTGCACTGAACCTCGTCCCGATGGTCGTCGAGCAGACGGCCCGTGGCGAGCGCGCCTATGACATTTACTCGCGCCTGCTCAAGGAGCGCGTGATCTTCTGCGTGGGCCCGGTCGAGGACTACATGGCGAACCTGATCGTGGCGCAACTCCTGTTCCTCGAGTCGGAGAATCCCGAGAAGGACATCGCCATCTACGTCAACTCGCCGGGCGGCTCGGTCAGCGCGGGGCTCGCGATCTACGACACCATGCAGTTCATCCGGCCGGACGTGAGCACGATCTGCGTCGGACAGGCAGCCAGCATGGGCGCGGTCCTGCTCGCCGGCGGCACCAAGGGCAAGCGTTTCTGCCTGCCACATTCGCGCGTGATGATCCATCAGCCGCTCGGCGGCTTCCAGGGTCAGGCGACGGACATCGAAATCCATGCGCGCGAGATCCTCGACGCCCGGCACCGGCTGAACACCATCCTCGCCAGGCACACCGGCCAGACGATCGAGCGGATCAAGCAGGACACGGACCGCGACAACTTCATGACCGGCGAGCAGGCGACGGCGTACGGCCTGATCGACGCCGTGCTGCAGGAGCGGACCGAAGCCGGTGCGGCGGCGCGCAAGTGAGCCATCGCGGGCCGACATGAGGCGCAAGTCCATGTAACGACGGGCTTTTTTGCGGACGGGTGGCTCGCGTGGTATAAGCCACCGAGCCAGGATTTCTGGCTTCCTGGGGCAGGGTTTTCGGCACATGGCGGACGATCGTTCCAAGCACGACGACGGCAAGCTTCTCTACTGCTCCTTCTGCGGCAAGAGCCAGCACGAGGTCCGCAAGCTCATCGCCGGCCCTTCGGTGTTCGTCTGTGACGAGTGCGTCGAGCTCTGCAACGACATCATCCGCGAGGAGCTCGAGGAAAAGGCCGAGAAGACGCGCGAAAAGCTGCCCAAGCCGCAGGAGATCAAGCGCGTCCTCGACGAGTACGTGATCGGCCAGGAGCGCGCCAAGAAGGTCCTCTCGGTCGCCGTCTACAACCACTACAAGCGGCTGCAGAACAAGCAGGGCGAGCGCGCCCGCGAGGACATCGAACTCGCCAAGAGCAACATCCTGCTGATCGGCCCGACGGGCTCCGGCAAAACGCTGCTGGCCGAGACGCTCGCGCGCCTGCTCAACGTGCCGTTCACGATCGCCGACGCCACGACGCTCACCGAGGCGGGCTACGTCGGCGAGGACGTCGAGAACATCATCCAGAAGCTGCTTCAGAAGTGTGACTACGACGTCGAGAAGGCGCAGACAGGCATCGTCTACATCGACGAGATCGACAAGATCTCGCGCAAGAGCGACAACCCGTCGATCACGCGCGACGTCTCGGGCGAGGGCGTGCAGCAGGCGCTGCTCAAGCTGATCGAGGGCACCATCGCGTCGGTGCCGCCGCAGGGCGGCCGCAAGCACCCGCAGCAGGAGTTCCTGCAGGTCGACACGGGCAACATCCTGTTCATCTGCGGCGGCGCGTTCGCCGGGCTTGAGAAGATCATCATGAACCGCACCCACAAGGGCGGTATCGGCTTCCAGGCGGAGGTCCGCGAGCAGAACGCGCGCCAGCACGGCAGCGACCTGTTCCACGACGTCGAGCCGGAAGACCTGATCAAGTACGGCCTGATCCCGGAGTTCGTCGGCCGCCTGCCGGTGGTCGCGACGCTCGACGAGCTCGACGAGGCGGCACTGATGCAGATCCTGACCGAGCCGAAGAACGCGCTGACCAAGCAGTACCGCAAGCTCTTCGACATGGAAGGCGTCGATCTGGAGTTCCGCGAGGATTCGCTGCGGGCGGTGGCCCGCAAGGCGATGCAGCGCAAGACCGGCGCGCGCGGGCTGCGCACGATCCTCGAGAACACACTGCTCGACATCATGTACGACCTGCCGAGCATGCGGAACGTGCAGAAGGTCGTCATCGACGAGGACGTCATCCAGGGCGAGAGCAAGCCCTACCTGGTCTACGGCCAGGACGAGACGCGTCTCGCGGCCGTCGAGGAGCGCCGGACCGGCTCCGATCACTGACCGCCCGCTTCTCCCGCGTGCTGGCGGGGCGAGGCAGGCCGCTCCTGCCCGGTCCGGGCGACGGACGCGGAGTCTTGAAACCGCCGTCCTCGCCCAAATATCGCCCCCGCGTCGCCCCGGCGCGATAAAATTTTCCCGCAACACCCCGTCCCACCGCCCCATGTCGCGACGGGATGCCCGTTCTGCCCCCCCCCCATCCTCCCCCACCGC
>Ga0268298_10005451_pt1 | contig 11907 bp, 9 predicted proteins | sample WWTPWeurt_MetaG_FD_194462 | JGI IMG/M metagenome (GOLD analysis project Ga0268298, IMG submission 194462) | Activated sludge microbial communities from WWTP in Nijmegen, Gelderland, Netherland - WWTP Weurt | ecosystem: Engineered > WWTP > Aerobic digester > Activated sludge | place: Netherlands...
GCGAGCAATATAGCGCGGGCAGCTTGGCGGGCGCCTGATCCAGCCACTGTACCGCCCGCTGAAGTTTGTCGTCGTACCAATGATCATCCTGGTCACAAAACGCCCAATAATCCGCCTTCACGCCGGGGCTCTGCACCAAAGACAGAAAGTTGGCCGCAAAGCCCTTCCCCGGCCCCGCGACGATCTCGACTTGCCCAGGGTGATCGCAACGAAATGCTTCGATGATGTCGCGCGTCGCATCGGTCGAACCGTCGTCGGAAACAGACAGATGCCAATCCGCGTGGGATTGCCGCTCGATGGAGAGCAACTGCTCGTCGAGAAAGCGTGCACCGTTGAAGGTCGCCATGAGAATACCTACTGTCACGGCCATAGCCTCATCCGTCGCATCAGTCGATTGAACTTCCCGCGTGCGGCAAGGCCTGTGGTCATGACTTGCTTATGCTTGAAATCCGAATAAAACATCGTCTGCGCAAAACGAAGATCACTTCCTCCAAGGTTGACGGCATCCAGCCCGCAATGCCAGAGTACATAACTCAGCGAAATCTGGTCGCGCCTCACTCCGGATTGAAACTCCCGCCACCAAGCTTCCATCACCTGCACCAAACGAGGCTGATGATGGTTCCTGAACACCAGGTTCGCCTCGAACAGTCCGAAATGATGCGGAAAACCCTGCGCTTCATAGCGCCGCGTCTGGCTGAAAACGCGCCAGTACCAGTCGTACCCCAGCATCGCGACCTCCTTCGCCTCGTCATACAGGCAGTTCCGGTATGGGTGCGTGAACAAGGCCAAGTCGCCGCGGCATAAAGCCTGGTCGGCGAAATCAAGTACAGGCGCCTTGATCCGGATGTTGCCATCAAGGTAGAGGCTGCCGTCATGCTCGGGAAACAACAGATGCGGATGCATCTTGACATATCGATTGTCCAGCACGGGATCGCCATGCCGAACCGGAAGCGGACGCAGCGTCCACCCGGACGCCTGCGACCCCGGCCGCTCGGTGAAGCAGAAATAGTCCGCGCCATCCTCAATGCAGGCCGGAGCGACCAGTTCGTCGTAATCGCCGGTGATGCAGGTGTAGATCGCGAGTTTTTCGCTGGATGACTTCACTTGCGCTCTTCGTGCAGCATGTTGAACAGGAACGCGCCGAACACCAGGTTGACGCCCAGAACGAAGGTCGTCGAGCCGACGAAAGCGACATGGACGGTCTCGGACATGTCGCCGAAGCCGCGCGCGATCCAACGCGAGAGGATCCATGCATCGACGCCAAGGCCGATAGCGGCGAGGGCGACCCCCGCCAGAACGCCCCGCTCCAGATTGAAATGCGCCAGGACACGTCCGAAAAGAGAGCCGCCCCAGATCGGATTGCGCCGCGCATTGAGCAGCCGCGCCAGCAAACCAAAACCCGTGACGTTGGCCCCGAGCAGCGCCAAAAGGCTGGCCAGGGCTAGAAAGTGGATGCCGAAACTCCAACCGCCGACATGGATCGGCCCCGCGGCCAGAAGCGCCATGCCGGCCATGCCGGCCAGCATCATCAGTCCGCCAGGGATCATGTAGAGCCAGTCAGGCGCATAGGTCAACATGAAGCGAAGATGCCGCCATCCGTCGCGAAAGGAGCGCAGGTGCGGCGGACGTCCGCGCTTGTCCGGATACAACCGCGTCGGTATCTCGGCGATGCGCAGCCCCCCCTGCGCCGCGCGCACCACCATCTCTGTCGCAAACTCCATGCCCGGCGTCCGGATGTCGAGCGCGCCGAACGGTTCGACCCGCAACGCGCGCATACCGCAGTGAAAGTCACCGATGGGAATGCGGTACATGACACGCGCCAGCGCCGACAGCACCGGATTGCCCAGATAGCGATGCAGAGGCGGCATGGCACCCGGCAATATACCGCCCCGGAACCGGTTGCCGATCACCAGGTCGTAGCCTTCTTCGATTTTGCACACGAAATCGCCTAGCTCGCCCCAGTCATAGGAATCGTCGGCGTCGGCCATCACGACGATGTGCCCGCGCGCGGCAAGCATGCCGGCCATCAGCGCCGCGCCGTAGCCCTTGCGCGGCTCACGCACAACCCGCGCGCCCAGGGATTCGGCGATGCGGATCGAGTCGTCACTCGACCCATTGTCAGCGACGACCACCTCGCCAGCAATGCCGAGGCGGGCAAACGCCTGCTGCGCCTTTTCGATGCACAGCCCAACCGTGGCCGCCTCGTTCAGGCAAGGCATGACAGCAGTAACGACAATGATGTCGGTCTCAGCCACAACACGTGCTTTCCGCTTCGTTATAGTCATCGACATTTACCGTCCAGATCACGGCCTCGTGGAGCCTGCCATCGAGGGTCGCATTGACTGCCAGTTTTGCAGTCAGCATCGATTGCTCCGGGATATTTTGGCGGAGCATGCCGTTGCGGCCCGCAGGGTAGCGATATTCGAAACCGTCCAATCCGAACACGCGGCGCTCGCAGCATTCAACGAGTCCATCGACGCCACTTGAATTTACCGCGGGAACCCAATACAAGGATCGGCTCCTTGAGAACCAGTCCGCCTGAAATCAAATCGACCGCCGGCCATGTAACCTTCACGACCTTGCTCCAATGGAGTAGACGAACGCTGGAGGTATGTTGCGCAGAACCGCAGCGCGCCTGGTCACCCCGATATCCATCCCGGCGACCCGAAGTCCGCCGCTACGCCATGGGGGGTAGGGAAGATAGGAATAAAACACCAGCGTGGAGCCCCGTGCCACTTGTTCCAGGAACGCATCGCGGAGCGTATCGGACCTGAATGCGCCCCGCATCGGCACACATGACACAATCAATCGCTTTGCGCTCACGTTAGTCCGGCGTACAAGGTAGTCCTGAACATCCAGGCAAACAACTTCTTGGCCGGGGCCAATGTGCGACCGGAAGTGCTGGCAAAATTCCCGGTCGATATCGATAAAAACCACCCGTTTATCGATCCTGGCGAACAAGCCGGCAATCGCACCATTGCCGACACCTGCAAAAAGAACTTCGTCATACTGGTCAAGATATAGGCTTGCCGTGTCAAACATCGCGCGCGCCAGCATCGAGCTCGACGGCCACACGCTGCCGGTCTGCCGAATCCGCCCGATGTATTTGAACTTCATTGAATTGCTTTCCCGGGCATTGGAGCACAATATTCGCCGGCACAGCGACGGATCATCTCTTCCTTGTAGCGAAAATATTCACTGTCCAAGCCGGCCGCGGCAGCCAGTACCCAATCAAGATATGCGACATTCAAGTGGGGCGGCGAACCCACGCGGCGTACCAACTCGGCAGTCAGGTAGCCTCGACGACTGTGCCAAACCGTGAAGAACGTTTGCTTGCGACCCGCAATGAAATGCTTGTTCCCAAAGTTTCGATTGACGTCCGCAGGTATATGATCGCCAAAGGCCAGCACTATGGTCTCACGCTTGAGTGTCTGCACCTGATCCTTGAATCGTTTGTAGTCAACCAGACTGCTATCCAATCTGCGCAGGTATTCCCGCACTACCCCGCATTGTATTGGCTCAAAGCGGCATGGCACCGCCTTGCCGGAGCCAAACTCCATGGCGTCGTGAGGCGAGTGCTGCTGAATTGTTGGCAAAAATACAAATTGCGGCGCCGCCGCGTGCGACAGGATGTCCATGGCCTTGTCCAGAAACAAATGGTCCGGACGATCCTGCCACACATGTCCCATGCACCCGGGAACCTCCTGACAGTCCAAAAACTTCTCCATTCCCAATGACCGGTGAAATGTGCTTGCACCATAGAAGCGTCCTGCAACCGGGTAAATTGTGGTGGTCGAATAACCTGCCGACCGAAGAATTATCGGCAATCGCCCGTCGGCCTCACCGGGTCCAAGCAGGTTGATCACCTGATAGCCGGGACCATAGAGCGGCGACGCAACTCCATGCAGCAAGTCGTATTCAGCCACCCAGGTACCTCCACCGATTGTGTGAACTTGCAACGGGTAGGAATCAGGGAAAAACAATTCGCCTCGCTCAACCTGCATCGTTGCCGGATCGAAGGTTGACTCCAACAGGACAACCACGATATGCGGCAACTGACTGGGAATACTGTCGAGTTTTTCCGCGGCCCGATTCGCCCGCAGGCAACACACGACGCTGCTCGCCTCCACGCCAGTTGGCGCCCTTAACGATCCGAGGTTCACTATGCTGCCGAGCAAAACCGCAACAGGTTCAACAGAGTCCCGCGCCAAGCGCTGATTAAAACTCATTTTGAGCAACGCGTCCTGGTCGGGCATTTCCGCTTTGTATAGAAATGCCGTTGCAACCAAGCCAAGCAGCAACGATGCCCACAAAGTAGTGGAATTGTCCGCAACAGGTTCCACGAGCCATAGCAATGGAAAAATGAGAAGCAACACAAGGAAAGCCGCGGCCTTGCCTGTTTCGAATTCAAGAAACATGTCCCAGGAACGAATTCCCACCAGCAGGTCGTGCCAGATCAGGGGAGCACCCACATATTCGATCTTGGTGAGCGAAGCAATCCAGACCGCGACCAGGATAAAACTGGTCAGAGCGAGCGAGAATACCCACCGCCGCGAAGTCAGGCCAAGCAAACCGAGCAATGCCAATGCCGTACCAAGAGTAATTCGTTGGTCGCTCCAGATCCCCGGCAATTGATCGAAGTCCGTAAGCAGGGCAAGGGCGATTGAAACTACGAACGCAACACCCCAAGCCCGGGCCCGATGCCGCCAGACAATGACCGAAATCGCCCCGATGAGCAGACCCAAACAGGTGTATGAAAGCGCTTGGCGGACATCGAAGTTCGATAGCAGAATGGTCGCCGCAAGCAAGTAGGCGCTTGCGACCGCATCAACCCGACGCAGCTTCCCGATGGCTGCCACCGCTCTGCCGCTCGATGCCGGGTCAAGTCCTGGGTTCATGTTCCTCGTGATAGTCGTCATCAATATTCACCGCCCAAATCTCCGCCTTGCCCACCGTGCCGTCGAGGATCGCCTCGACGGCCAACTTCGCGGTGAGCATGGAATGATCCTGGTTGTTGTAGCGGTGCATCCCGTTGCGGCCAACCAGATACAGATTCGCGATTTCGTCGAGCCACTCCCTGACGCGCGGAAACTCCTCATAGGCGCCAAAGTAGGCGGGATAGGTCTTGGGCACGCGGATAACCGTGCCATCGAGGACTTCGGCACGGTCGATCATTCCGATCTTTTCCAGTTCGCAGGCAGCGAATTCGATCATCGCCGCGTCGTCCTGTCGCCAAAGGTCGTCGCCCTCCTCGCAGAAGTATTCCAACCCAAGCCAGACTTTGCCGGAATCCGCCACCAGATCGGGGCTCCAGTTGTTGAATACTTGCAGGCGTCCGATGCGCACATCGCGCTCCTGAATGTAGATCCAGTTGTCGGGTGGCATATTCCTGGCATCGGCACTGCGCGACTGCGGGTTGGCGCGCATGCGTGAAACCAGCAGGCCGACGGTCAGGAAGTCCCGGTAAGGCAGCGCCGCTGCGATACGGCCAATCTCGGCCGGCGGCACCGGCTGCATGCCGGCGATCAGATCCTTGACCGGCATGGTCGAAATTACGTGGTCAGCGCGCAGTTCGGTGATCGTGCCCGCGGAATCCGCGGTGACCACGGCCGTGACGCGCCCGGCATCGTGGCGCATGCCGTGCACAATCTGGCCGAAACGGATTTCGCCGCCGCCTTCGATCACTCGACGTGCCACCTCCTGCCACAACTGACCGGGCCCCAGGCGCGGATACAGGAAATGCTCGATCAAACTGGTCTTGGTCGTATCCTTACCGGCCCGGATGCCCAGGCGCTGTCGCAGGGCATGGCGCAATGCCTCGACGATAGACAGTCCCTTGATTCGTTGCGCCCCCCATTCGGCACTGATGCGATCGCAGGGCACACCCCAGACCTTCTCCGTGTAGTCCTTGAAAAAAGTCCGGTAAAGTTCGCCGCCGAAGCGGCTGACCAGGAAATCCTCCAGCGAACGAATTGTCCGCCGCGGGAAAAGCATCGACCATGCGTAGCTGAAGCCGATCCTGACCAGGCGCACCGGACCGAGGTTCGCCAGCGTGGTTGCATTGAGCTTGATCGGGTAGTCGAAATACTTGCGCAGGAAGTAGATGCGCGAGAGTCGGTCGCGCACCAGCATCACACGCCCGGATTCACCGGCCGCACGGTCGGTGGCGACGGTCGCGGTCTGCCCCTGGTAAGCGATCTGCACCTGAGGCGCGTCCGCAGCGATCGGCAGGATCTCGCGCCACCATTTCATCACCCAGGCCGACTTCGAGAAGAAGCGGTGGCCGCCGATATCCATGCGGTTGCCCTTGTATTCCACGGTACGCGAAATGCCGCCGACGGTATCCGAGGCTTCCAGCACGAGCGGCGTCATGCGACCGCTGCGGACCAGTTCGAGTGCCGCGGTCAGGCCTGCCGGACCCGCACCGACGATCACCACCACGGGCTTCGAAACACTGGTACTCATGAAAACAAGGTCAACTTTCGCAACACAAAATTGAACAGAAAAGTCACTCCGGCTGCAAGCAATTTCGCCAGCAGGATCGACAGTCCAAAATACCCGACCGCAAGCATGATGACCAAGTCGTTGAGCGCCAGCCCGAGGACTCCTACCAGGACATACAGTCCCATTTCGGTGTTCCTTCGCAGCAGGAGGCGACGCTGCCGGAATACCCAGCGCGTTGCAAGCAGGTAGCTGGTGACAGCCCCGGCCACGAAACCGAGCGATGCCGCAACGAGGTAGTGCATCACCGTTGCCAGGCCAAGCAGCACAGCCATATCGACCGCCAGGGCGGCCAGGCTGGCCAGAAAATAACGAGCAAACTCCCCCGCCCTGGAACCTCCAAGGCTGTCGAAGGTCAACGGGTGCCCGCGACAGTCATCGAGCAAGGTCGGTGGCGGACGGGGCGGCATTGGCGGCTTCGATGTCACAGGCTCAGATCGATCGGTCGGATGCCGCCTGCGAGGACGCTGCGAAACATGCTTGCGGCGTCTCAACCGACCGTAGGCAGGGCCAAATCATGCGGTAACGATTGCCGGCACGGAGCGCCCGCCCAGGCTCGGAAAAATGGAATCGGGACTGTACCTCTTATTGCCCCTCCTGCCAACAAACCGCAGCGACGACCCGCGGCGGCGCGCAACTGCTCACGGCACATGGCGGACCGTCTACAATCCCCGTTGGAGCCGCATACGCTGGCCCGCGGCACAGGTCGGGAAACTTTCCCTTACCGCAGGAACGATTCGCGGCAAGCAGATCCCGGAAAACCATCCACCCAAGGTCGACACGATGGCAACACCCACGTCAGCCAAGGAGAGTCAAGCGCCCAACGCAGTTGCCGAGCATCTTCGCCTGGGGGCCTGGCATCTCGAGAACAACCGGCCCGACGAGGCCGAGAGCGAATATCGCAAGGCGATTGCACTCGATCCCAATTCCACGGAGTCACACTTCCACCTCGGCAATATCCAGACTCGAAGAGGGCGGCTCACTGAGGCAGAAGCCAACTACTGCAAAGCCTTGGCCATCGACCCGAATAACGTCAAGGCACTGAACAATCTGGGCAACATCCTCAAGCAACAATCGCGGTTCGCCGAAGCCGAAGCCAGCTATCGACGTGCCATCGAAATTCAGCCGGATTTCGTCAACGCCCACGGCAACCTCGGCGTCATGTCCGAGGAACAGGGCAGGTTCGCGGCGGCCGAGACTCATTATCGGCGCGCCCTCGAGTTTGGAGCGGATAACGCCTCGCTGCTGTTTAACCTGGGCAACGCACTGAAGGTGCAGGAACGTTTGGTTGAAGCGGAGGACTATTACCGCAAGGCGCTGTCGATCAAACCCGACTTTGCCAGCGCCGCGATCAACCTCGGTAACATGCTCAAGGCGCAGGATCGACTGGCCGACGCAGTAGCCATTTTCCGCAGGACGCTCGAATTTGTGTCGGGCAATGCGGATCTTTGCAATTGCCTGGCCAACATTCTTATCCAGCAGGATCAGCCTGCCGAAGCACGCGACTATTTTCGCAAGGCACTGACCCTCAAACCGGACAACTTCGGAGCGGCTTCCTCGCTGTTGTTCCTCTCAAGTTATACCGACGACGAGAGTCCTGCGGCACGTCTGGAAGCAGCAAAAGCTTATGGCCGCATGATCGACAGCATGGTGAAAACTCGCTATTCGTCATGGTTGTGCCCGCCTCAAGCTCCACGCCTTCGCGTCGGCCTGGTTTCGGGCGACCTGCGGAATCATTCGGTCGGTCTGTTTCTCGAAGGCTTGTTAAGCCATATCGACCCCGCCCGAATCGAACTGTATGCCTACCCAACCATGGTGACCGAGGATGAACTGAGTCACCATCTGCGGTCCTTTTGCAAGGCCTGGCAGCCAATTGCCGGCATGAACGACCAGGCGGCCGCGAGCTTGATACACGCGGACGCCGTGCACATCCTGCTCGACCTCAGCGGACATAGCAGACACAACCGTCTGCCACTATTCGCCTGGAGGCCGGCACCTGTGCAGGCCAGTTGGCTGGGATACTGTGCGACGACGGGGATCAGCACGATGGATTACTACGTGGCCGATTCCTGGACCGTGCCCGCGTCGGTGGAAAAGGACTTCACGGAAACAGTCTGGCGCTTGCCGGACAGTTATCTGTGCTTTGCGCCTGACAACCCGGATGTCCGTGTGTCTGCCCTGCCGGCCCTGACCAACGCCCACGTCACCTTTGGCTCATTCAACAACCTGTCGAAAATGGGCCCTGGCGTGGTGGAACTCTGGGCGCGGGTGCTTGCGGCCGTACCGAAAAGCCGTCTCTTCCTGAAGACGGCACAACTCGAATCTGCTTCGACGTGCCAGCGCACCGTTGAAGCGTTCGCGGCGCATGGCGTCAGTGCCGACCGGCTGACACTGACATCCGCCATCCCAGATCACGCCGGGCATCTCGCGGCCTACGGGCTGGTGGATATTGCACTCGACACCTTCCCCTACAACGGTGTCACGACGACTGCCGAAGCGCTCTGGATGGGTGTGCCTGTGCTCACATTGGCGGGACAGCGCTGCGTTTCCCGCCAGGGCCTTGGACTCTTGATGAACGCCGGCCTGCCCGATTGGGTTGCGGCCGACCCGGACGATTACCTAGCAAAGGCGGTCGGCCACGCGGCGGAACTGGACGTCCTGGCTGGCTTGCGGGCACGCCTGCGCCAACAGGTCCTGGCCTCGCCGGGCTTCGATGCGCCGCGCTTCGCCCGCCACTTCGAAGACGCGCTGTGGCAGATGTGGCAGCAGCACAAGAATGGCTATCTGTTCGACATTGGCGCGACGCCTTGAGCCGGGGCGACAGATTTGGCAGCGGCCAATTTCTGGCGGAGCCGCGCACAGTCATACAGATAGTTGACGATACGGCGGCCGGCGACCTGTTCGACTTCCTCGGCAATCGACATACCTTCGATCCTCACCGGATCGATGACGAAATCCAGGTCCTTGTCGCGACAGAGGAAGCCTATGCCGAACGGAGTGCTGGGTCGCATCGCCTCATAGGAAGCCAGGACATACGGCCTGGTCGTCACCGCACCAGGTCCCCGCAGGGCGGTTTCGAGCAGTACACCGTTGGCGGCTGCTAGGCGAGCCTGCTCGGCATCCAGGGCCCGGATGGCCACCCGCGTCAATCGGGCATCGAGAACCCGCGTGCGCTCGCGAGAGAACACCAGTCCCGTCGCATGCGTCGTGCTGGCATAGCCTGCGGTACCCAGTTCCAGCCAGACGCGTGGCGCGGAGTAATGCCAATACACGGTCTTTCCGCGCTCGATCTGCCGCGAGAACATGCCGCGGCTGCCGTCAACCGAATACCGCGATTCCCAGTACTTCTGTACGGGCGAACGCCCGTCCCAAATAAGCATGGCCAGCGCCAGGAATGGCAACACCAGTAACGCCAGGACTCTGGGTCGCAGGCGGCATATCGCCAGGAAAGTTAGCATGGCCACCGCCCCGTCGCCGCCGGTTCGGAGAAGCCCGGTGGCCATGTCCAGCAAGGCTCCGCCAGAATCGGCCGGGGTGGCCGCGAACGATAGGGAAAGCAGGTAGGCGGGGGTGTGCAGGGCAACGACCATGGCAAGAAGCGCCAGCACCCAATGGCGATACGCCAGCACATAGGCCGAGAACCTCTGCCAATGCGCTGGGCTAACGATCTTCAAGCCTGCCCAGGCCAGCAACAAGGCGGCGGCAGGCGACGCCAGGCTCGCCAGTGGAACCAGCGCGGCGAGCAACGGCAGGCGCGACGGCGCTCGCCGGCGCAGGACAAACCTTCCCCCAAGATCGACCAGGGCGACCATGGCAACGACCTTGGCAATCCACAATGCGCGCCACAACTGTGCCTGCATCACCAGAGTAACCGGCACCCGGTCTCCTGCAACCAGTGATACCAGCACGCTCGCGCCGGCGACCAGCGCGGTAATCCCATACAGGCGCCGTAGCCGCCAGCTACCTCGCTCGTGCGCAATCAGTAACAGCAGAATCGGAACCAGAATTTCCGCCAGGTCGCTCCTTAGCCACGGACCGATGAACACCAGCATGGCCGGCTCGACGAACATCAGCCATTCGCCCCCGATTTCCGGTACCAAGCCCAGCGCGCCGGCAAGCAGCAGGCCGGCGGCACCGAGCACTCCGCCCAGGACGAGGACCACGCTGGTTCTGGCAGTGACGCTCGAAAGTACGGTGATCAGGAACGGCGCCAGGGCCATAGACGGATGAAGCAGCATTGCAGCACCATGCAGCGCGACGGCCCGGCCGGGCCGTCCGCGCGCTGCAAGCGCCAGAGCCATCATCGACAGCGGCACGGCGAATGCGCGGGCGGTGGCGAAGGCCTCGCTGACGAACAGCATGCCCCTGGGGGAATAGCACAGCGGCAACGACACCAGCAGCAGGGCAGCGAGCCATGCCAGCCTGCCGGGCAAAAAAGCCTTGGCGAGCAGGACGGAGGCCGCGACGAACATCAGCCCGCCGACGATCGTCGTCAGCAGCGCACCGGTCTCGACACCAAACCGCGAAAGCACGAAAGCAAACAGCGGAGAAAACAGCGACCAGTCATCCTGGGAGCCATAGGCGAACCAAGGATCGCGTGCGTAAGCCGCGGGTGTCAGCCAGCGCACCGCCATGAAGGTGTAGAGGCGGGCGTCGTGGTCGATGCCGATATACGGATTCGCCCCGATCCACAACGCGCAGGCAATGACGAAGAACCCGAGGGATGCGGTTCGCGTCCCGGGTCTTGCGGCCAGGGGCAGGCCTGCTATCAGTGCTTCCTGCCGCATGAAGTCGGGCGCCGGCTGTCAGCTGGTCGCGGCAGCGACCGGCACGAGGTCCAGATGCATCTGGAAATACACGGCTTCGAGGTCACGCGTGAATTGCAGCATGTCGAACAGCGGCGCGTTGTCGCGGTTCGCGGCGAGGCGCTGGCGAAGGCCCCTCAGCCGCGCCGGCTGGCGGGCAAGGTCAAGGCATATCTGCAGGTATTCGTCGCCGGATCGGGCAATGCATTCCGGCAGACCGGCGGCGGTGACCAGGCTCGCGCCGACGCGGCCGGCGAAGGTCTCGCCCAGTAGCGTCACCATCGGTACTCCGGCCCACAGCACGTCCATGCCCGACGAGTGGGAATTATAGGGAAACGGATCGAGTGCCAGGTCGGCCAGTTGCAGGCGCGCCAGATAGTCCGATCGCCGCTCCACCCGACCGGCAAAAACAATCCGCGAAGCCGCCACGCCGCGCGCCTCGACCTCCCGCAGCAGATTGTCGGCGGCATTGCCCGCCGGGCGGCTGAGCCAGAGGCAGCTATCCGGAATCTCGCGTAACAGGCGGCACCAGATGTCGAATACCCGCGGGTTGAACTTGTAGCAACCATTCAACGAGCAGAAAACAAATGCCGCATCGGGA
>Ga0268298_10005452_pt1 | contig 11906 bp, 8 predicted proteins | sample WWTPWeurt_MetaG_FD_194462 | JGI IMG/M metagenome (GOLD analysis project Ga0268298, IMG submission 194462) | Activated sludge microbial communities from WWTP in Nijmegen, Gelderland, Netherland - WWTP Weurt | ecosystem: Engineered > WWTP > Aerobic digester > Activated sludge | place: Netherlands...
GTTGTCGGATGAAGCGCCTGCTAAGAAACCAGAAGTTCCAGTGGCGGCACCGGCGGGTTCGCCAGCAGTTCCGGCTGCTGCGGCCCCAGCTCCAGCGCCGGCGCCAGCGCCAGCTCCTCCAGCTAATGCAGCGTCGTCTCCAGCTCCAGTTGCTCCGGCCGCTCCAGCGACGCCAAATGTTGCAGCAGCTCTCTCTGCTCTGACCAGAGCTCATCCACCTACATCCGGTGCTCATCCCCAGCAGACCGCAGTTCCTGCCGCGGCGAGTGCTGCACCGGCAGCGGTGGCACGACCGGCTGCACCGGCGGGTGCTCAACCTGCACAAGCAGCTGCACGTCCAGGTATTCCTGCTCCGGTCGCCGCGCCTGGTGTAGCTAAACCACCGGCGCCCCCCAGTGTTCCTGCTCCTGTACGTCCCCCTGCTCAGCCTGCTCCGGGAGTGGCTTCTGCCCCTGCTGCTCATTCTCCGGGCTCGAATGGCGGCGGACAAATGCCTGCCCCGCCTCGAGTTGCACCGCCCGGACAAGCAGCACAGACTGCCGCTCCAGCGTCCGCAATTGCTGCTGCGCCGGCGGCTCAAGCCACTGCTGTGAAGACCGAGGATGATGTTAAGGGCGCTTTGAGCGGTGCCTATGCTCGTCTTGCCGAGAGTTATTACGATCAAGGCAACTACGCAGAAGCTCTTGGTCTTTACGAAAAAATCCTGGCTGTCCGAGAGCAGGAGCTTGGCGAAAGCGATCCGGAGCTGATTTCAGATCTTGCGAATGTCGTCAGGGTTTTGTGTGTACAAAATCGCTTTGACGGCGCTGAGAGTTATGTTCGCCGCATCATCGGGCTTTTAGAGATGACTCAACCCGACGATACGCAAAAACTTGCTGATGCGCTCAATACCTTGGCCCAGATATATTTCCAGCAAAACAAGTTCGAACAGTGTTTGCCGGTTCTGGATCGCTCGGTAAAACTCAAACAGCAAGTTCTTGGCGAAGATCATGTGGATATGGCGGATTGCTACCGAGACTATGCTCGTCTGTTGCGTAAGCTCAATCGTACCGAAGAGGCTGAGCAATACTACAACAAGGCGAAAGCAATTCTAGGTAAAGCACCGAAGCAAGCAGTCGTTTAACAGTGCATATCACGCGTGTTGCTCGCTTGAGCGCGCATGCTCCTTTTGGTGTTGATTAATACCAGCGGGAATTCATGTAGCGCGACATTCGCTTGCGGTCGTGTCGGTCGAAACGACCATTATGGTTCGTATCCCAACGATTGTTCCAGGCGTGATACCTGCGGTGGTTATACCAACCGTAGTGGTTACCCCTGTTCCAGCGGTTCCAGTTATTGTTATTGTGCCAGCCTCTATAATCCCTGTGGTGTCGCCAACCATCATGATCTCTGGCTTCAGCAGCTTGACCGGCCAGTGCAAAAATCATGACAGCAGCGAGAAATATCGATGCAAGTTTCATCATGTAAACCTCTCTATTCTTCTGTCTCACTACACAGACCGGCACTTGGCGTCCGGGTTCCCGAAATCGAAATTCAACCCAAGATTCTTGAGTTTTTGGAGTACCTATATATTGTGATCTCGTCTGCTTTCTCTGCTTTTACTTTTGCAGTGACGGATAATTGATAACTCGACTGAAGTTTGACCGCCACTGATGGTGGTGGCACAATATCTGCCATCGATGCTTGACGTATGGTCGGGAACATAGGTTAATGCCTGTATGTCTAAGGGTCTATTGTGTTTTTGGCGTTAGGAGATTGAGGGAGGTTGTCATGAAGAAATTGGTGTCGCATAAGAAGGCACTTTCTGTGGTGGCATTGGCCGGCATAGTTTTTGCAGTCGTTCCTGTGACTCCTGCGCTAGCCGATACGACGCTACAAGGCAGTACTTCGAAGAGCAAGTATCAACAGACTACCGGACTGAAGGGTTATTTCCAGCGTCATCCTAAAGTAAAGAGTGCGACTGTTGGTGCAGGAGTCGGCGCTGGTGTGGGCGCGGTTACTGGATTGATTTCCGGAAAAGGTACCATGCGCGGCGCAGCCATCGGTGCCGGCACCGGAGTTGGTGTTGGTCTGGTCAGAAGCAGCAAGACTTTGGATAGCCATCCCGTTGTTAAAGACACTGCAACCGGCACACTGCTTGGTGCAGGATTAGGGTTGGCCGCCAGCCGCGGACACGGCAAAGGCAAGAAAATTGCTGCTGCCACCGCAGTTGGTGCGGCGCTTGGACTGGGTACAGGTTTGCTCAAAGATAAGTTCTAATCTCTGTACTATTCCGTCAATTTCAAATCTTTCAGGGAGCCCATGGATTGGCTGGCTTTGAGACCTTGCTCGGCGCCTCCCTGAGGGGTTTGAGCTATCTGCTGAGGAACTTGGTGCGAAGATGCTTCAACTGCTTCGGGTGTTTGCCCGGCAGCCGGTTTTGCATGCGCCATCTTGTCGCTGCTGTGCTCAGGACCCTTGTGGTGTGCGGTTTGAGAATGATGCGCAGGGCTGTGATGCGGACCGTGGTGCGACGGGCTATGGTGAGCAGTCGTGTGGTTGCCAGCTGCATGATGTGCTGACGGATGCGCAGTGTGGGCGCCGGATGCATCAGCGAGTGATGCATGGCTTTCACCGCCTGGCATACTGAGCTTTTGTCCCGGATGAATCATATTGGGATTGTCACCGATGACGCTGGTATTGCGATCATATAAATGATGCCAATTTTTTCCGCCACCCAGATGCTCTTTGGAAATGTCCCAGAGATTGTCGCCAGGTTTGACCGTGTAATCTGCACTGGCTGTCATCTGGCTGCTGTCGCCAAGATTGAGCTGATCACCAGGATGAATAAGATTTGGGTTCGAACCAACCACATCCTGGTTCATTTTATAGATGTCACCCCACTTGGTGCCATCACCTAGATGGGCTTTCGCGATGTCCCAGAGGTTGTCGCCTGGTTTTACAGTGTAGGGAGTGGCTTCTGCTGGACCCTGCGCAACTTGTTGCCCGGCTCCGGGATCACCTTGTTGCTGCATCAGTGATTGTTGATCGACCGCTTGTGGTTGGACGCTGGATTCTGTGCGAGGTAATTCCATCTGCTGACCGGCTGCAGGCTGGGTTTGCATTGCCGGTTGCTGAGGCATCTGAGCTTGTGGGATATTTGCACCGCCCTGCATGCTGCCCAATTGCGGTCTGAAGGCGCCACCGCTGTTGTCGAATGCTATTTGCTGTCCTTGGACAAAGCTATCGCCTCCGCCAATCATCTCGTGCGGATTGCCAATTCTGGGATCCATGGTTTGATAGCTTGGCTGTCCGAAGTCGGCATGTCCACCAACGTTCAAGTCTGTTTGTGAGATATCCCCGAAATCAGGGAATTGCGACATTGCATTGTTGCTGGAGGATGCAAGTGTGTCGAAACCGGTAAATTGTCCAGTCATCTGACCGGCCATATTCGTCCCCATGGTGTTTAATCCCATGGTCCCAAAGTGCTGACCTAGAGTCGCGAAAATCGGAGCATTAGAAGGCAGCATCGACAGACTCATCGGCATATGTTCGCCAATTTTGCCCAGCGAAGATGCTAAGCCAGCATTGGCATGGTTAAGCCAGTCGGCGAAATTGAAGGCGCCTATAAAGTCTTGCAGAGGCATGAACAGCGCGCCAAGTGCTTCGAAGAACGAGTTGAGCAAGCCTATGTGCCCGGGCATTCGCATAATCAGCTGGATGATCGGCGAGATGGGTTCGGCACCGGGAGTCAGGGCTGCAATGGCTGCGTCGGCGCCGGGGGCCAGAGCGGCTGCCTCCGCACCGGTGGGCACGATATTCAGTTGCGCCATAGGGGCCGCATCGAAAGACAGGCTTTGCGCGCCATTAAATGCCAGTTCGCTGCCGGCATTGAAGTTGATTGCTTGGTTGGAAAAACTGAGAGAATCGCCGCCAAATGTCTGCAGGTCGGGCAATCCTGCGTTACCGCTGGGTGCGAAGAATTGATGGGCCGCTCGCACATCGAGCGGTTGGGAAAGACTCTGATTGACGGTCTGGAAAACCTCGCGGCCGGAAAATTGTCCAGCCTTCAAGCCTTCGCCAAGTCCGTCTCCGAAATTTGGAATATCAGGTGTAGCCACTAGTAAATATGTCTCTGTCCCAGCCTACTATTTGTACTTTAGGTACCAGGGGATGTCAAGTTAACAATTTTGAGCACTGGCTTGGCTTTGTGGGCACGTTTGTGACAATTTTTAGTGTTTTCCGGAGCAATTTAGGGGGTATCCCTGGAGTCCTTGTCTTTCCTCATTCCTTCGCCAAGTCTCTGATATCCGGATCAATAAGCCACGTTATTGTCCATTGATTTGCTGAGAATTTTAGACAAAAAGCCGGCCGCTTCAATTTCCCACGGCTGCCAGGGTATCGAGATGCCTTTTACTGTCTCCTTCCACAGCTCGAAGGATGTGCGCGGGTAGAGTCTTTCTCCGTAAGGGCTTTGACTGGAGGGCTTAAATGGGTCGCCCGCCCAATCAACCGACTTAGACATCTCTGGTCTGAGCCACATAAGCCAAGCCTTGTTGTGATTTGGAATTTTCGCTGCTAACAATCCACATGCATAAGCGCCAATGTCGTGGCCATATCGAGCGGGCAAATCGTCGCAGGCGAAGACCTCGTCGTTGGGGCCACATTCGAGCCATTCGATTATCGAATGCAGCGTAGGGTTATCGGGTGTCGCATTTTTTCTCAGAATATTGCCGCCGGCGACAAGAACATTTCCCGTACTCTGAATCAGTTCATCGAGCGTTGGATGGCACTGCATCAGTGATTTCAGATCATGTGAATCGAGAAGATTAGCGGCGATATCCTGAATCTTTGAGAGATAGCGCAATTTGATTTCGCTTTCGGCCAGCTTGTGCAAGTCGGTCAGTCGATTGGAACATAATTGCGAAAGGGTTTGATAAAAGCTAAATTCTTGCAGAGTGAAGCGGCGAGCAGATTCATGATGGCAAGCGATCAGTCCCCAGAATTTTCCTTTCTCGAAAAGGGATATAGACATTGAGGCACGTACGTTCATGTTGCGTAAATACTGCAAGTGAATTGGTGAAACGCTGCGCAGGAATGAAAAGCTCAAATCGAGCGGTGCCAGCCCCGGCTCTTCCACGATGCGGGATTGAGCACCATCAACGTCGGCTATTACTCGATAGCGATTTCTGATATACAATTCGCGCGCTTGTTTTGGAATATCGGTGTGAGGAAAGTGCAAACCTCTGTATGAAGCGATATTGTTTTTGCGTGATTCAGCTATGACCGCGCCATTCCAGTCGCGGTCGAATTTGTAAACTTTGACACGATCGAATTCGGAAACTTCTCGTACTACATCAGCAATAAGTTGGGCCAGTTGCTGTTCAGAGCCGGTCGCGGAAAGTTTCACGCCAAGACTAGACATTGTTGATGTATAGACTGCTTGGTCGGGTGTTTGAGCGAGTAGATCAAGATACTGCTCATCAACGCCGGAATGCCAGAGCGCATTCAATTTTTCGCCGGATTTAAGTGTAAGAACGATACTGGGACGTAAAAGTTCTGAGCAGGACTTGTCGATCATTTTCAAGTCTTCGCTGTTGAAAACAGTCGAGATGTCTTTCCCGATCAGCTCTCTCGCTTCGCTTCCGAGAAGTCCGCGAACATTTTCACTGGCGCGAGTTATGCGCCCGTCTTTGCGATAGGCGACTATTGACCCAAAGTCCTGGACTGATCCTGGAATGTGAATCTGCTCTTGGTCGCAGTTAGTTATGTCTACTTCGGGTTTCTTTGTCAATGGAACTTACCCTGCTCGGGGCGGGTTTCTGATTAACGCACTCCCGTCGAAGACTGAATTGGGTAGTCGGAAAGTTCCTGGTCGTACAGAAAAATCTTTTTCAATTTGCTGATGATTTAACATTAAAGAAAAAGGAGCGCTTGTAAGGCGCTCCTCTGCAAAGTGATTTGGCCAAAGACTTAGGCTTTTACGGTGTCACGAACTACCGGCAATCCTGCTTGATTCCATGCAGTCATTCCGCCGGTAAGAACGAAAACTTTTCCAAAACCCGCCTCAGACATAAGTTGGGCCGCAGTCTTGGCTCGTCCTCCCATCTTGCAAATCGAAACGATGTCATCGTTCTTGTGTGCAGATATTTCATCGAGGCGATGGGCAATTTCTTTGACCGAAATGTGCGTGATACCAGGAAGATGTCCTAATTCTGCGTACAGTTCCGGTGTTTCTCTGACGTCCAGCAAAAATGGTTTCCATCCCGAATCCATTTTTGCTTTCATGTCTTGCGCGTCAATGTAATGAATATCCTGTCTGGATGCGCAGTCGCTTAGTGTGCCCATTACTTCGCAGGCGGAAACTCCCTGAGGAATATCCACTGAATTGGGATCGCGAGTGCAATCGAAATTGGCTTTCAGTACCAGTTTCATCCATTCCGCTGGACCCAAGTTCAATTCTTGCAGAAATTGGACATACTCTTCTTTTGTTTTCGGTTTAAAAAAGGGATTGCGCTGCTTTTGCTCGCCTAGCGTAGACGGGCGTCTTCCGCGATATTCGTGACCAGGAAAAACAATAAGATTGTCGGGCAATTTGGCCAGCTTTTTCAGACTCTCGAAATGCTCTGCCGGATCGCCGCCAGGAAGATCGGTTCTGCCGGCGCCGCCATCATCGAGAAATAAGGTGTCACCTGTAATCAGCTTGTCATCGACAAGAATGCAGAGAGAATCGCCGGTATGACCGGGAGTATGGAGAAATTTCAGCTTGACGCCGCCCATTGTCAGTTCCGAACCATCTTCGACTCGGTCAGAAACATCTTTTGGTTTGGCGCTTGAATGCATCACATAGTGGCAGCCCGTCAAATCCATCAGCTTTGGCCCGCCGGAAAGGTGGTCGGCGTGAGCATGCGTGTCAATGACAGCGTTAAGCTTCAAGCCTCGTTGCTTGAGCAGGGCCTCGTAACGTTCAACTTCCTTTAGCGACGGATCGATAATCCAGGCTTGTTTCTCGGATTCCGACCCAATGAGGTAGGTCATGCAACCCATCTGCGTAAGTGGTTCGAAAATAAGATCCACTGTCTTGCTCCTTATTAGTCCTGAACAACATTATTCAACAAAAGCTCTGTTTAATTGTGAGTTTTAGTTGATGAATAGGCGTTTCCGCTAAAACCCGGACCGTTTTTCAGGCTTTTCCCTGGAATTCTTTCAGCGGCATCCATGTTACGCCGCGGCTTGCTTTTCAGTAGTTTGTTATTGGGTGCTGCAGCATCGGCGCGCTTTCGCTCGCCGCCGAGCGGGGGCTGCGGTCAACGTTTCGGGGCGTTGCTGACGCCAAAACAATAGGAAACGGAATTATGAAAACATTCGACTTCTCCAGCGCGAGAAAAGGGCAGTTGGAACCTTCGGTCGCTGGTGTGCTGTCTCTCGTGCCCGGTTTGGGTCAGTTCTACAATGGCGACCAGCTTAAAGGATGGCTATTTCTCGAGGTTGGCGCCATCAACTTTGTCGTTTTGGCGGGAATTATCTGCGCGGACTCAATAAGCAACGGCATTTTGCAATTTGCCGATGCTCATCACTTTATAGCGAATATTTCTCTAGTGAAGCAGCTGGGAGCTTTTAAGCTCGGACATCCTGGCGCTACGCTTCTTTTTGTGCTGTGTCTGGCTTTTATCGCTTTTTCAGTGCGTGATGCATATGACAGTGCTTTGAATCTCAAGAATCGCGAAATCTATAAGGGTCATTTCCTGGAGCTTTCGGAAGCGACAAGCGGCTCCTACCTGGCTCACTTTGCCCTGATGGGCGCACTCTTGTTATTGTCGGTTTTCTTGCTGATTCCATCGCCGCCTCGGACTCAAGTGACGGAGATCGAGTTTGTATCTCAGCCTGAAAAGCCGCAAGTAAAGCCGTTAATCATGAATCGACTCGATTTGCACAACCGCAGAGCAGAGGGTATTCATAAACCACAGATGCCCGTTCGTCCCCAGCAAGGGCAAAAGACCCCTTCCCGCCCTGCTGCATCGCAGTCGAAACAGCAAAAGACAGAAGCATCAAGTCCACAGGTCAAGTCTGAATTGAAGACGCAGTCGCAGGATGCACCAAAACCGCAGCCGATGAAAACCCATGAAGCTCCCAAGACACCGGCACCTGTGACGGCGCCACTGCCAGCGGTGCGCCCACTGCTTGCTGTCGTTCCGCAACCTGCTCCCTCTGCGCTTGTTGCCGCACGACCGACTTCCATGGCGCCAAGACCGCTTGCTCCAGTGCCAATCGCAAGTGTGGCAGTTGCTTCTATGCGTCCCAATTCAATTCCACTTCCTGTCAATGCGCCTGTTGCGGCGCCGCTGATTCCGATCGGCCTCAATAAGACTGCCATCGCCAGCGCGCAAATACCGTCGCTTGCGACTGCTCCCGTCGGCTTCGTAAGAGTCAACCGGTCCGCTCAGGGTTGGATGAACGGAAAGACTTCCAGTGCTTCAAAAGAAAGCGGCGGTCCTTCTGCTCCAGCCGTGGACACCAGTAGCTTTAGTGGCGACAGCAAGAGCAGTAAACCAACGCTTGCGGATACATCTTCCAATCGGACAGGAAATGGGCGTGGGCATTCGACCGGAGACGCACCCAGACCAATCGCCGCAAAGACCGGACCGGCGCCTGGAGATCGGCTTGTGGTCGTTCCCAAAATCACGACTCCATTGGGTGATTTAAACGGTGGGCGGGCCAACCCTGATCCCACTACAACCGGAAAGGGCGATCCCGTAGTCGCCACCCGTGAGAATCCGGAACCTGATTTTAGAGAGTACATGATGCAGTTGCAGCGCCGCATTCGCACCGCATGGACTCCGCCGAGACAGCCTAATTCGAAGAGCACGATCGCAGTGTTTACGATCGCAGCTAACGGCGAATTGCTTAGTTTGAAATTGCAGCGCTCGTCAGGGGACAGCTTAATGGATCAAGCTGCTTTGCAGTCGATCAGAAACTCCGCTCCTTTCAAGCATCTTCCGCCTTATTCGCCGGATTCGATTGATGTGCAATTTACTTTTGACTACAACGTGTTTGGCGGAGGGCGACAATTTTGATGTCCTTCTATTCGTGCGAGAATGGTTAGAAAATCATCAGATTGGCTGCCGCTGCATCGAAAGTTTGTGCACATTTTGCCGGTTTTTCCGGACAAAGCGTCACGCGCAGTGAGATAATCTAAGCGTTTTGACTTTGCGAGATTTGTGGCTATCTTGATGATTAAGTCGATTCTGGTGCGTTTGCGCAACCTTCTCAATTCACTTCACGTAATGCACAAGAAGAGGAGTGAAGGTGAAATTTCAGAAGCATCTGCAGATGAAAGAGCTGCTTGCGAAAATGTGCATGAAACCGTTTTTTTGCCCAATCTGCATAAACTCAAGCCGCGAGCGCTTGGCGTTCTGCTCTGCTACAACGATGCCGATATATTGCCCGAGGCGATTGAACATTTGCTCGCCAATAATCATCAAGTGATTGCCTGGGATCACGGTTCTACAGACGATACGGCAGCAGTGCTCAGGCGTTATTCAGATGAGCTTGTTGAGACTAAGTTTCTACCTAGAGAATTTGATTTCTACAGCTTGTATGGAGCAATGTCGGAAAATCTTTTGGAGCGGTATGTCGACAAGTACGATTGGATTTCGTGGCCAGACCAAGATGAATTTCTCGAAGGTCCTACAAGAGAATGCAGTTACTATGATTTTGTCACTGAAGTATTCAATTCTCAGTTTGACTGGGTGCAATTCCATAACCTGCTCTACTGGTTCACCAGCGAGGACGATCTGTCCGTGCAATCAGCCACCAAGCGCGTGCGCAGATATTGCGACTTTCCGGACTGCTCTCCTCGGATGAGAGCCTGGCGGGCGAGCTGCACGAATATTCGGTGGTTTAATCACAATGATCCCGACGGCGTGAAATATCCTGAAATGGGTAAATTACGTCATTATCAAATGCGCAGCCTTGAGCATGCTCTCCAGCGAATTACCAAAGATCGAACTGGTCTGCAGCGCGGAGCCACGATCGCCTATTACAATCTGATGAACACCTGGAAAGACAGACTGATCATCGATCCCCATCGTTTGCATTTTGACGACGGTCGTAGCGAACTTTCAGTGGAGCCTATTTTTAATTGGCGATATGTGTATGGAACGCATGAAGAGCAGTCACTGTATGCCGATTTATATCCTCATCCGGCACCGAGTGTTGCTTCTGTGAGCGGCTAATCTTTTGAACGGTCCATGTCAGTCCTTTTCTAGAATCAGTATGTCTTGGAAGAAAACGCCAGGTTTCTCCTTCCAGCATCCTGAATGGAAACTTGTCAGTCTCAGATTGGTCTCGGTAAGCATTCGCTGAAGACCTCTCAGGTTGAAAGCAATTGCCTTTTCCGGCACCTGCGCCCACTCGGTTGTAAACCAGTCAAGCGAGTCATATGCAGGTTTTTCAAATAGCCAGAGATTTTTCTGTGTGGAGTGGTAAGCACCGATTGCGTTTGAGGTGCAATTCTCCGGCTTATAGCTGTCATCTAGAATGAACGCCGTGATAATTGCTTTGCCTCCCTTTCTCAACACTCTTGCAGTTTCCTGCAGGTTGAATATTGCGTCTTTCTCGCTCAGGTGCGACCAGACGGAAAGGGCGGTGATGATGTCCGCTGATTCTTTTTCCACCGGCCACTGTTGCTGACCTTCTTGCTCGCTGGCATAGGCAGCATTATGGGCGCACAGGTGATGAAATTCGAAAGGGGGAGACGGGTAATGTTGCAGGCAAAAATCTATATCGGAAGGGTTGACATCGAGTCCTATGTATCGCCCCCCATCGCTCACGAGTGGTTCGGCTGCAATTGCCAGTATGCCTGTGCCGCTGCCGAGGTCGACAACTGTATTGCCTGAGTGTTTTCGGCAGTTGAGAAAAAGGAGAGTCTGAAAAATTCCGATCACATGAGCCCATTCGGCGTATGAACGCTTACCTCCGCGCCGATTCGAGACCGTCGGTATCAATTTGATATTTCTTGTGCGCCTGATTTGCCCTCGATCAAGTTCTACGTATTCTTCATCGAGGCTTTCATATCTATCCACTGCTGTGCTTGAAATAACTCTCAAATTAATCGTGGGCAAAGGGATATTGATGCGTTCATGATACTATCACCCGGGAAACACAATGGCACAATAAATGCTGCTGCGGCTGCGTTATTAGTAGATTCGAAATGGTTCATTCGCTGAAAACGTGCTCTGAGGTTTGATTGTTTTTCGGCTCGGTTTTGTCGAGGGTTGCTAACTCTCTCAAAAGTTCTCGACACAGTATCGCTCCGGCTGTGATTGTTTTTACGCATATTCCGAAAACGGCTGGAGGTAGTCTCACCCAGATTTTTCGCGACAATTTCGCTGCCGACGAAATAATAGATATCAGCCATCTCAAATTGCGTGAATTGAGCGACAGCAGAGCTCAGCTTCTGCTGAAGCAGGAAATCGAACGTGCCAGTGCCCGGCTCAGAGTTGTGCATGGACATGTGAATTTCTGCTATGACGTACAGCGCCATTTGAACCGCGATTGCGTCAATATAACTCTGATTAGAGACCCGGTGGAAAGGGTGATCTCGCTCTATTATTTTGTCCGCCAGCTGAACAACGGCAATAGGGTGGCTAAGGAGATCGTTGAGAATGATCTCACTCTCGACGATTTTGCTCTGTACGAGACCTCTCAGCCTATGGACAATATCCAGGTTCGCTACCTTGCCAATTCAAGGGGGCCCGATTCCAATCTGCAAGCCTGCCACAGATATCTGTTGGAGCAAGCTAAGGACAATTTACTCAATCGCTTCCAGATGTTTGGCACTACTGAGAATTTCGGCTCCTTCGCGTTGCGTCTCTGTCATTCCTTCAAGCTTAACTACAATCAGACTCATCGTTTAAATCCCTCAG
>Ga0268298_10005453_pt1 | contig 11905 bp, 10 predicted proteins | sample WWTPWeurt_MetaG_FD_194462 | JGI IMG/M metagenome (GOLD analysis project Ga0268298, IMG submission 194462) | Activated sludge microbial communities from WWTP in Nijmegen, Gelderland, Netherland - WWTP Weurt | ecosystem: Engineered > WWTP > Aerobic digester > Activated sludge | place...
GGCTGGCATCCTGATGCACGCCTACCTGATGTATGGCTTTCCGACCCAGACCGTGCAGGACACGGTCGACGCGCTCGAATACGTGCGCCAGCTGTTCGCCGCCGGCTGCATCCAGTCCGGCTTCTGGCACCGCTTCACCTGCAGCGTGCATTCACCCGTCGGCCTGCATCCCGAGCGCTACGGTGTCACCCTGCGGCCCTTGCCGCCGGGCGGTTTTGCGAAAAACGACGTTGGTTTCGACGACCCGACCGGCATCGACCACGATTCCCTGGGCGTCGCGCTGAACAAGGCGCTTTACAACTACATGCATGGCATCGGTCTCGACCAGGATGTGCGTTCGTGGTTTTCCGGGCGTGTTCCGAAAACCACCGTATCGCGGCACTTCATCGAGAGGGCCTTGCGCGGATGAGCCAGCCGGACCCGCCCTGGCACATCCCGGACGCCGAACTGCATCCCTCGCTGGCGGTGCGCCTGCTGCTGCTGGCCCTGGGAAGCATTGCATTGCTGCTCGGCATCATCGGCATCTTCCTGCCCGGGCTGCCGACCACGCCCTTCATCCTCGTCGCGGCCGCCTGCTACGCGCGCGCTTCGGAGCGTTTCTACCACTGGCTGCTGCGCAACCCCACCTTCGGCCCGTTGATCGCGGAGTGGCGCCATCACCGCAGCATCCCCTATCGCGTCAAGTGGCTCGCGATCACGCTGATGAGTCTGACGATTTGCGTATCGATCTGGAGCTTTTCCGGCAAACCATGGTTGCAGGTATTGCTGGCCGCAATCGGCACCGCGACAGCGATCTGGCTGTGGCGCATCCCTTCGCGCGACCAACCGCGCCGAGAAGGGTAAAATTTGCTGCAACACAACATCCAACAAAGGAAATCCGCATCATGGCGAATTACAGCACTGAATCCATCCGCGCCCTGGCCCTGGTCGGCCATGGCGGCGCCGGCAAGACCACCCTGGCCGAAGCCCTGCTGTTCAAGGCCGGCGCCATCGCCGCCAAGGGCAGCGTGGAAAGGGGCAGCAGCGTCAGCGACTTCGACGCGCAGGAGAAATCGGCCGGCCACTCGCTCAATTCGGCGCTGGTGAACTTTGCCGCCGAGGGCGTGCATATTCACCTGATCGACACCCCGGGCTACCCCGACTTTGCCGGGCAGGCGATGGCCGCCCTGGCCGGCGTCGAAACCGCGATCATCGTCATCAACGCCCAGACCGGCATCGAGCTTGCCACCGAGCGCATGATGCGCGCCGCCCAGGCGCGCCGACTGGCGCGCATGATCGTGATCAACAAGATCGATGCCGACAACGTCGACCTGCCGGCGCTGGTGGACCAGATCCGCGAGCGTTTCGGCAAGGAGTGCCTGCTGCTCGATCTGCCGGCGCATGGACGGCAGGACGTGGTCGAGGTGCTGGAACACGACCAGGGCGACGCCGACTTCGATTCGATCGCCCATGCCCACCGCGAGCTGATCGACCAGCTGGTCGAGGAGGACGAAACGCTGCTGGCGCAATACCTCGACGACGGCAAGGACCCCAGCGCCGCCGACCTTCATGCGCCCTTCGAAAAGGCGCTGCGCGAGGGCCACCTGGTGCCCATCCTGTTTACCTCGGCGCGCACTGGTGCCGGCATCGGCGAACTGCTGCACGTGCTGGCCAGCCTGGCGCCGAACCCGGCCGAAGGCAATCCGCCGCCCTTCTACAGGGGCTTGCCGGGCAATGCGAGCGAGCCTTTTGCCGCTGTCCCCGATGCGTCCAGGCATGTGCTGGCGCATGTCTTCAAGGTCATCGCCGATCCCTACATGGGCAAGGTCGGCATCTTCCGCGTGCATCAGGGCACGATGAAGAAGGACAGCCAGCTTTTCGTCGGCGACGGCAAGAAGCCCTTCAAGGCCGGCCACCTCTACCAGCTGCAGGGCAAGGACTATGTCGAGGTCGACGAGCTGCTGCCGGGCGACATCGGCGCCATCGCCAAGGTCGAGGAAATCGAGTTCGACTGCGTCCTGCACGATTCGCACGACGAGGACCACATCCACCTCAAGCCGCTGGAGTTTCCCAAGCCGATGCAGGGCCTGGCGGTGGAAACCAGGAAGAAGGGCGACGAGCAGCGCCTGTTCGACATCCTGCACAAACTGGAACTCGAAGACCCCTGCTTCACGGTCGAGCGCCACCCGACCACGCACGAGACCGTGATCCGCGGCCTCGGCGAAATGCACCTGCGCTACAAGCTGGAAAAGATGGCGACGCAGTTCAAGCTCGAACTCGACACCCGGCCGCCGCTGATCCCTTACCGCGAGACCATCACCGCCAACGCCGACGGCCATTGCCGGCACAAGAAACAGTCGGGCGGCGCCGGCCAGTTCGGCGAGGTGTATCTGAAGATCGAGCCGCTGGAGCGCGGCGCCGGCTTCGAGTTCGTCGATCGCGTCAAGGGCGGCGTGATTCCCGGCGTGTTCATGGCCTCGGTCGAGAAGGGCGTGCGTCAGGCACTCGATGGCGGCGTCACGGCCGGTTTCCCGGTCGAGGATCTGCGCGTCATCGTCTATGACGGCAAGACCCATGCGGTGGATGGCAAGGACATCGCCTTCGTTACCGCGGGGCGCAAGGCCACCGTTGCGGCGATCCGCGCCGCGAATCCGATCGTCCTGGAACCCATCGTCAGCATCGAGATCGTCGCCCCCGAGTCGGCGATAGGCGACCTCACCGGCGACCTGTCAAGCCGACGCGGCCACATCACCGGCACCAATCCTCGCCCGGGCAACACCGCGGCGATCACCGGCGAGGTGCCGCTGGCGGAGATCACCGATTATGCCTCGCGCCTGAAGTCACTGACCGGCGGCCAGGGCGCCTACAGCATCGAGTTCGTCCGCCATGCGCAGGTGCCGCCGCAGGTGCAGCAGAAGCTGACGGCCAGCTTCCAGCTGAAGGACGAGGAAGACTAGGCGTCGGCTATCAGTCCTTGAACACCGGATCGCGTTTTTGCATGTTCGCGGCGCCGGCTTCGTACAGGTCCTTCGACATCAGCATCGCGGCGTTCCAGGTGGCGATGTAGTTGAGGCCGTCGGCCACCGTGTGGTCGCGGCCGTAGGTGATCATTTCCTTGCAGCCGCGGATGGCCAGCGGCGACTTGGCGGCGATGTTCCGCGCGATTTCCATGACACCGGCCTGCAGCGCCTCGGGGGTTTCGAAGCAGCGGTTCACCAGGCCCACCTGCCGTGCTTCTTCGCCATCGACCTTGCGTCCGGTGTAGGCCAGTTCGCGCGCCATGCCTTCGCCGATCAGGCGCGGCAGGCGTTGCAGGGTGCCGACGTCGGCGGTCATGCCGACATCGATTTCCTTGACCGAGAACCAGGCATTGGCCGAGCAGTAGCGCATGTCGCAGGCGGTGATCAGGTCCATGCCGCCGCCGATGCAGGCGCCGTGCACGGCCGCCAGCACCGGCTTGCGGCAACGCTCGATCGAGCTCAGGGTGTCCTGCAGCCTGAGGATCAGGCGCCGCAGTTTCTCGCGGCGGCGGCCCTCGCAGTCGTCCTCGATCTTGGCGCCGAGGCCCATCAGCAGCGCAAGGTCGATTCCCGAGGTGAAATATTTTCCGCGTCCAACCAGCACGCCGACGCGGGCTTCCGCTGTGCTGTCGAGCCACTCCATGGCCTGCTCGATCTCGTACCACATCGGTTCGCTCATGGCGTTGGCCTTGTCCGGGCGGTTCAGGGCGATGGTGGCGACGCCAGCGTCGAGACTGACTTCGAGGGTGCTGAATTCCATTGCGGTCCTTTCGGGATGGGTCAATGCGGTGCGGCGGATCGGAAATTATCGCGCAGGTCGCGCTTGAATATCCTGCCAACGGCGCCGCGCTGCAGGGCGTCGGCCGGAGATCGGTTCGGCAGGTGCCGAAAAGTCGGCGCCGGTGACACGGCGCCCCACGCCCTCCCCGCGCTTATCGGGCCAACTGGATCTTGAAGCAGACGCCGTCGGCCGTGGAATGCGCGGAAATCTCGCCACCGTGCGCCTGCACGATGGAGCGCGTGATGGCGAGGCCGAGACCGGCGCCTTCGTTAATGCGGTGCCGCGACGGATCGGCACGGTAGAAACGGTCGAAGATGCGCGACAGATGTTCCGGCGGGATCGGCTCGCCGGAGTTTTCGATCTCGAGCGTGGTTGCGTTGTCCGTCGCCGCGATGCCGACGCGGATGCTGCCGCCGGCGGGCGTGTGGCGTATGGCATTGGCGAGCAGGTTGGCCAGCGCCCGGCGCAGCATGAGCTTGTCGCCCGTCACCTGACCACTTCCGCTCAGCGCCAGCCGCAGCGACTTTTCCTCGGCCAGCGCATCGAAGAAATCGAACAGTTCGCGCACTTGCGCCGCCAGGTCCACGGTTTCGCGGCTGGGCACGATCAGGCCGTTGTCGGCCTGCGCCAGGAACAGCATATCGCTGACCATGCGCGCCAGGCGCTCGTATTCCTCGGCGTTGGAGGCCAGCACGTCGCGGTATTCCTCGGCGCTGCGGGCGCGGCTCAGCGCGACCTGGGTTTCGGTCATCAGGTTGCTGATCGGCGTGCGCAGCTCGTGGGCCAGGTCGGAGGAAAAGTCGGTGAGGCGCTTGAAGGAGTCCTCCAGCCGGGCCAGCATCTCGTTCAGGGTCTGCGCCAGTGCCGCCAGTTCGGCGGGAACCGCATCGGCGGCCAGGCGATAGTCGAGCCGGCTGGCGGTGACGCCAGCCGCGCCCTGGCGGATCGCCTGCAGCGGCGCCAGGCCGCGCCGCACCGCAATCCAGCCGAGCAGGCCGGCCAGCGCCGCGGCAACGGCAACGAACAGCCAGAGGGTGCGCTGGAACGACGCCATGAACTGCTCATGGTGGGTGATGTCGACGCCGACGGCGACCACCAGGGCCGGCAAATCAGGCGTTCCCGTGGGCAGGAGCGCGGCCATGCCGCGCCAGGGTTGCCCGCCTTGCGCACCGCCCTGACGCCAGACCTGCACCCGGGGCGGATCCTGTATACCATCGGGGTCCAGCAGCGCGGCCGGAAACCCCGCATCTTCCGTGACGAACAGCGTTCCGGCCTTTGGGCTGCGCACCTGCATTGCCAAGCCGTGGTGGCCGACCAACGAATCATCGAGCTGGGCTGGCAGCGCATCCAGATCGGCCTGCGTGCGAACTTTTTCCAGCAGGCGGCGGGCCAGTTGCAGCTTGCCGCTCATCACTTCCGTGTCCTGCTCGACGAAATGCTGTTCGACCGCATTGCCTATCAGCAGGCCCAGCGCTAGCAGCACCGACGTCGAAACCGCAGCGAACAGCAAGGTCAGGCGGAGCGTGATCGACGCGCTGCGGCGCCTCATTCCGTGCCGTCCTCCAGCACGTAGCCCATTCCGCGCACGGTGCGGATCAGTTTCGGCTCGAAGCCGTCGTCCATTTTCGCGCGCAGGCGGCGCACTGCCACTTCGATGACGTTGGTATCACTGTCGAAGTTCATGTCCCAGATCTGCGAGGCGATCAGCGAGCGCGGCAAGACTTCGCCGCGGCGGCGCAGCAGCAGTTCGAGCAGGGCGAATTCCTTGGCTGTCAGGTCGATGCGCTGGCCGCCGCGCGTGGCCCGGCGGCGCATGAGGTCGAGTTCGAGATCCGCCGCGCGCATCTGCTCCGCTTCCGCCTTGCGGCCGCCCCGCCGCAGCAGGGTACGCACCCGCGCCAGCAGTTCGGCGAAGGCGAAAGGTTTCACCAGGTAATCGTCGGCGCCCAGTTCCAGTCCCTTGACCCGGTCTTCGACCTGGTCGCGTGCGGTGAGGAACAGTACCGGTAATTCGCGCCCGGCGCTGCGCATGCCGGCCAGCACCTGCCAGCCGTCCAGGCGCGGCAGCATGACATCGAGGATCGCCAGGTCGTAGTCGCCGGTCTCGCCCAGATGCAGGCCGTCGACACCGTCCCGCGCCAGATCGACGACGAAACCGGCCTCGACCAGACCCTTCTTCAGGTAGTCGCCCGTCTTCTGCTCGTCTTCGACCACCAGGATTTTCATGGCGTTTCCATTTCATGCGGATGCACGGATTGTGCGCCCGGCAATTCGATGCTTGCCGAAGATTACAGAAATGTAATCCAGGCGTCAGCTTGTGGTTAGGGGGTCTTGCAGAATGCTCATGCGACTTTGGTCGAAAACTGCCTGCCACAAGAACCATACGTATCGACCTTGATGTTGTCTTGGTGTTTGCCGGAAGGGCATTCGTACGAGACGCTTCCGATGGTATTGCCCCTTGTATGCAAGAGCTGTTCAGGCGGGCTACGCGAAACTTCATCGAGAAATGTGTACAAAGCCATTCCAGTACCCAAGAAAAAGCGGCCCCGCAGGGCCGCTTCTCACTCTGTAACGGAGGCTTTATCTGGTTTTAGCCCCCTTCGTGCCCTTTGGTGATCAAAGCATGGAGGCGAGCGACTTCGTCATCCTGCATCGTGACTTTCTGACCGTCCCTGGTTTCCATCACCGCGCCCGGCTCCATGCGCGTGGCGCGACCGACTTTGTCTTCCATTGCCATCTTGCCGTCCTTGAATACGTATAGCGTCGAGCCGTCTTTCAGCTCGATCACCTGTTTCGCTTCGGCGCGGGCGGCGTCGTGGGCAAACGCAGTCGTTGCGCTCACGGTGCTCAGAACAGCAATCAGGGCCAGCTTTGCAAACTTGGTTTTCATGTCTTACTCCTTGTAAGTTGGGTGGATGCCCTCGGACAGGTTTCGTCCGACGGTGATGACATCTTAGGAGGCGCATACCGACAGGAAGATGACTGTGACATTACGTTGTTGTCACCGTACTGCTGGGCGGCACCCGGCAGCATTGCGAACGTATTGCTCACCGCCCTCGCGGCTTTTGTCGGTGCGGAAACCAAGCTCGACGTGTTTGAACGCGGCACCGGCCAGTTTCCGGCGTGGCGCGTTGTGATGGCGGATCGTTGCCGCGGCAGGACAGGGGTGGAAGTACTGACAGGAATGGAAAGATTACAGAAATGTAATCTGGGCGTCAGCTTGTGGACGGGAGCTTGTTTTCAGAATGCACATCAGACGTCGTCGAAGGAAAGCCTGTCATGAAACCGATCCGTATCGCCCTCGCGCTGGTCCTGCTCTCGGCTGCCACGGCATTCGCCCAGGGCGCTCCCAAGGTCGAAGTATTCAAGAGCGCCAGTTGCGGTTGCTGTGGTGCCTGGGTCGAACACATGCGCCAGAACGGTTTCCACGTAACGACTCATGATGTCGCTGACGTTTCCGCGCAGCGCAGGAAGCTCGGCATGCCCGATCGCCTGGGTTCCTGCCACAGCGCCAAGGTCGGTGGCTATGCAATCGAGGGCCATGTGCCGGCCGCGGACATCCGCCGCCTGCTCAAGGAAAAGCCGAACGCGCTGGGCCTTGCCGTGCCCTCGATGCCGCCCGGCTCTCCCGGCATGGAGAGTTCGCGGCCGATTCCGTACGACACCCTGCTGGTTGCCCGTGACGGCACGACCCGCGTCTTTGCCAGCCACTGAGCATGGACATGACATTGAATCGCTGGCAAGGGCGATTGCTCATCTGCGCCGCGGGCCTGGCTTTCGGACTGTCGGGCCACGCTGCTGGCGACAGACCCGCGGGCTCCGGCCTGGCACAGGCGCTGGAGCAAGCCTGGCGGCTGCATCCCCAGGCTTCGGCGCTCGAAGGCCGGGAGGCCGAGGCCCGCGCGGCGCAAGAGATTGCCGCCGGCCTGACGCCGGAACCCGGCTCGGTCAGCTTCGGCAGTATCGGCGACCGCCTCAACCGCAATCAGGGAAAACAGGAATACGAAGTCGAGTTGGCGACTCCGCTTTGGTTGCCCGGGCAAAAGGCGGCACGCGAAGCCGAGGCGAGCAGCCTCATCGATGAAGCCAGCGGCCGGCGCGCCGCCTTGCGCCTGGAGCTGGCCGGCGAGCTGCGCGATGCCTGGTGGGCGCTGGCCGCGGCACGCAATGCCAACGCGCTGGCAGCCCGCCGTCTCGATACCGCGCGTGCATTGGAAGCCGATGTGCGGCGCCGCTACTCGGTCGGTGAGCTCTCCCGCATCGACGCCAACCTGGCGCAAAGCGAGGTGCATGCGGCCGGTGCCGAACTGATCGAGACCGAAGCGACGCTGCTTCACACGGAACAGGCTTTGCGCATGCTGACCGGCATAGTTGCTCCGGAGGTTCTGGCCGAAGAAGCGCCGCCGGCTGTTGCCTCTTCCGGCGGCGTCCCGGTGATGCCGGAAACCCATCCCCTGCTCACCACCGCTGCCGCCTCCTCCCGCAGCGCCCGCGCCAGGGTGACGGTGGCCGACGAATCGCGCCGCGCCGCGCCGGAACTGGCCTTGCGCCTGGTGCGCGAGCGCGACGATGCCAGCGAGTCCTATGCCAACACGGTCGGCATCCGGCTCAAGATCCCGTTTTCCGGCGGGGCCCAGGTGCGCCGCGAGACTTCGGCGGCACAGGCGGCAGCCGACCAGGCCGACGCCGAGATGCTGCGCACCCAGACCCGTGTCCGGATCGAAGCCGAACGCGCTCAGCGCGCCCTGGCCGCCGCGGAGCGCCAGCTACTGATGGCGCAGGAGCGCCTGGCGCTCTCTGCCGAGAACCTGCGACTGGGTGAAAAGGCGTTTTCACTCGGTGAATCCGACCTGGCGACGCTGCTGCGCATCCGCGCCGCGGCCTTTGACGCCGAATCCTTTCTCGGCCGCCAGCGGGTTGCCCGTGCCGCCGCCATATCGCGCCTGAACCAGGCCATGGGAGTCCTGCCGTGAAGCTATTTGGAGCATTCGTTCTTTGCGTTGTCTTCGCCTTGCCGGCTTGGGCCGGTGGCGACAGCAGCGACGGCCATACGCATGCGCCAGCCGAGGCCATACCGGTGGGTGTGGCCGCGCCCCGCGCGGTTGCCGCGAGCGAGGAGTTCGAAGTGGTCGCCGTGCTCGAGGGCAATCACCTGGTGGTGTATGTCGATCGCTTCGCCAGCAACGAGCCGGTAGCGAAGGCCAGGGTCGAGGTGGAGGGCACGGGATTGGGCGGACCCGCCAAGGAGACCGCGGCAGGCACCTATGTCGTGAATCTGCCGGCGGCCGTGCCGCCGGGCAAACATCCCATGACGATTTCGATCGATGCCGGCGACAGCGCCGACCTGCTTGCCGCCACGCTCGACACATCCCTCGCCACGTCCGCTGCGGTGCATCGGCACGGCAGGAGCGAGTGGATCGTCTGGGGTGCCGGCGCACTGTCGCTGCTGGCTGCAGGCGCATTGATCATCGTGCGACAGCGCAGGAAGAAAGTCGGGGGACCATGAATATGAAAACAATCAGCCTGCGATGCCTGCTCGTCGCGACAACGCTGGCATACGCCGGCAGTGGCGCCCTGGCCCATGGCGACGAGGACCACAGCAAGGACGCGAAGAAGCCCCCAGCCGCGGCGGGAGGCGCCGCGTCGGGCGCTCCGGCCGCGCTGCAGCGCCTGGCCGACGGCAGCCTGTTCGTGCCCAAGCCGGTACAGCGCCAGCTCGGGATCCGCACCCTGCCGGTGCGCATCGGAGACCTGGCGGCGACGGTCGAACTCAACGGCAAGGTCATCCCCGATCCGGAATCCGGCGGCCGGGTTCAAGCGCCGTTTCCCGGCAGCGTGATGCCCGGCCCCAAAGGCATGCCGGTACCGGGAAGAAAGGTAGTCAAGGGCGAAGTGCTGGCCTGGCTGCATCCCGTCGCCAGCGCGATCGAACGCGGCAACCAGAAGTCGCAGCAGGCCGAACTGGAGGCCCAGCTGGCGATTGCCGAAGGGCGCCTCAAGCGTTTCGAGCAGCTCGAAGGCGCGGTGCCGCAGAAGGAAATCGAGGCGGCGCGCATCGAACGCGATGCGCTGGCGAAACGTCGCGGTTTTGTCAGCGCCAGCATTGATTCCGCCCAGCCCTTGCTGGCGCCGGCGGCGGGCGTGGTCAGTGCCTCGCACCACCTGGTCGCCGGGCAGGTCGTCGATGCCCGGGAGCTGCTGTTCGAGATCGTCGATCCGGCCCGCCTCGCCGTGGAAGCGCTGGCCTACGATCCGGGGATCGGCGCGACACTGATCTCCGCCACCGCGCTGGCCGGGCGAAGCCCGCTGGAACTCAAGTTCGTCGGCGCCGGCCGGCAGCTGCGCGAGCAGGCCCTGCCCCTGCTGTTTCGCATCGTCGGCACCAACTCGATGGTGGCTGTCGGGCAGCCGGTCACGGTGATCGTGCGCACGGCGCATGAAATGAAGGGCGCCGCGGTACCGCGCACGGCACTGACAAAAGTCGGCGCCGGCGAGACGGCGGTCTGGGTCCATGCCGAAGCCGAGCGCTTCGTCGCGCGCCGCGTGCGCCACCAGGCGCTGGATGCCGCCAGCGTGGCAATCGCCGAAGGACTGCAGGAGGGCGATCGCGTGGTGGTCGAGGGAGCCGGACTGCTCTCGCAGGTGCGCTGAAACCATCTGAAACCATGTTCGACTACATCATCCACGCCGCGCTCAAGCAGCGTCTGATCGTCCTCGGCGTCTCGCTGCTGCTGATGATCTACGGCGCGATCACCTTGCGCCAGATGCCGGTCGATGTCTTCCCCGACCTCAACAAGCCGACAGTGACCTTGATGACCGAGGCCGGCGGCATGGCGCCGGAGGAAGTCGAGCAACTGGTCAGCTTCCCGGTCGAATCGAGCATGAACGGCATGCCCGGCGTGACGCGCGTGCGCTCGGTGTCCGGCATCGGCCTGTCGATGGTGTATGTCGAGTTCGCCTGGGGCACGGACATCTACCGCAACCGGCAGCAGGTCGCCGAACGCCTGAACCTGGTGCGCGAACAGCTGCCGCCGGGCATCGTGCCGCAGCTTGGTCCCATCTCCTCGATCATGGGCGAGATCCTGCTGATCGCACTTCCCGCCGATCCGGCCAGGGTGAGCCCGATGGCGGTGCGCGAATATGCCGACTGGGTGGTACGGCCGCGCCTGCTGACGATTCCCGGTGTTGCCCAGGTGATACCCATCGGTGGCGAGGTGCGCCAGTACCGCGTCGAGATCAAGCCCGCCCAGCTGCAGGCGCTGGGCATCGAGCGCGAAAAGCTGGAAGCGGCCCTGCGCGATTTCGGCGCCAACACCAGCGGCGGCTTCCTCGAAGCCCAGGGCCGCGAATGGCTGATCCGCCAGATCGGACGCAGTTCGCGCATCGAGGATTTGCAGAATCTTGTGGTGAGTGTCAAGAACGGCCAGCCCATCCTGCTCAAGCAGTTGGCCGAGGTGAAGCTGGCGCCGGCTATCAAGCGTGGCGACGGCAGCTATCAGGGCCGGCCGGCGGTGATCCTGTCGGTGCAGAAGCAGCCGTCCGCCGACAGCGTGACCCTGACCCGCGAGGTGGACAAAGCCATCGCCGAGCTGGGCAAGAGCCTGCCGGCCGGCGTCGAAGCGCCCGGCTTCCTGTTCAAGCAGGCCGACTTCATCGAGAACTCGGTGAACAATGTCGAGGAGGCCCTGCGCGACGGCGCCATCATGGTCGCGGTGATCCTCTTCCTGTTCCTGCTCAACGTCCGTACCACCGTCATTTCGCTGATGGCGATTCCGGTGTCGCTGCTGGCGACGGCCCTGGTCTTCCACTATTTCGGCCTGTCGATCAACACCATGACGCTGGGCGGGCTGGCGATTGCAATCGGCGAACTGGTGGATGACGCCGTGGTCGGCGTCGAGAACGTGCTGCGCCGGCTCAAGCAGAACCGTGCGGCGGCGCAACCGCGTCCGGTGCTCGAGGTGATTGCCGCCGCGACCCTGGAAGTGCGCTCGGCCATCGTCTATGCCACGGTGATCATTGTGCTGGTGTTCGTGCCGCTGTTCGTCCTGCCCGGCATCGAGGGGCGCTTGTTCACACCGCTGGGCATCGCCTACATCGTGTCGATCCTGGCCAGCATGGTCGTCTC
>Ga0268298_10005454_pt1 | contig 11902 bp, 10 predicted proteins | sample WWTPWeurt_MetaG_FD_194462 | JGI IMG/M metagenome (GOLD analysis project Ga0268298, IMG submission 194462) | Activated sludge microbial communities from WWTP in Nijmegen, Gelderland, Netherland - WWTP Weurt | ecosystem: Engineered > WWTP > Aerobic digester > Activated sludge | place...
GAGGTCATAGATGCTGGTGCCCAGAATGTCTGAGGGCAGCATGTCAGGGGTAAGTTGAACGCGTCCGAATTCAGCACCGATTAGTGAGGCTAGTGTTTTGACCAGCATTGTCTTAGCGGTACCCGGCACGCCTTCCAGAAGGACGTGGCCTTCGGCCAATAGCGCCACCAGTAGTTGATCGATGACCATCTGCTGGCCGACTATTACCGAGGAGAGTCGCTCTTGTAAACGCTTAAAGACTGTTCCGATTTCGCTCATGAATTAGATTCCGCCTCTCTTTTTTCGTCTGCAGACTCGGCAAAAGTTCTGGTTATCTTATCGCAGGTACCGACCAAGGTTCTCAAATCAGAGTCACTCAGATAGTTTTTGCTTAGCGCACGCTCATATTCTGCTATTAGTTCCTCCATGTTTGCTTTTGGAGCTTGTTTAGATTGCTGCCAGGCAGAAACTATATTTTCGTTCGTCTCGTGCGGTGATATGCCCAGGGCTTTGCAGAGTTGGTTTTTGAAGGACTGTCCCAGTATCTCGAGAATTGCTGTGTTTGCTCTGGCGCGCCTGAATGCATTTGAGAGCCCGTGAATAAATTCCAGATTGGAGATTTTTCTAGAAACTGCAACTTCCCGCACCGCGCCGAATCTCTGCGCAGAACTGAGAGTCGCCAGCAGCAGGATCAGCATCAGTTGCCAGAAGACCAGCCCGGTCGGGCCTCTCAAAAGATAGTGAAAAACATTAGTTGCTGAAGAAAATCCGTGGCAGCGCTCATCGAAAATCACCGCACCGTTAGCGGTGCTAAACCAGTTTGCCAGAAATTGAAAATTTGGCCAGGATTCAGGATTGGCAAGACGCCGGTTGGAGCAGATGCTGGGAACGGTGCCGAGCAGTATTCGCCCTTTGCCATGTTTGACCTCAGCCATTAGGGTCCCTGAAGAATCCGATAGAAGCGGGGACCCACCTCTCAGGCGTCGCTCTGCACTCACCACCAGGGCGGGAACATGAGAAAATTCAGGGGCTGCTGTTTGCGTGAGTGCCAATCTTTTATCGACAATAGTTTCGCCGTCTCTTGTGTCGATGCTCAGTTTTTCAATCAAACGTCTCGTCAGTTTGTATGAGAAATGGTCAAAATAAACAAGGTCATTGCCTTTCTCAACCCAGTCGAGAATTTGTTTTGCATCCAGCTCTGAAAGTGATTCTGTCGGTTGCAGGATTACCAGCATGCCTTTTGTATCGGATAAATTGCGATAAGGTAACTGCCATATTCCTGACTTCAATCCGGTTTTTTTAAGGATCTCGTGCATCCCGGATAGTCCGCTCGGTTTTTTATTGAACACCGATATGAGAATTTCGGTTTCCGGCCAGAACTTGTCTTTCTGCTCGTCGAAGGCGATTCCTGAATAAACAGAAAGCCCGCTTACAAAGAGCAGTGCGAAGAGTTGCCACCATATACGGTTGGGTTTTTCGACTTTCGGCTGGGTCATGAGATTTTGTCAGACCCCGTTGTCCGGTGATTGCCTGCTGCTTCTGCAATCGAAGTGGGCGGCTCTGTCTTGATCAGGCTGCGCGCGTCTTCGATTAGATCGAGGCAGTGCTCAAAATCTTCTCGACCTGCGTTTTTGTTTCCGAACCAGACCAGTTCTACTGTATCTGCCATTTTTCGGAATGTTGACTGAATTTCCCGATTTTTGCTCAGTTGATACCAGTACTCGTAATTTGTCTTTGTCGGCGCAAAAGGAGCAATCTGGCTCTCGTCCAGAAGACGAAGAAATGAAAGATAGGCGGCACGGCAAGCAGCTTTGAAGTGTTGCTTTTCGGCTAGTTCTCTGGCTTCGCTCAGCCACCCTTCTGAGGTGAGCAAACGTTCGCTCTCGAGCGCTCCGCCGCGTGCCAGCTTGCTCATCTGGGTTAGTTTTGTCATTCGCGAGAAAACCAGGTAAATGACGATTAGCGCGCAAAGACCTCCAGCAATGTAGAGGAGAATCTGCATTAGATTTCCGACCATGCGCGTGTCGGAAAAACCTGAATTGAATAGGTGTAGTTGTTCGAAAAGGTCCTTCAAAAACCGCAAGACGCGGCTGAGCATTTCTTGCACATAGACCAGAAATTCTGGAGGCTTGTGATAATGATAATGTTTGGCTACATCAGAAATAGCTTCACTTATATTTTTGAATTCCATGACTCTAAGCTGAGCCTCAAATTCGTTCGTCGGTTGCTGGCAGGTCAGGTTTATTGATTAGTTCGATGCGGCGAACTAAATCAATACCTTCTTTGCGCATTCGTTGGTCGTAATAAAAAAGCCCGGTCGCCATGAACGAAATCGGCCAAGTAATGATGCTTATTACTGATTCCCAGCTCTGATTGAAAAGCGTGTAGTAGAAGGGCATTTTTCCTGGGTCTGTTAGAAATTCAGGGCTCATCCCCTGACGCATGAATTCAAAAATCGAGACTAGTAAAAGGGGCAGAGAAAGCGGATATGTAATCACCATCAAAGCCACAAAGAGCAGTGTGCAAAAGTATCCTGCCCGCCAAAAATCCTGAAAAACGAGAGCAAACGTACGGTTGAATAAACCGCTGATAGAGAGATCCTCGCAGGCTCCGACCGCAAAAGAGAAATAAAGCGCAATGCAAGTGACAGTAACTGAAATCGCCAGCCCTAAAAGTCCAAGAATCATTCCGCCCAGTAGCAAATAAGTAGTAGAGGCATTGGCTTTAAAAAACGCCATGCAAACGGAAATGATGACGCTCCAAAAAATCACGCAAACCAAAATCGCAACATAGGCAAGCATAATCAGTCCGACAATCTTCCACTTGCGTTTCATTATGTACGCGTAGGCATCAGCATAATTGTCGGCAAAACCGGTAACAAGGCGAATAAAGGAAAGTTGCTTTAATTGCAAGAACAATCCGACCACTAGCAGGCTGAGCATTCCTAGCAGCGCAACAATTCCAGACACACCCATCATCGTCCAGTCTTTCTGGTCTATTCGCAAAGACAGGTTGGTGATACCCCAGTGGAATGCAACTTTTGACGCTGTTAGAAAGACCGTAGGCCAGAGAAGTACGTGGAAAAAAAGCTTGATGTTTTTTCTGTATATCCTGATCGAGCGACCGATTAGGTCACCCACCGACTGTAACTGCTGGGGTGGTGGTTCAAATACAGCTATTTCCATCCCGTCAATTCTAGCGAATCCTAAAACTGTCTGCCGGTCATTTGCGAACCTGTCCCGCAGATGCCATGGTTATATTCTGAATTTCCAAATTAAATGCGCTACCCTTCCTCTTCGAAACACGAATCGATAACGATTGAAGTTATAGGAGCCAAGAGGGTCGACTAAGAGGGATTTTGAGGCAATGAGCACTAACCATTCTGCACTTGTGACCCATCTATTGCCTCTTGTAAGGCCGGTGCCCAATCATTTCACCGCCTCGGCTGTTGTCATTGAGGAAGGGCACATTTTGCTTGTCCACCACCGCCGTATTGGGGCCTGGTTGCCGCCAGGCGGTCATATCGATGACGGTGAACTACCACATGAAGCCGCTATCCGCGAGGTCTACGAAGAAACCGGCGTGCGTGTAATGGTGCTTACTTCTGAATTGCCTGTGTCGATCGACAGCGACGCGTTTTTTTTGCAGCAGCCTCTGTGTATGCACGGAGTCTTTGCCGTTGAGAATGGCGAGGAGCTTTACCATATCGACCTTGCTTACCTTTGTGCAGTAGACCGAGGCGAATCCGGAGACATGCCGCTTCTGACTGTGGCAGAGGAGGTTCATGATGCCGCCTGGATACCGATTGATGGTCTTGGCAGCCTGAATTTGGCTAAAAACGTCCGAGAGGTGGTCGATATGGCCCTTCTCAAATTGCGTTGATGGATAACACAAATAGATCTAAATAAGCGATACTAGGATTCTGAGGGGCACTTTGGCGGTTCCCAGTAGAAAGAAATCGATGACGGTAGCGCTATTACAGAAACTTTCAGGGGTCAGGGATTTAAAAAAAATCCTGGAGACCACGGTCAAAGAAATCGGCGAGACATTCAATGCCGATTCTTGTCAAATCATGGTGAGCAATCCGCTCGACCCTAATGTGACGTCCATCTGCGAATTCAAACCGCACAAGGACGTTAAGCTTCCTGACAACATTCCGAATGTTTCCATGCCTCTGGTCATACAGGGACGTACATTCGGTGCATTGAGTCTCCAGCGCCGGTCCGATGTTTCGCGAGACGAAGTCAATTCGATGCGTGTTGCGCTGGGAGAATTGGGCGATATAATTCGCCACGCGCAAATCAATGATGTTATTCAGCGAGACACCTTTAGAGATACGTTTCTCGTAGAAATTGGCAACGTAATGGCGTATTCGCTGGGTATTGGCGATGCTCTCTTTATGGTCGTCAACATTCTCGGCAAGGTCTTGCAGGCAAGTCGCTGCCTTTTCATCTGCACGGATGATACTCAAGCTGGCTGGAAGGTTTATGAGTTCTGGCAGCAAGATAAAGTGCAGAGCTGTCAGGACTATTATTGGCCGACCACTCACTCACCTCTAATTGCTCAAGTTCTCCTTAGCCGAGCTCCGCTCAAAGTTTTTGAAGGCCAGCTCAATTCGTACGCTTCGCCTGTGCAGGACGAATTGCAGCTGATAAGCGTAAAGTCGCTTCTCGGCATACCGCTTCGTACGGCAAATGCAACCCACGGTTGTGTAATCCTGCAGCAGTGTGATTATCGCCGTGCATGGACTCGCGGCGAACTCGACATGGTGCAAAATGTCGCCGATAAGGTCGCTGAAGCTCTTTTGAAATTGCCCGCTGAGAAGCGCGCGCGCGAACCAATCATGCAACTTCACCAGAGAGTCGTGCAGGACACCGCTCCCGGCGAAAAGGCATCGATCGGAACGGTTCGTAATGCGCTCAAAGGAGCACTTGGCGCTCAGGCCATTCCATCTGCCAGAAAAACTTCCCAGCCAGCCATTCCGGCACAAGCAAAGACTGCAACGCCTCCGGCAGCGCCTGTAGCCCCTTCACCTGCCCCACAATCACCAGTTCAACAAGCACCGGTGCAGCAGGCGCCAGTGGCACCCACACCCCAGGCCCCGGCTCCCCAGCAGGCCCAGGCACCGCAGGCCCCTTCGCCAGCTTCTGCCCCTCCATTGGCAGCTCCGGCACCCACGGTGCAGCCTGCTGCTACTCAAACTCCGGCCCTGCAGCCACCTTCATCAACGCCACCACCTGCGCCACCAATGGAAGTCGCAGCTCAAGCGCCGGGCGATTTTCCTGCTCCCAAAATTACTCCGGTCGTTCGTGGTCAGGGCTCCCTGCAGACTCCGGCTCCATCAGCTCCAGGCAACGCTTTCAGTAACATTCTAGAGTCGCCGCCTGCGACAGCCACTGCTGAAGTGCTGCCTATCAGTCCTGAAGAAGTCTTGACACAAACGGCGGATCTTACCGAGCAACTTGGTGAGATAAAGGCGAAGGATCCATACGCTGATATCGATTTCGGTGAATTCACCGACTTCTCTGATTTCTCGGCACAAGACAAGGCTGCTGCTCAAGAGCTTGCCAATCCTATTCAGGCGACTGCGCCCGCCGAGCCAGTTTCCGCATCTCCGAGTTCGATCGAGCTCAATGTTGCTCCTCCTGCGGATCATTTGGCTGATGCTGCAGCGATTCAGGCGGTCGCTCCTGCTGCTCCAGAGCAGATTCTTCCTCCAGCGCAGGCTCCAGCGCCAGCCCCAGCCCCAGCTTTGGAGGCAACGGCGCCGCTACAGCCTCAAGCCCCTTCTTCATTACCGGAGCCAGCTCCGGCTCCTCCGCCGGCTCCATCTCCAACTCCGGCTCCATCTCCAACTCCGGCGCCACCCCAGGCACCAGCGCCTACACAAGCGCCGGCACCCACTGCCGAGTCTGCCGCAGCCTCTGTCGGCGCGTCTGCAGAGGCGTCGCAAGCGGATTGGGGAAACCTCGATGCGATTCCTACCCCTAAATCAACTGCGGCTCCACAGGCTCCTAGCGCTTGGGGCGACCTGGATGCGATTCAGACTCCGAAGGCCGCGTCTGGCGGCGCCGGTTTAAGAGGCAAGCTGGGTCGAGGCAAGGCACCCAGTCCAGCCGCCCAGGGCAGCGCGCTGCTTGCGTCTATGCACAAGGACAAGTCTCAGTTCAAACCGCAAGAGCCGGCCGCGCCTGTTGCTGCTGAGGCCAAAACCGATTTTGTTCAGGGTTCACCTATCGAGATTGATGAGGCGAAAGCGCAAGCAAAATTGAAGGAGATCCTTTCATCTGCCAATCCGACGAGTGACTACATTTTTGCTACACCTGGTTTAGATGCTCGTATGCTGGGACGTATCGATGGTTGGGTTTCGCAAATAGAAGCGAAAGACAAATATCTAAACGGGCATGCTCGCCAAGTTGCAGAGTACTCTGTGGCGATCGCCAAAGGCATTGGTCTCGATGAGGCCGCTCAAAATTTAGTTCGTCAGGTTGCCCTCGTTCATGATGTTGGCAAGCTCGGCGCCGCGGCACCTATCTTGCAGAAACGTGAAGAAGAGCTCCATGATTCCGAATTGATCACAGTAATGAGGCATCCGATCGACGGCGCAGAATTGCTTGAATCTTTTCCTGACCTGGCGCACATGGCCCCGATTGTGCGCGCGCACCATGAGGAGTACAACGGAGAAGGATTCCCTGCTGGTTTGAAAGAAAACGAAATACCGATTGAAGCCCGCATTATTTGCCTGGCGAATGCTTATCACAATATGGTCAGCGATATGCGCTACGGCCCTGGCATGGACCCTCAAGAGGCCCAGGCTGAGATAACCAGAGGAGCCGGAAGGCAGTGGGATCCGACCCTGGTACAGGCATTTCTGCAGTGTCTCCAGACCGGTGTGGTTCCAGCCAAGCATAACTAGCTGATTGCGCCTGCTTCAACTCGTTCCTCAAGTGCTTGCATCTTCTTTTGGGTCGTCCAAAACTCAAAGAGGAACGGTCTTATCCGCCCCTCTTCAAATTCAATAGATTGGATGAGCTATTTGCTCAGCCTTCGATTTAGCCACCGATAAGGTCACTAACATCCATGCCGCGCAGGCTCAAAGAAATCTTGTGCTCTTTGGGAGAGAACTTCTTGATGATTGCTTTGACGTTCTGGCCGACTTGAACGATTTCTTCCGGCTTGACGTTCGGTGTATCCGACATTTCTACTGTCGGCAGCAGAGCGTCTACACCCGGATAGATTTGCACGAAAGCACCGAAGCTCTGGATCTTGCGAACAGTGCCCGAAACTATTTGTCCGTCCTGGAATTTGTCTTCAATTTCTTTCCACGGATCAGGCTGCATCTGCTTCAAGCTGAGAGAGATGTGACCTTTGTCCTGGTCGACTTTGAGCACCTTGGTGGTGATAACCTGGCCGACTTTGAGAACATCCGAAGGATGGGAAACTCGTTCCCACGAGATTTCCGAGATTGGCAACAAGCCATCCAGTCCGCCCAAATCGATGAAGGCGCCGAAGTCTGCGATACGTACAACTTCTCCGGTAACTTCTTGACCGGCCGCCAGTGTGCTCAAGATTTTTTCGCGTTGAGCAGCCTTTTCTTCTTGAACAGCCAGGCGTTGGCTCAAAATGAGCTTGTTGCGCTTGGTGTCTGTCTCCAAAATCTTCATGGGGATTTCCATGCCGATCAATTCTTCCGGCGTTGTTCCCTTGACGCGCAGTTGGCTGGCTGGAACGAAACCGCGCAGACCGTATACATCTACGACTACGCCGCCTTTGACGACTGCGGAAATCTTGGCGCGAATGGTGTCGTCGTTTTTCTTTTGTTGTTCGAGCAAAACCCATCCACGTGCTTGAGCGACTCTCTTCAATGAAAGCGTCAGCTGTCCGTTTTCGTTTTCCTCGCGAAGGATATAGAACTCCAATTCTTCGCCATCTTTGACAACATCTTTGATATTGTCGACGGGAACATTGGAAATCTCCTTCAAAGGCACGAAGCCCTCAGACTTGCTGCCCACATCAACCAATACTCCGTCGCGTTCGACACGAACGACGAGACCCTTAACGATGTCGCCCTGCTCGTAGCGGCGGCTGTTCATCGTTTCATCGAGAAGGCGCTCGAATTCAGACCGAGTGTCCTGGTCGTGTTGTAACTGCTTTTCCGTCACTGAAATTGCCACTCCTTTAACCTCTTTTGATGCATCGATGCGGTCGAAACGTCGCTCCCATGCTGCTAGGTGCCCAAGCACCCGCTAGTGCATCGACGCGCCGAAATATCGGCGGGTCACAAACCTAAGATCTTAATCTTGGCATGCGACCAAAACTTCCGCCACCGGGCGGAAACGTACAATATAAGACAACCTGCGCGGAGACTTCAAGGTTATGTTTTGAGGTTTATAAGAACCTTTAGACTTGCTTTATAGTTTGCAGTCGGGTGATTTCGGGCTTTTGCCTCTGGGGAGCCGCTTTTCCGGGTAGTTATGAACGAATCACATGTAGCATTCTGAAAAGCTGCCTTATCCTCTATTTATCTAAATTGCCGCAACTTTTCTCAATTTTTCCGTAAGCAAAGTCTCGTCTCCTGAAATTTGTTGTCTCTTTTTTTCAAATTTTGGATTTGGCAGTGTCGAAATGTAATCAAACGACCACTTGTCTTCCTGCTGATTTTATAGTTCCCAACCTCTCTATATGCAATCGGTTTGAAAAGCGATCGGTTGTATAAGCGAAGGAGATCCGCTGGATAGCCTGATTTTGTGAGCTTTTTCATAGTTGCGCTCAAACCTTAGACTGGACATATAATGGCTCTGTTCCATGTGTTCATCAAGGTTTTGACAGGCGAGGCAAGCAAATGAAGCCAGCAAGTTTCTATCGTAAGTCGGTAATGGGAGCGGCGAGCGCTCTTACCGTATCTCTAGTATTTGGTATCAGTGTTGGTGCACAAACAGCAGTGCCTCAATCTGATCCGCCCGAATTGGCTGCGTCTAGCCAGGCTGTTGAGCAGGCAAAGACAAAGTTGGATCAATGCCGAAAACAACTGGAAGCTTCACGGGCTCTGCTTAGAGCTGCTGAGGCGGAGTACAAGGCTGCTCTGGCAAGCAAGGCTGCTCTCAGCCTGAGAACTCATGCTAAGCAACTGGCCGATCTTTCCGGGTTGCCGCCTCATATCTCTGATTCCGCGCCTGTTGTAGTGCCAGTGGACTTGCAGAGCCTTCCCGCTCTGGGCGTCGGAACTCAAGTGAAATCGACACAAACGGCCGCTCCAGTTGATCTGGCACCAACTCGAATCAATAACGTTGATTTCAATGCCTCGCCAGCACCAGCTCCTGGTGTGCAGGGCGCGCCTCTTCAGTAAGTTGTACGCATCTTTAAGGGTGCGTATTGCTCAAGTCAAGTGAATTTAGCGGTCGCCTTGGCGGCCGCTTTTTCTTATGGCCGAAACTCCAATCTTTTCAACTGCAGCCTTGGCAGCCATCTGCTCGGCCGCTTTCTTAGTGCTGCCGCTGCCGGATGCCAATGTATTTCCTTCTACTGAGACCGACACAGAAAAGGTGGGTTCGTGAGGTGGTCCTTCAATTTTGTCTACGGTGTAGACCGGCACGCCTTGTCCTCCACCCTGGCTGTACTCTTGCAGTTGGGCTTTGTAATTGTCTTTGGCTTCGTCCTTGTCAACGTCGGTAGCCCGGCTGCCGAATAGTCTCAAAACTAAATTCTGTACTTCGAAAAGTCCCAGGTCGTTATAAACGGCTCCAAAAATAGCTTCCATGGAGCGCGCCATAATTGATGGACGCATTTGAACTTGTCTGCCAAGCAGAATGTATTTGCTCAATCCAAAGTCTTGAGCAATTTCCGCCAATGTCTTATCGGAGACCAATACCGACCGTATGCTGGTGAGCTGTCCTTCGTCATAATCAGGAAAGCGCTCCAGCAAATATTCGCTGACTACAAAACGCAAGACCGAATCGCCGAAAAACTCGAGCCTTTCATAATCTTTGGCTCCCGGCGTCTCTGCCGCAAAAGAAGAATGGGTGAGGGCTTCGTTCAAGACCGCCAGGCGTCCGAACAAAACTCCCAGCTTCTGGCAAAGCTGCTCTAATTCTTTGACGCGTTTTGGGGGCAGTGAGTAGCTTTCGATCATTTTCTTTTCAAGGATTCCAAAAATAGCTGGCGGACTAACCAATATTTTTACTTACAAGCACCCTTGTCTTGAATACCTGGAAGATAGAAGAACTATTTTTGTTAACCATTGTTGCACGCAGTAGCCGTTTACGCTCATGGTTGCTGGGTTTGGAAGTGGCAGTTGGAAGCAAAATGCAAAATAGTCAAGAGATTGTGTCGCTGAAGACTGCGCACCGGCCCGCCCGCCATCAAAGCGCCCATTCTTGAAATTTTTGCCAGCTTTGGAATCGAATCGTTATCGATTGGAGTTTTGATACCGAATCGATAACGATTTGGTTTTGTTGGTGTTTTTGCCGCTTGGCTTCAGTGGTAATCAAGTATTGAGCAAAATTCAAGGTATGCCTAAATTGGCTGTACGTGTCTGATTTGTGCTCTTTAAACCTAATTTCAGCTCGCTTCTTACCTGCCTATAATCTAGTTACTGTGCGGCGTTACGTCAGGCCTGATATGCTTTAGGGGCGGTGAAAATGACCGCTGATTGCCAAAATATTCGGCTCGGGGATAGCGATGTATCAACTTCAGTTGGCGCAGATTGCCTTGTTTGTTCTGATGGGCTTTGCCCTTCCGGCGCTTGGAATGATCTTGCTTGCTTGGATCTTGCAGCTCATGTTCGGTTATCACAGACCGTCGAAAACCAAGATTCAGCCTTATGAGTGCGGTATGAAGCCGCTTCAGGATGCGCATGTTCAGTTCGATATTCGCTACTACCTTTATGCGCTTCTCTTTATTCTTTTCGATATCGAAATCGTATTCATCATTCCCTGGGCCCTGGCAACCGACCAGGTCGGCAAAGCTCTCAATTTCAAAATGTTCGGACCTATCGAAGTGTCGATATTTCTGTTCATACTTGTAGTCGGACTTGCGTATGCCTGGAAAAAAGGCGCTCTTGAGTGGGAGTAAAGATCGATGGCAGATAGTGACGTCCAGGGAATGAATGAAGTCCCTGATGAATTAAAGGATACAGTCACGCTGACGACGCTGGAAAAGATGATTGAGGCGATGGGTGATCTGTTGTCGCCTGTCGTTAGTCCAATTGCCAACGCGGCCCGCTCGAATTCTGTATGGCCGCTGACATTCGGAACGTCTTGCTGCGCGATCGAAATGATGTCCGTCGGCATGTCAAAGTTTGATATTTCGCGGTTTGGCTCGGAGGTGTTTCGCGCCACGCCTAGACAGGCGGACATGATTATTACCGCCGGCACAATCACACGGAAAATGGCGCCCGCGCTGATCACTCTTTACGAGCAATTGCCCGAACCTAAATATGTAATTGCGATGGGAGCTTGCACAGTAACAGGGGGGATGTTCAACGACTCATACTCTGTAGTTCAGGGTGTTGACCGTATCATTCCTGTCGACATCTATCTTCCTGGATGCCCACCGCGTCCGGAGGGTATCCTTGATGCGCTTCTCAAGTTGCAGCAGAAGATTCGCACCGAGTCTTACGCCGAGCGTAAGAAGAAAAAATACAGACAGAACGCCGTGCGCTATGTCGATTACGACACAGGTCGCCCGCTCGAGGATCTGATTGACGAGGCCCGGTTTGAAACGGCTTTGGCTCTCGACCCACTGAAGAGCTTGCAAGAAAAGGCGTGATCGCCAAAACTCCAGTAGCAAAAAAGGGATTTTTGAAATGTCAGAGACACCAGCAGCAAAACCGCCTGAGGAACCGAAAGGACCGGGGTTGTGCGGGCAGTTTTTGAAAGACCATGGTATCGCCAGCACGCGCTTGCCTGATTCTTGCGGCGTAGAA
>Ga0268298_10005455_pt1 | contig 11901 bp, 8 predicted proteins | sample WWTPWeurt_MetaG_FD_194462 | JGI IMG/M metagenome (GOLD analysis project Ga0268298, IMG submission 194462) | Activated sludge microbial communities from WWTP in Nijmegen, Gelderland, Netherland - WWTP Weurt | ecosystem: Engineered > WWTP > Aerobic digester > Activated sludge | place: Netherlands...
CATCTCCATTAGTATCCACACCATAGCTTTCTATTACATCTGTTACTCCATCATTATCGCTATCTAAATCTAATTCATTAATAATACCGTCATTATCATTATCGTATTTATCGCTTATACCATCTGAGTTAGTGTCGCCCCATTCGGCAACTCCTGTACCAGGCATTGGATCATAGGTATTTGGAATTCCGTCGCCATCTGCATCTAAGAATGCATCTACAAGACCATTTGCCTTTTCAATTACATCTGCAATGCCATCATTATCATCATCAATATCACAAAATACTTTTACAACATTTATCATTTGGTCGGTAGCAGAAGTAAGTTTTATACCTGTATTACCACTTGCAGCACCATAAGGTAAAGCTTGATCTGTGGTTACACCGGGAGAACCTCCTGCAACAGAACTTAATGCATTAATAGTTCCATTGGTATATATTACACCACCACCACCTCCTCCTCCAGGACCATGTTCTGGCTCCCCATCATTTGGTGTACCATTATCTGGTTCTGTTAACCAAGCATTACCTCCATCACCTCCTCTTGCATTAATTGTAATGTTATTCATTCCTGAAGTGTTAGCGGAATAAAGATATACTGAACCGCCAGCACCACCTCCTCCTCCTCCATCTCTTTCTACACTTAAGCCACTTGCTCCATCAGCATTAATTGTACCTGTACCACTAACTCCACCTACTCTTAAAAATATCATACCTCCTCCAGAACCGCCACTACTATAAAATCCTTCCTGATAATTATCTCCTAATCCTTCGGCAGAACCATTATTTGTTGTACCAGCACCACCGCCTCCTCCCATAACTAAACGAGTTGTTGAGGCTTCATTAAAAGTGGCACCTCCATAACCACCATATTGTGCTGGGTTTGCCCAAGCTCTACCTCCACGTCCACCAACACCGCCATTTCCACCTCCACCACCACCAGTATTCTGATCATTAGCTGCAGGATTACCATCAGTTGCACCACCACCGGCATTGCCAGGTGCTCCTTGTGCATAACTTCCATTTGGATATCCTTCCGCACCATTATCAACCAAACTTCCTGCAATGGAACGTGTATATTTTGGGGTACCTGCAATACCTTCTCCTTTTGACCCATGAACGGTGTTAGAACTTAGTGTTCTAACATCTGTGCTTGCACCTGTACCACCTGTTAATTGTCTTCCACCTCCACCTCTAAATCCAAGTGATGATGCATCTATTGCTACTCCACCATTTAAAGTCATAGTTCCAGAAACATTGGCAGCTATAATACCACCATTTGCCCCATTCCATTCTGCATTGGTTATAGAAGCACCAGAAGCAATATTTAAGGAAGTATATTGAGGTACACGAACAACCTGAAATCTATATTGACCTGCACTACCTGTTGCATTTGCATTGGTATATGATTTTTTTAATGGTGTTGCAAGATAAATTTTATTACTTACTACTCCACTTGCAGCATACACGTATTCGTATGTACCAGCTACTGTAGAGGTATAGCCTCTATAGGTAGCATTATTTGCACCATAATTACTTGTATTAGATGAGTTTATTTCGGAGCCTTGCATTTGAATTACTAAAAGTAAATCACCTGGTTGTATATCTTCTCCACTTCCTTCTGCTCTTTTTGAGCCAACTTCTATACGTGTTGCCCCAGCAGAAACACTTGCAGTACCAGCATAATAGCTATTAATTATATTAGAACCACTTGCAAAGCTAACAGCTTGTGGTGCTTCGCAAATTGTTTCGCAAGCAGTAATTCCTATTGCAGTAATTCCTAATTCATCTCTAGATGAACCAGTTTCAGAATCAGTAATAGTTACTCTGTGGCTTGTAGCTGTTGCAACACCAGTTAAGGAAAATCTTTTCCACCCTTTTAATGGTTGACTATTGTTCGTTTCAGATTCCAATAACTCTGTTGGGCCAATATATAAAGTACCATCTGGTCTTCCAGGTGTTCCATCCATTCTTACGCTTACTTCCGGAGAACTACCAGTTCCTGCATTGTTTACATTAGTTGCATAAAAATAAAAGGTGTAAGTTTTGCCTATAGTTAAACCTGTTATTACTTGTTCCCATACAACTCTTTCTCCACCTAAATCATTACCATTATGATGTAGCCAATAATTCGTTGCAGGAACATTGTTTGCAGGGTCACCAGGGAAAGGGTCTTGATTCAAATCTCCACTACCTGTATAATTACCACTTCTTCTATCAAATCTATGATCTGCAGAACCTCCAGCATAATCTGCTTGTGCAATAAAATTTCCACCGCTAAAATTATAAGTTGTACCAGCTGTTGTATTATTTACACCTAAAAATGTATTTCCAGGAGCAGGGCTAGTAATAGGCAAAGAAAAATTTCCATTTTTAACTAAATTGGTTTGCACTTTTACAAACCCTTCTCCACAACTTGAGCCACCATTATTATACTCGTTATTACAACTACTATTTAAATTATCATAGGTTGCAGTATTTAACACAGTACCTGCAGTACCATTTGTACCACCATTTGGTGGAAACTCAGTAACAGAAGAGGAAGTTGAAGTACCACCATTGCCCCCATTGGCAGTTCTGGTAACACTAGTATTAGTAGTATAAATATAACCACCACCACCACCACCACCTGGCCCTTCACTTTCTGCAACTGTAAGCAATTGATTACCACCTGCTCCTCCATTAGTTTGTATATTAATACCAGTAATTGTAGAAGAAACCAATAACACTACAGCACCACCACCACCACCACCACCTGGTGCATCCATATGTCCTCCGACAGTATTACTACCTGCATTACCGTTGGCAGTTATGTATCCAGTACCAGAAGTAGAAGAAATGGTTCCGCCAACCACTAAAAAAACAATTCCTCCACCATTACCACCATCACCACCTTCGTTATCATTTCCATCACCTGCACCACCACCACCACCCATAAAGACTTTGGTGTTAGAATTATAGTCTAATGGTCTTCCTCCAAATCCACCATAATTTCTACGTCTATCTCCTCCCCAATTAGTATTTCCTGGCCCTTCTGTTGTAGCATTTCTATTATATTCACCATAAGAATAACCTCCACGACCACCACCTGGCGAAACATTAGTTGCAAAGCCTGCTCCTTCTAAATTCCAAGCAGCATTATATCCGGCAGGTTTGGTACCTGTGCCATTCCAACCAGATAATGAGCCAGCATTAGAGCCACCACCACCGCCACAATTATGACCATTTCCACCACCTCCTCCATTTGCTGCTGCACCACGACCTTGTGCACCAGACAAATAGGTATCGTAATCAGATGAATTTCCGGCAATTCCTTCACCTTTACCAGCATCATTTGTTGTTAAAGTATTTCTATAAGTTGTATTATTTGTACCAAGCCCAGAAGTTATAGAACTTGTTCTATTAGGGTCAACACCCTTTCTAAAACCAATACCATTTGCAGTAATTGTAGCATTAGAAGAAAAAGTTAAGTTACCCGATGTTTCAATTACACATACCCCACCTGTTGTACCATTCCATGCACTTCCTGTTATTATTCTACTAGCTGCACCTGAATTGTTTAATGTTGTTAATCTTGGAACACGAATTACCTGTGCTCTTTTTCTTTCACCAACATAGTAAGAATTTACTAAAGGGTCGCAGAAATAAATTCTATTGCCTGAAACACTTAAAACTGTTTTAAATTCATAATCACCTACCCCATTATAAGCTGTTATATCACCATAAGAAGATGTGTTAGTAACATCAATGTCGGCTCCTTGCATTTGAATGATAAAAACTAAATCTCCTGTAGCCAAATCGTTAGAAGCGTATGGGTTTACTGAATTAACAAAACTGAAAGCACCACTTAAATCTGAAACAGATGCCACTTCAATATTTGTAGAACCTGAACCCGCTGAAACAGCTAATGCAGAATACCTGTTTAAAATACGAGTACCGGCAGTAGTATAGCTCTCTGCACCATCTTTTCCTTTTTGAGCACTTGAAATAAAGGGAAATAGTAGAGAAATAAGGATAAATAAAATAACCAAAAGAAATTCGGCTATCAAGTAGTTGTTTGGAACAGTAGGCTTTTGCTGCTTAAAACCAAGCATTAGTATAATTTTTTTCATAGCTTTCCGGCTTTTAAATAGAATGATTGCTATGGTATAACGTAAGACAATGCCAACATATTGCTTTTAAAAAGATACTATTAACATAATTTAAGAATTAATGTCCGATTGGGGTACTTTCTAACTACATATATGGCTAATTATCAACTATTTACAGTAAGTTACTTTAATTAATAATTTACAAAAAAATTACTTTCAACTCTAAGTTTATATCAAAATTATTTAGGTAGGTATATATCAATATATTAAATGATTGATTGTAGTTTAGCCCATATTATGGAACACTTTATTTACATCGTCATCCTGTTCTAATCTTTCTATAAGTTTACTAATATCTTCTGCTTGGGCATCATTTACAGGAACAGTGGAAGAAGGAATCCATTCTAGTTCGGCTGTAATTGGTGTAATATTTTTTTCTTCTAAAATTTTTTGTAGGTTACCAAAATCTGTGAACTCGCAACGCATTACTAAAATAGTATTTCCATCATCATCGGTGCTGTCTCCAATTTCCTCTAATCCGTAATCAATAAGTTCAAGTTCCAGATCATCCACATTTAAGCCATCTGCTTTTAATTTAAAAACACCCATTTTTTTAAACTGAAAACTTACACTACCGCTATTACCCAAGCTACCACCACCTTTGTTGAAATGACTTTTTACATTAGCTACAGTTCTTACATGATTATCGGTAGCGGTTTCTACTAAAATAGCTACACCATGTGGTGCATATCCTTCGTATAAAATTTCTTCGTAGTTCTCCATTTCCTTTCCCATAGCTCTTTTAATTGCAGCTTCTACTCTGTCTTTAGGCATATTAACACTTTTAGCATTTTGCATACACCTACGCAATGCAGGATTAGTGTGCGGATCTGTTCCACCAGCTTTAACTGCTATTGCTATTTCTTTACCAATTCGAGTAAATTGTTTTGCCATTCTGTCCCAACGGGCAAACATGGTTGCTTTTCTTACCTCAAAAATTCTTCCCATACAATATTTCTAAAAAATGTTTTATTAAAGGAGTGCAAAAATAAGAAAGCAAGCTAAATTTTAGAATAGCTTGCTTAAAAAAATAAATCTTGTGTTTAATTTTTTACCAACCACCGCTAGCTCCACCTCCTCCAGAACTACCACCTCCAAAACCACCAAAACCTCCACCACCCCAATCTCCTCCTCCCCAACCTCCTCCACTGTTTCCTCTTCCAGAACGTGAATTTAAAAGGCTTAACAAAAATAAATTTGTAGCAATATCATTACTTCCTCCTCTATTCATTATATTTCCTCCTCCTCCTCCTCTTCCACTATTGCCTACAATCATTAATACAACAAATAAAATTATTATAAAAATAATAAGGCTTTTTCCACTTGTTTCGTTACTTTTTTTGCGTTTTACTTTGTATTCGCCAGCAGCTGCTTTGGTAATATTATCTACAGCTTTATTTATACCATCTAAATAATTGCCTTGCTTAAATGCAGGAGCAAGATATGTTTTTAATATGTCGTTAGCAATAACATCTGGTATTGCACCTTCTAAACCATAGCCTACTTCAATTCTAACTTTTTTATCTTCTAAAGCAATGAGTATTAAAACCCCATTATTTGTTTTTTTATTGCCAATACCCCATTCTCTAAATGTGTTTACTGCTACATCTTCTAAAATTTCTCCGTTTAGCGATTTTACAGTTAAAACAACAATTTGATTGCTGGTACTATCATCTAGTGCAACTAATTTTTTTTCTAATAAATCGGCATCGTGTTTATCTAATATCCCTGCATAATCATTTACTAATTTTGGTGGATTAGGTTTAGGAATGCTTTTTTGTGCAAAAGATATATTAACAAGTAAGGAGAATAGTATGGAGAAAAAATATTTCATGAATAGTTTACAGTAGCCATTTATTTTTTGTATAAAAAATTACTTTCCAAAAACAATTTCGTCTTTCAGTTCATTCACATCAGAAGATTTATTAAAAGGAAAATGTAGTTTTAGTGCATTGCCAATTTGAATAACTACATTAGCTATACCTTCGGCATAGTTTAATTTATTAAAAAAAAGTAAAAGTTCATTTACTTCATTATTCCAAAACTCAACTCCTGTTTTTTCATAAATTCCCTTATCTCCAAAAATTGCTAACTGTCTATCTTTTAGGGCAACATATAACAAAACGCCATTGCGTTGTTCTGTTTCAAACATTTTTAATTTCTCAAACAATTCTTTTGCTCTATCAATAGCATCTACATAACTGCATTTGTTTTCAATAAAAACCCTTATCTCGCCACTAGTGTTTGTTTCTGCTTGTTTTATAGCATTTACTATAAGTTGCTTTTCAGGTTCAGAAAAATAATTAGTTGGTTTCTTTTTAAAGAAGGGTAACATAACAAAAATTACTTGATATTGAAATTTACCTCAGGTGCTTTTTCTGTGCCAGGATCTGCTTTATAAAACTCTTTAGATTTAAAGCCAAAGAAACCTGCAAAAATATTATTAGGGAAAGTTCTTACTTTTAGATTATAGTTTTGAACAGCTTTGTTATAATCTTGTCTTGCTACATTAATTCTATTTTCTGTGCCTTCTATTTGAGCCTGAAAATCTTGAAACGATTTGGTAGTTTTTAAATCAGGATAAGCTTCTGCTACAGCCATTAGTCTGCCAAATGCACTTTGTAATTGCCCTTGTGCTGCCTGGTATTTTGCTAATGACTCAGGATCGTTAATATCTACCTTAACTTGTGTAGCAGCAGCACGTGCATTGATTACATCTTTTAGTGTGCTTTTTTCGAAATTAGCAGACCCTTCAATAGTTTTAATTACACTACTATATAAGTCGGTTCTTCTTTGGTAGTTCGTTTCTACGTTACCCCAAACTTTTTGCACTTCTACATCTGTTTTTACCAATCCATTATATTTTGAACAGCTCCAGCCACCTAATAACAATATAATACCACCAATTACAAGTAATGAAAGTTGATTTGTTCTCATTTTTATTTTTTTAAGTTTATTGTTTGAATTGTAAATTAAATATAAAAATACATAGTAATTAGTTACATTTTACTGTACTAACAATAAATTATGATTTTGGCAATAAATTAATATTAAAATATTTTAAAAAATTTTGGCTACTAATTTTTGTGCTTCTATATTTGCAGCCCGATTGACAAAAAATATGGCCCGTTCGTCTATCGGCTAGGACATCTCCCTTTCACGGAGGAAAGAGGGGTTCGATTCCCCTACGGGCTACTAATAAAAGCCATTTGCACTTGCAGATGGCTTTTATATTTTCAAAAAATCACTTATTGTTTTTTCTGGAATGCATTAAAACAACCATAGGTAAAATATTAAACCATTATTGTTTTAAAAATTGCAGAAATAGTTCTAACCCTTTTTTCTTTTCTTCATCTAAAAAATAGCTGATATTGTTAGTATAGTAATATTGTAAGTTGTAAAAAGGATAATTAATGTCTTCAACTACTTTATCTATATTTTCTATACCGTAAGCATTGGCTTTGTTAAAAGCATTCATAAACTCTTGTTCAATATTTGTATTTGCCACCCATGCAGCAAATACAAATGGCAGTTTAGTAAAATTTATCCAGGCCTCTGCTAAATCATACTTATAGGCAGATTGCTTTGCTTGTTCAAAGGCTCTATCACCAATAACTATTGCAGCAGTAGTTCCTTTTATTTCATTTCTATAGCCTTCTCTCCCTTCAATAAATTTCACCTCTCTCTTCCAATACTCTTTAAGTAAAATTTTACATAATGCTACAGATGTTCTGCTTTGGTAATCTAAGATTACTGCTTCAATATTATCAATAGTAGTTTCAGAAAACAAACAAACACTTGCTACAGTAGCATTTGCTCCAATGCAGTAATCAGCAACAATTGTAGCATTGCTAATTTGTGGTATAATAGCTGTTGGCACCAACCCTATATCAATTTTATTAGCTAATAACAACTCAGCAATATTTGCAGGATGGTCTTCTATTAGTTCAATATTATTAATTATTGCAGAATGTTTAATTCCATATAATAAAGGCTTTGTGTTTAAATAACTTACTGCTCCTATTTTTATCTTATTCAATCCTATTAAATTTGCATACAAAGAAAATGTTTTTTCTATATATATCCCTATACTTCAACTTATATAAAAATCAACATGGAATTAAATAACCTTACTGCTATATCTCCTATTGATGGCAGATACAGAAAACAACTTGCATTTTTAGATGACTATTTTTCGGAGTTTGCTTTAATTAAATATAGAGTAGCAATTGAAATAGATTATTTTTTGTTTTTAGCAGAAAAGGGTGTTTTTAAGATTAATTCAACCAACAAACAACGCTTATTAAAAGTTAAAGAAAACTTTAGTATTGAAGATGCTAACAAGATTAAAAATATAGAAGCAATTACCAACCATGATGTAAAAGCTGTTGAATATTTTATTAAAGAAGAACTGGATAAAGAAAATTTAGGTAATTTAAAAGAGTGGGTTCACTTTGGTTTAACCAGTCAGGATATTAACAATACTGCTATACCACTAAGCTGGAAACATTGTGCAGAAAATGAGTATTTACCAATGATTGCAAATACACATAATTTATTAGTAAGAATGGCCAGAAAATGGAAATCAGTTACCATGCTTGCACGTACACATGGCCAACCTGCTTCTCCTACCATTTTAGGTAAAGAAATAATGGTTTTTGCTGAAAGAATAGAAGGACAAATAATGCAATTTTCTTATATACCTTTTAGTGCAAAATTTGGTGGAGCAACAGGAAATTTTAATGCACATGTTGTTGCTTTTCCAAACAAAAAATGGATTGCATTTGGAAATGAATTTGTAGATAAAATTCTTGGGCTACAACGAATGCAGTTTACAACGCAAATAGAACATTATGATAACTTAGCTGCACATTTAGATTGTATAAAAAGAATAAATACTATTCTTATTGATTTGTGTAGAGATATATGGACTTATATTAGCCTTGATTATTTTAAACAAAAAACAAAGAAAGGAGAAGTAGGCTCTAGTGCAATGCCACACAAAGTAAATCCGATAGATTTTGAAAATGCAGAGGGAAATTTAGGAGTTGCTAATGCTTTGTTAGAACACCTGTCAGCCAAATTACCTATTAGCAGATTACAAAGAGATTTAACGGATAGTACAGTACTTAGAAACTTGGGTGTGCCAATTGCTCATACCCTACTTGCAATAAAATCCATTGAAAAAGGTTTAGGTAAGTTGCTATTGAATGAAAATAAAATTAATGCCGATTTAGACAATAATTGGGCAGTAGTTGCAGAAGCTATTCAAACAATATTAAGGAAGGAAAATTACCCTAACCCTTATGAAGCTTTAAAAGAATTAACCAGAGGTAAAAGTAGTATTAACCAACAGTCAATTCACTTATTTATAGACTCTCTAAAAATAAATTTGGAGCTAAAAAAAGAACTAAAAAAAATTACACCATATAACTACACAGGGGTTCAGGCAAATTATTAGAAAACACTATTTCTTTTATTTCTAAATAGTTTATTTGTAGAATACTCTATAACTTATATCTAACTTAAAACACAGCAATGAAAACCACTTTACTATCAATTTTAACATTGATGCTTTTTGCAGAAGCAACAGCTCAAATTCCAAAAGAGAAAACATTATTATGGAAAATTGAGGGTAATAGTATTAACCAACCCTCCTACTTATTTGGTACTTTTCACATGTTATGTTCTAATGATTTTGAAATGCCAGATACCATCAAATCTTTAATGGGAATGTGTAAACAATTATTCTTAGAAATAGATATAGACGATCCGCAAATGACAACTACAATGATGAAGCATATTAAAATGAAAGATGGAAAAAGACTAAAAGATTTTTTAACACAAGAAGAATATGATACCGCTACAGTACTATTTAAAAAAGTTGTTGGTATGAATTTGAAAATGGTTGAAACCTATAAACCTTTTATGCTTACTTCTATGCTTTACCCCAAAATGATGGGTTGTAATATAATTGCTTTTGAAAAGGAATTAGCTAAGCTTGCAAAAAACAATGACTATGAAACAAAGGGATTGGAAACTATTGAAGACCAGTTAGCAGTTTTTGATGATGTATCTTATAAAATACAAGCTAAAATGTTTTTAAAATCTTTATTAGAAATAGAAGAAGGAAAAACACAAATACAAAAAATCGTTACCTTGTATAATTCTAAAAATATTAGAGCAATGCAAAAAGCTGTAAAAAGCGATGCAGATTTAGGTAAACATGAAAAAGTACTATTACATAAAAGAAATCAAAATTGGATTCCTAAAATTGAAAATGAAATTTCAAAATTACCTACTTTTTTTGCTGTTGGAGCAGGTCATTTAGCTGGCAAAAAAGGTGTTATTTACTTGTTAAGAAAGAAGGGCTATACTGTTACTCCTATTTTTTATTAGAATTTAATTCTTAGAATTTTTCTTAAAAGTTTAAACAAAAAATATTTTTTAAAAAATAAAAATTAGAATTATATACTAAAATTTATACTAATGCGTTTTTATGTAGTAATTACTTTTTTCTACCAATATAAGTAATTATAAAAACCAATTTTGTTTAAATTAAAATCCAATGTTGCCAATGTACAATCTTACATATTGTATTGTAATTCCACAAACGCTTCACTGAATTTTTAGCAAAATACATTAAAATTATAAATTAATTTTTAGCTTGTTGTAATAGCTAAACTCATATAAACTTGTTTTCATAGGGTACGGATTAAATAAGGGCTGAGGTTTCTACCTCGGCTCATTTTATTTCATGTTACTCTATCAAAAAGCCCTTGCATTTATGCAAGGGCTTTTTATTACTTTTGTTATTATTTAATGAGGTTATATTGTAATTAATTAAAATTACAGTAATTGTAGTAGTTGATAAACAGACTGCTTAGTTTTTATTCTGTTGCTTCTTTCTGTTATCTCTTAATTTCTTTGCTCCTAAACCAGCTCCTGCTGCTAACAATAAAGTTAAACCTCCATCTACAGGTATATCATCTTCAGGATCTGGAAAATTATCCTGTGCCATTACTGGTAAACTTAATACCATTACTATACTTAATAACCCTAATACTTTTAAAATACTTGTTTTCATAATGCTTCTGTTTATATTATCGCTACTTCGCAAAAATAAGCTTTGTAACGCTTTAATGATATTTTATTTTACTTTTTTATGTCATGTTGAGCAAAGCGAAACATCTACTGGTGTTTCATTACTGCTGCTCAGGAGATTCTTCGCTTCGCTCAGAATGACATAAATGGGAGCTCAGAATGACATTAATGAGGAGCTCAGAATGACATTTTTTACTAAAACCTCTGTCATGTTGAGCGTAAGCGAAACATCTACTGGTGTTTCATTACTGCTGCTCAGGAGATTCTTCGCTTCGCTCAGAATGACATTATTATTTTTTAGTTCTTTATCAATTTTTCTGTGCTTCTATTGCCTTTGCTGTCTGTTACTTCTACTAAATATGTGCCTGCTGTTAACCTGCCTATATTCATTTGGCTTGTACCTGCATTGGCCTTGTATTGCATTACAATCTTGCCTGCCATATCTGTTACACTTATACTGTAAGCTTTATTATCGGCTGTTTGTGGTAATAATATGCTTACTTGCTGGCTTGCTGGGTTAGGATACATTTTAATGCTTTGTGTTAACAATGGCTGTACTCTTTGGCTAAACACTAAACTAAATCTTTCTGAACCTTTAGTTGCTGCATTGTTTACATCTACACTAAATACATATTCCGGATTTGCTT
>Ga0268298_10005456_pt1 | contig 11901 bp, 6 predicted proteins | sample WWTPWeurt_MetaG_FD_194462 | JGI IMG/M metagenome (GOLD analysis project Ga0268298, IMG submission 194462) | Activated sludge microbial communities from WWTP in Nijmegen, Gelderland, Netherland - WWTP Weurt | ecosystem: Engineered > WWTP > Aerobic digester > Activated sludge | place: Netherlands...
TTTGATCTTTACTTTTTTGGTAGCAAATTTCGCATTGGAAGTGATGGTTACATTTTTCTCAAAACGACCTTCGCGCTTGGTGTCATATTTTATTTTGATCACACCGCTTTTGCCCGGAAGGATAGGTTCTGTTGGCCATCCTTGCTTTCCATCAATGGTAGTCGCAGTACATCCACACTCTGCAGTTACTGCAGTAATGGTCAAGGGCGTTTTTCCCACGTTCGTGAACTTAAATTCACGGATACCATTTGAATCATAATCCACGCTCCCGAAATCGATCACTTCTGTTTCGAATTTCATATCTGGAGCGTTAGGATCCGGATTCGGGATCACAGATTCCTGTGCAGTAAGCCCGGTACTCATTCCGAACATAAGTGCGATTGCTAATAATGCAAGTTTTTTCATTTTGTTTCTTTTCCTTATTCCTTACAAAGATAATGCCTGATCAAAGAATCTATTGTTCTTTAACCTTTTTTCTCAGTTGGAGCACCGGTTGCAGGAGCGTTCTCTGGGAAAGCTACATCAGCAGGTTTTGCTTCAATGTTACCTTTGATGGTAAGTGTAACTGTTCCGCTTTTTGCATTGGAATTCACAGTAACCGTTTTGTAGATACCACCTACACGTTGTGTATCGTATTTTACTTTGATCACACTTGATTTACCCGGTAAAATCGGTTCTTTAGGACACTGAGGCACAGTACATCCACAGCTGCCAACACAATTCGTGATCACAAGAGGTTCTTTACCATTGTTGATGAACTTGAATTCACACTCTCCGTTATCACCTTGTTTGATGTTTCCGTAATCATGTGTCGTTTTGTCCATTTTAATGTCTGCTAAACTAGCCGGAGCAGCTGTTTCAGTTGTTGTTGCACCATGATTATGTCCATCACTCGCTGAATGGCCATCCTGTGCAAATCCAAATGCAGTTAAACCTGCAATTAATCCTAGAGTTAAAGTTAACTTTTTCATATTCTGTTTTTTTAATGTTGATTGCTAAAATCGTGCCATAAAGATATAACATACTTAGAATTGTTTGAGTATTTTTACGAAATTTAACAATTGAAAAATACAGGAACTTAAAAATGGAAATACCTAAGATCTATCATCCTCAGGAAGCAGAAAATAATGGTATAATTTCTGGCTGAAAAATGATTTTTTTACATCAGTTCCTGATGAAAGAACTCCTTATACGATCGTAATTCCTCCGCCGAATGTGACCGGTGTTCTGCACATGGGGCATATGCTCAACAATACCATTCAGGATGTGTTGATCAGAAGAGCAAGAATGATGGGCTTCAATGCGTGCTGGGTTCCGGGTACCGATCATGCCAGCATTGCTACAGAAGCAAAAGTGGTTGCGCTGTTAAAGGAAAAAGGGATCAATAAATCCGATCTTTCAAGAGAAGAATTTTTAAAACATGCATGGGATTGGAAAGAAAAATACGGAGGTATCATTCTTGAACAGTTGAAAAAACTGGGCGCGAGCTGTGACTGGAACAGAACGCGTTTCACTATGGATGAAGAGATGAGTGAGGCGGTAATAGATGTGTTCATCGATCTGTACAATAAGGGAAATATTTATCGTGGTGTGCGAATGGTGAATTGGGATCCTCAGGGTTTGACTGCTGTGAGTGATGAAGAAGTCATCTACAAAGAGAGCAGCAGCAAATTGGTGTACGTTAAATACAGCATCAAAGGAACAAATGAATTTATTACTGTTGCAACTACACGTCCTGAGACCATCATGGGCGATACTGCCGTTTGTGTACATCCTGAAGATGAACGCTATCAGAAATACAAAGGCGCCACCATTATCGTTCCCGTTGTTAATCGCGAAGTGCCGCTGATATTTGATGAATATATCGATAAGGAATTTGGTACAGGTGCATTGAAGGTAACACCGGCGCATGATATTAATGATTTTAATCTTGGTCAAAAGCATAAATTACCGGTGATCGATGCGCTGAATGCAGATGGCACGATCAGCAAGGCAGCTGGTGCCTACATTGGTATGGATCGCTTTGCTGCGCGTAAAAAGATCATCGCTGATCTGCAGGAACAGGGTCTTGTAGAAAAAGTAGAAGAGATCAAAAATAAAGTTGGACATAGCGAACGTACCAATGCCGTGATCGAACCGAAATTATCCATGCAGTGGTTTTTAAAGATGGATCAGGTGAGTAAACCTGCACTCGATGCTGTGCTCGGCGGAGACGTGAAATTGATACCTGAAAAGTTTGTGAATACCTACAAACACTGGATGGAAAATGTTCATGACTGGTGCATCAGTCGCCAGTTGTGGTGGGGACAAAGAATACCGGCCTGGTATGATGACGAGGGGAATACCGTGGTTGCAAAAACTAAGGAAGAAGCTTTCGGGAAATTACGAATTACGAATGACAAAGTGCGAATGGAGGAGATCAGACAGGATGAAGATGTTTTGGATACATGGTTCTCTTCCTGGCTCTGGCCATTAACGGTGTTCGACCCTAAAGTGATCCGCAATGGATGGGAGAAAGCAAATGCCGATCTGAAGTATTATTATCCAACCAATGATCTGGTAACAGCACCCGAGATCCTTTTCTTCTGGGTTGCGCGTATGATCATTGCAGGTAAGGAATACACCGGTAAAAAGCCTTTCTCCAATGTGTATCTAACAGGAATTGTTCGCGATAAACAAGGAAGGAAAATGAGCAAGCAATTAGGGAATTCGCCTGATCCGCTTGATCTCATTCAGAAATATGGAGCGGACGGTGTACGTGTGGGAATGCTTTTGTGCTCTCCAGCGGGAAATGACCTTATGTTTGATGAAAGTTATTGTGAGCAAGGAAGGAATTTCTCCAACAAACTGTGGAATGCGTTTCGACTGATAAAAGGTTTTGAATCGGCAGAGATCGAGCAATCCGCTTCATCGGATGCTGCAGTAAAATGGTTTGAAAATAAACTGGCCGAACAGATCGCGATCATCAACGATCATTATTCAAAATACCGAATGAGTGATGCCTTGATGGCAACCTATAAATTGGTTTGGGATGATTTCTGCGCCTGGTACCTCGAAGCAATAAAACCTGAATTCGTGGATGGAAAAGCAAAACCAATTGATCTTTCTACCTATCAAAGCACGGTTTATTTCCTCGAAGAACTTTTAAAACTGGTTCATCCATGGATGCCTTTCATTACAGAAGAAATTTGGGATCTGCTGAGCGAAAGAGACCTTAAAGACCGAGTGATCGTTGCTCAGTGGCCTGATCTGAAAATTAAAAATGAAAAACTGCTGAAGGAGTTTGAAGTAGTGAAAGAGATCGTGGCACAGGTAAGAGGACTCAGACAACAAAAACAAATGTCGCCGAAAGAACAATTGCAATTGGTAGAACGTTCCAATGCGGACCATTCTTTCTTTGATGCCTTGGTGATGAAACTCGCGAATCTTGTCGAATACAAATACAGTAAAGAGAAGATCGAAGGTGCTTTTTCTTTCATGATCCTTTCTGCTGAATTTTTCATTCCGCTTTCAAAAAGTGTGAATTCGGCTGAGGAAAAAGAGAGACTGGAAAAAGAACTGAATTATAACAAAGGATTTCTTCAATCTGTACGCGCAAAACTTGCCAATGAAAAGTTCGTGAGCAATGCCAAACCCGAGTTAATTGCTTTAGAGCGGAAAAAAGAAACAGATGCTCTGAATAAGATCGCTTCCATCGAAGAACAATTGAAAGTGCTCTGATCTTTTGTTTCGTTCACTTTTATCATAGATTTTGACTGTTTTAACAGTAAAATTTGCATAAAGGTTTAAGTAGTGAATTTATTCTTAACTTAGAGTGTAAATGATCGAGACATCCATACCGGAAAGCGAAATAAAAGCTGAGTTCAACCGATCAACAGAAAAAGCACATGTGATTGCCTGTTGGATAGGTGTTGCACTCAATTTGCTTTGGTTTGCCAGTGATTATTTTGTTCTTCCTGATCATTGGATACAGTTTCTATTGTTTCGCGTTTCAGTCTCCACAATCAGTTTTGTTCTACTTGTTCTTAAGAACAAACTGAAACTGAGTATTTATTTTTGTGTATTCGTTCTTGTTCTGGGTATTTCTGTACAAAACGCCTACATGTGGAGTGTGATGGATGTGGTACACTTACAACAGCACGCATTCGCATACATTGCCCTCTTCATTGGTGTAGGCATGCTGGTTCTCTGGGAGGTTCGTCTTTCTATTGTGTTGTTGATCGTGACAATTGCAAGTAATATTTTCTTTTACGTTCTCAATAGCCCCCTAACGGTGGACGAATTCCTAACACATGGTGGTTTTCTCACGCTTACAGTCGCTATTTTCTGTGTGTTTCTTATTCGTACACGTTACAGACTAACCTATAAGGAGATCAAAAGCAGAATGGAACTTGCTAAATCCAAGCAAATGATCGAGGCAGAACATACCGTTGTACTTGAACAAAAAAAGGAGATCCTCGACAGTATCAATTATGCCAAACGTATTCAGAATGCCATGCTGGCAAGTGAAAATCTTTTTGTTCAGAATCTCAAGGATTATTTTTTATTGTTCAAACCGAAAGACATTGTAAGCGGCGATTTTTATTGGGCTTCTCCTATTGATAAGGACAGGTTTGTGATGGTCACTGCCGATAGTACCGGTCATGGTGTTCCGGGTGCCATGATGAGTATGCTGAACATTTCCTGTCTGAACGAAGCCATTGTAGAAAGAAAACTGTCCAGTCCTGCTGCCATACTGGATCACGCTAGGACAAAGATCATTTCTTCCCTGGCTGACGACGGAAGTGCAGAAGGAGGTAAAGATGGAATGGATTGCAGCGTTGTGGTATTGGATCTGAAAAATAAAAAAATGAAAGTGGCTGCAGCCAATAATCCGGTTTGGATCGTAAGGAATAATGATGGAGTAAATGAATTGATAGAGATCAAAGGAGATAAAATGCCGGTTGGCAGACATAATAACGATACAGTACCCTTCAAAGAACACGATTTTGATCTGAAAAAGGGAGATATGGTCTATACATTAACCGACGGATATCCGGATCAGTTTGGGGGTCACCGACAAAAGAAATTTACCTACAAGAAACTGAGGGAATTACTCCTAACTATGCAGGAAACTGACAATCAAACAAAGAAAGACCTATTGCATTCCACTTTCGAAAAATGGAAAGGTCAGCTTGATCAGGTGGATGATGTATTGATCATAGGGTTTAGGGTCTCATAGGTCCTTTATCATTTTATTTCTTGAAATTTTTGTTATCTTTAGGTTTCTATTTTGGTAATGAAAAAATTACTCCTTCTAACTTCTAGTTTCCTGCTATTTTCCTGCGGGTCTGATCCTGATATTCATTCTTCAGCCTTAAATGCAAATTCTGACTCAGACTCAATGCCTGCTGAGAAGCCGGTCATAGTGGTTCATCGAGCCAAGCAAACAAGTATTCCGGCCAAAGCGCCTGAACCAGTTAAGCTGAGTAAACCTTTTTCTTTTCCTGCGAATGCAGATGTTGTGGCAGTAAGTGAATTGACTTCCGTTGAGGCCGCAAAAATATTGCCGGTTCGTACTCCGGGTAAGGATACATTGACTGCACCAAAAACAATGACGGTTCAGCCTCTTGTAACACTGTGTCGTCAACCGGTTCCTGTTCACGCCTTATCGCCTCGTTTTAAAGACGGGGCAATTTCCGATATTCAGTATTTAGATGTTGATCAAGGCATGAGTTCGTCTATGATCAAATGCATTGTAACAGATAAGAAGGGTAATATCTGGATTGGAACGAACGGTGCAGGAGTGAGCCGATACGATGGCAGATCCTTTTTTCATTTCACCACTAAGAATGGATTAAGCAATAATACGATCTTATGCATCTTTCAGGACAGTAAAGGAAGAATTTGGTTTGGCACCGAAGATGGCGGCGTTTGTTTTTATGATGGTGTGAATTTCAATACAATTTCTGAAGACGAGGGATTAGGAAACAATACCGTACTTTCTGTTTACGAATCAAAAGATGGAAGGATCTGGATCGGCACCAATGGCGGAGGCGTTTATTCTTATTTCAATGATCAACTTACCGGCTATTCGGAAGAAGAAGGTTTACCCAACAACAGTGTGCGATGCATTACGCAAGATAATAAAGGACAGATGTGGTTTGGTACCACAGGCGGAGGAGCCTGCATGTTCGACGGAACTTCCTTTCATCTCTTAGGAGAAGAGGAGGGATTGAACAGCACCATTATTCATACCATCTATCAGGATAAGCATGGAAATATTTATTTAGGTACCGATGATGGTGGCGTAAATATATATGACGGAAAAACAGTGGAGTACATTACCAAGAAAAGAGGACTGAGCAGTGATTGTATTATTTCCATTCATGAAGATAAAGACGAAAATCTTTGGCTGGGCACTTATGACAGCGGCTTGTGTTTGTATAACGGAGAAGAAATAAGAACCTATACGACCGATCACGGCTTAACCAACAATTATGTCCTTTCTATCACAGAAGACAGTGGAGGAAGTTTGTGGCTGGCAACTTACGGAGGAGGTATCTGCAAATTCAACAACAAGTCCTTCAGGCATTATACAGCCAAAGAAGGCATGGGTGCCAACACGGTACGCTCCATCGTAGAAGATAAGAATGGAACTTTGTGTTTCTCTACTTATGGCGATGGTTTGATCTTCTATAACGGACAAAGTTTCGATCATTATACAGATAACGAAGGCTTGCCAAGCAATCGTTTCAAGGCTTCGGTAAGAGATAGTGATGCTGTTTGGTTTGCAACCGAAGATAATGGAGCCGTACGTTTTGATGGAAATAAAATGGAATTGTTCAGCGAAAGAACGGGTTTGGTAAGCGATTACCTTCTCAGTATCTGTCGCTCTAAGGATGGCAATATCTGGTTCGGTACGGATGAAAAAGGAGTGTGCTGTTATACCGGAAAAGAATTCTACACGTTTGAAGAAGAAGAGGGATTGAGCGATGGGATCATTTCAGCGATCATTCAAGATAAGACGGGCCACATGTGGTTTGCTACCAAAGGTTCAGGCGTATGTAATTACGATGGGGAATATTTCAAATGGTATACAACAAAATCGGGACTAAGCAGCAATTACATCACCTGCATGTATGAAGACAGAGATGGAAATCTTTGGTTTGGTACCGAAGGTAAAGGTGTGGATATGCTGAAAGCCGGAAGCATCAATTCCAAAGATCCTGTTTTCGAGAACAGATCTATGAAAAATGGCTTGAGCGATAACACGATCCGCTCCATCATACAAGATAATACCGGTCATGTTTGGATCGCAACAGAGAGAGGCCTCAATTACGTGCTAAACAATAAAGGAGAAATTGAAGTGCACACTTATACTTCAGTAGATGGATTGAAAGCCAATAATTTTTTCAACAGTGTCATCATCGATAAGAAAAATATAATCTGGTGGGGTAACGGTAAAGCACTTACCAATTTGCATCTGAATAATTTTAAACTTCCTTCTGCAACACCGGTCATCCAAATGAACAACATCGAAATTGAAAAATCATTCGTGGATTTTTACGCCATCAAGGATACTTCAAGAGCCAAAGAACAGATGATCGTTGGAGAAAAGGATAAGAAAGATCTCAGAAAGATCCAGTTCGAAGAAGTAGAGAAGTATTATAATTATCCAAAGGGATTGGTGCTTCCTTATAATTTAGGACAAGTTGAATTTGAATTCAGTGCATTGGACTGGAATGGTCCGGATAAAATAAAATACCAGTACATGCTTGTTGGTGCAGACGAAGACTGGAGTCCGCTTACCTCAGAGAACAAAGCATTTTATAATAACATCAGTAACGGCGATTACACCTTTAAAGTAAAAGCCATTGGTGTTTCCGGAAAATGGAGCGACACATTTGAATATTCGTTTTCGGTGCTGCCTCCCTGGTACAAGCATCCCATGGCTTATGCAGGTTATGTGATCGGATTTATTTTTGTCGTATTTGGATTCAACGGAGTACGCACCAAACAATTGAAGGTAAGACAGCAGGAACTGGAGCGCACCGTAGCTGAAAGAACGGCAGAAGTAGTGCAGCAAAAGGAATTGATAGAGGAAAAGCAAATTGAAATCCTCGACAGCATCAGTTATGCGAAACGGATCCAAAGCGCCATGCTTGCCAGCGATCATCTCTTCAGCAGTAACCTCAATTCCTATTTTGTTTTATTTCAACCAAAAGATATTGTGAGTGGCGATTTCTACTGGGCCTCTCCGATCGAAGATAATAAGTTCGTTATTGTAACAGCAGATAGTACCGGCCACGGAGTTCCCGGAGCCATGATGAGCATGCTGAATATTTCTTGTGTGAACGAAGCGATCAACGAAAGAAAATTATACAGTCCCGCTGCTATTCTGAATTATGCACGACAACGCATCATCTCATCTTTGGCAATGGATGGAAGTGAAGAAGGTGGAAAAGATGGCATGGATTGCAGCGTCATTGTTTTTGATCTGAAAAATTTGAAGATGACCATTGCCATGGCGAATAATCCTGTCTGGCTGATCAGAAATGTAAATGGGACAAAGGAGTGCATTGAATTCAAACCCGATAGAATGCCGGTGGGAAAACATACACGGGATAATGTTTCTTTCAATGAAACCATTGTCGATCTGATGAAGGGGGATAATGTGTATGCATTAACGGATGGATTCTGCGATCAGTTCGGCGGACCGAATTCAAAAAAGTACACTTACAAACGATTAAAGGAAGAACTCATCAAGATCGATGATCTAACTTCAGAGAATAAAAAACAACATCTCGAAAAAAGTTTTGAAAACTGGAAAGGTGATCAGGAACAGATCGATGATGTTCTTATCATTGGCGTGAAGATCTGAAGTCCTAGCAACCATTTCATTTTACAGGAGAATACACACCATCCTTGATTTTTTCCTTCTGTAATATCTCTATACACTAAAACGTTTTATTTTAACAAAGCGCATCGCTTCTTTTTCATTCGTCAGAGGCAGAATGCTATTTTGTTCTATCTTTGATAAGATCATTTGAAAATGAAAGCACATTTTACTTTTGCACTTACCGGATTGCTGATGGCGCAAAGTATTCGCTCACAGAATTTCCTGAACGGAGATTTTGAAAACAACACAGCCGTAGTTGATCAGATCAATGTATCCAATGCCGCATTTAATGGCTTCATGGCAAATACCATCGCCTTTGGTCCCTCCGGTAACATGGATATCATACAATCCAACACCTATTGTGGTTTTCGTCAAAGTGGTTGCTGGTATATTGGATTCACCGGGCTTGCCAACGATGCCATCTCCATGCGTTTGTCCGCCCCATTGGTTGCCGGCACTACCTACAATATTTCCTTCTGGGAAAAAGCCTGTACGCCTTTTTCATGTGGACCTTTACCTATGGAAATAGGATTGTCAACTGTGAACAATGCTTTCGGTACCAATATTTTCACCTCACCTCTTTCTATTAGTGGGGTGTGGACACAGCGAACCTTTGCCTTTGTTGCACCCAACAACGGACAATTCATAACCGTTAGGATGACAGCAGGAACAGGATGTAACTGGGTGCAGATGGATAATTTTTCATTCCCACCATTCAATACATCAATCGTTTGCTCGCCCATGCCGATAGAACTAACTTCATTTGAAGCAAAAGCCGTGAATAATTCCGTTGAGCTCAATTGGAGAACAGCAACCGAATTGAACAACGATTTTTTTACCTTGGAAAGAAGCAAGGACGGAATTGAATTTGAAACCGTGAGTGTTGTGAATGGAGCAGGAAACAGTACCAGAAGCATAGATTATTCAGAAACAGATATTTCTCCTTACAGTGGGACTTCTTATTACCGACTAAAACAAAGTAATTTTGATAAGACCTACACTTACTCAGAAATTCGTTCGGTTAAAATGGAAGAGAAACGTGTTCGCCTTAATTTTTATCCCAATCCGGTTCAGGGAGATCTTTATGTGACCTCCGAACAAGATGTGAATGCAGATGTGATCAGTATACTCGACAGCAGAGGTGCAGAAATTTCAGTCACAAAAGTGAACATCAACGAAAAGATGGTAAAGATCTCGGGTTTAATTTCCGGCATGTATTTCTTTGTTTATACGGATGGGAAATTCAAAACATCCCAAAAACTCATAGTTGATCTGAAGGATTGAGAAAACAATTCTTCTAAGACAGAACAACAAATTCATTTAGTTGATTATTTGAAAGCCAGAAAGTCCCTCTTGTACTTCTAATGGAATTAATTCACTGCGTTTTCAAATCCAGGAACTGTAATATATACCAGATTATCAGTCATTTGTGATTTTTCCTCACGTAGTTTATGGAATGTGCGTACTCTACACATCTTAATTATAGAAACCAAAAACAAAAGACTATGAAAGATCAAAACATCATTATCCGCATTGCAGAACCCTGTCATGAAGACTGGAATAAAATGACCCCGGATGCAAATGGAGCATTTTGCGGTTCGTGTCAGAAATCAGTATTTGATTTTACGAATAAAACAGATGATGAGATAAAAGATATTCTCATGCATTACAAAGATCAAAAAATGTGCGGACGATTTAAGACCACGCAAATTGACAGGCCTTTGAATCTGAGAGTAAACTTGAATGAGATGCCTCGTAATATGAGTATCTCCCGAATGTTTGCTTTGGCAATGCTTTTATGTTTTGGAAGTCATTTATTTGCTTGTTATGATCTGCAGGGAAAAATAATTCAGGGTATCGAAGTGGTGAGTGATGAAGATGATAAGAATAAAAAGGTGTTGGGACAAACAGTGGCCTTGCCAAAAGAAAAGGAAGAAGAGAAGGTGAAGGGAAAAGTAAAATGCACCGAAACATTAAAAGGCGACATTGACATGAGCATGGTTGCCGGCGGCATAAGTGTAGTGTACAAAGAGCCGGTGAAAGATGACAGCGTAAAATTAGTGGAGCCCAAGATCGAAGATAAAATGATAATGGGTAAAGTAAGTCAGCCTGATATAATAGAAGAGATCCAGGAAACAGAAGAAGTTCAGATTCAGATAAAAGATATAATAAGTCCTGTGCCCATTCCTTTGCAGGAGGCCACATATACCGAAGTATTGGGTGGACTGATCGCAGTAGAAACGGTGACGGAAGATGTGATCGTTCCTGAACAAGTCGTAACTACAGTTGAAGAGGAGTCTGAAGTTGTAAAGGAAGGGAATGTGTGGACTGTTTTTCCGAATCCGGCGAAGGGAGATTTTGTGATTTCCTATGAGTTGAAGAAGAGAAGTGATGTGCGCATTGATGTGCTGGATCTGCAAGGAAGGATGATCAGCAATTTAAGCAAGGTAGATCAACAACACACCGGTAAATACCAATTACCGCTGACATTGGATGTGCCGAATGGAGTCTATCTGATCAGCATGCAACTGAATGGAAAGATCACCAGTAAAAAAGTGATCATAGAACACTAAAATAAAATCACACACAAAGAAGGGTGAAGGGCAGATCCGCTAACGGAGCTCTTTGCCTTTTTTTTTGGAGTGAATTGGAGAACTTACTTTTTTGGATCAAATTCCACTATCCATTCAATTCCGTATTTGTCTCTGAACATGCCAAAGTAGGTGCCCCAGGGACTATCCGAGATCGGCATTTCAATTTGACCGCCTGCAGAGATGCCATTGAATATTTTATTTGCTTCTGCTTTGCTATCTGCGCTGATCACAATTTTGCTTCTGTTCTCATTTTCATTGGTGCGTCCCATCATTTCAGGAACATCATTGGCCATTAACTTACTCATGCCAATGGGCAATTCAATGTGCATTATTTTATTTTTTTCATGAGCTGCTACCGGAAACTCAGCACTGGCCAGATCTTTGAAGCGAACTATTTTTGTGAATTCTCCGCCGAACATGGACTTG
>Ga0268298_10005457_pt1 | contig 11901 bp, 11 predicted proteins | sample WWTPWeurt_MetaG_FD_194462 | JGI IMG/M metagenome (GOLD analysis project Ga0268298, IMG submission 194462) | Activated sludge microbial communities from WWTP in Nijmegen, Gelderland, Netherland - WWTP Weurt | ecosystem: Engineered > WWTP > Aerobic digester > Activated sludge | place...
CCGCCCTCGTGACGGTCGTCGCCGGCGGCACGCCGGATCGGCTCTGCGCCAATGGTTCCTTCACGGCGGACGGAAAGCTCCTCTATCTGCACCAGGACGATCCGGCAAATCCGGCCCGCCCACGTTTCAAACGCGCGACCTTCTCCGCGCTGCCGAACGTCCAGAGCACCGCAGTCGTGGAGGTGCCCCCCGAGCTCTTCCCGGTGGACCCGTACCAGACGGGACCGAGTGACTCGGCAGGTGTGATCGTCTTTCCGGCGGTCTTCCAGCACTCCTCGGGGTTCATGCGACCGATCTGGCAGATGCCGGCAGCGGGCACCACGAACCTCGCGGACGTGAAGGTGGTGGGCTGCCCGCTTTGCCCGGCCAACTCCGGGTGCTGCGCCTTCCCGACGCTGGACGAAGTCGTCGGAACCAACGACCCCATCATCGACCCTCAGGGCTCACGCGTCGCCTGGATGCAACAGCACCCCGACGTGAGTCTTCCGCTCGGCACCACGAAGATCTACCCGTATCGCCAGAGCGTTGCGACGTTCGGCAAGCCCCAGGTGGACATCAGCCCGCCGAGCACTCCGACGACCACGATTCAATCCTACATGCAGTGGCGACCCGACGGCGGCGAGCTCGTGTACTGGGAGATCCAGATCGACTTGTCGAGCGTCAGCGTGAAGCAGCCCCTCTTCAAGATGGCCGCCGATGGCAGCGGGCGGCAGCAGATCCCCCTGCCTGCCGACCTGTGCGCTTCTCATCCGAGCTACCTGGACGCAGACACGATCATCTTCAGCGGCTGGCGTTGCGGCGGCAGCCCCTGTTCCTGCGCCGCCGAGAAGCTCTAGGGTGCAGCGTCACTCCGTGCTGAGCCCTTTGCAGGCGTCGAGGAGCGTTTGGGCTGCGGCTTCGGGCGTGTTTTGGATTTCGCAACGGATCAGCCCTTTGGCGCTCTTGACCAACACTTCACCGAAGATGTTCTCCGAGCCCGTGCGAAACCTCCACCACTTCCCCTTGGGCAGGTCGCCCTTGTCCAAGAGCTTCAGGCTGTCGCCGGCCATGTTGTCGATGACCTTCGCTCGTTCCTCCAAGGTCTTCGTGTCGTTGTCGCCCCAATACACGCTGAAGCCGGCGAAGCCGTTCTCCGCGCCGCCGGACACGCGCATGCTCATGCCGCTGGTGCCGCCGCCTTGCGGCGCATCGGCTTTGTAGCCAGCGGGAAGCGGGAGACAGAACGCGGGGTCCTTGTTCTCGTATGCTCCGGCAGGGCAGCTCGGTTTTTTCGCGCAGCCGGCGAGCGAAGTCGAAATTGCGAAGGTGATGACGAGCGCAGTGTGACGGATCATGACTTTGGCCTCTCCCGCCGGCGAAGCCAACGCCAGCTCTGGCGACAGTGAACGCTAGGCCGAGATCAGGGTCAACTGCGCTAGGGGTCGGAGGCGGGCGCGGGTAGACGGACCGCGACAACGTCCGCGAAACGAGGTCTGCGCGCGACTTGGTGCTTTGGGCGGCTCGTACCCCACCACGGCTTCGGCGTGGCGTGGAAGCTCCGGGACGCCCGTGTACATTCCGCAACGTGGGTCGTCGCCGACTCGCTGGCCGGACTGCTTGGGCGAATCGCCTCCAGCACGCTCGACGTCCGATGCGCGACGACCGGTGGTCGGCGGGATCCTCGCCTGAAAGTCGGCGCGAACGATCCGCCGATTCCACGAAGGCGGCTCGGGCGCTACGCTTTCGCCCGATGCTGGCGCAGGGACCGGTCGTGCTGGGGCCTGGGGCCCTCGTGGGCGGTCGCTATCGCATCGTCCGGCAGATCGGCCAGGGCGGCATGGGCGCCGTCTACGAAGCCGAGCATGTCGAGCTCGGCCGGCGCGTCGCGATCAAGCTGATGCTCAAGGGGTTCAGCAAGAGCCCAGACTACGTACAGCGCTTCGCCAACGAGGCGCGCGCCGCTGCGCAGATCGGCCACCCCGGCATCGTCGACGTGCTCGACCTCGGCAGCGACGAGCACGGCACGTACCTCGTGATGGAGCTCTTGGCTGGTGAAGAGCTGGAAGCGCTCCTGGAACGCGAGGGTCGCCTCGATGTGTCCGTCGCGCTCAGGCTCGTCGGGGACATCGCGGACGCCGTCGCCGCTGCCCACGACGCCCGCATCGTTCACCGCGACCTGAAGCCCGCCAACGTGTTCCTGCCGAGCGGTCCGCGCGCCAAGAGCTCGGTCAAGCTCCTCGACTTCGGGATCGCCAAGCTGCTTCACCACGACGTCGACAGCCAGACACGGACGGGCGCCGTGTTCGGCACGCTGCTCTACATGGCCCCCGAGCAGCTGCGGGATTCGAAGAACGTCGACGAACGCGCCGACGTCTACTCCATGGCCGCGATCCTCTACCGCGCCCTCACGGGTCGACCGCCCCTCGTCGCCGAGGCCTTTCCGGAGCTCGCCTTCAAGATCGCGAGCGAAGCACCCACGCTAGCGAGCGGACTCGCTCCTCACGTGCCGGCATGGCTCGATCGCGTCCTCGCGCGCGGGTTGGAGAAGGATCCGGCGGCGCGCTTCCAGAGCGCTCGCGAATTCGGCCGCGCTCTGTCGGAGGCTGGGGAGTCCCGCGAGCACGCTGCGCTTTCCGACTCGGCCGTGCTGGCCGTGGCGGGGCGGTCGGAGCTGCCCGCACCTCCGGCGCCGCGACGCCGAGTCGGGCTTTGGATCGTCGGCGGGCTGATCTCGATCGGCGCGCTACTGCTGATCGGGAAGCTCGGCTCGCCCCAGGCCGCGAGCGAGCCGGAGCCGATTCCGAGTGCTCCCGCGGCGGCCGAGGCCCCGCGGCGCGTGGCGGAGCCACCCCTGCTGCCGTCACCGCCGCCAGCCCCGAGCGCCGCGGAAGAGCCTGTGACCGATTCGAGCGCACGGAAGCCGGTTCCGCCCGTTCGCGCCCCTCACGTCGCGCCCAAGACGAACGCGCCGCCCGAACCCCCACCCCTGGTGCCGCGATGAAGCGTTGGTCGTGGATCGCCGTGGCTCTCGCCGTTGCGCTCGCGGCACCTCGCGCGCGGGCGGACACGGCCAGCGAGGCCCAGCTCCAGTTCGAGCTCGGTGCCGAGCTCTACAAGCAGAAGCGCTACACGGAGGCGCTCGAGCGATTCATCGCGTCGCACCGGCTGGTCCCCAATGCCAACGTCGTCTTGAACATCGTGCAGACATTCGAGTTCTTGGGTCGCAAGATCGATGCCTACAACTGGAACGAGACCCACCTGGCTCTGGAGAAGAACGGCGCGACGCGCAGCAAGTCCCTCGAGCGGCGTGAGCGGCTCGCCAAAGACGTGGCCGTGGTCGAGGTGCGCACGACCCCGAGTGGCGCGGAGCTCTACGTGGATCGCGAGGACTTGGGGTCGAAGGGCGTCGCGCCGCGGCGCTTGGCGGTCGAGCCCGGCACGCGACGCATCCTGGCGCGGCTTCCGCAGCACGACGACGCCAGTCGCGAAGTCGACGTCAAGGTCGGAGAAGCGCGCGAAGTCGAGCTCACCCTGGCGCCTCATCGCGGCAAGCTCGTGGTCGAGACGCGCCCGGCCGGCGCCGAGGTGCGCCTCGATCGCGACGGGCGCGAGCTCGGAAAGACCCCGATTTCGTTGGAGCTGCCCGTGGGAGAGCAACGCATTTCAGTGAGCCTCGCGGGCTACCAGGAGGCCGGCAAGACCGTTCAGATCACCCGCAGCGGCGAGGCTCGGGTCACCCTCGATCTCGCGCGCGTGGCGGGTACCACCAGCGTGCTCACGGTCCGCGGCAACGTCGCCGGCGCAGGAGTGTGGATCGACGGTCGCCTCACGGGCACCACGCCGCTCATGCTGCCGTCGGTGGATCCGGGTCGACGCCAGATCGAAATCAAGGCCGACGGACGGGAGTCATGGTCCGGTCCACTGCTGCTCGAGCCGGGCTCGGCGACGCGGGTGGACTACGACCTGGTCGACCCGCGCGAGCGCCCCTGGAGCGGCTGGCGCTGGGTGGGCTACGGCACGGGCGCCACGCTTTTCGCGGCCGGTGCCGTCACCGGATTGATCGCGCGCGGGACACGTTCCGACTTCGAGCGCGAGCCGTCGAGCGCTACCCTGGATCGGCTGCACGCGCAGAATACCGCTGCCGACGTGTTGATGGCGGCCGGCGTGGTCACGGTCGGCGTGACGGCGCTCTGGGATCTCGTGCTGAGCGGACCCGAGCCCGCTTCGAAAGGACGGGTGAGCATCGAGCGATGAGCATTCTTCGCCGCCTCGCCCCGCTGATCGGTGCCACGACGCTGGCGCTCGGAATGGTCCCCGCTTGCGGCAGCACCGCGACGACCGCAAAGGGCCCCTGTCGCAAGGACGCCGACTGCCAGAACGACGAGTGGTGCAGCTCCGGTGCATGCCTGCCGCTGCAGAACGACGGCGGGCTGGGCAGCGACGCGCCCGCGCCCACCTGCACGGGTGCAGTGCCGTCGCCATCGGCCGGGAAGAACTGCGGCTGCAGCTTCGATTGCGACGTCGGCGAGCTGTGCATCGACGAGGTGTCCTTCGGCAATCCCGGGGGTTCGTGCACACGAGGGTGCTCCGCCGAAGACCCCTGCCCGGAGGGGACGTTGTGTACGACCTTGGCGACCGGAGGCACGGCCTGCGAACTGCCGTGTACGGTCGCAGCCGACTGCCCGAAGGGGAGCATCTGCACTCTCGCGAAGCCGAGCGGCTTCGTGTGCGCCGAGTTTTGCCAAAGCGATCAAGATTGCCCCCTCGTCGGCGTGTGTGACCGCTACACCGGTGTCTGTTCGAAGACGCCCGCGTGGTCCGGGCCCGGCGACGTGGGCGACCCCTGCCAAACGCCCGTGGATTGTCGCAGCGGCGTGTGTTTCCCGCCGAGCGCGACGTTTCCAGACGGGTACTGCAGCGCCTACTGTTCGGTTGCGCTTCAGGGCTGTCCGGATGGCTCCGTCTGCAGCCTGGCCGGCGATGGCGGAAAGGACTTGGGCGCGTGTTTCCACACGTGCAACGACAAGTCCGAATGTCGCCCGGGTTACGCCTGCGTCCAGGCGTCGACGGGGGCGCACGTTTGCGGGCCGGGCGGCGGTTGAAGCGTTCAGCCCCCGCTGGGCCAGAGTTCGGAGTAGGGGAGCCACCAGCCCATGGCGGCGTTTCCGAATTGGTCGTCGCTCGGTTCGCCGGGATGGAAGATCCACACGTCCGGGCCGGCCACCAGGAGCGACGGCGTGCCGCGGTTCTCGTTCGGTGCGCGGACGCCGACCTTGAATCTAGATTCGTCGCACGTGATGCCCGTGAAGCGCGGACGCCCGCCGCTCTGATAGAGCCGCGCGACGGTGCCGGCTCCGCCCGGTGACAGCCACGCCACCAGCAGATTGTCCTCCGGAAGATAGGCCGCGGCGGGGCGCCCGTGCCCTTCGCCGGTCGCCGGATCCACACGCCAAGGCCCACCGTGCGGGCGTCCGTCGGCGGCGTCGAGCTCCGCGACCCACGCGGCAGGCCGTGCGCCGGTGCTGGTCACGCCGTGCCAGGCCACGGCGTAGCGGTCGTCGCGCACCGCGAGCGAGAGGCTGTTCACCAGATCCGGAGCTTGGTACGGCGTGGGGATCGCGAGCTCGAACGGCGTGGCTGCTCCGGTGGCCACGGCCTTGCGGGCAACGGCGCCGCGGTCCAACAAGAGCACGCGCAGCCGCCGGCGATTGGAGAGAAACTCGCTGGTGCTGTCCGAGGCGAACCAGGCAGCGAGCCCGCGCCCGTCGCTGGCGAACGCGCTCTGGTAGCTCGAGATGACGAGCTGGCCATCGGCGATGGGAGTCGCGGCCTCCGGCGCTTCACCGCGGATCACGCTGCGATGGATCGAACGCGAGTTCTGGAAAGTGGCGACCACGCCGGCATCTTGGGGAGACCAAGTCAGCGATACGTCGTCAGTGGGCCCCAGGACATTCGGCGCGAGCAGCACTCCGGCTGGTGTGTGCGGGCAGAGGTCGGCGGCGATCAGCTGATACTTGGCGCGCGTCGCCGAGCCCTCGCCCTCGGACCAAGCCACGGCGGCCACGATGTGCTTGCCCAAGCGGTCGAAGTTGGCCGCGGTCACGCTGGCGTGCCGGGCGTAGCCCTGGCTCAAGAGAAGGTCTGAAGACTGCTCGCACATGTCGACGCGGCCGCCGGTCTGGGCGTTGAGCACCACGATGCGCACCTCCGAGGTATCGGCGAGGTTCGTGCGCTCGTACACGACCAGGATGCGCCCGTCGTCCAGACGCGCAGCCGCTCGCGGATTGCCGACCAACTCGAACTGATCGGTGGTCGGTGCCACGCGCACCTCGCGCGGTCGGGCCCCGCATGGGTCGACGTCGTTCACCCAAGTGCAGCGGGTGTTGGCGACGAACACGGTAGCGGCGATCAGCGCGAGACCCCGGCGCACACCGCACCTCTAGCATGGCCTCCGGCTCCCATGCGAGCGCCCATCCCGGAGCTCATGAGGACGGGCGCGGCGGAAGGAGCCACGGCAGCGGCGGCGCCTCACTTGACGTTGAGGAAGAACGTCGCGTGCAAGGTCTCGCCCCCAACCGTCGTCAGCGGCTTCGTCGTGCACGCTCCTTCGAGGTGCTTCAGATCCTGGGTCGGCAGGAACGGCTCGTCGCACTGGAGATCCAGCTTCACGGTCGACGACGCAGTCTGGAAGCTGCCGTTGGCGCCCGAGCAAGTGTAGTACGGAGCTACCGGGGTGATGGAGAACGAGAAGGTCGGAGCATACGTCGTGCTCGTCGGCGTGATGAGCACGCCGCTCGCGCTGGTGGTAAAGCCGCCACTCAATGCGCAGTGGGCGCCGTTGGCGTCGTAGTCGAGCGACTCGATGGTCACGGTCGTCTCGGCCGGAACCACCAGGAAAGCGCTGCCGGAGGTCGCCGCCAGCGTGACCTCTGCGGAGAGGTTCACGTTCCACGGACCCGGCAGGAACGTGTTGGTCAAAGGTCCGCTGAGCGTGACCGTGCCCTTGTACTGCACACTGTCATCCGTCACTTCGACCGGCGTCGTGACGAGGGTCTTCTGCGTGCTCCCCAGATCCACCTGCACACTGACCGCGACCGGGTTGTGGCTCGCGTCCGGTTTGACGGCTGGGGCATCGTAGCGCGCATGGATCGCGTCAACGCCGGTGATCGTCCCCGACGCTGCGTTGCCCCCAGCCACGCCGTTCACCATCCACGCGCCGAGCTTCGCGGTTGGCACGACGGGTGTAGTCGCGTCATCGTCACTTTCGCAGTCGTAGCCGACACTCGCAAGTTCCTCCCCGGTATCGTCGGGCACGTAGCAGAAGACGACGCGGAGCAGGAGCGAGTCTTTGATTTTGACTTTGGCCTTCGGCGGGCGAAGCTGGAAGCCTTTCACCAGCGACCAATCGCTGAAGTGCGCCGTGCTCGCGACGACGGTCTTCGCGTTCGTGTCGACGTTGGAGCTCGACTCCCACTGCCAGTGCCGATCGCTGGTCTGAAACGCGATACCGAGCGCCTCGGCGGCGCTGCCCGTCACGTCCGGATCGCCGTACGTGCGCGTGAGCGTCACGGGAACGGCGAAGGTTTGCCCCTCGGGGCCGAGGCGATACGCAGAGCCCACGCCGCCGGGGGCCAAGTTGCTGAGCGGCTGGATGGTGAGCGTGGTGTCCGCCGTCAGCGCGCCTGGAGGCACGGTGAGGGTGAGCGCGCCATCGGGTGATTTCAGGCTGCCTCCCGCTGATCCGATCACCGCGCTGGCCGGTGACCCCGTCGGCTCCCCGATGCCCGTGACCACGGGGACCGGCTTCTTGGACTGAGGCGTGCCGTCTTGCGTGTCACTCGAGCACGCGACGAGGACGAAGCAGGTGAGAAGGACGATGGACAGAAGCTTCACGAGTTCTTTCTCCCAATACGGTCGATGAACAATGGTCGAACTCTAGCACGCAGTATTTCGCCGCCCGACGACGCGGCGCAGCGAGACAAGTCTGGGCGGCACGCTGGTGCGCTTCGAGCTGGCGCGCGAAACGACTGCCGAACGGCCGGCCGATTCCTCGTGCAGGGCGGTGCACGCGACGCGTCCGATTTCGCCGACACGATGAACCCGCGCGTGTGGCCCGTGTTTGCGAGCGCTAGACCGCGGCGTTCACGGATACAGACACGTGCAGCTCAAGGTGTCAGTGTCGGCGATCTGGCAACTACCGCACTGACAGAGCGACGAAGCGCATGGGCAGGCGAGCGTTCCGTTGCACGCTGCCGGTAGCGTCTGACACGCGTAGCTCGTGCTGACCGTGTTGCAGCACTGCCCAGGAGTCCCCGGCTGACCGTTTGGGCAAAGCCCGGCATCGTCGGGCTGTTGGCAAGCACCTCCGCCCGCCGTGGTGACGACGCAGACCCGTCCCTTCCCGCACGGTGACCCGTTGCAGTTGGCAAGCGGGGCATCCGATTCGGCATCCGCGACGGCGGCGTCGGATCCGGGCGAGTCGGCGGTCGAGTTGCCGCACGCCGCGAGGAGAGAGGTCGCGAGGGCGAGCGCGCACGAACACTGAAAGAGGCGCATCACGCATCAGCATAGCGCGAATCATCCGGAGCGGCGCCGCGCGGCGACGGAGGCGGGAGTCCGACCGGTACGGGCGGGCGAGCTAGCGGCCGACGAACGCGATCCCTTCGCGCAGCAACTGACGCCAGCGCTGCCGGTTGGGTTCGGGAACCGCCAGCCACTCGTCGAAGATCTTGCCTGCCGGACCGAACGGTCTGCCTACGCCCGCGTCGACCAGCTCCGCGACGCGTCGCTTCGGGAGCTTCACGACGAGCCCCGAGCCCTTGTAGTCGACGAGCGCGAGAAACTCCTTGCCGACACGCAAGCAGCGACCGCGCATGATGGTACCCTCGCAGACACGCGGATCGCTGCGCCGTAGTTCGTCGGCCAACTGCCAAAACAGCTCCTCACTCGTCGTCGCCATCGATCCTCATTCGTCCGGCAGTCCAAGGCAGGCAATCCGCTCCTCGATTCGTGCGCGTTCGTGCTCGTTCCGAGCCACGCGCGCCGCCTCGCTCAGCGCGAGGGCGGCCGCCGCCGGATCACCGGCGTCCGCCAACAGCGCCCCGCGGACCAGGTGCACGTAGGGATAGTCGCCCACGCTGATGTCCGTGCGTGAGAGGAGCTCGAGCCCGGCCGCGGGCCCCTCGGCCTTCCCCAACGCAAATGCGCGATTGACCCGAACTGCGGCCATCGGGCGAAAGTTCTCGAGCAGCGCGTAGAGCGAGGCGATCTCCAGCCACTCGGTCGCGTCCGCGGTAGGAGCGCGGCAGTGAACCGCCGCGATGGCTGCTTCGGTTTGAAACGGGCCGGGAGCGCGCGCGGAGACGGCGCGATCGAGCATGGCGGTGGCGTAGGCGATCGTGTCGTGGTCCCAAAGGGTTCGGTCCTGCTCCGGGAGCGGCACAGGGCGTCCTCGCTCGTCGAGCCGAGCGTCGCGTCTCGCATCGTGCAGCAGTAGGAGCGACAGAAGCCCGGCAACCTCTGGCTCGCGCGGATAGGTCTCGGCCAGAGAGCGTGCGAGGCCAATGGCGAGACGGCACAGGTCCGCGCGGATCGGCGTGTGGTCTTCGCCCGACCAGTACCCCTCGTTGAAGAGCAGGTGGAGGCAGCGAAGCACGGCGGGAAGGCGCTCGACGCCGCGTTCGGGCGTCGTGCCCTCGACGTCGCCCTTCTCGCGGAGTCGCTTGCGAGCACGAGTGAGACGCTGTTCCATGCTTCGAGGAGCGACCAGGAATGCGCGGGCGATTTCGTCGTTGGAGAGCCCCACGACGGTCGCCAGTGCGAGCGCAGCGCTCTCGCCGACTTCCAGGGCTGGATGACAGCACGCGAACAGCAGCCGTAGGAGCTCGTCTTTGAAGCCACGCAGCACCGCGGGCTCTGCGACGGCGACGCGCGCCCAAGGGCTCAGTTGGGCGAGCGAGGCGACGGCGTCGCCGTGGCGCTCGGCGCGGCGTGATCGGCGCCGTCGGTCCAGGTGGGCGTTCCGAGCGACCGTGACCAGCCACGCTTCGGTGGAATCGGGCCACCCCGACTCGACCCAAGACGACAAGGCGCGCTCGACCGCGTCGTGGACCGCGTCCTCTGCATCGGCAAGCGACCCCGTGAAGCGGAGAAGCTTGCCGAGCACGCTCGGATACACGCGTCGAAGCTCGTCCGCCGTATCGCCGGGGGTCACGGTCGCCACTGCCAGGTCACCGGCCGCACCTCGATCACGTGGTGCGGGTCTCCGCAGATCGACTTGGCGCGTTCGACCGCCTGCTCCTCGTCGCTGCAATCGACCAGATAGAAGCCGACGAGCCACTCCTTCGATTCGATGAAGGGGCCGTCGCTCACGTCGTGGCCGCTCGCTCGCGTCCGCACCGTTCGAGCAGTGTCGGGCGCGTCGAGCCGGGCCACGCTGCGGAGGTCGCGCCGTGCTGCCGCTTCGGTCTGCAGAGCGACGTGCCGCGTGAGGCCCTGACGCTCTTCGGGCTCCGGAATCGGCTCCGTCGCCGCGGCGGTGCGGTAGATGAGCAGCGCGTACGTCGTCATCGTCGACCAGGATCAAGCTAGCAGCGGAGCGCTAGGGAGCGCGACGATCCTCCACATGCCGCTCGAGGCCAGCGAAGAAGCCCTTCACCCCTGCGTCCCACTTGCGTCTGACGACGAGGGCGTCGAGAACCGCTCCCAGGGGTCCGTAAGCGAGGGTGTACCCTGGGTTGATCGACTCGGGTCCCACCGTGTTCGGCGCTCAGCTCGTAGTGGTGGCGCAGATGGCGAACGGGCAGCGTGCAATCGTAGAGCGTGAACTCCAGCGCCCGGGCCGGCTCCCAGACGGTGACCCGCTCGCGGAACCAGCCGCCCGCTTCGATGTCGCAGTGACGGTCGGCACCGAGCCCGCATCGCTTGGCGCCGCACAGCGAGCTCTTCGCGATGCCGGGGTCGTACTCGTGGAGCGCGTCCAGCGTCGCGAGGGCCTCCCAAACCTGCGCTGGCGTTGCGTCGATGTGGATGGTGTTGGTCAGAACGGTCATCGTCACGCCTTCTTCCAGAGCGCGAGTGCGGCGCCACCCGGATCTCGGATCACCGTGAACTCGCCCGCCGGCCCGCGCGTCTTGCCGCGAAGCAACGAAGCCCCGAGGGTCACCGCGCGTTCGGTCGCACCGTCCACGTCCTCGACGGCGACGAACGGGATCCACTCTTCGCGATCACCATAACGATCGTCTGGGCTTCCCAGCGCTGCGAACGGGCCCGCGCTGGTGGCCAGCATCGTCATTCCCTGGGGACCGTTCGACGCTTCGAGGCCGAGCAGCGATAGCAGAAATGCCTTGGTTTTCTGCGGCGCCGCGCCGTTGTGATGAAACCAGACGAATGGGGATGACATGTTGGAATCCTCCGAGGAGACAGGTCGCGAAGCGCGACTTTCCCCTGGAGACGCCCGAGGTCGCTCCACCACGACAGGCCCAGAGAAAAAAGTTCCTCGACCGAGGCCGGCGTCCGGGACCGCCGCGACGTGCCGGGCGCGTCATCGCCGACGGCGCTCGCGAAGGAGTATGCCGGAGGCTCGTTCGCGTTGGCCTGCCTCCCCCGGTCGTCCCCGGTCGTTGCTCGCGGCGCTGTCGCGCCGCTGCGCGCCGCCTGCCCCCTCCGCGCGGCTCGGCTGGCGGGTGCTGCCGCTCGAAGTCGATCTCGTGCTCCGCGAGGCGGCGCTCGCGCTCGCGCGGGTGCGCGAGGCGCTCCGGCGCGGATCACGCCAGCGGCGGTGGTCGCAAGCTCGCTCGCGGCCCCATCAGCACGTACGTCTTCATTTCGCCCTTGCCCTTCACTGCGATGGTGCCTCGTGGCTCGAAGTGGAATTGGGTGCGCAGGCGTTCGTAGGTGCGCTCGGTCACTTGGATGGTTCCG
>Ga0268298_10005458_pt1 | contig 11901 bp, 8 predicted proteins | sample WWTPWeurt_MetaG_FD_194462 | JGI IMG/M metagenome (GOLD analysis project Ga0268298, IMG submission 194462) | Activated sludge microbial communities from WWTP in Nijmegen, Gelderland, Netherland - WWTP Weurt | ecosystem: Engineered > WWTP > Aerobic digester > Activated sludge | place: Netherlands...
TGCTTCGGCTTCCTCGCGCGCAGCTTCTTTGATGCAACGTGGCAGGTCCGGAACGACCATGCAAAGTGGAAGGGGCTGTTGCTGGTAGCTGCCAAACAGCTCTTCTGCGAGGGCGTTTCCGCGGGCGTTGATCTGACTGCAGACGTTTTTGTAAACCGACCTGTTTTCACCTTTACAAGCATCACCACTCACGTAAGCCCGGGTAATCTCGTCGTTGAGCGCCGCGATCTCGCCGTCGATGGGGTCGCTGGCCGCGGCGCGTTCTGTCAAGGGCACCCAGCGTCGGGTCTGCTCGACTTTCAAATGGGGCTCGACTACAACCGGTTCCCGATTCCGATTGTTGGTAGTCCCGCAATCGAGTCTCGGATATTGTTCTTCCTCTTCAATACCAAGTAGGAACAGCGTAGGAAAACTCTGGCGGACGAGGCGATAACCCGGCTTGGGTTTGGATTCTGAGGGGTTGGTTTGGCTCCACAATTCTGGGCCGATTTCATAGCCGAACTGACTGCCCGTGGCGTAAGCGGTAATCGGAACCTCCCGGTTGCTGCTCATTACATCTTTTTCCAGATCTTGAAGATGGTCACGGAAAAGTTTTGCGCCTGCGTCTAGACCAGCGGACTGAAGGGCAAGGGCTATTTGGAGAACAAACTCCTTACGTTTGCGAAGGCTGCTAGCCAACTGCAGGTTCTGTGTATCGGTCATTGGTGACACCGCGGAAGCTGCTACCGCGATCGAAATCGAGTCCGAATAAGGGGACATAGTCCGATCTAACAACCGGTATCCCGCGACGCTTGGATGTGCGTCGATTTGATCGCAGCGAATTTCGGTTGTCTTGTACCGCTCTTTTAACGTTTTGATCACGAAGTCAGAGACCTCTGCACGTGCCGGCCTAAACGTTAGTGTCGGCCTGATTGTCAGTCGCGCCGCGAAGTCCGTCTTTGTGCGCCAGCCTGGCGTGACGGAAACCATCGCAGCACCAAAGAATTTCTTTTTGCCTAGCAACGCTGCTGACGGCTGCGTGCTGTGCAAGGCCTTCAAGATTCCCTCAACAGCAGTGTCGCCAGCGGCGGTAATGAGTGCCGAGCGGTTGGTGGAGGTTACGGTCGGGTTTTGGCCGAGGAAACTGCCAGGATTGGCGAATTTGTTGTAAGCATCGGGAAGCACGTCCTGGGTCTGGGTTGAGCTACTGTTGGCGTTCGTCGGGGCACTCTGGGCGGAAGGCGCCTGCGCAGTGGGAAAAGTGGGGGCGGTGGGGGCAGTTCCCCCGGCTGCGGTTATGGCTGTGGCGTAGTCCTCGAGGGCCTTGGCGCGGGCCTCGGCTTGTTGCTGAGGGTCAGCTATCTGTTCAGCCGCTTTGAGCGCGGCGTCCCGGCGCAACTGAGCGGCGGTGTTCTTGGCTGCGGCGGCCATGCCAAGGGCGCGATCCCGTTCATTGCGCTGGCGCAGGTAGTCGATACGCTCGCTCTCGTAGTTCTTTAGCTGTTCGGCGTAAGCCGCAGTTTTGGTTGGATCGATGTTGGCGGATGCGTTCAGGCTGAACAGCGATACATCTTGTTCGAGGGCTGCGGCACGGGCCTGGATCTCGGCTTTGGCTTCGGCGAAGTATTGCTCCGGCCCGTGGGACTGGATCTCGAAGTCGAAGCTCTTGTCCGGGGTCATGATCAGCGGCGCTGACATCCCGACGGTGCCGTATTCATTGAGCTTTGCAGCCATGCGGTCGAGGGCTTCGGCGTTGCGCTTGACCCAAGGGTCGCCATCGAAATTGCGCAGGGCGTTCGGCGGGGTGCAGCCGCCGAGAAGCGTGATGAAGCCCAAGAGGGCCGCAAGCCTGAGTGGGCGCGGGGCGACGGTCATGATGCGCTCCTCCGTTTGGGTTGGACGTGGCGCGCCTGCCATCCGGCGCCTCATGAAATCAGCGTAGATGAGCGTCAGGTTTTTTCTACATCTATTTTGGATTTTTACGGCGTGCCCGTATTTGTAAGGGATAGTCGTTCGGGATTGTAGTAGGTCTGCGAGGGGCGCGAGGAAGCTGCCGGTGCCCAAGCGACGGGCGGCATGTGAACCTGATGTGGTGGGTGGTGACGGCTCAGATCGTCGGGCCGTTCACGACCCATTCCAGCGCGTCCTCCAGCCGGTCGTTGCCCCAGAACAGTTCCCCGTCCGGGGTAACGAAGCTGGGGGCGCCGAATAGCCCGATCTCGCCGGCCCTTTCGGTTTGCCGGCGCAGGGCTTGTTTGTTCTCGGGGCTTTCGGCCCGCGCCAGGATCGCGTCCACCGGCAGTTCGAGGGATGTCAGGATGGCGCGAATCACCTCGACCTCGGCGATTTCCTGGTCTTCGGCGAAGTTGGCGCGCATCACGGCGCGGCAGAAGGCTGGCATCCAGGCTTCATCCGCCCCCGCCAGGGCCACCCGGGCGGCAAGCAGGCCGTTGCGCGGGAAGCGTGAGGGCACCTTCAGGGGCAGGCCATAGCGGCTGGCCAGCCGGGCCAGGTCGCGCCACATGTAGCGCCCCTTCGGTGGGTAGATATTGAAGGGGGAGTCGTTCCAGCCCAGGGACAGGAACACCGGCCCGAGCAGGAAGGGGCGCCACTGCAGGGTCACCCCCGCCGCCCGGGCGAGGGGTTCGATGCGCATCACGCTCAGGTAAGAGTACGAACTGGCGAACTCGAACCAGAATTCCAGTGTCTGTTTGCTCATGGGGGCTCCGCGGCAGGGCACGATTTCAGTCTAGCACTCGTGCATGGAACCGCCCGCCAGTCGCCGTGCTGCGCTGTGCCAGCGGGGGCCGATCAGCCGGGCCAGCCGGGCGCCGAAGCCGAGGCGGACGGGGCGGGCCGCTTCCCCGGGGAAGATCTGCAGCACCGCGCCGTGGTGGGCGGTCATCACCACCGTGCCCGGGCCGTCGATGCGAAAGCTGTCGCCGGCGTGGAGGACGAGATCCCGCGGGTCGCCGTAACGGGTGAGCCACACGCAGCCCGATGTACAGGCCACGAGGGTGCCGACGCCTTCCGGAAGCACCGTCGAGGCGTGGCCTTCGAGGCGCACCTGGCGGGGGGTTGAATGCTCGGTCATGATCGTCTCCTGGTCCGCACATGATGCGTGGTACGCATTACGATGGCGGGTGTGACTGCAGTATTGGCCTGAAAATTAGCCTTCACAAACGGATATTCGGTATGAAAAGGATGCGTTTTTCTCATGGATGATCCGCTCCTGCGCCTGCCGCCCCTGGACCCCCTGCGGGGCTTTGTTGCCGCCGCCGGCAGCCTCAGCTTCACCCGGGCGGCCACCCAGCTATGCCTGACCCAGTCGGCCGTGAGTCGCCAGATCCAAAGCCTGGAGGAGGCCCTTGGCGTCAGTCTGTTCGTGCGCGGTACGCGGGCCCTCTCCCTGACGCCCGAAGGCGAACGCCTGTACCGTCTGGCCAGCGTGTGGTTGCGCGACTATGGCGATCTGGCGGCGAGCCTGCGGGCGGATCAGGTGCGTCCGCCGGTTACGATTACTGCCAGCCTGGGTATTACCGCCCTGTGGTTGCTGCCTCATTTGCGTGAATTCCAGGCGCGTCACCCGGAGATCGACGTGCGCCTGGCGAGTTGCAACCGGGTGGTGGACCTGCGCCGGGAGGGGGTGGACCTGGCTTTGCGCCACTGTCTCGACGGGGATGCGCCGCCGGGCAGCGTGCGTCTGTTCGGCGAAACCGTCTTTCCGGTGGCCAGCCCGGCCCTGGGGCTCAGCGAACTGACCCGGGAGAACCTGCCCACGGTGGCGCTGATGAACTACGACGATCCGAATTTCCCGTGGCTGGCTTGGGCCGACTGGCTGGCCACCTGCGGGTTGGAGGGGGTGCGTCCTCGGGCCGTGCTGCATTTCAACCACTATGACCAGCTCATCCAGGCCGCCGTGGCCGGCCAGGGCGTGGCCATCGGGCGGGCCGAACTGCTCTCCGATCTTATCGCCGCGGGGCGGCTCCAGCCCATCGGTGCTAACCGGCGGACACTGGCCGAGCGGGGTTACTGGCTGATCGGCGCCAACGACACGCCCCGGGCGGATGTGGCCTGCTTCATGAGCTGGGTGTGCGAAGCGGCCGCCGTCACCCGCCGGGCCGCGGAGAGCCTCATCGGCCCACGCTCAGGGGGCCGCTAGGGCCGTGGGGCGGGCAGCAGCTCTGCCGCCCGCAGCAGGGTGGCAAACAGGGTTTCGGTCTCGGTGGCACTGCCCTTGTCGAAGCGGACAATGACGGGCAGGCGCGACATCAGGGCCGCCACCTGGGCGACCACGGCCTCACTGTCCACCACCAGCACCACCCGGTTGGCGGGCAAGCGTTCATTCAGTTGCTTCAGTTCGAACTCGCAGCCCCCCCGCGTTGGGGTCAGGCCGCGCAAGTCCATCAGGATCACATCGGCCCGGTCCATCAGCTCCACCACGGTGGCCTTCCAGGTGTCGTCGCGGCAGCAGAACTCATTGACCCGGTAGCGCCCGTCCGGGTCCGGCATCTGGTCGAGGGCTGCCAGGCCGGCGTTCAGGTCCACCCGGCTGGTCACGAAGCTGCTTGCCAGGCGTCCGCCGGCAAAGCGCAGGAAATCCCCCGGGTCGATGGTGCGGGCCATCACGTCGGGGGCGGCGATCATGGTTACGGGGCCAAACAGGCGCCAGCGGGCACCCACCCGGTCGAACAGCTTCTCGGTACGGGCCGTGTAGCCGAAGACACGGAGCAGGAGCAGGGTGCGGCGGGGCGGCCGGCCGTGCCGCCCGACGGCGCGGGCCAGCAGTACACCGTTCAGCCACGGGAAGACCGCATAGGCCGCTACGCAGCCGGCGAGGACCAGCCACCAGCGATCCGGCGCGGCGTTGATCAGCTCCAGCGCGAGCGCAGCGCAAAACAACAGCCACCAGGTGCGGGCCAGCAACTGGGCATCGGAGAAGCGCTTGGCCTGATAGGCGCCGGCCAGCCCCTGCAGGCGCCACCACCCCAGCAGGGCGGCCGGGAGGGCGAGGACCATGAAGACCGCGTTGAGGCCGATATCCAGCAGGATGCGGCTGCCGTCCGGTGTGGTGGCCAGCCATGCCGACGCCCGCGCGCCAAGCAGGGGAGCAAGCCCGAACAGCAGCAGACCGGCGAAGGTGATGGGGGCCACGCCGCGGATGCGCGCGTGGCCCGTCAGCATGATCAGCGTCAGCGGGAAGGGCAGCCACACGGCCGCGAAGTGGAAGAAGGTGAAGAAGTTCAGCAACTGGTCGAGGCTGGGCCGCCCGCCCATGAAAGGCCGCTGCAGCATGGACAGCCCGGTGCCGAGCACGGCGCAGGCAATGAGCACCCCCAGGCCCAGCCCCACCGCCTGCCGGAAACGCAAAGCCAGACTGACCGCAATCATCGGCACCGCGGCAAGCAGCAGGCTGCCGCCCACCAGCATGACATGGGCAGGGGTCCGGGGCAGATTGCCCACATGGAGCTGCAGCACGGCCAGCCCCAGGGCCGGCACGGCCACGCTGCCCAGGTAGGCCAGGGCGATCCGTCGCCGGGCCTGCTTCTCCCAGGCCAGCCCCGCCGCCGGCGGCTGCGGCATGACCGTGCGGGCCGGAACCACCGCCGGTATGCCGAGGGCCTGACCGCTGCTGCTGCCCATGCCGGCCAGCACGTCCACCCGGTAGCGCCACAGCACCCCGGAGGCCACCAAGGCGGTCAGCACGACGGTATTGAGGAAGTGGAAGATCAGTTCGCCGGGGGACATGGTGGTTGGCCGGAATGACGATGTGCGGCTGCTATCATCCCATCGGCACGACATCCCGAACAGGAGGGCGAGTGATCCTTGAAACCTCGGTTGACCGCTTATTGCTCCTTGATCGACCGAATGAGCCCAGGCCTCGGTGCCACCATGACGATTCATCCGAATGGTGACGGCGCTACGTGTCCGCTGGTACGTCTGGTCGGGCGCCCGGCTTTGTCGCTCATCCTTGCAGGCATGAGCCTGCCGCGTCGTCGCTTCGCGCCGGTCATCCCGCCCAAACCCACCATCGGCCACGTTCAACCGAGGTTTCAAAGATGAGTTCCGAGCAGATCCGGGCGGCCGCCCGCTTCACCCTCATCACCCTCGCCCTGGCGGGCACCTACCTGCTCCTGCAGCAAGGCTGGATGGCCCTCGGCGGGCTGGGGGCGGACTGGTGGCAGGCCCGCCAGAACGCCGCTCTGGTGGATGACGCCCAGGTGCTCGCCGCCCGTTCCCGCGAGGCCGAGGCCCGCCTGCCGCCCCAGCGTCGGGTCGATGCCTTTCGGCTGGGTCAGCAGATGGGTTTTCTGGCTGAGTACCTGGGCAGCCATGCCCTGTCCGATGCGGCCGTACGCGCCCAGGCCGAAGCCCGCACCGCGCCCCTCGCCGCCCAGGCCGGCACCCTGGCCGAAGTCCTCGGTGTGGCGCCGGCGGTGTGGCCCGCGGTGAGCACCGCCGATGAGTTTGCCCGCCTCCAGGCGCGTTTCGAGAGTGATGAGACCGGCCTCGGCGGGCGCATCGAACGCTTTCTTTCACCCCGTCATCGGGAGATCTACCTGCTGGGTGTACATGCGGGCGTCAACCGGGCGGTGCTCCAGACCAGCGGCGGCGTCCGCTTCAATGGCCCGAGTGCGTCCCTTCTGGTGCGCCACGCGACCCTCGCCGGTCTGCCGCCGGCCTGGTGGGAGGCCCTTTCCCGGGCGCCCGAAGGTGCCACCCCTGAGGCCCGTCACGCCCGCTTCATTGCCGCCATCGAGGCCCTGGATGCAGCGCTCGCGGCGCCGGCCAATGCCCGGCCCTGAGCCCTGTCTCCGACGCTAGAGCTTGTCGAGTCCGTCAGCCAGCGCGGCAGCGTGGCTGCGCATGGCGGCCCGCTCGATCTCGCTCATCCGTTCCAGGGGCTTGAGCATCAGAGTGCAGCGGGGGTTGGCCGCCAGCATGTGGGCGTGCCGGTCGAGAAAATCCCAGTAGAGGGTGCTGACCGGGCAGGCCCGGGGGCCGGTCTTCACGTCCGGACTGTAGCTGCACCCGCTGCAGTAGTTGCTCATGCGCTTGATGTAGGCGCCGCTGGCCACGTAGGGCTTGCTGGTGAAGCGGCCGCCGTTGGCATACAGGGCCATGCCCGCCACGTTGGGCAGCTCCACCCATTCCACCGCATCCACATACACCGCCAGGAACCAGCCGGCCACGGCCTGGGGCGACAGCCCGGCCAGCAGCGCAAAGTTGCCGGTCACCATGAGGCGCTGGATGTGATGGGCGTAGCCGTGGTCCAGGGTCTGGCGGATCACCTGGCGCTGGCAGTTCATGCGCGTCTCGCCGGTCCAGAACCAGGCGGGCAGGGGGCGGGTGTGGCCGAAGTGGTTGGCCTCGCCCATGGCCGGCTGGTCACGCCAATACACACCGCGGATGAACTCCCGCCAGCCGAGGATCTGGCGGATGAAGCCCTCCACCGCGGGCAAGGGCGCCTGCCCGGCCCGCCAGGCGTCCTCGGCGGCGCGGATCACTTCCCGCGGGTCAAGGAGCTTGAGGTTGAGGGCCGGAGCCAGCAGGCTGTGCCACAGGAAGGGGGTGTCGGTCCACATGGCGTCCTGGTGGGTGCCGAAGCCCGGCAGACGCTCCCGGACGAAGGCTGCCAGGGCCTGCAGGGCGTCGGCCCGGGTGACCGGCCAGGCGAAGCTGTCCAGGCTCCCGGGGTGCTCGGGGAAGTGCTTTCTGACAGTGGCCAGCACGTCCAGGGTGATGGCGTCGGGAGTAAAGCGCGGCGCTGCCGGCAGGGCACCCGGGCCGCCGCGGCCGAAGGCCTGGCGGTTGTCCTTGTCGAAGTTCCAGGTGCCGCCGGCCGGCTCCTTGCCGTCCATCAGCACCCGGTGGTGCTTGCGCATGGCACGGTAGAAGTGCTCCATCAGCAGCGTTTCCCGGTCGCCGGCCCAGCGTTGGAAGGCCGCCCGGCTGGTCAGGAAGTGGGTGTCGGGGCGTAGCGCCACGGGCAGGCCCAGTTCGCTGCCGAGGGCGTGCAGGGCCTGCTCCAGGCGCCACTCGCCCGGCTCGCAGACGACCAGACCAGCCGGGTCGTGGCGCACCACGGCGGCGCGCCAGGCCGCTGCCAGGCTGGCGTGGGTGTGCTCGCCCAGGCGCAGGTAATCCACCGGCCAGCCCCGGGCTTTCAGCTCGGCCGCGAAATGGCGCATGGCCGACAGAAAGAGGGCAATGCGGGCCTTGTGGCTCCACACGTGCCCGGCTTCACCCGGCGCTTCCACCATCAGGATGCGGTCGGCGGCCGGGTCGAAGCCGGCGAGGGCCGGATTGTCGTGGCTCAACTGGTCGCCCAGCACGAGGACGAGATGGCGCACGCTCATGGCCTGGCCACCCGGCGACGGCAGGCGTCGGAGCAGTAGCGGACTTCCTCCCAGCAGCGCGCCCATTTGCGCCGCCAGCTCATGGGGCGGCCGCAGACCGCGCAGGGCTTGCTGGGCAAGGCCTGCTTGTTGCCGCGAAAAGCGGGGGTGGTGGTTTTCATGGGGTCAGAGGGTGTGAAGAAATCGTAGCGAGCGGTTCGAGTTCGCGCCGAGAAGCGCAACCGTACAAGGGTACGGTGAGCATCGCAGGGGCAAAATCGGGCCGCGCAGTAGATTCATTCACACCCTCTCAGCCGAAATCGAAGCCCAGTTGCGTGCTGTCGGTGGGTGGGGATGGGCGGCGGGGGCGGGGTGCGCCTTCCCGGTGGGGGTTGCGGCTGCCGTGCTTCTCATACACGGCCCGGGATTCCCGGCGCACGGCGTCTTCCTTGCGCAGGCGCCACAGGGTGTCGCGGGCATGGCGGGCGGCGGCCTCGTGGTCCACCAGGGGCTCCGGGTAGTCGCGGCCGATCACCAGCCCCTGGCGCCGCTGGAGTTCGGGCGGCATCTTCCACGGTTCGAACAGCCAGGCGTCGGGCAGGCGCTCCAGCGCTGGCAGCCAGCGCCGTACGAAGCGGCCGTCCGGGTCCTGGTCGCGGGCCTGTTTTACGGGGTTGTAGATGCGCAGGGTGGTGATGCCGGTGGTGCCGGATTGCATCTGGATCTGCGGGTAGTGGATGCCGGGTTCGTAATCGGGGAACTCCCGGGCCAGGTGCAGGGCCGGCTTCTGCCAGGGCTGCCACAGCTGGTAGCTGGAGAAGGCGATCAGCAGGGCGCGCATGCGGAAGTTGATCCAGCCCGTCTCCCGCAGCATGGCCATGCAGGCGTCGATGAGCGGAAAGCCGGTCTCGCCCCGGCGCCAGCGTGTCAGCCGATTGGCGTCGAAGCTGGCGTCGCGCAGGCCGGCAAAGGCGGGATGCATGTCCCGATATTCCAGCTCGGGCTCGGACTCCAGCTTCTGGATGAAGTGGCAGTGCCAGTGCAGGCGGCTTTCAAAGGACTTGAGGCCGGCCAGCTCGCCCCGGGGGCGCAGGTCCGGCGGCATGGCCTGCAGCTCGGTGCAGCGCCGCCACACCGCATGCACGATCTCGCGCACCGACACCGCGCCGAAGGCCAGATAGGGTGACAGGCGCGAGCAGGCATCCCCGGCCGACAGGGGGCTGGACATGCCCCGGCGGTAATCCGGCAGGTGCTGATCGAAGAAATGACGCAGTAGCTGGCGGGCGTGGCTGCGTCCGCCCTGCTGGCGTGCCGGATGATCGGGCAGGGTGTCCGGGTGCCAGGCCAGGTGGCGGGGGGCGCCGCCGGGGGGCAGGCGCAAGGGCGACGGGATGGGGCAGGGCGGGGGCTGCAGCGCCGCCGGTGCCGCCAGGGGGGTGGGCGTCATGCGTTCCATCCACAGCCGGGACCAGGCATCCCGGTCGTGGAGCCTGCGCACCACGCCACCCGATGGCCACTGCTGCCATTCGACGCCCTGCTCCCGGCACCAGCGGGCTACGGCCCGGTCGCGGGCGTAGCTGGCCAGGTTGCCGGTCTCTTCATGGCTGCTCAGACGGAAGGGCCCCAGGCGCTCACGCAGGGCCTGCAGCACCTCCACGGCCGTGCCCTGCCAGCGCTGCAGCGGGCTGCCCAGGGCCGCCAGGCGTGCCTCCAGCTCGGCCAGGCATTCCAGGATGAAGCCCAGGTGGCGGGGCGAGCTGTCGGCCTGGGCGATCAGCTCGGGCTCGAAGAGGTATACGGGCAGCACCGGGCCACGGCGGGCGGCGTCGTGCAGGGGGGCGTGGTCGGTGACCCGCAGGTCGCGTTTGAACCAGACGACGGTGATCATGCGTGCCAGCGTCGGCGGGGGGGCGGCTGGCCGGCGCTGGCCCAGAAGCGGCTGAAGGAGGGGCACAGGGTGGCCGGATCGGGCAGCCAGCGGGGCGGTGGCGTGAGCTCGGCACCCAGATGGGCGAGGGCCTCCCGGTAACCCGGGTTGAGCGTGGCTTCGGCGCGGAAGCTGCCGTCGAGCTGCCGCAGATCGCCCACGAAAATCCGGTCGGTGACGGCGCGCAGGCGGGGCAGCACAAAGGCCCAGCGGGCCTCCGACCAGGGGAAGCGCCGGTGGAAGGGCAGGTGGATCACGCCGATGCGCGGCCCTTCGCCGGCGCGCAGGGCCCAGGGATGGACGAGGGTGGCGTCGGTGTCGGATGGCGGCAGGGTGAAGTCGTCGGCGCCGAGCAGGTGCGCCGGCGGGGCGTCCAGGCGGGGTGGTTCGGTGCGCCCCTCCGCCACGTGGGCGACCGGGGCAAGCGCCTGCGGACTGCGGGCCAGCGCCTCCAGCGCCGCGTAGCTCGCGTCCAGCGGCGTGCCGGGGCTGTGCCAGTCGGCCGGGGCGAAGCGCGCCACGTTGTCGGCATTGAAGAGATAGGGCTTGCTGCTGAAGGTGGCCGCCACCCATTGCCAGGACAGGTGGTTGGAGGCCAGATCGCCGTCCAGCAGGTGGGCATAGAGCCAGTCGGCGGCGGGGCGCCAATGGACCTTGCGGACATGCACCACGTAGCTGGCCAGCCACAGGCGGGCATGGTTGTGGAGCGTCCCCGTGGCGTACAGGGTGGCCACCGCCCGGTCGACCACCGGAATGCCGGTGTGCCCTTCGCGGATGTCTGCCGGAAGAGTGTCGGCGTAGGGAATGCCGGGCAGGCCGGGGCGGATGTCGGCCAGGATGCCGTCCCCCAGGTGACCCCACACATGCTGGAAGAAGGCCCGCCAGCCAAACTGGAAGGCCAGCATGTCCTGGCCTGTCAGGCCGAAGCGTTCAATCAGTTCCGGGGCCGGGATGCAACCGTGGGTGATCCACGGCGACAGCCCGGTGACGGCGCCCGCGACATGGTTACGGCTCTGCGCATAGGCGGCCGGGTCAACGGCGGAGAGTCGTGCTGCAAGAGGGGCGTCGTTGAAGTGGCGCACGGTGGGGCGTTGTCGGGAATGGCCGATGGACAGCCCCGCTCCGTGTGCAGTTCCCGGCCGGCCAAGCGGCCCGGCCGGTGTTTATTCCTTGCCGGACTGCCACAGCTCCCGGTTGGCTTCGACGATCTTGCCGCTGGTGGCATCCACCTCCACCTTCATCTCCTTGCCGTTCTTGCGGGCGATGTCGAACTCGTAGGAGGCCGAGCCGTCGGCTTCGATCTCGAATTCGGTCTCGACGATGGTGCCGGGGTACTTCTTCAGGGCGATGGCCTTGGCCTCTTCCAGGCTGATGCGGGCCTTCTCCTTGAACACCGGGGAGTCGGCGCTGACCACTTCCTGCTCCACTTCGGTGATCTTGCCGCTGCGGGCATCGCATTCCACATCCCAGGTCTTGTCACTGCCTTCCACGTCGAACTCGAACACCGGGCGCCCGTTCTCGCGCTTGAGTTCAACCTTGACGATCTTGCCGGGATGTTGTTCGAGCACCACCTTCTCACAGCGCGCGTACTCGGACTTGAAGCGGGCCGGGGCCTCGATGGCAAAGGCGGATTGGGACAGGCCGAAGGTCGCCAGC
>Ga0268298_10005459_pt1 | contig 11900 bp, 10 predicted proteins | sample WWTPWeurt_MetaG_FD_194462 | JGI IMG/M metagenome (GOLD analysis project Ga0268298, IMG submission 194462) | Activated sludge microbial communities from WWTP in Nijmegen, Gelderland, Netherland - WWTP Weurt | ecosystem: Engineered > WWTP > Aerobic digester > Activated sludge | place...
ATCGTGTGGCGGTTCCGTGAGACTTCGAGCCCTGTCTCGGTGCGCAAGATCATCGTGCCTCCGCTGGCGATGAGCACCGGGTTCTTCATGTTCCTCGCGCCGGCGACGCGCGTCCCGCTCCTGTGGGCCGTCGGCGCTGTGCTGCTCGGAGCCCTTGTTTTGTCGTATCCGATGGCGAAGACCTCCAGGCTGACGCGCGACGGGGATCGCATCCTGATGCAGCGATCGCGGGCGTTTTTGTGGATCTTGCTCGGCCTCGTGGCGCTGCGATTCGCGCTGCGGGCCTATGTCGAGCAGTACTTGAGCCCCTTGCAGACAGGCGCTCTGTTCTTCCTGCTCGCCTTCGGGATGATCGCCCGGTGGCGCGCGACGATGCTCATCGAGTACCTGCGCCTGCGGACGACAGCCCCTGCGCCCGCCCCTGCCATCGAGTGAGAAGCGCCTCTCCCCGACGTCCCGCGATTCACTCCGGGGCCCGTCGCCGTCGCCGTCGCCGTCGCAGGTCGTCCGATTTTCCCGTGCCTGAACATCCCGTGTTCCATGGAGCGCCGACTCGCACTATCGTGCGGGCATGACTTCGCTCCGTCCCCTCCTCGCCCTCGCGTCGCTCACCGCGCTGACCACCTCCCTCATCGCTTGCGGAGGCACCTCCACGAGCGGCTCCGGCGGCTCCGGCGGCTCCTCGTCCTCGACGACGAGCATGACCACCACGAGCCTCCCGGAGCCCAAGGTGCACCGGGCCGCGGCGTCCACGTGCCCTGACGCGCGCCCTGCGGGGATGACAGGGGCCGGCCCCGATGAGGGCGAGTGCATGACCGACGCCGACTGCGCGACAGGCACCAACGGGCGGTGTATTCAAGACCTCGGCAAGCCGCGCGCGTGCTCCTATGACGAGTGCACGGCCGACGCGGACTGCGGGGGGAGCAGCGTGTGCGAGTGCCGCAACCCGGCCAAGCACGACGCGAACGTGTGCGTGCACGGCAACTGCGTCACGGATGCGGACTGTGGGGAAGGGGGGTATTGCTCGCCTTCGGCGGTGACGCTCGATCCTTTCTGCACGGAGGGGGTGCCGATCGGGTCGGTGGGTTATTTCTGCCACTCTGCGGAGGACGAGTGTACGAACGACGATGACTGCGGCGGCTCGGGCTCGTTTCCGGCGTGCTTCTTCAACGTCGACAAGCTCCATTTCGCCTGCTTCGAGGTGCTGTGTGTGAATTGAGCGTGGAGCTCGGGTCAACGACGACCGGACGCCGCGGAGCTCCCGCCCGGCCGAGGTCGCTCAGCCGGTCCGCTTCGTCGTGACGCGCGGCGCGATTTCGGTGACATAAGCGATCACCGGGGCCGCCGTCGCGGGCTCCAGAGTGACATTCAGCGGCATCCCCGTGCGCCGGTGGAGCACGATGCGCGTCTGCGTCGGTCCGTTGTTGATCGAGACGTATTCAAGCTCCCAGCCCACGAGGCTCGCGCGGTCTTCGGTGAGGAGTCGGACGATGGTTGTCTTCTCCGGTCCCCGGATCCACGAGCGGATCATGAAGGCGCCCGGAACAAGGAACACGAGGCCGAAGACGACCGCCGCGACGGCGTTTCCGAGATCTTTCGATTGGGTGGCGACGACGGCGATGAAAATGCCTCCGAGGAGCGCCATGAGGACGCCCACGACCCCGAGGACCCGCTGCGAGGATCGCTCGCTCGCGATCACAGGGTCGAGCCGCGCGTCCAGGGGCGTCACGAGCGCCTCAGGGACGCCGGGGCCTTCGCGAACTGGGCCTCTCGCTCGGGGCTGTAGCCCGTCGTCGCCGAGGGAGCCACTTCGCGGACGAGGGCGAGGGCGCGACGCTCGGCCTCTTCTGTGCGAGGAAGGGGGGCGATGAGCTGTTTGCCAGCGTCGGTGTAGAGCTTGAGCACAGTGGCAGTGTGCTGTCCGTTCGTCCTGATCTCCACGACGTGGGCCCAGACGATGCGATCCGGCGTGGTGGTGAGGAGGAGCACGGCGGGCTCCTTTTCGGCCGGTCGCAAGGCGGTGATGAACAGCACGACGCCGAGCACGAGCATGGCGGCGAGGAAGCCCCATTTGGCGAACGGGACCCACGAGGGGGCGCCTGCCTCGACGGGGATGAAGGCTCCGCCGCCGGCCATCGCGGCGATGACGACGCCCGCCACCATCGTGAGAGGCTTGCTCTTCCGCACTTCGTCGATGATGAACTGGATGTCTGCCATGGGGTGCGGAGGCAAACAGACATGAGTGGGACTGTCAACCCGGCATTTCGCGAGCGCGCCTTGCGATCGTCAAAGGCTCCATCGCCGCTGTGTCATGCGCGCCTTCGCCGCGAGCGGGCGCCGAGGGCTCCCAGGGCCAACGTCAGCCCCACGAGGGCCCACGGGCTCTCTCCGGTGCCTGCTGCCGTCCGGCATCCACAGCCCGCATCCGAACCGGCGCCCCCGGTCCCGCCGGTGCTGCTCCCGCCTTCGCCCGCGCCCCCCGTCGACATGCCCCCTGTCGCTCCGGAGCCTGTGCTCCCTGCCGATCCGCCGGTGTTGCCCCCGGAGCCGCCGACTCCACCCATCCCGCCGACTCCACCCATGCCGCCGACTCCACCCATCCCGCCCATTCCGCCGGCGCCGCCGCCCCCGGAGCCGCCAGGGGTCACGTCGTCAAAGATGTATCCGGCCGGCGCATCGAGGGCCACGAGCGTCCCGTCCCCGAGGACACACAGGAGCTCGACTTGGTCGTCCTTGTCAATGTCCGCCGCGATGGTGTGGGCGATCGGGGAGCCGAGATCCAGCGCCCACCCCAGGCTGCCGTCCTTTCCGCCGAGCGCATACAGGTATCCATCGTTCGCGCCGACGACGACCTCCTCCTCGCCGTCTCCATTGAGGTCCACGGCGATGGGCGAGGAGAGCGACGCTCGGTCGGCCGGCTTCTGGGCCTTTGAATACAAGACGCCGCCCGCGAGGTAGACGAACCAGGACTCGGTCATGGTCGCGCCGTCCAGCTTGGCGACTGCGCCCAGGGCGTCCCCCGTCATGCCGGACCACACGAGATCATAGGAGCCGGGGACAGCCGGTCTCGCGAGGAAGGCCGCTGTGTTGGCGTCGGTGCCGGCGACGTAGGGGTGGGGCGCGGCGTAGGTCGCCTCGATGTTGCCGAGCAGGTCGCGGCGCTCGTAAGGGGAGAAGGCGTTCTGCGAATTGGCACGCACGAGGTCAATCGCCGCGTCGCCGTCGAGCTGGGCGCCCATGGCCTGGCCGTTGGGCCCCGCCCCCGCCCGGAAGATCTGGGTGAACGCGGTGGCCGGGTTTCCGCCGGCCGCCTGCGAGACGTCCATTCCAATGAACCACGAGCCGTGGAGCGCAGACACGATGTCCAGCTTGCCGTCGCCGTTGACGTCAATGGCCGCGTGTCCCTGCATGTAGACGCCCGCGGGAGGGAAGAGATCGCTCGTCGCGCGCTGGGCCATCACCGCGCCGTCGCTGCCTTTGCGCACGACCATCTGCTGCGCGCCGGCCGCGTCGAGCTCGGTCAGGAAGAAGTCTTTGACGCCGTCGCCGTCGAGGTCGTCGAGCACCTCGAAGTTGTCGAATCCGGCGACCGTGCGGCCGGCCCCGACAGCCACGCTGAACTGGGGTGTTCCGTCGCCCAGGAGCCCCGCGAGCGCCTGTTCTTCGTAGTTGTTCTTGACGTGCGCCCGCGCGATGATCCTCGCGGCCCCGCCCGCCGCATCGGGGATGACGAGGGCCGGCGCGTTGACGTAGCCCCGCGACTCGGGCTGCATGGCGTCCGGGGAGCTCCATCGCAAGACGGGCAGTCCGGCGTTGAGCTGGGTGCCGTCGAGGGCCAGCAAGAAGTCCGCGGAGTCGACGGCGAAGATGGTGTTCTTGAGGCCGTCGGTGGACGCCGCCGTCACGAATCGGGCGTGGTTGCCAGGGTGAAGACTGGACTCTTCCACGAGGTTCTTGTCGAGGAGTCGCAAGCCGCCGTCGGTCAGCATCACGAGGGCCTCGGTGGGCGTCACCGCCGCCGAGACGCTCGCCGCGAGGTCGAGCACGGAGCCGTGGATGTACTTGGGGAACTTGTATTCTTTGAGGATCACGCCGTCGGGCCCGTGGAGGGTGATGAGCTTTCCCGGCCGGGGATCCGTAGGGTCCACCATGGAGTCTTTGATGAAGATGTACGCCTCGCTGGCGCCGTCTCCATTGGAGTCCTGGCGGGCGCCGATCTCCCCCGCTCCGCCTGTCACGCGCGCCGTCCTCCGGCCGGAGATCCGCGCCGCGCGGGCGTCAGGGAGGACCCAGCCTTTGTCCGTGAGCGCCCCCGCCGCGAAGTCGTAGAGTCGCATGTTGGAGAAGAAGGGCTTTGGCAAGCTGCCTATCCCCGTGGCCTCCCGGAGGAGCACCTCGGGCGCGCCGTCGCCGTCGAGATCGGCCACCTCCTCGAGCACCTCGCCCGGGCGCGTCGCGAGCACAGCGCCTGTCGCCGCGTCCCGCACCTTGGTGGTCCAGGTGGCCACCGCGGCGTCCCACACAGAATACACGATCTCCAGGTTGCCCTGTCCGTCGAGGTCGACGACGCCGTCCGCCACGTAGACAATCTGTTTTCCATTGATGTCGTTGCCGGACCCGGGGGTGACGTCGGCCAGGAGCTGCTCGCTCCAGCGCACCTGGGCCGTGAGGAAGCCGGCGCCGTTGCACGATGTCACGAACACGGAGGCGTCCTCGCTGTAGTAATAGCTGTAGTCGTAGAGGATGACCTCCGCGCGGCCGTCCTTGTCCACGTCGGCCGCAGAGAAAGCAGGGAAATACGTGGGCGCGCTGAAGCCAGACACGATGTTGCTCGCGTCGCACTTCACCGTGCCTGTCGTGACGTCGATGACCTCGAAGCCGCGATCGCGCCCTCGCACGAGATCGAGGACGCCGTCGCCGTCCACGTCCGCCGCCGCCATGTCGACGCTCCACGGAGAGAGGATGTTTTGCCAGGCGAGGTTCTGGGCGGGCGACACGATGCTATTGCTAAATTGATAGGCTGTCACGACGCCGAGCTGCTCCGCGAGGAACAGGCGACTCCCGGCCCCGCTCGGGACAGTGAGGACGTCAATCGACGTGGTGGCTGTCGTCGCTTGCCAGAGGAGCACACCCGCGGACGAGAGCACCGAGACGCCGGGGGGGCTCGCGCCGATGGCGATCACCTCGGGCCCGTTGAGGCCGTCGAGATCGGCGACGCCGACGACGCGCAGCGCGCCGATGTCGGGCCCGGCCCACACCGTGGAGTCGTCCGCCTTGCGAGCCACGACCTTGCCCGCGGACACCATGATCACCTCGCGGACGCCGTCGCCGTCGATGTCGTACGTGACGACCTGCGACTCGGCGAGCGCGCCGCCCATGGGCCGTTTCCAGGCGATCGCGGGCGTGCCGGAGATGCCTCCTTTGCCCGAGGATCGGCCCGTGCGGTGGCCGTCGTGCGCGAGGGTGGGCCACGCGTCCCCCCCGGACGCGACGGCGAAGCTCGTCGATGCGGCGAGCGCGGAGAGACCAGCGATTCCAACGAGCGCGCGGAGGGAGCGGGGGGTTCGCATCCGGCCATCGTACGCCCGCTCGGAGGCTGTCCGCGAGGGGCTTGAAGGCGAATGGAGCCCCGGAGATGGGGACTGTCAGCCCCGGCGATCCACGTGGACGACGATGCAAGTGACGTTGTCGAGGCCGCCGAAGTCGTTCGCGAGCTCGATGAGGATGTCCGCGGCTTGCTGGGCGGTGGGGGCGCTCCGGAGGACAAAGGCGATGTCCGCCTCGTTCACCATTCGATAAAGGCCGTCCGTGCACAGGAGAAAGACGTCGTGGCCCTCCACGGGGCGAGCGCCGATGTGCACGGCCGGGACTCGATTGCTCTTGCCACCCAGGACTTGCGTGACGACGCTGTCAAGGCGGCCTCTCCACGAGGGCGACGGGGGGCCGAGGAGCTCGATGTGCTCCTGCAACGCGGTGTGGTCGCGGGAGAGCTGCTCCAGGCCGTCGTCGGTCAAGCGGTAAAGGCGGGAGTCGCCCGTGTTGGCGAAGTGCACGCGATCGCGGGTGACCCAGAGCGCCGCCATCGTCGTCGCGGCCCCGATGACGCCGTTCTGGACTGCGAAGCCGCGGATCATCTGGTGGGCTGTCAATGCGGCGGCGATGAGGCGAGGTCCGTGGGATTCAATGGGATGATCGCCCTCGGGGTGATCGACCTGCACGGGCTCGCAGGAGCCTGTGCGCACGCACTGGAGCATCGCGGCGGTGGCGAGACGCGCGGCCGTGGCCCCGGCGGGCGCGCCGCCGACGCCGTCCGTGACGACGAAGAAGCCGATGTCCGGGGAGATCCCGTAGTGGTCTTCGTTGTTTTCCCGAAGCTGCCCGACGTGGGTGCCCTGTCCAAAGGTGACCCCCGATAGTGGCGGGGAGTCGATGGCTTCCTCGAGTGTGGAGCTGGGAGAAGGATCGTTCACGGCGGTTGCCTCGCTGTTTAAGGTCGTTGTCTCGAAATGGGACCGGCCAAGGTGGTATGGGCCCCCGTGCCGCCCGTACGAGGCAATTTGCACGGAGCGTGCCCGCCGCAGCATCTCGGCCGATTCATTGTGCGACAGGGGAGAACAGCCGTTTCTTACGCCCATGACGGGGGGACGCGCGGGCGGCCCACAGGTGAGGCAGCATTGCAGTCCGGAAACACGAGCGTCCCGTTTGGATGCATTGTTGCAAATCGGGATGGAAGCGATGAGGGGCGCTGTCCTCAGTCGCTCACCGAAAGGGCTCGTCCGCACGCAAACGCTGCGGGGAAGGGTGTATACAGCTACTCGTCGCCGATCGGGAGGCCGATGACGCGCATCAGGCGGAGGGCGTTCGTCGTCGTCACGACGCCGGGCTTGAGCTTGTAGTCGAACGCCATGGTCTCGCCCTCGACGTGCTCCTCGAAGTGAACGTTCTTCACGTTGCCGGAGGTCTCCTCCTCGAGCGACGCGAGGCCCAGGTCGTGGGAGGAGACGGCGCCGACAGCGCCCGCCGCGAGCAGGTGCTTCACGACGGCCTTCGCGCCGATCTGGCGCTCCCGGGAGTTGGTGCCGTGGAGGATCTCGTCGAGGAGGAAGAGCACGGGGCGGCCGGCGTCGGAGGCCGTGGTGATCTCCTTGAGGCGCGAGAGCTCCGCGTAGAAGTGCGAGACGCCCTGCTCCAGCGAGTCCGTGATGCGCATGCTCGTGCGGACGTCGAGGACGGTCATCGACAGGCGCGCGGCGCACACGGGAGCGCCGGCGAGGGCGAGGACCGCGTTGGTGCCGATCGCCCGGAGCATCGTGCTCTTTCCGGACATGTTGGAGCCGGTGACGAGGAGGGCCTGCGCGTGGCCCTCGCCGAAGGCCGCCGAGTTTGCGACGCGGCGCGCGCGGGGCAAGAGGGGGTGCGCGAGGGTGTCGGCGGCGAAGCGCGGGGCGCCCTCCTGCACGTCGGGGAAGGCGTAGTCGGGGTGCTCGTACGCGAACGTGGCGAGGCTGCCGAGGGCCTCGAGGGTCGCGAGGGCCTCGATCCACTGGCGGATCTGACGGCCGTGGCGAGCGCGCCAGCCTTCGAGGGCGACGGCGCACCACAGGTCCCAGAGCGTGAAGAGGTGGATGATCAGGTGGACGATGCCTGCGTGACGGAGGTCCGCGAAGCTCAGGATCGTCTGCAAGCGGCTCATCGCCGACGATGCGCTCGCGCGCTTGACGGGGGACGCGGCGGCGCTCGTCGGAGCGGGATCGCCTTCGTTTTTCGGTGATCCGAGGAGGGCCGCGCGGCAGCGACCGAGGAGCGCGCCCTCGAACGTGGTGCCCTCGATGCGCTCGAACAGGGGCGCGTAACGGCCGAGGGGCTCTTCGCGCGACGAGGCGGCGGCCAGGGAGCGCTCGGTGGCGACGCCGGTGCGCAGGACGGCCACGAGCTGGAGCGCGAGCGTCACGAGCCAGGCGTGGCGCGCGAGGCCGATCTGCGCGCCCATCGAGAAGCTCAGGATCGCGAGGGTGACGGTGATCGGCGCGAGGAAGCGGGTCGCGAGCGCGATGCGGACGGAGGCGTCGCCCTCGAATACACCCTTCGCCTCGCCCCACGCGAACAGCACGTCGGGGCGCATCTTGGCGCGGGCGTCCTTCGCGAGGACGGCGAGATCTTCGCGGAGCTCGGGGCGAGCGGCGAGCTCCTTCACGGCCGCCTGGCGCTCGGCGATCGTCTTCGCGGAGGCGCCCGTGAGGAGCCACTCGGCGAGGGCGCCCTGGCCCGCCGCTGTCTCGGCCGTGACGAGGAGCTGGAAGAGCGAGCGCTGGCCGAAGAGATCGAGATCCTTCGAGTAGGGGTGCAGCTCGGGGGCGAAGCGATCGCCCCGCTCCGTGAAGCCCTCGTACACGTCGGCGATGCGCGCGAGGCCGCGGTCCACGAGCGCGATGCGGTGCTCGATCTCGGCCTTGCGCGTGATGAGGATCGCGTGGGCCACGACGGCGGCGAGGAACACGGAGAACGTGACGGAGGCGGCGACGCCGAGGGGCACGCTCTCGCGCACGCCGCCCGCGATCCCGAGGCCGCCGGCCGCGAGGAAGGTGACGCCCCGGAGCGCGGAGAGGGTCCGCTCGCGCGCTTCGAGGCCTTGATTTCGCGAGGAGAGCTCCGCCTTCCGTCGCTCGTAGGCGCGGGCGGGTTCGCTCTCCATCACTCCACCGCCTGCGCCTCTTCGATGGCGACCTCGCGGCGCTCGCGCCTGTTGATGGCGAGCTCCTTCTTGCGCACGCGCACGGCGTCGGGCGTGACCTCGACGAGCTCGTCGCGATCGATCCACTCCATGGCCGTCTCGATCGTGAGCAGGCGCGGGCTCGCGAGCAGGACGTTCTCGTCCTTTCCGTGGTTGCGGATGTTGGAGAGCTTCTTCTCGCGGATGACGTTGACGTCGGTGTCGTTGGGGCGGTTGTGCTCGCCGATGATCATGCCCTCGTACACGTCGATGCCGGGCACGATGAAGAACTGGCCGCGCGGCTGGAGGTGGTGGAGCGCGTAGGGGGTCGCGACGCCGCCGCGGTCCGCGACGATGGCGCCCATCGGCCGGCGCATCATGGCGCCGCCCCACGGGGCCCAGCCGTCGAAGAGCGTATTCAAGAGGCCTGTGCCGCGCGTGGCGGTGAGGAACTCGCCGCGGAACCCGATGAGCCCGCGCGAGGGGACGCGGAACTCGAGGCGCGCGCGGCCGAAGCCGGGGTTGTGCATCTTGAGCATGCGGCCGCGGCGCGAGGAGAGGCGCTCGGTGGTGATGCCCACGTACGCGTCGGGCACGTCGACGACGACGATCTCCATCGGCTCGACGGTCTCGCCGTCGATGACGCGCGTGACGACCTCGGGGTTGGAGAGCTGCATCTCGTAGCCCTCGCGGCGCATCGTCTCGACGAGGATCGCGAGCTGCAATTCGCCGCGGCCGAGGACGAGGAAGGTGTCCGGCGTCTCGGTGGGCTCCACGCGGATCGCGAGGTTCTTCTGGGCCTCTTTTTCGAGCCTCTCCTTGAGGTGGCGGCTCGTGAGGAACTTGGATGTCTTGGTCTTGCCCGCGAACGGCGACGTGTTGACGCCGATGCGCATCTTGATGGTCGGCTCCTCCACGACGATGCGCGGGAGGGCGTCCTGCTTCTCGAGGTCGCTGATGGTGTCGCCGATGGTGACGGCGTCCATGCCCGCGATCGCCACGATCTCGCCTGCGCCGGCCACCTCGGTGGGGGCGCGGCGGAGGCCCTCGAACGTGTAGAGCATCTTGACGTTGGACCTGGTGACGCCGCTCTCGCCGATGACGGCGACCTCGGTGTTCTGGCGGATCGTGCCGCGCACGACGCGACCGACGGCGAGCTTGCCGACGTAGTCGTCGTGCGTGGTGTTGCAGATGATGACCTGGAGGGGGCCGTTGGGATCGCCCGTGGGCTCGGGGATCTTCTCGAGGATCGTGTCGAGCAGCGGGACGAGGTTCGAGGGCGGATCCTCGAGCTCGCGGCGCGACTGGCCGAGCTTCCCGATCGCGTAGATGTGCGGGAAGTCCGTCTGCGCGTCGGAGGCCTCCAGATCGCAGAAGAGATCGAACACCTCGGAGAGGACGTCGTGGGGGCGGGCGTCGCCGCGATCGATCTTGTTGATGACGACGATCACGGGGAAGCCGCGCTCCAGGCACTTCGAGAGCACGAAGCGCGTCTGCGGGAGCGGCCCCTCGGCGGCGTCGACGAGCAGGAGCGCGCCGTCGGCCATCATGAGGGTGCGCTCGACCTCGCCGCCGAAGTCCGAGTGGCCGGGCGTGTCGACGATGTTGATCTTGGTGTTTTTGTAACGAATGCTCGTGTTCTTCGCGAGGATGGTGATCCCGCGCTCCCGTTCGAGATCGTTCGAGTCCATCACACGTTCGGCGACGACCTCGTTGTCGCGGAAGGCGCCCGTCTGGCGCAGCATGAAGTCAACGAGGGTGGTCTTGCCGTGGTCGACGTGGGCGACGATGGCGATGTTGCGAAGAGCCGGCATAAAGGCGGCGGCGCATTACCACGCGGGGGTGGAAAGGGCGAGCGATCCCGCCCTCACTTGACAGGAATCGTGACGTGCGGTGCCTTTGTCGGCTCAGGCTCGGAGGCTCGAAGCAGTATGTCGATGAAGCTCGGTGCGTGGATGGTGGCTGGTGCGCTCTCTCTCGTCAGCGCGACGGCGCTCGCGGATGTGGCTGGTGCGCCGGCGGGCGGCGGCGGCAGCGGCGGCGGGACGAGCACGAGCACCGGCGGATCAGGCGGGAAGAGCGGCGGTGGTTGCTCGGCGGTGTCGCCCGGCGGCGCGACGACCTCGGCGGCGATCCTCGTGGGCCTCGGGCTCCTCGTCGCGATCCCCGCGCTGCGTCGCCGAAAGGCTCGCAAGGACGACAAGGGCTGATCGCGCCCCGTGCAAGTCACGCTCGCCGCGTGGCGTGACGCGTTCCTCTTCACCCAGGCCGTCGAGATCCCGATCTACGTCTTCGCGATGCGGCACGCCGTCGCGAAGGGGATCGCGGAGCGCCCTCGATCGTGGGGGATCCAGATCCTGGCGGCCTTCGGCGCGAGCGCGATCACGCACCCTGTCGTGTGGTTCGTGATCCCGCGCCTGGCCGCGAGCTTCGCGGATCCGGGGCACGCGTACCTGGAATACGTCATCCGCGCGGAGACCTTCGCCGTCGTGGTGGAGGCCTTTTATTTCTACTCGCTCGGCGTCGTGCGCATGCGCCGCGCGCTCGTTTGGTCGATCGTCGCGAACGGCCTCTCCGCGGGCGCCGGGTTCGCGAGCCGTCACCTCTTTGGCTGGCCGTGAGCGCCGCCGCCCGCCCCTGGAGCCTTCCATGACGACCCTCCCGCAGGACACGCCCATCCACCTCGGGATCTTGAAGCAGGTGATCGAGGAGTACATCCCCTTCAACAAAGTGCTCGGGATCCAGGCCGATCGCATCGAGCGCGGATCGGTGCGGCTGTCGATCCCGTTCCGCGAGGAGCTCATCGGCGATCCCTTGAAGCGCGCGATCCACGGCGGCGTGCTCAGCGCGCTCGCGGACGTGGCCGGCGGGATGGCGACGTGGAGCGCGCTCGAAGATCCGATGGCGCGGGTGTCGACGATCGATCTGCGCGTCGACTATTTGAGGCCCGGAAGGCCCCACACGATCATCGCGGACGGGACGATCGTGCGGCTCGGCAAGCGCATCTCGGTCGCGGACGTGAAGCTCTTCCACGCGGGCCACGAGTCCGAGCCGGTCGCCACGGGCAAGGGCGTGTACGCGGTGAAATTCGTGAAGGCCGGACCGGCGAGCGGCGGTTGAGCGCGTCAGAACAGGGCTCCATGAGCTTCAACGAGGCGCGCAGGCGGCCCGCGAACGATCGTCCCATCGC
>Ga0268298_10005460_pt1 | contig 11898 bp, 11 predicted proteins | sample WWTPWeurt_MetaG_FD_194462 | JGI IMG/M metagenome (GOLD analysis project Ga0268298, IMG submission 194462) | Activated sludge microbial communities from WWTP in Nijmegen, Gelderland, Netherland - WWTP Weurt | ecosystem: Engineered > WWTP > Aerobic digester > Activated sludge | place...
TCAGGCGATCTCGTCCGGCACGGCCAGCCACTCGATCCGCCCCTGCCCCGCCTCGCCGAGGCGCGCGCGCAGGGCGGCCGCGGCATCCTCGGGCAGGCTGAAGCACAGCTCCACCGCCTGCCCGTGGGTCACCGCCATCAGGCTCGCCCCGGCAGCGTCGAGCTCGCGCCGCAGCAGCCCCTCCATCGCATACGGCACCACGCAGCGCAGCGTCGCCAGGCGCACGATCGGCACCTTCTCCGCCTGCAGCAAGGCCTGCGCCACGGCGTCCGTGTAGGCGCGCACGAGGCCGCCGGCGCCCAGCTTCACGCCGCCGAAGTAGCGCACCACGGTCGCCAGCACGCCCTCCAGGTCCTGGTGGCGCAGCACGTCGAGCATCGGCCGCCCGGCGGTGCCGCTCGGCTCGCCGTCATCCACCGCTGCCGACTGCCCGCCGGCGAGCAGCGCCCAGCACACATGGCGCGCGCCCGGATGCTGCGCCCACAGCGCGGCCACCACCTTCTGCGCGCCGGCGCGATCGCTCATCGGCTGCACGCAGCCGATGAAGCGGCTCTTCTTGATGATCCGTTCGCTATGGACGGGAGCGGCGAGGGTCAGCGGCATGGGACGGGCATCACGCACATGGCGCGCAAGCTGGCGGACAGGCGGCGAGGATACCGCATCCCCTCGCCGCCCTTGGGGCCGGCTACACTCGCTTTCGTCCAATCCTCCAGCCGACCGCCCATGGCCAAGACCCACCCCGAAGGCTGGCGCCTGCTCCCCGCCGAAGGCGCGCGCGGGCGCGAGCTCGCCACCCTCGCCCGCCTCGCCGCCGCGCTGCCCGAGGACACCACGATCTACCACGGCCTGCACTGGACGCGCGCCGAGGGCCGCACGGCCGTGTTCGGCGAGGTCGACTTCGCCGTCGTCGGCCCGGGCGGGCGGGTGCTGCTGGTCGAACAGCAGGCCGGTTTCCTCGACGAGACCCCCACCGGGCTGACGCGCCCGGGCAAGCGCCGCGCGGCACAGCTCAGCGTCGAGCTCGCGCGCAACGCCGACGCCCTGCGCGCCCGCCTGCGCCCGCTGCTCGAGGGCGCCGAGCCCCTGCTCGACGTGCTGCTGCACTGCCCCGACCACGCCGTGCGTCAGCCCGGCACCGCGGGACTGGACCCGAGCCGCATCGTCGACGCCGGCCGGCGCGACGAGCTGCCCGCGATCATCGCCGCGCTGACGCGGCCGCAGGACGGCGACCCGGTGCTCGACGGCAGCCGCCGCCAGGCCCTGCACCGCTTCTTCGCCGACCTGCTCGAGCTGGTGCCGGACGTGCAGTCGCACATCGGCCAGGTGGACGATCTCACCACCCGGCTCGCCGGCGGGCTCACCGAGTGGGCGCGCCGCATCACGGTCGAGCCGCACCGCCTGCGCGTGACCGCCACCGCGGGCAGCGGCAAGACCCAGCTCGCGCTCGCCGCCTACACCGACGCGCTCGCCGCCGGCCGGCGCCCGCTCTACGTGTGCTACAACCGACCGCTCGCCGACCACTTCGCGCGCATCGCCCCGGCCGGAGGCGAGATCGCCACCTTCCACCAACTGTGCGACCGCCGCCTGCGCGACGCCGGGCGCAGGCCGGCCTTCGGCGCGCCCGGCGCCTTCCGCCGCATGGAGGCCGACTTCGCCGCGCTGGTCGCAAGCCACGTCACCGCCGGCTGGCAGTTCGACGAGCTCATCATCGACGAGGGCCAGGACTTCACCGAGGCCTGGCGCGACGCCCTGCTCGCGCTGCTGAAGCCGGACGGGCGCGCATGGTGGCTGGAGGACCCGCTGCAGAACCTCTACGACCGCCCGCCGGTGGCGCTGCCGGGCTGGGTGGGGCTCACCGCCGACACCAACTACCGCACCCCAGCCGATGTCCTCGCCCTGCTCAACGCCCGCCTGCCGCTCCCCGCCCCGGTGCGCGCCGGCAGCCCGGTGACCGACAGCGCGCCGGAGATCTTCGCCTGGCGCGACGAGGCCGGGATGATGGACGCCACCAAGCGCGCGATCACGCGCGCGCTCGGCCTGGGCTTCCGCCGCGACGCCATCGTGCTGCTCACCTTCCGCGGTCGCGAGCACTCGCGCTTCACCCCGCTCGAGCACCTCGGCCCCCACCGCCTGCGCGCCTTCACCGGCCGCTACGACCTGCTCGGCGAGCCGGAGCACTCCCAGGGCGAGCTGCTCATCGACTCGGTGTATCGCTTCAAGGGCCAGTCCGCGCCCTGCATCCTGTTTACCGAGATCGACTTCGAGGTGACGGGTGGGCGCATGGACGAGCTCACCATGCGCAAGCTCTTCGTCGGCGCCACGCGGGCGACGATGAAGCTGATCCTGGTCGCGTCGGAGCGCGCGGCGGCTGCGCTCGCGCCGGTCGCGGACGCGGACGCGGGGTGAAGGGTCGCCCCCGAAGCACCCCTCGCGCCTCAACCTCACCGACGCGCATCGCATCCTGCGCCTGGACTGGCACACGTCGCGGGATACGGCGTCCGGACCGGGACGCGCCGCGGGATCAGACCTTCACGTCGACCTGGCTCAGCGTTCCGGCACCGCCATCCTCGCGCAGATAGACGCCGCTCGCGCGCATCAGACCCTGGGTGTCGTTCGCGGCGTCCTTCAGGCTGAACGGGGTCGCAACGCGGCCGTAGTGGAGCGCGCCGACGCCCGCTTCACCCAACGCCCGCACGCTGCCCTCGCCCGCCGCATCCGGCTGCCACACGCGCAGCTGCGACCAGGCGGAATCGGCCTCGTCGATCCAGCCGTTGCCGTCGTCGTCGAGGCGGGCGAGCTCGGCGAAGCCGTCTCCGGTGGCCGGACCGAAGAGCTCGCGACCGTCGTCGATGCGCCCGTTGGCGTTGCGGTCGAAGGCGAGGAAGCCGCTGCCGCTCATCGATGGCAGCTTCTCCCGGGTGCCGTCGCCATCGAGGTCGAAGCCAAAGCGCACATCCGAGAGCGCCGCCGCGGGGCCGCCGAAGTCCAGCACCAGCGGATCCTTCAGGCGCTGGTCGCCGGCGCGCACACTGACCGACACCGACTCGGTATAGCTGCGCGACATCTCGAAGCCGAGTTCGAAGCGGATCTCGGCGCCGTCGGCGGTACGCACCACCCCTGCGGCGGCGAAGGACACCGTCTCGGTCTCGCTGAAGCGGCTGCTGAAATCGTATTCGAGCCCGAAACCGACGCGCCGTGCGCCCCCCTGGCCACTCGCAACCGCGTTCCCGCCGGTCTCGTACCCAGACTCGGCGGCGGTATCGGCAGGCTGCAGGTCGCGCATGCTGAAGCGCCGCACCGGCTCGCCGGTCAGGAACTCGATCATGCGGATCAGCATGGCCAGGCGCGGATCGTCTTCGACCGAGTCCTCCGCGACCGCATCCACGGCCGCGGACGCGTTCTCGGCCACGAGCGCGCCCTGGCCGGCGGCGGAGATCTCCACCGCCGGCCGCTGCGCGCCCGCAGTTACCGGGACGGCATCCCGCGTGCCGCGCCAGACTTCGAGGCGCTCGCTGGTTTCCAGCGACGGCGCGAAACGGTGCGAGGACTGCAGCTCGACACTGAAGGCGGCGACTTTCATGGGGGAACCTGCGCGGAAGACGGCGACACTGGAGGTAACGACCGCAAACGCCCCGGGTTGAGGCGTAGCGCACCGACGGGGCGGCCTGCGCGGACGGGAGAGACGCCGAGACCGATCGGCCCGGCTCCTCGTCGCGCTCGTGCGTGCCCCAGCAGCGGCAGGCCCGTCTCCCGGCCACGGGGCGAACTGCGCTACGATGGGCTCATCCTTCGCGTGCCCGGAGTCCGCCATGAGCAACAAGCATCGCCATACCCTAGAAGCGATCTTCCGTGACCCCCCGGCCGGCAACCTGCACTGGCGCGAGGTGGAGTCCCTGCTGAACCACCTCGGTGCCGAGGTCGAGAGCGGCCACGGCGCACGCTTCCGGGTGGTACTGAACCGGCGCGAGTTCTACCTGCACCATCCGCACCACGGCAGTGATTTCGGCAAGCAGTCGGTGAAGGACCTGCGCGAATTCCTCGCCAGCGCCGGCGTGTCGCCGTCGAGCTACGAGGACAGCGCGGGCTGACGCATCCTCGAAGAGCTTGCTCAGGCGAGCGCGCGTGCGAGCTCCGCGATCGCCTCGTCCTTGTGGCTGCCGTCCGCCTCCGCCCACTCGGGGTGGGCGCGGGCGCGGCCGATCGCCTCGGGCAGCGCGTCCTTGCGCCAGCGCGCACTCACCGGGTCGGCGTTCGCCGCGGCGCCCTCGCGCCCGGCGTCGAGCTCGATCGGCTTCACCGCGGCGTGGCCGCGCCCGTCGAGCGCGACCAACAGGCTGCGCTGACGCAGCGCGACGATGCGCAGGATGGCGTCGTCCACGGTGAGCTCGCGGTGGCCGCGCAGCTTGGCGGCGAGGCGCTCGCCGTAGTGGCCGAAGGTCTGCCACAGGCCGCCGGCGATGGCACCGAGCGCGGCGGCGGCGCCCAGGGTGAGGCCGCCAGTCATCAGGTCGATGCCGACCCCCGCGGCCGCGCCCGCGGCCGCGCCGGTGCCGAGGCGCACGCCCATCTGGCGCAAGGTCTCGGGGTTGAAGAGGTCGTCGTCCCAGCGCCCGTCGGCGAGCGGCAGGTCGGCCATGCGCGCGTCGTCGGCACGGAAGCGGTACAGGCGCAGCAGCGCGTCCACGCAGGCCTGCTCGCGGCTGCGCACGTCCGCGCGCAGGCGCTCGACCGCGACCTGCAGCGCGGCGTCGTCATCCTCTGAGTCGGCCAGGCGGTCGCGGCGCGCGGCGAGTTCGACCAGCAGCTCGGCGACCAGGCGGCGGGCGGCCTCGCGCCGTGCCGCGGCCTCGCGCGCGCGCGCCTCGATCAAGGCCTGCAGGCGGCCGCGGTGGCTGTGGATCAGCGTGGCCAGGGTGTCGAAGAGCTCGCGCTCGCCGTCGAGCGGCGGCGCCACGGTGTCGAAGCTCACCACCGCGTGCAGCCCGAGGCGGGCGAGTGCGCCGCGCCAGTCGTCCGCCCGCGCCGCCGGATCGGCGATGAAGTTGAGCACCGGCAGCAGCGGCCGAGCGCACGCGGCGAGCAGCTCAAGCTCGTCGCGGTGCTTGGGCAGCACCGGGTCGCGCGCGTCGACCACATAGAGCGCGGCGTCGCTCGCCAGCATCTGGCGCAGCACCTTCGCCTCCTGCTCGAAGCGGCCTGCGGCCTCGTCGCGGGCGAGAAAGCGCGCGACGCGCTCGGGGCCGTCGACGCGCTCGCCGGGGTCCACCAGCTCGTCGATGAACTCGAGCAGCGCGATCGCGTCCTCCATGCCCGGGGTGTCGAAGAGCTCCGCCGCCGCCACGCCGTCGGCCATCAGGCGCAGGCCCTCGACGTGGCGGGTGGTGCCGGCGGAGTCGGAGACCTCGCCGAAGCCGACGTCGCGCGCGAGCGTGCGCAGCAGCGAGGTCTTGCCGGTGTTGGTGTGGCCCACGACGGCCACGCGCAGGATGTCGTTCATCGGACCTCGTCCCCCCGTTCCAGCCAGACCCATGCGGCCCGCGCATCCACCAGCACCGCCGCCTCGCCCAGGCCGATGCCGGCCAGGCCCTCGCGCCACTGGCGCAGCCGGCCGGCGTGCTCCGCCGCGGCATCGATGCCGGCCAGCCAGACGCGGGTCGCCTGCGCGTGGTCGGCGAGCTCGGCGATGAGGCCGAGGCTGCCGCGATCCGGGGTCTGGCGGGCATCGACCGCGACCACCAGGCGGACCGGCGGGTGGGCGGCGAAACGCGCGCGCGCTCCGCGGCGTTGCTCGCGGCTGTCGAGGCGGCCGCCGTCCTCCCAGGCAGGCGCCGCGTCAGCCGCGTCAGCCGCGTCGCCACGGCCGGCGACGAGCGCATGCGGCCACGCCAGGTCGTCGCCGAGTTCGATCGCGACCGCCACCGCGCCGCCGTCGCCGTGAGCGACCGCGACATGGCGCTGCGGGTGCGGCATCGCCGCCGGCTCGGGGTCGCGCACGCCGATGCGCTCGCTGTCGGGCATCAACAGCGGGCGCAGGCGGGCGTAGCCGGGGCGGCCGAGGTCGAGTGCGAGCGCACGCGTCGCGCGCCGCCACAGCCCGAGGCAGAGCAGCGCGAGCACCAGCCGCGGCAACACGCCATAAATCGTCATCGCCCCCACCAGCCAGCCGGCCCAGGCGCGCCGGCCGGCCTCGTCCAGCATCGGGGAGTCGCCGCTCGCCAGCACCGTGGCGGCGTCGGGCACCGGGAATCCGAGCACGCCAGGCAGCGCGCCGAGCGCAGCGCTCAACGCGACAAAGGTGTCGGCGGGCAGGATGGTGGTCTCCCACACGAAGCCGTAGCGCCGCGTCGCGAGCAGCGCGAGCACGCCGAGGGTGGCCCCCGCCAGCGCGCCGAACCACAGCGTGTGGTTGGCTGCGCCGACACCCCAGGCGGCGGTGCGGCCGCCACCGAGCAGGCCGCCGAGCGCGAGCGGCAGGTCGGCGGCCTCGCGGCTGCGGTCGAGCCAGCCCGTCACGGCGAGCCAGGCGCGCCCGAGCAGGCCGCCCTGGTGCAGCGCGTCGCCCTGCGCGCGCCCCCGCAGCACCAGGCTGGCGAGCCACAGCAGCAGGCTCAGCAGATGCACGCCGAGCAGGCCGCCCAGGCTCCACACCACATTGACCGGCCGCGTGCCGTCGCCGAGTGCACCCGCGGCGGCACCGAAGCCGAACACGAAGGCGAGCGCGAAGGCGAGCACCAGCACCAGCCGCGCCCGCCCCTGCCAGCGCACGATCGCCTCGCGCCAGCCCGCGGCGGCCCCGAGCGCGCCGGCGCGACGCAGGACGCGTGCCTCGAAGTCGCCCGCGGTCGCGCGCGCCTCGGCGTGCGCCCGCGCCTCATCAAGCGGCGGGTGGTGTTCTTCATGGCGGCGGACGAGCTCGGCCAACCAGCGCTGGGACAGGGAATTCGGCGGGAGTGACGTGGGCACGCGGGGTCCGGACGAGAGGTCGGCGTGGTTGGGAAAGCCGAAGGATAGCAACCTCGCCGGAGATGCGCATTTGCTCGGGCCTTGATCGAGCGGCTCAGCCCTTGCCCGCGATGGCGGATGAATGAAGACAGGGCGAGAATTGATCTCAATCAACAAATACCCGGCCAGAATGGTTAGCCTTGTGGCTTCCGCCCACGAACGGATCGCGTGCATGACTACAGAACTATTCCACTGGACCGACGAGTTCAGCATCGGCCTGCAAGAGATCGACGAACAGCACAGGGAGCTCGTAGACCTGCTCAACCAGCTCCACGTCGCGATCAAGGAGCACCACGGCTCGGCCACCTCGCGCCAGATCCTCGACAAGCTCGCCGACTACACGCGCACCCACTTCGCGGTCGAGGAGAGCCTGATGCGGGTGTCGAACTACCCCGAATTCGCCACCCACAAGCAGAATCACGAGGACCTGATCGCCCAGGTGCAGGCGCTGCAGGAAAAGCTCGACTCGGGCCAGGCGACCATCACCTTCGAACTCCTGCACTTCCTCAAGGTATGGCTCACACGCCACATCAACGAGGCCGACAAGCGCTTCGGCGCCTTCTTCCTCGAGGCGGGCGGCGCCAGCCGATGGTCCGACCACGTCGAAGATGCGATGAAGAAGCGCAAATGGTGGTGGAAGTTCTGGTGAGCAGCGCCCATCACCGCCCTCATCGTATCGCCCCCTTGCACCCTCCGACCGACCGCCCCACACAACCACACAACCCTCCGAGACCATGACGATGCCGCTCACCAACCGGGCCCGCTCGGCCCTGCTTGCCCTTGCCCTCCCTGCCGCCCTGTTCGCCGGCGCCGCCCACGCCGAGACGCTGTCCTGCCCTGTGCTGGACAAGGCGGTGCAGGTGGCCGCCTGTCCGAGCGACGCCGAACTGCAGTACACCTACATGGGCTTCTGCGGCGACAACGCCCGCCTCTACGGTCGCGATGTATTCACCTGCGCCACCTTCCAGAACTACAAGGAATTCAAGAACAACGCGCTATGGGAGTCCGCAGACGGCAGCTTCAGCGGCTACCTGAGCTGCAATCTCGACCCCGCCAAGCTGCGCGGCTCGCGCGCCCTGAAGATGAGCGTCGAGCAGAAGAGCGGACTCACCCGCCTGATCTGCGACTACGAGAACGACCAGCGCATGGTGATGCGCACGAAGGGCACCTGCACGGTCGAAGCCGTCGACTGCAGCAGCGGCGAATGCCGCGCGAGCTGCGAGTGAGCATCGTCTCGAGCCCGGCACGGCGATGACGAAAAGCCCCACACCCGGTTCAGCGCCAACGGCCGGGCAGGCCGCAGCAGCCTCCGGCGCACGCAGCGCCCGGCTGCTGGTCGGGCTCATTGGCGGTGTATTCCTGCTGCTGATCGCCGCCTTCGTCGGCATGATCTTCCTCGTCCATGACGAGGTCCGCCTCAACGCGGTGGGCCCGATCGCCGCCGCGCCGGGCGCCGAGCGCGGTGGCGTGGTCTTCCACGGCACCGCCAACATCTGGGAGGTGCGCGGGCGTCTGACCCAGGACGACGCACGCCAGGTGAGCTTCGCGATCGATCTCGTGGGCCCCACCGCACAGCCGGCTCCAGCCGGGCTGCAGCTCAGCCTGAGCCTCGAACGCGCCGACGGTACCGGCACACCGATCCCGCTCGACCATCGCCTGGTCCGCCCGGGCAGCCTGGTGGCGACCAGCGCGCCGCTCGAGACCGGCCCGTGGCGGCTGCGCCTCACCTTGCCCGAAATCGAGGCCCTTCAGGAGTTCAGCGTCGAGCCCTGACGCTCCCGCGCGCCGGCAGGCGTGCAGGGTCGCGCCGTTCAGTCCCCGACCTGCGGTACCTGGCCGGCGAAACTGCCGAGAATCGACACCACCTCGTCCTGCGCCAGGTCGCGCACGATGAACACCAGTCGGCTGCGGAGGTCGTCGTAGGGCGGCTGCGCTGGCCAGGCGGGCAGGCTGCTCGCCGGATACACGCTGTGCTGCACGCACTGCAGCACGCGCGGCAAGGGGTCGCCGGCAACGTTGAGCAGGCCCTTGATGCGCAGGATGCGGCCGCCATACACCTGCAGCAGCAGGGCGAGGCCGTCGGAGAATCCGAACCAGTCCAGCGGCTCGTCGAAGCGCAGCACGAAGCTGGTCACGCCTGCATCGTGGCGCGCGGGTGCAGCGCTTGCTGCGGACTCGGCGGGCTCGGACTCGGCATCGGCCGGCGCGCCGGCGCCGTGCGTCGGGGCGGATTTCTGGACGCGCGCACGCGACCACACCGGCGCGGCCGGCGCCTGGCGGGCCGCACGGACCGCCTCCTCGCCCAGCCAGGCGGCGACGTCGGGCAGCTTGCCGGTGGGGTCGTAGAGGCCGCAGCCGAACACCGCGTCGGCAGCGACGGCACCGCCCGCCACCTCCACCCGGCGCGCACCCGGATTGAGCCGGGCGATGCCGGCGGCGACCGCCGCACGCTGCTCGGCCGAGGCCAGGTCGCACTTGGTCAGTAGCAGCCGGTCGGCCATCGCCACCTGGCGCACGGCCTCGTTGTGAGCGCCGAGCTGATCGAGCGCATGGGTGACATCGACCGCCGTCACCACGCCGTCGAGCCGGTAGCGCTCGGACAGGAAGGGCTCGGCCATCAGCGTGTGGATCACCGGCGCGGGATCGGCCAGGCCGGTGGTCTCGATCAGCACCCGGCGCAGGCCCTTGAGCTCGCGTCGCAGCGCGCGCATGAAGAGGCCCTTGAGCGCGCGCACCAGGTCGCCCTGCACGCTGCAGCAGATGCAGCCCGAATCGAGCACGACCAGGCTCTCATCGACCTTCTCGACCAGATGATGGTCGACGCCGACCGCGCCGAACTCGTTGATCAGCACCGCGCTGCCGTCCATCTGCGGCTGGCGCAGCAGATGGTTGAGCAGCGTGGTCTTGCCGGCGCCGAGGAAGCCGGTGAGGATCGTGACCGGAATGCGGCGGTCGAGGTCGGCGGCGGCGCCGGTCGCGGGCTCCGTCACTGCCAGCCGCCGCCGAGCGCCTTGTACAGCGCGACACGATTGGCGGCATCCGCAAGGCGGACGGCGATCAGCTCCTGCTCGGCCGCATACAGGCTGCGCTGGGCGTCGAGCAGGCTCAGGTAGCTGTCGACACCCCCGCGATAGCGGGCATCGGACAGCTTCAGGCTGTTCTGCGTCGCCGCCACCTGCTTGCGCCGGGCGTCGACGCGCTCGGTAACGGTCGCGCGCTCGGCCAGGCCATCGGCCACTTCCCGGAAGGCGGACTGGATCGCCTTCTCGTACTGGGCGACGTTGATGTCGCGCTGGATCTCGGCAACGTCCAGGCTGGCCTGGAGCCGGCCAGCCTCGAAGATCGGCAGGCGCAACTGCGGCACGAAACTCCAGGCACCCGAGCCGCCCTCGAACAGGCCGTCGAGCGTGCTGCTCGCGGTGCCTGCGCTGGCGGTCAGCGTGATGCGCGGGAAGAACGCTGCGCGCGCGGCACCGATGCTGGCGTTGGCTGCCAGCAGGGCGCGTTCGGCCTGCACGATGTCGGGACGACGCGCCAGCACTTCGGAAGGCACCCCGGCGGGGAGTTCCGCCACCGTGGCGACCGCCAGCTCGAGCCCGTCCGGCAGCAGGGCGTCCGGGACACCGCTGCCCACCAGCTGTGCCAGCGCGTTCTGGTCCTGTGCAACCACGGTTTCGAAGCGCGCCGCATCGGCACGCGCGCTCTGCAGCAGGGTGTCGGCCTGATGCACGTCGAGTGCGGACACTGCGCCGAGTTCGAAACTGCGCCTCACGAGATCGAGGGATTCCTGGCGGGTCTGCTGCGTGCGCTTCGCCAGCGCCAGGCGCTCGCGGTCGGCGGCCAGGCGCAGCCAGGCGTTGGCGACCTCGGCCACCAGGCTGATCTGCGCGCTGCGACGTGCGTCCTCGGTGCCGAGGTAGGTCTGCAGGGCCTGCTCTTCCAGGCTGCGCACGCGGCCGAAGAAGTCGAGCTCGTAGGACGCGAAGCCGAGGTTGGCGCTGTACTGGCGGCTGACCGTCGAGTCACCGCTCATGCTCAGGTCGCCCGGCACGCGCTGCGCGTTCTGCCCGCCGCTGACCGCGATCGACGGGAAGAGGTCGGCGCGCTGGATGCCGTACTGGGCGCGCGCACGCTCGATGTTCAGGGCGGCGACACGTAGGTCGCGGTTGTTGTCGAGGGCGAGCGCGATCACGCTGCGCAGGCGCTCATCGGCAAAATAGTCGCGCCAGACGATGGTGTCGGCCAGCGGCGCGACGGCCGATTCCGCAGTCGGTACAGCCTGCGGGAAGGTTGCCGGCACCGGCGCCGCGGGGCGCTCGAACGCCGGGATCATCGAGCAGGCGCCGAGCAGCGTGGCGGCCAGCGCCACCGCCAACCCGCGCAGCGGCGGCCTTGTTGCGAACTTGCTCATATCAACGTCCCTCCTGGGCGGCAGGCACGGCGGCCGCATCCCTGGGCTTGTCCGGGAAAATGCGCTTGATTGCGACGTAGAACAGCGGCACGAAGAAGATGCCGAGCACGGTCGCGGCAACGGTGCCACCGAGCACGCCGGTGCCGATCGCGTTCTGGCTGCCGGCGCCGGCGCCGGTGGCGATCGCCAGCGGCAGCACGCCGAAGCCGAAGGCGAGCGAGGTCATGATGATCGGGCGCAGGCGCATGCGCACCGCGGTCAGCGTGGCGGCGATCAGGTCCTTGCCCTCCTCCATCTGCGCCTTGGCGAACTCCACGATCAGGATCGCGTTCTTCGACGACAGGCCGATGGTGGCGAGCAGGCCAACCTGGAAGTACACATCGTTAGACAGCCCGCGTCCGGAGGCGGCGAGCAGCGCGCCGAGCACGCCGAGCGGCACCACCAGCATCACCGCAAAGGGCACCGACCAGCTCTCGTACAGCGCC
>Ga0268298_10005461_pt1 | contig 11896 bp, 7 predicted proteins | sample WWTPWeurt_MetaG_FD_194462 | JGI IMG/M metagenome (GOLD analysis project Ga0268298, IMG submission 194462) | Activated sludge microbial communities from WWTP in Nijmegen, Gelderland, Netherland - WWTP Weurt | ecosystem: Engineered > WWTP > Aerobic digester > Activated sludge | place: Netherlands...
CCTGATTGTTCCGATCGTAACGTCCTGTTGGGCGATCAGACCATCTGGTGGGTATTCAATGACGTTGGAAACATCCACACGGAAACTGAATCTCAGTTTGCGGTCGGACTGGAAATTCGCGGACAGGCGTTTGCCTTCTCGACGACCAACGAGATCAACAACATGACCTTCTATCGTTACCAGATCATCAACCGCTCTTCTACCTCGCTGAACGAAACGTATTTCGGCGCGTGGGTGGATCCGGATCTGGGCAACTATGTGGACGACTACGTGGGTTGTGACGTCACCCGTGGTTTCGGTTATTGCTACAACGGCGACGCGGACGACGACGGTGCGTTGGGTTATGGTGCCAATCCTCCCGCGATCGGCATGGACTTCTTCGAAGGTCCCGTGGCCGACCCGAGCGACGGTGTTGACAACGACCGTGACTCCCTGATCGATGCTGCCGATACCAACCAGATCGGCGGTGAACAGATCATCATGTCGCGTTTCGTTTATTATAACAACGACGGATCCAACATCGGTAACCCGAACAACGCGCAACAGTACTACAACTACTTGCGCGGAATCTGGAAGGACGGCTCTCCGCTGGTTTACGGCGGAAACGGTTATCAGACTTCCGGTGCTGACTCTTGTGATTTCATGTTCCCGGGCGATACCGATCCGAATGGCTGGGGTACCAACGGCACTCCGCTGAGTCAGTTGTTCCCCTGGTCGGAAACCGAACCTACTCCGGGCGGTACACCGAACCAGCCGGATGACCGTCGTTTCCTCCAGTCTGCCGGTTCATTCACCCTGCAACCCGGTGCCGTCAATTACATCACGACCGGTGCTGTTTGGGCCCGCGCTTCTTCCGGTGGCCCCCTGGCATCCGTGAAACTGCTGCGCATCACCGACAACACCGCTCAGGACCTGTTCAACAACTGCTTTAAAGTGTTGGATGGTCCGGATGCGCCGAACCTGGTGATCCGGGAATTGGATCGTGAAGTGATCTTCTCGATCGTCAACCCAACTTCTTCCAACAACTACCGTGAACTGTATGCGGAAGTGGACAAGAAAGCCATTGATAATGGTTTCACAGGCTCCCAGTTCACCTTCGAAGGCTATAAGATCTTCCAACTGAAGGATGCCGCCGTATCGGTGACCGACCTCACGGATGCCGACAAAGCCAGACTCGTATTCCAGTGCGACATCAAGAATGGTGTAAGCCGGATCGTCAACCAATACCTGCAAGCTGAAACGACCACCTTCCTTCCGGTCGTTGAGGTGGAAGGAGCGGATGAGGGCTTGAAGCATTCGTTCCGTCTTACCACGGATGCATTCGCCACCGGTGACCCGAACATGGTCAATCATAAGACGTACTACTTCATGGCGATTGCGTACGGCTATAACAAGGACCAGGAAGTATTCGATCCTTACGAAAGCGCACTCGGTAAACCCTATCTGCAGGGACGTCGTGGCGCTGATGGTGGTCCGGTGAAGATCTTCACCGCCATCCCGCACATCCCGGCTCCGGAAGCGCAGGGCCTTGTGCTCAACACCTCCTATGGTGATGGCCCGGAGATCCAGCGTATCAACGGTGTCGGTAATGGTTACAACCTGCAGTCGGATCGACTGACGATGGACCTCAAGCAAGACCAGATCGATAACATCATCTTCAATGCTTCCAACCCGCAGGTGGCTATTCCGGCTCCGGTCTACCAGCGTGCACGCGGACCGGTCGATATCCGGATCTATGACCCGGTCAAGGTTGCTCCCGGTGAGTATGTCCTGTTCCTTCAGGATACGGTTACCGCTACCGGAAAATGGAAACTGCGTAATGTGACCACTGGCCAAGAGTATGAATCAGAGAAGACACTCGAGTTCCCCTACGACCAGTTGTTCCCCGACTATGGCTTCTACATCAGCATGAACCAGGTCAAGTCGCCCGGCGAAACGCCGACCGACGGAAACGGTTTTGCGGAGGGAACGATTTCCTATTCGGACGCGAACAGCCGTTGGTTGTCGTTCGCTCAGGACATCGATAACTTCACCGCATTGAACTGGATCCGTGCCGGCAATACGGATGGTGTGGATCTGACCGCGCAAGGTGAGTTCATCGACGGTGCCGCATTCTTTGAAAAAGTATTGAACGGCGCCTGGGCTCCTTATCGTTTGACGAATACGGACGTTTCCGGCGGTGCGATCGCTCCGGCTCCCGGATACAGCACCAGTGCTGCGCGTAACCAGGCTCAACTGAAGTATCTGCCGGGCGTTGACATCGTCTTCACTCCGGACAAGAGCAAGTGGAGCCGTTGCGTGGTATTCGAAATGCAGGGCGACCGCAATAAATCGGAAGGCCGTCAGTACAAGAACCTGATTCGCAAGCATCCTTCGCTCAATCTCGATGGAACCTACAGCACGACCGATTCCGGTTTCTCCTGGTTCCCCGGTTATGCCATCAATGTGGAAACCGGCGAGCGGTTGAATATCGCCTTCGGAGAAGATTCCTACCTCAATCCGGATAGCGGATATGCCGGCCAGACGGGCGCGGACATGATATTCAATCCGACAACAACGCTGGTCAACGACAGCCTGGAAGCCATCGCCGGTGGCCGTCACGTAGTGTATGTCTTCGGCCATACCGATGTGGAACTGCCGGACGGTGTTACCGGTAACGACTCGATTTACAAGAGCCCGGCCTATGATGGTTGCCAATACATCTATGATCTGTTGTGGCCGATCACGACGCAGCCGCTGGCTACTCCGGGTCGCCCCTTCCCGAAAGCCTGGGCTGATTGTCAGTGGGTGGGCATTCCGATGGCTGCGCCGGGCGCGACCTGGCTCGCCAATACGGCAAAAGTGCGACTGCGTGTAACGCGTCCTTATCGCCAGGTGGAATTTGATTCGAACGTTACGGAGAACAACTTCTTCCCGTATTACAAGTTCAATACCTACGACCTGGTCAGCAAGGTGAATCAGACCGATGTCGCCAAGAACGCGCTGGATCTGATCAACATCGTACCGAATCCATACTATGCTTATTCGATGTACGAGAAGAATCAGTTGGACAATCGGGTCAAGATCACCAACCTGCCGTCTCGCTGTACCATTTCGATCTTCACCCCGTCGGGTACCCTCGTTCGGAAATTCGATCGCAATGTTGCATCGGACAACACCTCGGGCGGTGTCTATCCCGACCTGAATCTGGACAGCTCCCTGGAGTGGGACCTTAAGAATACCAAAGGTATCCCGGTTGCCAGTGGAATGTATATTATCCACGTCGAGGCTCCCGGAATCGGAGAGCGTACGCTGAAGTGGTTCGGCGTAATGCGTCCGCTTGATCTTGATACCTTCTGATTCCACTTCACACGCACCGACACAGAAAAACACGCACTATGAAAACTCGCTATATCGGATCGTTCCTTCGCGTCGCGCTGGCTGCTCTCTTGCTTCCGGCAGGCGTGCAGGCGGGTAACCCCGACCGTGCCGGCCAGGCTGGCGCATCGGAGCTCCTGATCAATCCCTGGGCACGCTCGAATGGATGGGGCGGAGCCAACTCGGGCTCCATCCGCGGCTTGGAAGCACAGTTCCTCAACGTTGCAGGAACCGCGTTCACCAAGAAGACGGAGGCAATCTTTGCCCATACCATGTACCTGGAGGGAAGTGGAATGGCGCTGAATGCGTTTGGCATCACGCAAAAAGCAGGCGAAGCCGGCGTCATCGGATTGTCCGTCGTTTCGTTTGATTTCGGCGATATTCCGGTTACGACGACCGAACAGCCGGAAGGTAATATCGGTAACTACCGTCCGCAGTATATCAACATCGGGCTTTCGTATGCAAAGGTATTCTCCAACTCGATCTACGGTGGCTTCAACCTGAAGATCATCAACGAGAACATCGCCAACGTAAGTGCTCGTGGCATCGCGGTTGACGCCGGCATCCAGTATGTTACCGGTACCAACGAAGACCGCGACAACATTAAGTTCGGCATCGCCCTGAAGAATGTGGGTACACCGATGAAATTCGGCGGCGACGGTCTTTCCGTTCGCCTGACAGCCCCGTCCGGCGCATACCAGTACACGGTCGAGCAGCGCACACAAGGATTCGAGATCCCTTCGCTCCTGAATATTGGCGCGAGCTATGATTTCAGCCTCGCAAAAGATCATCGCCTTACCGCTGCCGCTAACTTCACCTCCAACTCTTTCACGCGTGACCAGATCGCCGGTGGACTTGAATATGCCTTCCGCGAGATGTTCATGATTCGCGGTGGTTTTGTTTACGAAGACGGCATCACCTCCGACGACGATCGTACCACTGTTTACACCGGTCCTTGTGCTGGTGTGACGGTGGATGTGCCGATGGGAAAGTCGGGTAAGAAGTTCGGTATCGACTACGCGTTCCGGGCTACCAACCCCTTCAACGGGGTGCATACCTTCGGCTTGCGTTTTACGCTCTAAAAAACCGTATATTTGCATAATCGGACAAGACCCCGCACCAGCGGGGTCTTGTTCTGCTTTAAATGCCTTAATAGATTCTGTTATGTCATCCGTACAATATTTCACACCCGACGGCCTGAAGAAACTACAGGAAGAGCTGCACCAGCTCAGGAACGTCGAACGCCCCCGCATTTCCCAGCAGATCGCCGAAGCACGCGAAAAGGGAGATCTTTCCGAAAACGCGGAGTATGATGCTGCCAAAGACGCGCAGGGACTTTTGGAATTGCGCATTTCCAAACTGGAAGAAGTGATCGCCAGCGCGCGCCTGCTGGACGACAGCAAGCTAGATACTTCCAAGGTCATGGTATTGACCAAAGTGCGCATCAAGAACCGGAAGACCGGTCAGGAACTCACCTATACGCTGGTTGCGGAAAATGAGGCGGACCTTAAGGCCGGGAAGATATCCGTCACGTCTCCGATCGGCAAAGGCTTGTTGGGTAAGAAGATCGGCGACACGGCCCAGATCGAAGTCCCTTCCGGCAAGATGGAGTTTGAAGTACTCGAGATCTCCCGCTAATGGCATCCATTTTCACCCGCATTGTCAACGGCGAAATACCTTGCTACAAGGTAGCGGAGGATGATCGTTTCCTGGCTTTTCTGGACATCAATCCGTTGGTGAAAGGGCACACCCTGGTCATTCCGAAACAGGAGACCGATTACATTTTCGATATACAATCGGAAGAGTACACCGCCCTCTGGGCCTTTGCGCAGCGCGTCGCCAAAGCGGTCGGCGCCGCTGTGCCCTGCAAGCGGGTCGGCATTGCTGTGATTGGCTTGGAAGTGCCGCACGTGCACATTCATCTAATTCCGATGGAGCGGGTTTCAGACATGAACTTCGCGAACCCGAAAATCAGTCTGCCTCCCGCTGTCATGGAGGAGACCGCCGCTGCCATTCGGAAAAAGATCATTTAGATACGATCCTGTCAGGATTAGCCGACAGAAACGATTTCCAGCCGGAGTGTGCACCAGCCGCTCCGGCTGAATTGTTTCCGCTTTGGAAATGATGGCACAGGGCGACTGCTACGGCATCCGTTGCATCCAGATACGCGTGTGTTTCGTTAAGCGAGAGGAGCGTCTTCAGCATGGCGGCTACCTGTTCCTTTGACGCGTTGCCATGCCCTGTAATGGATTGTTTGACCCGTTTAGGCGAATATTCGGTAATCGGAACTTGTCGGTACAGCCCGGCAGCCATCGCTACGCCCTGTGCTCGTCCCAACTTCAACATGGACTGCACGTTTTTACCGAAGAACGGCGCTTCAATCGCGAGATCATCCGGCAAATGCTGGTCGATCAGGCCCAGGGTATATTCGAATATTTGTTTAAGCCGTAGGGAATGGTCGTCATCGCGCTTGAGGCGCAAGACACCCAGGGTGATCAATTCCGGTCTGGTCCCGATCACCCGGATGATCCCGTAGCCCATGATGTTGGTGCCCGGGTCGATCCCAAGAATGATTCGTTCCTTCACCGTAGCCATCTTCAGGGGTTTCCGGATTCAAATTGCGTAATATTGTCGTGACCGGATGCGACAAAGTACGGAAAATATACTCGTTCGCTGGGGCTGGATACTCAAGCTCCTGATCGCCGCTGTCGCCTTTACGTTTATTTACTGGCAGGTGGTTCGGCGGGAAGGACTGGCAACACTGGTAGCTGTTGCACGCGATTCCTGGAGTGAGCCGCACAACCGGGTACTCCTCTCGGCCGTGTTGCTCGGCATGCTGATCAACTGGGCGATCGAGGCGTTCAAATGGAAACGGGTCTTGCGCCCATTGGAGCAGGTCTCGCTCCTGAAGGCGTTGGAAGCGGTCTTCTCCGGACTCTCCGTCAGCTTTTTTACCCCGAATAGAGTAGGGGAATACGCAGGTCGCGTTTTCCATCTCGTGAAAGCCGATCGCCCACAGGCGGTTTTGGCAACCATATTGGAAAACGTGAGCCAGCTCGTCATCACGCTCTTCTTTGGCGGTTTCGCGTTGGCTTACGGTGTGCAGGACCTGATCACGACCCAATCCTATCTGATGAGTTCATTCCGGATCTTGTCCGTGGTAGGTGCCTGCTTCCTCGTACTAGCGTTTATCTATTCCGGTGTATTGCAGGCAATGTTCGTGCGGCTGCGTTTCTCGGGCAGGTGGCTGCGCGTCACCGGGATTCTGGAGCGCTATACCAAGGCGCAGATGATCGAACTCTTGTTGCTCTCGGCCTTACGTTATTTCATCTTCACCGGACAATTCTTCCTGCTCCTGCACGTGTTCGGTGCCCCCTTACCGTATGGGGTCGCGATGCTCCGGATCGCCCTGACGTACCTGGCCATGTCGGTCATTCCTTCGATCGCGCTGACGGAACTCGGTGTACGAGGCGCCTTGGCCGCCTGGGTCTTTCAGCCGGTCACCGAGCAGGTCAGCGGCGTACTGCTCGCGACATCCGCGCTATGGGTCATCAACCTGGTACTGCCCGCGCTCATCGGCCTCTTGTTCGTGTTTGATTTCAAATTCGTGAAGAAGCGTACATGATGCTCGTGCTCGGAGTTTATACACTCTTCAGCTTCCTGTATGTTATCTTTCTAGGTCGTGTCCGGAAAGCCTGGTGGAGCCTGAGACAAGCCAATGTCGAGCAGCCAGCTTCCGTTTCATTCCCATTCGTCACTGTTATTGTACCGGTGCGGAATGAAGCGCAACACCTGCCCGATCTTTTGAACGACTTGTTGGCACAGGATTATCCGGACGATCGGTGGGAGCTCATCGTTGTGAATGATGGGTCTGCCGACGGCACAGCAGCCATTGCGGCTGATTTTTTTCATTCCCACCCGAACCGCGGCGGTCTGCTGAATCTTCCGGATAGGGAAGGTGGATCAAAAAAGCAGGCTGTCGCGATGGCGATAGCAAATGCAAAAGGCGAATGGATCCTCACCACCGACGGGGATTGTAGGGTTGGCCCTTCCTGGTTAACAACTATGGCGCAGGGTATGTCGCCCGGTCGTACCATGCTGGCAGGACCCGTCAACCTGGTTGGTTCACCGGATTTCCTGGGCAGACTGCAAACCGCTGAGTGGATCGGTCTTCAATGCATCGGTGCTGCCGGCATCTACCGCGGAAGGAATTTCTTCTGTAACGGAGCCAACCTGGCTTATCGGAAACAAGCATTCACAGAGAGCGGAGGATTCACCAGGAGCAAGAAGAGGCTGTCGGGTGATGACACGGACCTCCTGCTGCAATTCAGTCGAAGCTGGCCCGGCAGCATCGGCTTTCAATCCGGGACAGGTGCTATCGTCGAAACCTTCGCAGACGATGGTATTGGTTCTGCGTTTAGTCAGCGTCATCGCTGGGCATCCAAGATCCCGGTTGCACTGACCACCGTTACCTTGCTGATTTCCCTGATCGCCTGGTTGTCGCATGCCGGCTTCCTGGCTGCGCTCTGCATCATGTTTTTCTCGCCCATTGCAGCCTTTGTGGTGCTGCCGGTCTTTTTCCTCAAGGTCCTTGCTGAATACCTCTTGTTGAAAGATGGAGCCGACTACTTCGGTCATCGAGTTTCCTTCGGCTTAATTTTAGCCGCTCAACCGTTCTATGCGCTCTACATCACCCTGGTAGGCGCGGCGGCAGTGTTTCTTCCCTATACCTGGAAAGGCCGAAAAGGCCGGTAACCCATGCGATACGATTCTCCCGGTCAGCAAGTCTGGCGCCGCTTTCGAAAAAACGGTGCGGCCATGTCCGGATTAGCGGTCATCGCGCTTGCGATCCTGGTAGCTCTTTGCTGCACTGTCATTCGATCCGATGAAAGCCCGGAGGCTAACCGGATCTGCCTGCCGATCGGGAATCAACGCCCGGGATTCACTTCCGATTTTCTTTTGTTAAGAAAGAACCAGGAAGCCATGGTCCCGGGTCTGTGGCAAAAGTTCTGGAACGGAACCCCGGATTCGATGCAATGGGTGGCGGTTTCCGATTGGCGCATCGCGTCCGATACGGTTTTCTATCATGAATGGTCGCCGGATGCCCTGCTCCCGGAGCAGTTCGTGCTCCTGGCCGAAGCGGTATGGCCCATACTGGATCCGCATCAGTTGGTGAACAGTGACGGCAAGTGGTCAGCGCGCGATGTTTATGGGGCGATCCGTACTTCCTCTACGAAAGATTTGAGAACGACATTCAGCGAGCACCAGGTCACCCGCCGGACGTTTCTACTTGGTACCGACCGGTACGGTCGCGATATGCTGAGCCGCCTGCTTACCGGAACGCGTATCACCTTTTTCGTCGGTCTCGTCGCTGTCGTCATCGCGCTGCTCGTGGGCGTGACCCTGGGTTCCTTAGCCGGTTTCTTCCGGGGAAGAATCGACCGGTTCATCTTATGGCTCATCAACGTTACCTGGTCGATGCCAACCTTGCTGCTCGTCATTGCGATCACCTTGCTACTGGGTAAAGGCTTTTCACAGGTCTTTATCGCCGTGGGACTGACGTTGTGGGTGGATGTGGCCCGCCTGGTACGCGGACAGATCTTCAGCGTGCGGGAGCAGGAGTTCGTAACGGCGGGGAGAGCATTGGGCTATAAGAACGCCCGGGTCATTTTTCGTCATATACTCCCCAACATCGCCGGGCCGGTGCTCGTTGTCGCCGCCGCGAATTTCTCTACCGCGATCCTGCTCGAAGCCGGACTGAGTTTTCTTGGCATCGGTGCTCAACCACCCACGCCAAGCTGGGGGGCGATGATCAAGGAGAACTATGGCTACATCATTCTTCCCGGTACGGCCTACCTGGCCGTGTTACCGGGCCTTGCCATCCTCTTGCTGACCCTCGCCTTCACCTTTGTGGCCAACGGGCTACGCGACGCCCTCGACAGCAGGCAACAGCTCTTGTCGGCCTGAGTTGTACACGGCTGTCAATAACCTTCAGGCTTCATCCTGAAAAAGTTAAAAATCCGCTTCCCGGAGGGTAGCCGGATTGCGTATATTTACAAGACTGGGCCGGTAGCAGGCCCTTTTCCGTCATCATGCCGAACTTTTCCCACCTGCACGTCCATACGCAGTTTTCCCTGTTGGACGGGGCTGCCGATATATCCGACCTCTATAAAAAGGCCGTCAAGGACAAGATGCCTGCCATTGCCATCACCGATCATGGCAATATGTTCGGCGCTTTTAAGTTTGTCGCGGAGGCTTCCAAACACAACACGAAAGAACATCCGGATACGATCAAGCCGATCGTCGGATGCGAATTCTATGTGGTGGAGAATCGCCACAAGCAACAGTTCACCAAAGACGACCGCGACCAGCGTTTTCATCAGCTCCTGTTGGCGAAGAACGCGGAAGGGTACAAGAACCTGGTCAAGCTGTGTTCACTCGGCTACATCGAAGGGTTGTATGGTAAATATCCCCGCATCGACAAGGAGTTGGTGTTGAAGTACCATAAAGGGTTGATCGCGACTACCTGCTGCCTGGGTGCCCTCGTACCGCGCACCATTCTGCGTAAAGGCGAGGCCGAAGGAGAGAAAGAGTTCAAGTGGTGGCTCGACCTGTTCGGTGAGGATTATTACATCGAACTTCAACGACACGATATTCCCGAACAGCACAAAGTGAATGAGGTGCTGTTGCGATGGGCGGTCAAGTATGGTGTAAAGGTGATCGCCTCGAACGATTCCCATTATACCGATCGCGATGATTACAATGCCCACGACATCCTGCTGTGTATCAATACCGGGGAGAAGCAGGCGACTCCGACGATGAAGGAGTTCAGCGACGACGATGCTTTTACCAAAGGCAAGCGCTTCGCTTTCTACAACGACCAGTTCTATTTCAAGACGACCGACGAAATGTCGGCCCTCTTCGCCGATGTGCCGGAAGCGATCGACAACACCAACGAGATCGTCTCCAAGGTCGATACGCTCCGGCTGAAGCAGGACATCCTGCTGCCGCACTATCAGTTGCCGAAGGGATTTACCGACCAGGACGAATACCTGCGGCACATCACCTTCGAGGGCGCGAAAAAGCGTTATGGCGATATCGCCCCGGAAACCGAAGAGCGACTCAACTTCGAGTTGTTTACGATCAAGACGATGGGCTTCGCGGGCTACTTCCTGATCGTTGCGGATTTCATCAAGGCCGGCCGCGACCTCGGCGTTTTCGTCGGACCAGGCCGCGGATCGGCCGCCGGTTCTGCCGTGGCGTATTGCATCGGCATTACGAATATTGATCCGATCAAGTACAACCTGCTGTTCGAGCGATTCCTGAATCCGGATCGCAAGAGCATGCCCGATATCGATACCGACTTCGACGATGTAGGCCGTCAGAAAGTGATCGACTATGTCGTGACGAAGTACGGACGAAACCAGGTGGCCCAGATCGTCACCTACGGCACCATGGCCGCCAAGATGAGCATCAAGGACGTTGCGCGTGTCCTGGATCTTCCATTGCCCGAATCCAACGCCCTGGCCAAGCTGGTGCCGGAGCGGCCAGGCATCGAACTCCAGCGGGTACTCGAAGCCCCGCTCGATGGAGAAAAAAGCCTCCGGGAAAAAGAGAACCTCAGCAGCGACGATCTGGAACAGGTCAAGCGCCTGCGTGAGATCTATAAAGGCAAGGATCTGCAAGCGGCGGTGTTGCGGGAAGCCCTCCGATTGGAAGGGTCGGTCCGGAATACCGGCATCCATGCCGCTGGTATCATCATCGCGCCGAAGGATCTCACCGAGATCATCCCGGTCGCCACCTCGAAGGATACGGAATTGCTCATCACCCAGTATGATGGCAAAGTCATTGAGGATGCCGGCGTCATCAAGATGGACTTCCTTGGGCTGAAAACCCTGACGATCATTCGTGATGCGCTGCGTCTCATTGAGCAGAATCACGGTGTCAAGATCGATATCGACGCCATCCCGCTCGACGATACCAAGACGTTTGAACTCTACCAACGCGGCGAAACAAACGGAACGTTCCAGTTCGAATCCGCGGGCATGCAGAAGTACCTCAAGGAGTTGCGCCCCGACAAGTTCGAGGACCTCATCGCCATGAACGCCCTCTATCGTCCGGGCCCGCTGGAATACATCCCCAACTTCATCGCACGTAAACACGGCCGGGAGGCGGTTGCCTACGACCTGCCGGCGATGGAAGAATACCTTCAGGAGTCTTACGGGATCACCGTCTATCAGGAGCAGGTCATGCTGCTGTCGCAGAAACTGGCCGGATTCACCAAGGGCGACGCGGATACGCTGCGGAAGGCGATGGGCAAGAAGCAGAAGGACGTACTCGACAAGATGAAGTCGAAGTTCATGGACGGTTGCAAAGCCAACGGACACGATCCGGAGGTCTGCGAGAAGATCTGGACCGACTGGGAAGCGTTCGCTTCCTATGCGTTCAATAAATCACACTCCACCTGCTACGCGTTCGTAGCGTTCCAAACGGCCTACCTCAAAGCGCATTACCCGGCCGAATACATGGCTTCGGTACT